>Ga0308169_10000707_pt1 | contig 44579 bp, 37 predicted proteins | sample PhyBR1_2_FD_202139 | JGI IMG/M metagenome (GOLD analysis project Ga0308169, IMG submission 202139) | Phyllosphere microbial communities from UC Gill Tract Community Farm, Albany, California, United States - DLSLSB.R1 | ecosystem: Host-associated > Plants > Phyllosphere > Unclassified | place... | reverse complement strand
GAAACGGCGAAGGGCAGAGAATGATCTCTGCCCTGTTGGCTCTGAAGGAATGCTGGATGCGTGTCAGTTAGACGCGGGCCCCTCCAGAGCCAACGAAAAATACGCATACCAACGGTTAGTCATGGAAATGACCATAAGCCCGCCCCACCGGGACGGCAAAATCAGCTGCCGTCACATTTCGTCCGGGCTTTCGCCTCCGGCGCCTACCCCAGGGTCTTGCGCAGGAACTGCAACTGCCGGATCCAGTGGTGCTCCTGGCCGCCTTCATGGTTGTTGAACCGGTACACCTCGATTTCCTTGGTGGCCCCGGTGGCGGAAGCGCCGGAGGTCCCGGAGCCGTAGGCGTTGAAGCTGGCAAAGACAGTTGACGCCGGGCAGATGTCGTCCATCAGCGCCGCCGAGTACAACACCGGTGCCGTGGCATAGCGGGCCAGGTTGACGCCGTCGAAATAGTTCAGGACGCCGAGCACCCCGTCATAGCGTTCCCGGTGCCGCGCCAGGAACTGCGCGATCTCAGGGTAGGGCCCGCGCGGTGTGATGTCGATGGCGCGGGGGAAGTCCTGGAGGAAGGGGACGTCGGGCAGCGCGGCGACGACGCCGCCGAGCCGTCCCGCGGTGAGCCCGGCCGCGGCCACCGCGAGCCCGCCGCCCTGGCTCACCCCGGCCAGCACCACCTTGGCGGGATCGACGGCGGGGTGGGACTGGGCGGCCTCCACGGCGCGGAAGGCGTCCACATAGACCCGGCGGTAGTAGTAGTCCTCCCGGCTGGCGATGCCCCTTGTCATGAGACCCGCGTGCGCCACGTCCCCGGCCGACGGATGGGGATCCGCGGTGTGCCCCAGCGTGCCGCCGTATCCCTGGCCGCGGGTGTCCATGATGAAGTGCGCGTACCCTGCCTGCGCCCAGCGTGTGTCCTGGTTGACCAGGCCGCGGCCGCCTGAATAGCCGATGTAGCTGACCACTACCGGAAGCCTGGCACCTTCCTCCCGGTTGGCTGGAAGATGCAACCAGCCCTTGACCGGCGCACCCCCGAAGCCGGCGAAGGTGACGTCGAAGGTGTCGATCACCGTGAGGTAGTTATCCACCGGCTCAAAGGTCGCGTCCAGGGGAAAGCCGCGGGCCTCGTCGATGGTGGCATCCCAGAAAGCCTCCATGTCCTCCGGTGGCGTGACATCGGAGGTGTAGCTGCGCAGCTGTGCCAGGGGAAGGTCGAAGAGGGGCATCGTTGTCCTGTTCTGCTTTCGGTTACTCGGCGGCCTCGCGGCGGAGTTCTTCTATTTCTACTGCACCTGTCCCTGGTTCACGCGGATGAGGGGTTCGTAGCGGTACAGGTTTGTTCCGGCGGCAACAATTTCGCGCACTTGCTGCAGTCCCCCGCTGACCGCGCTGGCGGCGCGGGCTTGGACGAGGACGTTGCCAAGCGCGGTGGCCTCGACCGGTCCGGCGACGACGGGTCTGCCCGTTGCGTTGGCCGTGAGCTGGCACAGCAGGGTGTTCTGCGAGCCGCCGCCCACCACGTGCACCACCTCCACGCGACGGCCGGCGAGGCGTTCCGCAGCTGTGATGGTCCTGGCGTAGGCGGCGGCGAGGCTGTCCATGATGCAGCGTGTGATGGCTGCGGGATGGTCGGGCAGGACGTCGCCGGAGTGGCGGACCGCGGCCCTGATGCGCTCGGGCATGTTGTCCGGGGCGATGAAGTACGGGTCGTCGGCATTGATTTGGGGGCCGCCGGCGGGCAGCGCGGCTGCGGCTTCCAGCAGTGCCGTCAGTTCCGGGTGGAAGCCCTCGTCGGCCCAGGTGCGCAGGCATTCGCTCAACAGCCAGAGGCCGCCGACGTTGCGCAGGTAGCGGATGGTGCCGTCCACGCCGCGTTCGTTGGTGAAGTTCGCCTCGCGGCTGGCCTCGGTGAGGACCGGGTGCTTGAGTTCCAGGCCCACCAGGGACCATGTGCCGGAGGAGATATAGGCAAAGGCGTCATCCAGGGCAGGAACGGCTGCGACGGCGGAGGCGGTGTCGTGGGAGCCGACGGCCACCACGGGGGTTTCGGCGGGAAGTCCCACGGCCGCGGCAACAGCGGGCAGGAGTTCCCCGAATGCCTCACCGGGCTGGATCAGCGGCGGGAACAGGTCCTTCCGCAGTCCCAGCGCGGCGAAGAACTCGGCGGCCCACTCCCCCGCCACGGCGTCGAACAGGCCGGTGGTGGACGCGTTGGTGGCTTCGGTGCGGCGCTTCCCAGTCAGCCGGAACGCGATCAGGTCCGGGATGAGCAGCGCCTGCAGCCCGTCCAAATTCTTCTCGGTAGCCAACTGGTAGATGGTGTTGAACTGCAGGAACTGCAGGCCGGTGGTCCGGTACAGCCGCGCCGGGTCCAGCCGGGCGTGGACGGGCGCCACGGCGGCCCGGCTGCGGCTGTCCCGGTAGCTGTGCGGCTGGGCCACCAGCTTCCCGGAGCGGTCCACCAGGCCGTAGTCCACCGCCCAGGTATCGATGCCTATGCTGGCAATCCTTTCACCCTGCACTGCGGCGACCGTGGCGGCAGCATGGAGGCCCTCAAGCACCTCCGCATAGAGGGCTTCGAAGTCCCAGCGGAGGCCGCCATCGCGCTCCACCACCCCGTTGGGGAACCGGTGCACGGTCTCCAGTGACGCCCCTTCAGGGGAAACCCGTCCCAGCATCACGCGCCCTGACGAAGCGCCGATGTCGACGGCGGCAAACACCGCCCGGGCAGGTGCCGGGGCGGTGTTCGCGGCGGATTCCGCTGCACTCATCGCAGGAAGGCTGCCGCCACTCCGGCGTCCACGGGGATGTGCAGGCCGGTGGTGTGGGACAGTTCGTTGCTGGTGAGGACGGCGGCGGCGTTGGCCACGTGTTCGGGCAGGACTTCGCGCTTGAGCAGGGTGCGCTGGGCGTAGTACTCGCCCAGCTTCTCCTCGTCGACGCCGTAGACGGCGGCGCGCATGGCGCCCCAGCCGCCGGCGAAGATGCCGGAGCCGCGGACCACGCCGTCGGGGTTGATGCCGTTGACGCGGATGCCGTACTCGCCCAGTTCGGCCGCGAGCAGGCGGACCTGGTGGGCCTGGTCTGCCTTGGTGGCGGAGTAGGCGATGTTGTTGGGGCCGGCGAACACCGAGTTCTTGGAGGAGATGTAGATGATGTCCCCGCCCATGCCCTGGGCGATCATGACCTTCGCGGCGGCCTTGGCCACAAGGAACGAGCCCTTGGCCATGACGTTGTGCTGCAGGTCCCAGTCCTTTTCGGTGGTTTCCAGCAGCGGCTTGGAGATCGACAGGCCCGCGTTGTTGACCACCAGGTCCACACCACCGAACGCCAGCACCGCGGCGTCAATGGCGGCAGCGACCTGGGCCTCGTCGGTGACATCCGCCTGGACACCGACGGCAACATCCGGGCCGCCGAGTTCCTCGGCGACCTTTTGGGCGTTCTCAAGGTTCAGGTCCGCGATGACCACGCACGAGCCTTCGGCGGCCAGGCGGGTGGCGATGGCCTTGCCGATCCCGGACGCGGCACCGGTGACCAAGGCAACCCGGGTGGCGTGCGATTTGGGTTTGGGCATCCGGGCCAGCTTGGCTTCCTCCAGCGCCCAGTACTCGATCCGGAACTTCTCGGCTTCCTCGATCGGGGCGTACCTGGAGATCGCCTCCGCGCCGCGCATCACGTTGATCGCGTTGAGGTAGAACTCCCCGGCAACGCGGGCGGTCTGCTTGTCCTTGCCGAAGGAGAACATGCCCACGCCCGGGACCAGCACGATCGCCGGGTCCGCGCCGCGCAGGGCAGGGGAATCAGCATCGGCGTGGCGGTCGTAGTAGGCCTGGTAGTCCTCGCGGTAGTCAGCGTGCAGTTCGTGCAGCCGCGCGATCGAGTCCTCGACGGAGGCATCGGCCGGGAGGTCCAGGATCAGGGGCTTGACCTTGGTGCGCAGGAAGTGGTCCGGGCAGGACGTGCCCAGGGCGCCCAGGCGCGGGTGCTCGGCGCTTTCCAGGAAGTCCAGGACGACGGCGTCATCACTGAAGTGCCCCAGGACCGGCTTGTCCGTGGAGGCCAGGCCGCGGATCACCGGTGCCAGGGCGGCGGCCTTGGCACGCCGCTCCGCTTGGGGCAGGGCCGCGTAGCCGGGCAGCTTGGGCCCGAAGGGGTCAGCCTTGCCGTTCTCCGCGATGTATTTTTCGGCCTGGTCGATGATCCAGAGCGAGTTGGCTTCGGCTTCTTCGCTGGTGGCGCCCCAGGCGGTGATGCCGTGCCCGCCCAGGATGGTGCCGACGGCCTGCGGGTTGGCGTCCTTGATCGCGGCGATGTCCAGGCCCAGCTGGAACCCGGGACGGCGCCAGGGAACCCACACCACCTTGTTGCCGAAGATCTTGGTGGTCAGCGCCTCGCCGTCCGCCGCCGTCGCGATCGCGATGCCGGAATCGGGATGCAGGTGGTCCACGTGCGCGGCGTCCACCAGCCCGTGCATGGCGGTGTCGATGGACGGCGCGGCGCCGCCTTTGCCGTGCAGGCAGTAATCGAACGCGGCCACCATCTCGTCCTCGCGCTCCACGCCAGGGTAGACGTTCTTTAGCGCGTTCAGCCGGTCCAGCCGCAGCACCGCAAGGTTCTGTTCCTTCAGGGTGCCCAGGTCCCCGCCCGATCCCTTGACCCACAGCAGCTGGACGTCCTCGCCGGTGACGGGATCCTTGTCGGTGCCCTTGGCGGAGGTGTTGCCGCCGGCGAAGTTGGTGTTCCGCTTGTCCGCGCCAAGGCGGTTGGAACGGGAAATCAGGTCTTCAACAGTCTTGTTCGTCATGTCTTCCTCAGGCGCCCCATCCGGCTTGCTGGCCGCCTGCGCGGTCCTCGTTGATCTGTTTCTGGTACCCGCTGGCCTTGTAGGCGGCCATCGGGTCCGCGGGCAGGCCGCGGGATTCACGCCATTCGGCCAGCATAGGCCGGACGTCGGTGTAGAAGGCGTCGTTGAAAACGGCGTTGGCGGCCAGGACGTCCCCGGCGCGCTGGGCTTCATTGAGCGCTGCGGTGTCCACCAGCAGTGCGCGCAGCGTCATTTCCTGGACGTTGAGCACCGAGCGGATCTGGCCGGGGATCTTCTCTTCCAGGTTGTGGCACTGGTCCAGCATGAGCGCCACGCCGGAGTCCTTGCCGTAGCCGCCGCCCCGGATCACCTCGTACATGATGCGAAACAGCTGGAACGGGTCCGCGGCACCGACGATGAGGTCGTCGTCGGCGTAGAAGCGGGAGTTGAAGTCGAAGGAGCCCAGCTTGCCCAGGCGCAGCAGCTGCATCACGATGAACTCGATATTGGTGCCCGGGGCATGGTGGCCGGTATCGAGGCAGACGAACGCCTTCTCACCCAGCGCCAGGGTCTGGGCGTAAGAGGTTCCCCAGTCCGGCACATCGGTGTGGTAGAACGCCGGCTCGAAGAACTTGTATTCCAGCACCAACCGCTGCTCATCACCCAGGGCCGCGTAGATCTCCTGCAGCGACTCGGCCAGCCGGTCCTGGCGCCCGCGCAGATCATCCTGGCCCGGGTAGTTGGTGCCGTCCGCCAGCCAAATCTTCAGGTCGCGGGATCCGGTGGCATCCATGATCTCGATGCAGTCCAGGTGGTGGTCGACCGCCCGGCGGCGCACCGCCTCATTCGACGAAGTCAGTGAGCCGAACTTGTACTCGTCATCCTGGAACGTGTTGGAGTTGATCGTGCCCAGCCCCACGCCCAGGCCGGCTGCGTATTCCTTCAGGCCGGCGTAGTCGTCAACCTTGTCCCATGGAATGTGCAGGGCCACGGTGGGTGCCAGACCGGTCAGCTCGTGCACCTTGGCGGCGTCGGCCAGTTTCTCCTGCACCGTGCGCGGCGTTCCGGGCGTGCCGAACACCTTGAACCGTGTGCCTGAATTGCCATACGCCCACGAAGGGACCTCGATGGCAAGCTCTCCGAGCCTGCCCAGCGCCGTTGCTACGTCATTCATGATGGTTCTTTCCGGTGTCTTGTTCTGCTGTGGTCTGTTTTCCGCCCCGCTGCTGGAGCTTGGTACTGCGGTGTCTACTGGCCGGGCCCTAGGGGGCGGCGGAGCGTGAAGCGGCCAGTTGGTCGTCGAGGTTGAAGACCTCTTCCAGGACCTGGAACCCTTCGTCGGGTGCCTGCCCGGTGTTTTCGAAGAGCGTTGCCATTTCGGCCTGCCAGCGGGCATTGACCTCGGTCAGCGCCATGCGTGCCCGGACCGCGTCGAAGTCGTCGCATTCCACGTAGCCCACCAGCAGCCCGTCCGGCGAAAGGAAGAGAGAGTAATTGTTCCAGCCCGCTTCCCTGAGAGCGCGGAGCATGTCCGGCCAGACGGCGGCATGGCGCCGCTTGTATTCGTCGATCAGCGCGGGCTGGATCGAGGAGCGGAAACACACCCTCATCTGGAACTCTCCTGAAATCGCGGCTCTTTGAATCGTTTCATTGTTACGATTCAAAGTACTCTTGAACCTGAGTAGGTGTCAAGCATTTCAAGACCGCCCAAGCAACCGGCGGGCAGAGGCGGGCACCCTGACCAGCAGCTCGGAGAATCATGAACCGTACAGCCAGTATCAAGGACGTCGCCAACCACGCCAGTGTTGCCGTGGGCACCGTCTCGAACGTGCTGAACTACCCGGACCGGGTGTCCCAGCGCACGAAGGAACGCGTACTCAAAGCCATTGATGAGCTGGGGTTTATCCGCAATGACGCGGCCCGGCAGCTTCGTGCCGGCCACAGCCGGACCGTAGGCCTGATCGTGCTGGACGTGGGCAACCCCTTCTTTACGTCCGTGGTGCGCTCGGCGGAGGATGCCGCTGCCCTGAACGGCAGTGCCGTCCTCTTGGGAGACAGCGGACACGATGCCGGCCGCGAGGCCAACTACATCGACCTGTTCCAGGAGCAGCGGGTCCAGGGACTGCTCATTTCACCGGTGGGCGATGTCACGGAACGGCTGGACCTCCTGCGCGAACGCGGTGTGCCCACGGTCCTGGTGGACCGGCTCGCCGACGAGTCGAAGTTCAGCTCCGTAGCCGTCGACGACGACGCCGGGGGGTACCTGGCTGCGCGGCACTTGCTGGATACGGGCCGCCGTCGCCTGGCCTTTGTGGGAGGCTCAACCTCCATCCGTCAGGTTGCCGACCGCCTGCAGGGCGCACGGCGCGCCGTGCAGGAGGAGCCAGACGTCAGCTTGGAGGTGCTGGAATCCGAGGGAATGACCGTGCTGGCGGGCCGCAGCGTAGGAAACATGCTCGTCGACCGGGGCCGGGAGGAACTGCCCGACGGCATCTTCTGCGCGAACGACCTGCTGGCCTTGGGTGTCATGCAGTCACTCGCCATGACCCACACGTTCCGCATTCCGGAGGATGTGGCGCTGATCGGGTACGACGACATCGACTTTGCGGTCTCGGCGGTCGTGCCGCTCTCCTCCATCCGGCAGCCCACGGAAGCGCTGGGCCGCACCGCCATCGAACTGCTCACCGAAGAGGTGGAATCCCAGAACCCCACCCACCGCTCCGTCGTGTTCACACCCGAGCTGGTAGTCCGGCAGAGCACAGCCACTTCCAAACCGGAATGACCGGCGCCCAAGGGGTTACTTGCCGGCCTGCTGCAGCCACTTCATCGACTCGGGGCGGGATGTGAAAAAGCGGGTGGGGCAGGGCGGGACGTGGACGCCCAGGAAGAAGTTCGCGATGATCCGGTCCACGGGACTTGACCCAAGCAGGGCGATGCGGTTGGCCGCGCAGGGGATGGAGAATACCGAGCGGGCCTGGATGCTGACGTTCTCGGTGGTGGCCATGTCCACCAGCATCGGGTAGTTAGCATCCCCGGCAATCCGGTTGACGGCGGCCATCGCCGCCTGCGCGTCTTCGACTTCTATCCGGACCTTGGGTTCCCAAATGAGGTGGATGACGCCGTCAGGCCCAAGCTCCACCGTACCCTTGCCACCCTCAACCACTACGGGCTCCATCTCCCGCCTCCCTCCAGTGGGCAGTTCCTGAACCCCTCTATCTTGCCTCAGCGCGATGAGCCTGAAGACCGTCGCCACGTGCCCACCGGGCCGATGGCCGGGCTTGACTAATCAGCATGCTTACTAATACGTTGGTCGACGTGCCCGTGGCCTGGATCACCGTCCGGTGCCGCGAGTCGCGGCCCGCAAGGGCTGCATCTGAAATGAACTGCATTTGAAATAACCAGTTCCGCCGGGGTTCTCCATGGGGGCGGAGCCTCGGGGGGTTCGTTGCGCCGCAACCCGGCGCTGAAAGGATTTACCGAAAATGCGCACAAAGGTCTCAGCTTCAGTAACCGCCATTGCCCTTTCCGGCGCCATGCTATTTGGCATGGCAGGCCCGGCCACAGCAGCGGCACCGGCGGCTCCTTCCGCAGCCTCCCAGTCTTCACAGGTTGCCAACGTGACGGGAACCATCAACCAGAGCATTGACGGCGTGGGCACCTTCGTTGGTTCCTTCACGCCGTCCGGCTTCAGCGCCCAGAACGGCCAGCTGACCGTCACCGGCCTGGTTCAGGGAACCTTCAAGGACCTTAACGGCGTGGCCACTCCGGTCAGCCAAACCGTGACCACAACGGCCGCAGCCGCACCGTCAACTGCGGCCGCGTTGGCTTCGGGCGGCAGCTGTGATGTCCTGAACCTGGTCCTCGGACCGTTGCACCTGGATCTCCTGGGGCTCAACGTGGACCTGAACCAGGTGGTCCTGGACATCACTTCCCAGACCGGCGCCGGCAACCTGGTGGGTAACCTCCTCTGCGCCGTCACCGGGCTCCTGGACGGCGGAACCGGCCTGAACGGCCTGGCCAACCTGCTCAACCGTCTCCTGGGACTCTAAGTTTCGGGCAGTACAACAACCTGGAACCGCGGAGGCGGGCGGACCCACTAAGGGCCGCCCGCCTTCGGTTGTCCGCCTAGAGCTTTTCCACCACGAGGTTTTGGTAGGCGGCACGGAGCGGAGCCATCTGCCGGAAACCGATCCGGCCGCTCCCAAGCACCTTCTCCGCGGAGTCCCGCCACTCAAAGAGGTTCAGTCCATTGATGGAAAACGCCACCAACGGCCCGTCCTTGACCACCTCCAGCCGGTAGAAGTCTTTGGCGTCATCCGCCGGCGGCAGCGGGTCAGCTCCCTGCGCCACCAGCTCAAAGCCCGCGCTCTTGCGCAGGTTGCAGGTCCGGAACGCCCGTTCGGACGGGTACTTGTGCCGGAAATAGGACACGTGCAGCGCATCAATGTCGCTGGAGTGGTACTGCGGGTAGTGGCCCGTCCTGGGAGCCAGCGCCGGACTAAAGAGGTCAAGGCCGCCGTGGCCGGTTGCCGCGAAGAAAAGCATCGCCAGGCCTGGTTCCTCCAGCGGCAGGAAGTCCCAGCTGATGCGGATGCCGTCCGGAAAGGGTTCCGGGCACCAGAGCGTCCAGTGCGCGTGGTCGCCGAATTCCTGGTCGTCCAGGCTGCCGGACAACTCCAGCGCACCGTCGTGGCTTCCCATTCTGAGCGGTCCTTCGGCAACCCACCCCGCCATGTCCCCGGGGCCTGCCAGCGGATTGCGGTAAAGGACGCCGGTCCCGACCCTTGCCGTGCCCACCTAGGCGCGTCCCGCCGTCGTGCTTAGTTCCTTGCCGTTGCCCGCCTCCCGGGTGCGGACCGTCCCATACCCCAGGGTGCCGAGGCGGCGGGCCACCTCGCCCGCCACCAGGTGGGCTCCGTGCTGGGAGAAGTGCGTGTCATCGGCAAGCCCGTCAGGCCAATGCGCGTGGGAACCCGGCGGGAAGTGGCAAAAAAGCTCCCGGGACCGGTCCGGGCCTAGCCGCAGGTACTGGCTCCGGGTCCAGGCATTCAGGTCCAGCACCGGGACGCCCAGCTCCTGGCCGATCTCGCGGACCACCTCCGGGTAGTCCTCCAGGCTTTCGGCCAGGACAGCGTCCGACGTCGGCGCGTCCAGGAAGTGCCGGCGCTCCACGGAGGTGCACAGCACCGGAGTGGCGTCAACCGAACGCACCTCCGCCACCATGGCGCGGAGATTAGCCGCATACCCCGTGCGGGCCGCGAGGCGCTGCTTCTTCTGGTCATTGTGGCCAAATTGAATGAGCACCAGGTCGCCCGCGCCGGTTTCCGCCAGCAGGGCCGCCCAGAGCCCCTCGTCCCGGAAGGATTCGGTGGTGGCACCGCCCTTGGCGAAATTGCGCACCGCTGCCCACGTGTGGGTGAACGGTGCCAGCTGGGTACCCCAACCGCTCATGGGGAACTCGTGGGTGGGGCAGTTGGCCACGGTGGAGTCGCCGGCCAGCAGGATCTTCATGGTGTCTTTCCTCAACATGGGGTCAGCCCTTCACGGAGCCAATAAGCATGCCCTTAGCGAAGTGCTTTTGCAGGAACGGATAGAAGATAAGGATGGGCAGCGTGGCCACCACGATCACCGCGAACTTGATGCCTTGTTCCGGCGGAACATAGTTCGGGTCCACGTTTCCGGTACCCAGCAGGTCGGAGGCCGCGGTGACCTGGCGCAGGTACATCTGCAGGGTCCACTTGGAGTTGTCGCTCAGGTAGAGCAGCGGGGACATGAAGTCATTCCAGATTCCCACGGCGTAGAACAGTGCGAACGTCGCCAGGACCGGCTTGGACAGCGGCAGCAGGATCCGCCAGAGGATCCCGATCTCCGTGGCGCCGTCCATCTTGGCCGATTCCTCAAGCTCCGCGGGCAGTTCCTGGAAGAAGTTCTTGATGATGATCAGGCTGAACGGGTTGATGGCAGCGGGCAGGATCAGGGCCCAATAGGAGTTGAGCAGGCCCAGGTCCTTGACCAGCAGGAACGTGGGGATCATGCCCCCGGAGAACACCATGGCGAACACCACCAACGACAGGATGACGTTCCTGCCCCTGAGGGTCTTCTTGGCCAGCGGATAGGCCATGGTCACCGTGAACGCCAGCTGGACCAAGGTGCCTACCGCCGTCACCAGGATGGTGGTCACGAGGGCCCGGACAAACGCCGGGGTGGCAAAGATGTACTCGTAGGAGCCCAGGGTGAACTGCTCGGGCCACACGAAGAAGGCCCGCCGGGTGATCTCGGCTTCCGTGGCAAAGGAGCCGGCGAACACATAGACGAACGGCAGCAGCGTGATGATGCCGATCAGGGACAGGAAAACGTAGTTGGCGGCGTCGAAGATCCGGCCGCCGCGGGTGTTATGGATCTTCATTAGAACAGTCCGCTCTGGTTGAATCGCTTGGCCAGCCAGTTGGTGCCGAAGATCAGCACGATGCCCACCAGGGACTTGAAGAGGCCAACCGCCGTGGAGTAGCTGTACGCGCCCTGGGTGATGCCCACGAAGTAGACATAGGTGTCGAAAACGTCCGCCACCTCGCGGTTCAGCGCGTTGGTCATCAGGTAGATCTGTTCAAACCCGGTGTTGAGCATCTGTCCGATTGCCAGGATCAGCATCACGATGATCGTGGACCGGATTGCCGGCAGGGTGATGTGCCAGACGCGCCGGAAGCGGCCGGCTCCGTCGATGATCGCCGCCTCGTACTGGTCCTGGTCCACGGTGGCAAGGGCGGCCAGGAAGATGATGGTGCCCCAGCCGGTGTTCTTCCAGATTTCCTGGAGCACGATCAGGGGCCGGAACCAGGCCGGGTCGGACAGGAAGTCAATGCTGGTGCCCATGGTGTTGTTCAGGAACTGGAACAGCGGCCCGATGTCGAGGGCGAACAGCAGGAAGCTCAGCGACGCGACGATGGTCCAGGACAGGAAGTGCGGGATGTACACCAGGGTCTGGACCGTGCGCTTGAGGATGGACAGGCGGACCTCGTTCAGCAGAAGCGCCATGATGATGGTCAGCGGGAATGCCACGCCCAGGTTCAGGAAGGCCAGGATCAGGGTGTTGCCCAGCAGCCGGGGGAAGTCCGGGTTGGCGAAGAAGTCCTGGAAGTTCCGGAACCCCACCCACGGGCTGCCGTTGACGCCCAGGAACGGGACGTAGTCCTTGAAGGCGATGGACACCCCGTACATGGGGCCGTAGCGGAATACCGCGAAGTACACCACGCCGGGCAGCAGCAGCAGGTACAACCATTTGTAGTGCGCGAAGTGGACGGAGAACCGGCCCCCCTTCCGGGGAGCGGGGGGCGTCTTGCCCGCCCGCTCCCCGGCGAGGGTGTCAATGACAGGGGCTGCCATTTACTTGCTGTCCTGCCAGAGCTTGTTGATCTCTTCCTTGACCTTGTTGCCGCCGCTGGTATCCCACAGCTTGATGGCATCCTTGAGGCCCTGCTCGTCGATCTGGCCGGCAAGGTACCTGATCCGGGCATCGGCCACGATGTTGTCCAGCTGGGCGCCCTTGGCCACGTAGGTTTCCGATACGAAGGGAGCTGCCGGGTTGTAGACGGCGCTCTTGAGGTCCTCTGCCATGACTTCGGTGCGCTTGTCGAAAACCTGCTGCTCATAGTCGGAGGGCTGCTTCACGGGGTAGAACTCGTTGCCTGCCACGTTCATGCCCAACTGCGCGTAGCTCTTGATGTCAGTGGTGACAGCCTTGCCCTCCGGGGTTTCCGGTTTGATGGTGGCTGCCTTGCCGTCCTCTGCCTTGAAATTCACGCCCTCAATGCCGTTGTTCAACAGGATGGCTACGTCCTTGCTGTTCATGGTGTTCAAAAAGTCCAGGACTTTATCAAGCTCAGCCTCAGTCCTGACGCTGGCTTTGGGGACCGCCAGGAAGCCCGAGTAGCCGTCGGTGGGGTGGGCGTGCAGCTTGCCGTCTGGTCCTTCCAGGTTGCCCACGAAGCCCACCTTGTTCTGAAAGTTGTTGGGGTCTGCTTGTTTGAAGAGGTTGACGAGGACGCTCACCCGGGAATCGACGTCAACAATGATGCCGCCCTTGCCGTTGAAGAACGGCTCGTTCCACTTGGTGGAGTCAAAGGTGGCGAAGTCCGGGTTGATGAGCTTCTCGTCCACCATCTTCTTGATGAAGCGGTCGGCTTCGAGGAACTCGTCGGTTTCAAAGCTCGGGACGAGCTTGCCGTCGCGTTCGGTCCAGCGGTTCCCGGCGCCGTACCATTCCTCGATCAGGTCGTAGGGGCTGTTGGTGCCCAGGGCACCCCATTTGGGAATGGTGATGCCGTAAGTGTCATTCTGGCCGTTGCCGTCCGGATCCTGCTCGGTGAACGCCTTGGCCACCTTGTACAGGTCCTCAACGGTCTTGGGCGGCTGCAGGCCCAGTTTGTCCAGCCAGTCCTGCCGGAACATGACGGCGGAGCGCATGGGCGAGCGGCCCCGGAACACGCCGTAGACCTTTCCGTTTACGCTGGCGTTTTTCTGGATGTCAGGGAACGTGGTCTTGAGGTTGGGGTACTTGTCCAGCTTGTCGGTCAGGTCCCAGAACGCGCCCGCCTGCGCGTTCTTGACGAATCCGGGGCTCTTGCTCTGGATCACCATGACCTGCGGGAGGTCCGATCCCGCAAGTGTGATGTTCGTCTTGTCCTCGTAGGAGGCGTTCGGGGCCCAGTTGATCTTGACCTGCTTGCCGGTGAGCTCCTCCAGCTTTTTCTGGACCGCGCCGTCCGCTCCCGGCGGCTGCGCCTCAAGGAACGGGGCCATGATGGACACGGATGTGAGGTCAGCGGCCGGTGCGTCACCCCCGCTGCAGGCAGTGAGGGTCAGGGCCGTTGCGGTGACGAGGGCGGCGGCAAGGGAAAGCTTCCTGCGGATCATATTTTTCCTATTCCACTTCATTGGGGTGCTGGGCTGGTGGGCCCCTTCGAAATTGATACGTTTCATTTGATAGTCGGCGACGACGGAGCGGACCCGAAGATCCGGCCGGCGCCATCGGGCGCATTCAGCCGCTGGCGGCTCGCTGCAGGCCGGCCGTTGCGGCACGTTCCCCGGCTGCCGTTACCGACTGGTCATTGGCAGCGAAGAAGCGGTCGCAAAGCCATCCGGTGAGGTAGAGCCACGCCCCGATGCTGAAGAACGGGATCAGCCCCGGAAACCAACTGCTGGCATAGACGACAGCTGCGGATACGAAGAGCAGGATGGCCGTACCCGCCAAGTGCCGCACGGCGAAGCGGGACGACATAAGCAGATACTGCCGCAGCCGCAGCTCGTACCGCGCGTACATGGGAAATACATAACAGGCGGTTCCCGCCAGGAACAACGAGAGGACAAAGACGCCGGCGGCCATGAGCTGCGGGAAAAGGCCGCGGCCGCTTGAGAAGTAATTCCAGTTCAGGGCCAGTGCTGCTGCCACGGCCAAGATGGGAAGCGACAGTGCGTTTGCCCCCGCGAAATTCCGGAAATACCCGGCGGCAAAGCCCCGCAGAAGCGGCGGAGCATCGCCCGTGCAACGCTTGCGCACCATAAGCTGCGCGGTGGCAGTGGCGGGCCCGGCACCGAAGACTCCGAGCCCGAGAAGGGCAAAGGCAATCCAGAGCAGGTTCAGGCAGGCAATCCAGACGAGAGTGTCGAAAAATGAGTAGGCACGCGCACTGAGGGTCCCGCTCAGCATGGGAGGGCTCCCTTCTTCATCTTTGCAGGAGGCGGTCCGGAATGTGGTCCTCATCACGCCAGTAATCGATTTCTCGAAAATCTAGACCGGCGCAGGTTCGGCAGTCAAGCGTCTCTTTGAATCGTTACATAAAGAAGTTCGGCTCCTTGGAAAGGGCTTGCCAAGTTTGCCGGAATGCGCTTTCCTTGTAGGAGAACAACGTGGCGTAGGACACACGCCTTGGATTCGGGCCCGGATCCCCTGCACAGCAACTCATGACCTCAAAGGAGAGACGATGACTACCTTGACCCGCCGTTCGGCGCTGGCGCTCTTTACTGGCACTGCTGCCCTGGGGGCTCTTTCGGCTTGTGGGACCGGTGGAGGCTCGAAGGCCGCTGATGGGCCCGTTACGTTGCGTGTCTCCTGGTGGGGCAACGATGTGCGTAACAATCAGACCCAGCAGGTGATCGATGCCTTCCAGCAGGCTCATCCAAACATTAAGATCCAGGCGGAGCCTGGTGTGTGGTCGGGGTACTGGGACAAGCTGGCGACCCAGACGGCCGCGAATGATGCGCCCGATGTGATCCAGATGGATTTGGCGTACATTGCCGAGTACGGCGGGCGGGGCGCTCTCCTGGACCTGTCCAAGCAAAGCCAACTGGATCTCTCCGCGTTCGATCAGAACACCATCAAGGCCGGTCAGTACAACGGTAAGTTGAACGGCATCAGCACCGGCCAGAACGCCCTGGCGGTGTACGCCAACGTCAACGTGTTCAAGAAGGCCGGCGTGGCGATCCCTGATGACACCAAGTGGACGTGGGACGACTACCTGAAGACGGCACAGGCTCTCGCCGCCGGCGCCGGTAACTATGGATCCTCGTACGGGCTGACGGACCAGAGCCTCAACATCTGGTTGCGCCAGCGGGGCGAGCAGCTCTACACCCAGGATGGCCAGACCGGCTTCACCGTCGACGGCGTGGCCTCGTACATGGACTTCCAGAAGAAGCTGATGGATTCCAATGCGGCACCCCCGGCGAGCGTGGCGCAGGAGGATATCGGCGCCCCCGTCGAGCAGACGCTGGCGGCGACGAACAAGACCGGCATGTCGTTCTGGTGGACCAACCAGCTCGCACCGTTGACCAAAGCGACCGGCAGCGACATCAAGCTGCTGCGCCTGCCGAGCCGGGACGGCAACCCCAAGGATGACGGCCTGTATTACAAGCCGTCGATGTATTGGTCCGCGTCCTCTCGTTCAAAGCATGCGGCCGAAGCGGCGACGTTCATCGACTACCTGGTCAACAGCACAGACGCGGCCAAGATCATCACCACCGAGCGCGGCTTCTCGACGTCCCAGAAGATCCAGGACGCCATCAAGCCCCAGCTCACCCCGACCGACAAGACCGCTCTGGACTACCTCACGGCGATCAAGCCCGAACTCGGCGAGCCTCCCGCCGTCCCGCCGACGGGATCGAGCAAGGCCGCCGATGCCCTGGGCCGCCACACCACCGATGTCCTCTTCGGGCGCGCAAGCGCCCAGGACGCAGCCGCTGCATTCAAGAGCGAAGCGGACAGCATGATCAAGAGCGCCAAGAAATGAGCGTCCTCGCTGAACTGGGCAGCCTGAAGAAGTCCGGGCCCAAGGGACAGGGCAGGGTCAAGCGGACTTTTCGGGACAACCGCGCCGCGATGGTCTTCCTCGCCCCCTGGATCGTGGGCCTGGTGGCCATCACGGTGGGGCCGATGCTGATCTCGCTGTATCTGTCCTTCACGGACTACAACCTGATCCAGGACCCGAACTTCATCGGGGCCGATAACTTCACCCGGATGATGCAGGACGACCGGTTCTGGAACTCCCTGCGGGTAACCCTCACGTACGTGATCGTCGGCGTCCCGCTGCAGCTGGGCCTGGCCCTTGCCGTGGCCATGGCCCTGGACAAAGGCCTCAAAGGCCTGCCGTTCTACCGCTCGGTGTTCTACCTTCCCTCCCTCCTGGGCTCCTCGGTGGCCGTGGCGATCCTCTGGAAGCAGATGTTCGGCACCTCCGGCCTGGTCAACCAGCTCCTGGCCATGGTCGGCATCACCGGCCCGGGCTGGATCTCGGACCCCAGCACCGCGCTGGGCAGCATTATCCTGCTGCACGTGTGGACGTTCGGCTCGCCGATGATCATCTTCCTGGCCGGGCTGCGGCAGATCCCTGCCATGTACTACGAAGCCGCCGCCGTGGACGGCGCAGGACGGGCCACCCGGTTCCTGAAAATCACCCTGCCCCTGCTGAGCCCGATCATCTTCTTCAACCTCGTCCTGCAGATCATCGGCGCGTTCCAGTCCTTCACCCAGGCGTTCATCGTCTCCGGCGGCACCGGCGGCCCGTCCGACTCGACCATGTTCTTCACCCTCTACCTCTACCAGCGCGGCTTCGGCCAGTTCGACATGGGCTACGCATCAGCCATGGCCTGGGTCCTGCTCGTCATCGTCGGCGCCTTCACCGCCATCAACTTCTACGCATCGAAATTCTGGGTGTTCTATGACGACTGAATCAGCCCCGCGCGTCACCACCGACGCCCCCCGAAACGCCCCCGGCCCCGACCAGGCACACCGAAAAGGCAGCACTACCGCCCGGGGAACCGGCTACGCCCCCAGCCCCCGGCAGCGCGCCAAAAGCGTCCTCAAACACGCGGTCCTGATCACCGCCGCGATCATCATGATCTACCCGCTGCTATGGATGATCGCCTCCTCATTCCGGCCCAGCGCCGATGTCTTCCGCGCCCCCGGCCTCTGGCTCACCGAGGCCCACACGGAAAACTACGCCACCGGCTGGAACGCCCTGACCTCACCCTTCGGCACCTACCTGCTCAACTCAGCCCTCGTCGTCCTCGGCGCCGTGATCGGCAACCTCGTCTCCTGCTCCATGGCCGCCTACGCCTTCGCCAGGCTGGACTTCCGCGGCAAAAAATGGATGTTCGCCGCCATGCTCGTCACCATCATGCTGCCCATCCACGTCGTGATCGTGCCCCAGTACATCCTGTTCTCCCAGATCGGCTGGGTAAACACCTTCGCACCCCTCATCGTCCCGAAATTCCTGGCCACCGACGCGTTCTTCATCTTCCTCATGGTCCAATTCATCCGCGGCATCCCCCGCGAACTGGACGAAGCAGCCAGGATCGACGGCGCCGGACACCCCCGCATCTTCCTCCAAGTCATCCTCCCCCTCATGACCCCGGCCCTGGCTACCACCACCATCTTCACCTTCATCTGGACCTGGTCCGACTTCTTCAGCCAACTCATCTACCTCACCTCCCCCGACGTCTTCACCGTCCCCGTCGCACTCCGCAGCTTCGTCGACGCCCAATCCAGCACCGACTGGGGCGCCATGTTCGCCATGTCCGTCGTCTCCCTCCTCCCCGTCTTCATCGCCTTCCTCGTCGGCCAAAAATTCCTCGTCAAAGGCATCGCAACAACCGGCATCAAATAAACCAAAAGCCGGGGTACGTAAACACACGCGCACCCCGGCTTTTCCGCGCCCGCCACCACCAGCGGCGGCCACGAACCTGATTGCCCCGAGGGGCAGAACGGAGAACCATGGGAACGGCAACCGAAGCCGCCGGCAACAACGCCGAAACGACCAACAGGGCCCCAGCCGCAGCAAGGGTCGCGCTGGTGGGGGTGCACGGCTTCGGCGCCCACCACCTACGGAACCTGGAACGGCTCCAAGCCGCCGGCAGCATTGAACTCGTTGCCGTGGCGGACCCGCAGCCTCCAGCGCCCGGTACCCTGCCGCCGTCGGCCGCTGTCTACCCGGGACTTGATGACCTCCTGACAGCGAACGGAAACCTGGACCTGATCATCGTCGCGACGCCCATCCAGACCCACGCCCCGCTGGCTTTGGCTGCCCTCGCCACGGACGCCGAGCTGTACCTGGAGAAGCCACCAGTGGCCTCAATGGCGGATTTCACCCGTCTGTGCGAGGCAGCGGACGCATCCGGCCGGGGTGTCCAGGTCGGCTTCCAAAGCCTCGGCTCGCACGCGCTGAAGGCCATCGAGGAGTTACTGGCGGCCGGAACCATCGGAACACTTGAAGGCATTTCCGCCACCGGCCGCTGGGTCCGGGACAAGGCCTACTACAAGCGCTCCCGCTGGGCAGGGAAACGGAACATCAACGGCGTTGACGTGGTGGACGGGGTGGCGACCAACCCTCTGGCGCACGCGGTGGCAACCGCTCTCCGGATTGCCGGCGCGCGCACCACGGCCGACGTGGCATTCGTGGAAACCGAGCTGTACCGCGCCAACGACATCGAATCGGACGACACCTCCGTAGTCCGGATCCGCACCAAGACGGGCTTGCCCGTCACCTGTGCCCTGACCATCTGCGCGTCCGAATCCGTGGAGCCCTACGTAACGCTCCAAGGCTCTGCCGGGACCGCGGTGTTCCACTACACCGAGGACCGGCTCACCGTCGAGACCGCTGCGGGGCACACCGAGGAAACCTTCGGCCGGGACGACCTGACGGAGAACCTCCTGGCCCACCGCGCCCAAGGCGTTCCGCTCGCCAGCAGCCTGGCTGACAGCGGGGCCTTCATGCTGGTGCTGGAGGCTGTCCGCACAGCGCCGCTCCCGGCCGCCATCGATCCCGCGCACGTCCGGTGGGAGGGCGACGGCGATGCAGCCCACGCTGTGGTCATCGGCATTGAGGAAGCCCTGGAACAAGCGGGCCGGCGCCATGCCACCTTCAGCGAACTGGGCCTGCCCTGGGCCGCCGCCGCTCCCGCCGCCTTCCTGCCGCCCGCCTCATGACAGAGCAGGAAGCGGGACTGCAGGAGACGGCGGCCGAGACCACTGCCACGGCTTCAGGCGCCGGCCCACTGCACGCGGTCAACCTCCTGACGGAGGGGGTTGCCCACTGCCTGACCGCTACCCCCGCCCCGGCGTTCAGTTGGCAGCTGGGGCTTGACGACGGCGGCGATCCCGCCAGTGCGCGGCAGATCGGCTACGAGCTGGAGGTCCAAGACGCCAGCGGCGACGTGCTGTGGCATTCAGGCCCGGTGCCCTCCACCTCCCAGCGGGGCGTTCCCTACGGCGGCGTCCTCCTCCACGATGACAGCGACTACGCCTGGCGCGTGCGCATCATGGACGCCGCCGGCAGCCCCGGCGTTTGGTCCGGCCTGCAGCCCTTCAGCACCGGCCTGCGGGACAAATCCTGGCAAGCCCAGTGGATGGGACGTGCCCCGGGCGGGCGCGCCCCGCTGGAAGTCCTCAACCACGCACTCCGGGTGGCCGGTTCACCCTTCCTGCCCGTTCCCTGCCCGCCTCTCCACAGCTTCCGGTTGGAGGCAAGGCTTCGCCCGGTGATGGGCGGCGCCGGCCTGCTCCTGCGCAGCAGCGGCGCCGGGACCGGCCTGCTGCTGGAGCTGGGCCCGGAGGGTGAGGTGGTGCTCCGCCGTGCCCCCGCGTGGGAGATTCCCTCCCCCGCGGCTCCGGCGACTGCGGTGTTGGCCACTGCCCGGGCCAGTGAACCGGTGCTTGGGCCATGGCGGGACCTCTCGGTCAGTGACGATGGCCGGACCATCCTTGTTGTCCTCGACGGGGTGCAGCTTCTGGCCGTTGATGTGCCCGTGGCCCCGGGCACCCCAGGCGCGCCCGCCTTGCACCAGTCTCCACGGAGCCAGGCTGAGTACGCTTCGCTGCGCGTCACCAACACTACTGCCGGCCAGCCGGAAGCTGTCCTGCTTGACCACCGCTTCGACGCGGGCGACGACGAGGCCCTTGCCTGCCTGGCGCGATGGCACCGCACCACCGCGCACCGCCAGCCCGATGAGTGGACCCTGTTCCGGACTACGTTCAAGCTGACCGGGACGGTCCGGCGGGCCCGGGTCTACGCCGCAGCCAGCCACCATGCACAGCTCTCCGTGGCGGAGACGCACTGCCTCAGCACCACCTCGTTCGGCTACCCCGGCGAGGGGTATTACGACGCCGCCGACGTCACCCAACTGCTGGCCGGGCAGCCGTTGGATGCCCCTGTTCCCGTGACGGCCCTGCTCCACTGGTACGGCCCGGGCCAGGGGCGTGCGGCGAGCGTCCCGGGCCTCCTGCTCCGGCTGAGCGTCGACTACGAGGACGGCCGGCGCGAGGTTCTTACCTCGGGGCCTGGATGGTCTGCCGGCGAGGCCCCGTACCGCCAGTCCGGCTACCGCAACGATGAGGGCGACCCCGTTGAACACGTGGACGGGCACGCCGCGGCGTTCCTCAACGCCGCCCAGGACCTGCCGGCCGCTATCACCTCCGGCGCCCACCCGTCGTCGGGCTTTCCCCGCCTGCACCCCCGCAGGACCTTTCTGGCCGGGGAATTCGTGGCGCCGCGGGAGTTCCTGACTGCCGACGACGGCACGATGGTCGCCGACTTCGGACGGGTTCTTCCCGCGCGGCCGGAGATTGATTTCCTGGACGGCGTCCCCGGACGCACCGTCATGCTCCGGGCAGGCTACGTCCTCCGTCCCGATGGGAGGGTGGATACCGGGAAGACCGCCAGCCAGAACACGGACATGTCCTTCCCTTATACGCAGGCAGCCGGGCCCCAGCAGTTCCGGGCCTCGGTGCACCTGGGTTTCCGCTACCTGGAACTTCCGGGCATCGACGCTGTGGAAGTATCCCGCGTGGGCGCCCGCACCGTCCACGGCGCCCATCCCGGCGAAGGCAGCTTCAGCAGCTCGGACCCGCTTCTGGACGCGGTCTTCCAACTGCTTCGCGACTCTGCCCTGTACGGCGTGCAGGAACAGTTCGTTGACACACCCACCCGGGAAAAAGGCCAGTTCCTGGCCGACGCCGCAAACATCTCCTACGCCACCATGGCGCTCTTCGGCGAACATGCCTACACGGCGCAGGCGCTGCGGGAGTTCGCCTGGTCCGCCCGCCGCTACTGGGCCGAGGGCGTGGAGAAAGGGCGGTATAACGCCGTCTACCCCAACGGGGACGGCAAGCGCGACATTCCGGATTTCTCCCTGATGATGCCGGAATGGGCCGAGGAGTACCACCTGCGCACCGGCGACCTTGCCCTGGTCCGGGAACTGCTGCCCCATCTATGCGACACCGCAGATTATGCACTGCGGTACATATCCCCGAAAGGCCCGACGGCGGGACTGGTCACCACGCTGGGCGGCGGCTCCGGCCCTTATCTGCACGGCATCGTTGACTGGCCGGCGCTTGGCCGGTTCGGCTACGACATGGAATGTGCTGCCAAGACCACTGTCAACGTGCAAGCCTACTCGGCGCTGATGTCCACGGCGCGGCTGTGCAGCGCGGCAGGCGACGATGCTGCGGCGCCCCGCTATGCGGCTGCCGCCCGCACGCTTGCCGGCGCCATCCGCACCCGCCTCCGGGTGGATGGGCTCATGGTGGACGGCCTGCACGCCGACGGAACGCCCAGCTCCCACGCTTCACAGCATGCAACTTCCTTCCCGCTATCGTTGGGCGTTACTGCCCCTGAACACGCGGCTGCGGACGCGGCCCGAATTGCCGCGATGGGCATGCGGCAGGGGCCCATGACGGTCCACCGGCTGGTCCGGGCGCTGCTGAGCCAGGACATGACGGATGCGGTGCTGGACCTTCTCACCAGCAAGGACCAGCCCGGCTGGGCACGGCTGCTTGAGCGCGGCGCCACCTTCACCTGGGAGGCATGGGACCTCGAAAACGGTACCGACTACAGCCAGTCGCACGCCTGGTCCGCTTCCGTGGTCAAGGAGATCCTCGAGCACTTACTCGGCGTCCGCTACAGCGTGCCGGGCGGCAATGAGGTGCTGATCGAGCCGCCGCTGTGCCGGCTGGAGCATGCCCGCGGCAGTGTCCCGGCCGGCAACGGGTACGTGTCTGCCAACTGGCGTCGGCGCGGGACGCTGATGGAACTCGAGTGCAGCATTCCGCCCGGAGTGACGGCAACCGTCCGGCTGCCTGCCGGCACTTACGAGGTGGAGCGCTCCGGTGCGGATGCCGCCGTCGCGGTTACCGCTGCCGAGGGCGGCACCCAGGAGCACCATGCCGCCCGCGACTTCCGCGTGCATACCGGAACCTGGACCTTCGCCCCTGCCCAGCCCTAACCCTTGAATGACACCGCGTAAAGGAGTGCCATGACACCGGAGGAAACAACCGGCACGTCGAACATTTGGAACAACCTTGAAGGCGTCGCCTTTGGCGGTGACTACAACCCCGAACAGTGGCCGGTCAGCGTCCGGCTGGAAGACCTGGAGCTGATGCAGGAGGCGGGGGTGAACTTCCTCAGCGTGGGGATTTTCTCTTGGGCCCTGCTGGAACCGGCCGAGGGGCATTACGACTTCGGGTGGCTTGACGAGGTAATGGACAATCTCGCCGGGATCGGTGTGAAGGTGGCCCTGGCCACCGGCACCGCCGCTCCTCCAGCCTGGCTCACCTGCAAGCATCCGGAAATCCTGCCGGTCACCGCTGACGGCACGGTGCTGGGACCGGGCTCGCGGCGACACTACACGCCGTCGTCAGCCGTTTACCGCAGCTATGCCGCGGGTATCACCCGCGTCCTTGCGGAACGGTACAAGGACCACCCTGCCCTGGCGCTGTGGCACGTGGACAACGAACTGGGCTGCCATATCTCTGAGTTTTACGGGAAGGAGGACGCGGCCGCTTTCCGGACCTGGCTGGAGCGCCGGCACGGAAGCATTGATGCGCTCAACGCCTCGTGGGGCACGGCGTTCTGGTCGCAGAATTACGGCTCCTTCGAGGAAGTGCTGCCGCCGTCGGTTGCTCCGTCCACGCTGAATCCGGGCCAGCAACTGGACTTCCAGCGGTTCAATTCCTGGCTGCTGATGGACTACTACCGGGAACTGGTGGCCGTCCTGCGCGAGGTAACCCCCGGCATTCCATGCACCACCAACCTCATGGCCTCAAGTGCCACCAAATCCATGGACTACTTCAGCTGGGCGAAGGACCTGGATGTGATCGCCAACGACCACTACCTGGTGGCGGCCGATCCTGAGCGGCACATCGAACTGGCGTTCAGCGCGGACCTCACACGGGGCATTGCAGGCGGTGACCCGTGGATCCTGATGGAGCACTCCACGTCGGCCGTGAACTGGCAGCCGCGCAACCAGCCCAAAATGCCGGGCGAGATGCTCCGCAATTCCCTGGCGCACGTGGCCCGAGGGGCAGACGCGGTGATGTTCTTCCAGTGGCGCCAGAGCTTTGCGGGCTCCGAGAAGTTCCACTCCGCCATGGTTCCGCACGGCGGCCGGGACACCCGGGTGTGGCGGGAGGTGGTGGAGCTTGGTGCCGCCCTGAAGCGGCTGGAGCCCGTGCGTGGCTCGCGGGTCCGGTCCCGGGCCGCCATCGTGTTCGACTACGAGGCGTGGTGGGCCAGCGAAATCGACTCCAAACCCAGCGCCGACGTGCAGTACCTGGACTTGCTGCGGGCCTTCCACCGCGCCCTGTTCCTCCGCGGGATCCCCGTGGATATGGTGCACCCCTCCGATTCACTCGACGGGTATGACCTGGTGGTGGTATGCACGCTGTACGCAGTATCGGATGAGAACGCCGCCACCATCGCCGCCGCTGCCCACACCGGCGCCACAGTCCTGGTCAGCTACTTCAGCGGCATCGTCAACATGCAGGACCACGTCCGCCTGGGCGGCTACCCCGGGGCGTTCCGCGAACTCCTGGGCATCCGGGTAGAGGAGTTCCACCCGCTGCTTGCCGGCTCACAGCTGAAGCTCAGCGACGGGACCGTCTCCTCAGTGTGGAGCGAGCATGTCCACCTCGCCGGCGCCGAAGCCGTGCAGACCTTCACCGAATACCCTTTGGAAGGCGTCCCGTCCCTGACCCGCCGGGCCGTGGGTTCCGGGACAGCCTGGTATCTCGCCACCCTGCCCGACCGGGATGGGATCGAAGCCGTCCTGGACAAGCTGTTGGCAGAATCCGGGATAGCACCAGTTGCCGATGCCGGTCCGGGCGTGGAGCTTGTGCGCCGGGTTTCCGCGGACGGGCGGAGCTTCCTGTTCGCGATCAACCACACACGTACTGACGCATCCGTCTCCGTCAGTGGCACGGACCTGCTGACGGGGGAACCGTTTACCGGGTCCGTTCCGGCAGGCCGTGTTGCGGTTGTGGCGGAAAGTTAGGAACAAGCGCGTTGCCTGTTCCGGGAGCCGCTGCATTGACGCCCGCAACGGCCTTTGTTAATCTGTGAGAAAACGCTTTCTGAGCCGATAGACCTCGCGAAAGGAGGCCCCGGTGGTCCCAACACCATCAGCGCGGCCCAGCGCCATCGCGGGCTATGAGGACTGGCCAGTTTACGTCCGGATGAGGCCGCGCCACGAGGCCTCCAGCGCCGCGGCGCAGGAGCTCTCGGATGCCTTGGGCGTGCCGGGCCCCGGCGCACTTCCCGAAGCAGCGGTGCACTGGGAGCAAACGTACGACGGCGTCAGCACCTCCCAGCTCAGCTGGCAGTTGGGCTTCGGTCCTCGCACTACCGGCTGGCTGGTCCGGCCGGCCGGAAGTTCCGGTCCCCTGCCGGGGGTCCTGGCGCTCCACTGCCATGGTGGAAACAAGTTCGGCGGGGCCGACCGGCTGGTGGACCTGCCGGACAGCCACCCCTCCGCGGCAGCCGCCCGGGCGGGGCACTATGAGGGGCGCGCTCTGGCCACCGACATCGCCCGCCGGGGCTTCACCGTCCTGGCCCACGACACCTTCGGGTGGGGCAGCCGCAGGTTCGACCTCTCCACACCACCATGGCGGACTGCCGCGGCAGCAGCGGCAGTCCAGGCGCAGTGGCGGGAGGACGGCGTCGAACCAACCGCCGAGGAGGAATACAACGCCGCTGCCGGCTTCCACGAAGACACCGTTGCCAAGGCCGCAGGCCTGCTGGGCACCAGCCTCGCCGGCATGGTGGCCCACGACGACCTCGCCGCCCTGGAAATCCTGGCCGCCCTGCCCGGCGTGGACCAGGACAACCTGGGCTGCATCGGTTTCTCCGGCGGGGGCGGCCGTTCGCTTGCCCTCGCTGCCCTCAGCCCCCGCATCCGGGCCGCCGTGGTGACCTGCATGATGACCACCTTCGAATCACTCTTCCCCGCGTACCTGGACGCGCACTCCTGGCTGCTGCAGACTCCGGGCCTGTGGAAGCTTGGTGACTGGCCGGAATTGACCGGGAGGGCGGCGGACGCCCGGTTCCTGGTGCAGTACGCCCTGGCGGATGAACTGTTCCCGGAGGACGGGATGCGGCAGGCCCACCAGGTGCTGGAATCCCTGCACACGGGTACCCGGAACTACACCGGAAGCTTCTGGCCGGGCGGCCACGTCTTCACGGCGCCCATGCAGGATGAAGCCCTTATTTTCCTGGCCAGCACGCTGGCTTCTTGACCTCCCTTTCCAACAGCTCTGAGGAACACGTGACCACTCAGCATTCAACGCAATCCATGCAGCAGCCCGCCACCACAGCCACCCCCCGGATCGCCCTGGTGGGTGTGCACGGCTTCGGCGAGCGGCACCTTGCCAACCTTGCCAGGCTCGAAAAAACAGGCGCCCTGGAACTGGTGGCCGTGGCCGATCCCGTTCCGCCGCAGGCCGGCGTCCTCGCGGATTCGGTCGCGGTGTTCCCCAACTTGGACGCGCTGCTCGCTGCCCAGCCAGGTGTCGACGTCGTCATTATTGCCACGCCCATCCAGACCCATGCCCCGTTGGCCGTCACGGCATTGCAGGCCGGGATGGACGTCTACGTCGAGAAGCCGCCGGTGGCATCGCTGGCGCAGTTCGAGCAGGTCCTTGCGGCGGCGAAGGACAGTGGGCGCCTGGTCCAGGTCGGTTTCCAAAGCCTGGGCTCCCACGCCCTCCCCGCCATCCGCGCCATGGTGGCTGCCGGCGGGATCGGCACCGTCCTGGGCATCAGCGCCACCGGCCAGTGGCTGCGCACCAAGGCGTATTTCAAACGCTCACGCTGGGCAGGCAAGCGCAGCCTGGACGGCACCGATGTGGTTGACGGCGTGGCCACCAACGCGCTGGCCCACGCCGTTGCCACGGGTCTGTCCCTCGCCGGCGCGCACTCCCTGGCCGACGTCGCCTCCGTGGAAACCGACCTGTACCGGGCCCACGACACCGAAAGCGACGACACCTCCGTGCTGCGGGTCCGCACCGTCCAAGGGACAACACTGCTCTGCGCCCTCACGCTGTGCGCCCCCGAACAGCTGGACCCCACCGTCACAGTGCACGGAACCTTGGGCGACATCACCCTCTCCTACACCCGGGACGAGGTGGTCATCACCACCCCCGACGGCGAGCGCCGGGAAACGTACGGCCGCACCGACCTGCTTGAGGACCTGCTGGCGTCCCGTGCCACCGGCACTCCCCTGCTGTCCCCACTGCAGGACACAGGCGCTTTCACGGCCGTCCTGGAAGCCATCCGCACCTCCCCGGCGCCTGAACCGATCGCCGCTGATTTCGTCTCCTGGGAAGGTGGCGGCGACGAGGCCCATCCCGTGGTGCACGGGATCAGCGACCTGATGGGGCGCGCCATCATGGCGCAGGCAACCTTCGCGGAACTCGGTGTTCCCTGGGCCCGTGCCCTTCCGCCGGTCCGAACGCTGGCGCTGGGCGGCCGCCAGGTTGCTGACTACCAGGACGGCAGCCACATCCGTGCAGTCTCCTCCCCGCGCCCTTACCTGCATCCCGTCCGCACCCTGGGCGGAACCGTGGTGACAGACCACATGCCGCTGGACCACGTATGGCACCTCGGCGCCGGCGTGGCCCTCCAGGATGTGGACGGCGTGAACTTCTGGGGCGGCCGCACCTACACGCGCGAGGCCGGAAAGTATGTCTGGCGTCCCGACCACGGCAGCATCAGCGTCACCACCTCACACCTGAGCGACGCCGGCAGCGGGCAAGGGGGCCGGCTGCAGGAGACTCTCAGCTGGAACGGCCCCGACGGCTCCCCCATCCTCGTGGAGGAGCGCACCTGGGCCTGGTCCGGCGTCGGGCCTTCAATCTGGCGGCTTTCCCTGGACTTCTCACTGTCCCCCGCCGGGGACAACCCGGTGAGCCTGGGCAGCCCCGGATCCAACGGCCGCTTCGAGGGGGGCTACGGCGGCTTCTTCTGGCGCCTGCCGGGCTGCCAAGAGGCAGCGGTATGGACGCCTGTGGGCGCCGGCGAGTCGGAGACCCACGGCAGCGTTGCGCCCTGGCTCGCTTGGTCGGGAAAGTTGGACGGCGGCCCCGCCACCTTGGTGTTCGTCGCCCCGGAAGACTCCACGGATCCGTGGTTCGTCCGGATGGAGGGCTACCCCGGGGTAGGGCAGGCGCTGGCCTGGGACAGCCCCGTCATGGCCCGACCAGGCAGCCCGGTGCGGCGGCGCATCACCGTTTTTGTGGCCGACGGCATCCTGGCCACTGCCGACATCGAGGCTTTGCTCAACCAACAGGGGGACCCGTCATGACGCAAACAACAACCGCAGCCGTTCCAGCCCAGGAGGCACGGCAGGCTCCGGGCTCACGGGCGGACCGTGACATCAAGCGCAGCAGGGTACTGGACATCCTGGATGCAGCCGGGCGGGATTCGCTGCTCCTGACCTCCAACACTGCCCTTGCTTGGTACCTGGACGGCAGCCGGGTGCACATCAGCCTGGCCGGCGACCCCATCGCCGCCCTGCTGGTGGACCGCGACGGCGACCACTTGGTGACGTTCAACAACGAGGCCGAAAGAATCGCCGCGGAGGAACTCCCCCCTCAGGTCAACCTGCACACCGTGCCCTGGCACGGAAACCTGCACCAGGCCGCGGCCGCCGTCGGCAGCGGCTCCCGGCCTCCGCTGGCGGAATCGGACGTCGCCACGGAACTTCGCGCCGCCCGCCAGCAACTCCTTCCGGCCGAAACCGCCCGCTACTCCCTGCTCGGTGCGGAACTTGCCGGGATCATGACAGACGTGCTTTCCAGCGCTCGTCCGGACACCACGGAATTCGGGCTGGTTTCGGCGCTGGCCAGCCGGGTGGTGGCTGCCGGCGCGGAACCCCTGGTACTCCTGTGCAACGGCAGCTCCCGCAGCACCTTCAGGCATCCGCTTGCCACCCACGCGCCCCTGGGACGCCGCGCCATGGCCGTGGTGTGTGCCCGCCGTGACGGCATGATTGCCAACATCACCCGCTGGATCAGGTTCGACGCCGGCACCCCTGAAGAGCGCGACGCCGAGGCCCGCATCGCTGCGGTGGAAGCGGACATTTTCGATGCCACCGTTCCCGGAGCGCGCCTGGACAGCATTTTCGCTGAAATCCAGGCAGCCTATGTCCGGCACGGCTTCGGGACGGACCAGTGGGAGCAGCACCACCAGGGCGGACCCGCCGGTTACGCGGGCCGTGACCCCAGAGTGACGCCTGCGGTGACCGACACGGTAGTGCTGGACCAGGCCTTCACCTGGAACCCCTCGGGGCCCGGCGTCAAGATCGAGGACACGGTCCAGCTCACCGAAGCCGGATTACGGGTCCTCACCGTGGACCCGCGCTGGCCCGCGTCCGCCGTCAACGGGCTGGACCGGCCGGTGACGCTGCAGCTGTAGGAAGCACAAAGTAATCCCCCGGAGCCGAAAAGCCCCGGGGGATCACTTGTTGGTTGCTCAACACTTATTCACGGAAGCTGCAGTTCCCCGTCCACGCGGCGCGGAATGCCCAGCGGGTTGTCCTCCCGCAGCGCCGGGTGCAGCACTGTTTCCGGGGCATCCTGATACGCCACCGGACGCTGGAACCTGCGGACCGCCGTCGCACCGACGGACGTGAACAGCGAGGTGGTGGCAGGGTAGGGGCCCCCGTGCTGCTGGGCCCAGTTCACCGCCACGCCGGTAGGCCAACCTTCGAACAGGACGCGTCCGGCGAGCCCGGACAGCTGCTCCACCAGGGCCTCGATGTCCTCCCCCTCTTCGCTGTGCAGCGTTGCCGTGAGGCTGCCCGGGACCTTGGCCAGGACCGCGGACAGTTCCTGCTGGTCCGCGTACTCGATCAGGATGGTGGTGGGCCCGAAGCATTCTTCCAGCAGCTGGTCCGGGCGCTCCAAAACCTTCGCCGCGCTGGTGGAGAACACCACCGGAGCGGCTCCGTTGGCCGCGGCGTCCTGGTCGACGCTGCCGCTGACCACGTCCACGCCCTCAACGGAGGCGAAACTGCGCAGGCCGTCCGGGTAGGCCTCGGCGATGCGGGTGGTGAGCATGCCCAAGGCCGGCTTGTCCTTGCTGGCCTCCGCCACCTTGGTTGCAAAGTTGGTCCCTGCCGGGATGAACACCAGGCCCGGCTTGGTGCAGAACTGGCCGGCGCCGAGGGTGAACGAACCGGCGAGGCCGGCGGCCAGTTCAGCGGAACGTGCCTTCAGTGCCGCAGCGGTGATGACCACGGGGTTGAGGCTGCCCAGCTCCCCGTAGAAAGGGATGGGATCGGGCCGGGACGTGGCAAGGTCGAACAGTGCTCGGCCGCCGGGGATGGAGCCGGTAAAGCCCACGGCTTTAATGGCCCAATCCTGGACCAGCGCGGTTCCGACTTCACGACCGTGCACCAGGGCAAACAGCCCCTCCGGTGCGCCCGCCCCGCGGAGCGCCTCCGCCACAATCTCTGCGGTCCGTTCGGAGAGCCGCAGGTGGCCCGAGTGGGCCTTGACGATCACGGAGCAGCCCACGGCCAGGGCCGAAGCGGTATCGCCGCCGGCCACCGAGAAAGCGAACGGGAAGTTGGATGCCGAGAAGACAGCCACCGGGCCGATGGGCTTGAGGATGCGGCGGAGGTCCGGCCGGGGCGGCGTGGCCGCCGGGTCTGCGTGATCGATAATGGCTTCGAGGTAGGAGCCCTCGGTGATCACACGGGCAAACAGGCGCAACTGGCCGGTGGTGCGTGCCACCTCGCCCGTCAGGCGGGGGGCACCCAGGCTGGTTTCGGCGTCCGCGATCTCCACCAGTTCGGCGGCGTTGGCATCCAGGGCGTCCGCCACGGCATTCAGCCACCCGGCGCGCTCAGCGTCGGAGGCAGCCGCGGAAATTTTGGCTGCGGCTGTGGCGGCAGCAGTGAGCTCGGTCAGGGAAAGCGTTGCAGTTCTCACGTGGGGTACCTGTTCCTCGTCTGGAAATTCATCATTGCAGCCTGTCCTTGAAGCGGAAACCCAGCCCGGCGTGGTCCGCGAGGCTCACCCTGCTGTTGCTGAACCGTACCGGTGATGGCCCGTCCAAAATGCCCAGTTGTTCGAACGAGGCCTCTTCGACGTCCTCTACCATGGTGGGCTCAGCCAGGGTCAGGGCCAGCTGTGCGGACAGTTCCGGCAGCAGGTGCGGCATCACCTTAATGCTGTGGGTCCGTGCCAGCTCCACGATCCGCCGGAACGGAGTAATGCCGCCTACCCGGATGATGTTGGGCTGGATGATGTCCACTGCCTCCGCCTCAATGAAATCGCGGAAGCGATAGATGGTGTGGAGGTTTTCGCCCAGGGCGATGGGCACCGGTGAATGCTTCCGCAGCCTGCGGTAGGCCCAGAGGTCATCGGCGCGGATGGGTTCCTCCAGCCATTCCAGCCCGAATTCGGCCAGGACGTCCAGGGCGCGGAGGGTGGCGGGCAGGTCCCAGCGCTGGTTGGCATCGATCATGAGCCTGCGGTCCGGGCCCAGCACGGAGCGCACCGCGGCAAGGCGTTCGGCGTCCTCCCGGATGTCCGGCTTGCCCACCTTGATTTTGACCGCCTGGTGGCCCGCCGCCACCCAGCGTTCCACCTGGGCCACCAGCTCGTCGATGGTGTAGTGCAGGTTGACGCCGGAGCCGTACACCTCGGCCGAGTCCTGGCGCTGGCCCAGCAACCCGGTGACCGACGTTCCGGCACGGCGTGCCTGCAGGTCCCACAGTGCGAGGTCCGCGCCTGCCATGGCAATGGTGGTCAGGCCCCCGCCGCCGGCTTCGTGCAGCCGCTTCCATACCGCGTCCCATAACGCTTCGGGCACGGCCGGGAGGCCGGTGATGAAAGGGGCGATGTCGTAGTCAAGCAGCGCCTTGACCGCCTGGGGACCGATGGTAGGTGTCCAGGAGAAACCAAGGCCCGTGCCGCCGTCGTCCGTGTGCAGCTCGGTGGCGATCACGTGGTTCTCCGGCGCCTCTGCACCCCAGTGCCGGCGCAGCGGAACGGTGAGCAGCCGCGTGGACAGGCCGGTGATCCGGGGAACCGTGCGGACCGCTTCTGCCGCAGGCGCACTCATCAGCGGCCGGCCAGCTCGTAGCCCATGGCCAAAATGGCCTTCAGCTCCACCAGCTGTTCCTCCGTGGGATCCACCAGCGGCGGACGGACCGGCCCGACAGACATTCCGGCCAGCCGCAGGCCGGCCTTGATCAGTGAAACACCGAAGCCTGGAGTCTGGTCGCGCAGCCGGACCAGGGGCGCGTAAAAGCCCTCCAGCAAGGCATTTCGCCGGTCCTCATCCCCGGAAACGTAAGCATCGTAGTAGGCCTTGGCGATCTCCGGAGCCATGGCGAACGCCGCCGAGGAGTAGAGCGGAATACCCAATCCCCGGTAGGCGCCCTGGGTTAGTTCGGCGGTGAGCAGGCCGTTGAAGAAGGCGAAGTCGGTCCTTCCGGCGGCCTTGACGGCGGTCACGATTTCCTGGGCCAGGCCCACGTCGCCGAGGCCGTCCTTGAAGCCGATGACATTGGGGTTGGCGGCGAGCTTGGCCATGGACGCGGCAGTGAACTTTGCGTTGCCGCGGTGGTAGACGATGACCGGGAGGCTGCTGGCATTGGCCACGGCCTCGATGTAGGCAACCAGCCCGTCGGTGGGGCCCGTGACCAGGTACGGCGGCAGCACCAGGAGGGCATCCGCCCCGGCTTCCTCGGCAGCGCGGGCTGCGGCGAGGGCGTGGCCCAGCGGGCCGCCCGCACCTGCCACCACGGGAACCTTGCCGCCAACAACTTCGACGGCGGCCGCCACCACGGTGCGGACCTCGTCGATGCTGAGGGCGTGGAACTCGCCGGTGCCGCAGGCGGGGAACACCCCGCCGGGGCCGAAGGGCAGGCGGGAGCTGATGTGCTCCTTGAGCAGTTCCACGTCAACGGTGCCTTCGGCCGAGAACGGGGTGACGGGGAAGAAGAGTACGCCGTCGAATTTCATGATGTCTCCTTGCCTCCGCCGCCGGCAGCTACCAGCGCGGAGGCGTCGTCATTTAGGGTTGGTTGGGACTTGAGCTCCGTGCGCCAGGACCGCTTTGGCTGCCACCCCAGGAGCTCCCGGGCCTTGGCGATGGAGAATGCAGGGCTGGTGCCGGTGAGGCCCGCGCTGATTGCTTCGCTGCCCGGCAGGAACCTGGGGATCAGCTCCGCAAGGGGTGCGGTGGCAAGCGCGTCGGCCGCTCCCACGAAGAAGGTTTCCCCGTTGGGGATCCGGTCCATCTTCTGCAGCAGCAGGTCCAGGAAGTCCGCCACGTCCCGCGCGTCCACATAGTTGAACAGCGCCGGCGCGGAAAGCGCGGGGTCCGCCAGGCGTTCCGCGAGGGTGTGGCCCTGCTGGGTGGGGGCGCCTTCCCACTCCTCCGGGGAGATCACGAAGCAGGGCCGGAACGATGCGTAGCGGATCTGCTCCCCCTGCGCGGCGGCAAACATCTGCACGGTCTGTTCGGCGATGTGTTTGGACAGCGCATAAGCGTTCCAGGGCTTTGGCGGGGTCCGCTCGTCCAGCGGGAACGACGGCGGCAGCCAGCCGGCCGGGCAGCCGTAACCGAGGACCGTGGGGCTGCTGGCGGTGACGATCTTGGGGACCCCCGCCTTCGTGGCCGCGCTGATGACAGCGAAGGCGAGCCGGGTGTTGGTGCCGAAGATGACGTCCTCGGGTGCGCTGAACGGCACCGCGATGGCAGCAAGGTGGATGACGGCGTCGGGCTTTGTTGCCTCGATCAGCCGCAGGGCCTCCCCCGGCGCCAGGAGGTCCGCGGTTTCCTGCACGACGCCGGCCGGCAGCAGTTCAGCGGGCACGGCGTCGCGGTCCACGGAGACCACCTCGTGGCCCGCCTGCGCCAGGCCGGCCACCACGCTGCGGCCCAGGCGGCCGGAGCCGCCGGTAACGAATATCCTGCTCATGGTCTTTCCCTACTTGCCGCGGCGAAGGTCGACGCCGAGGTCCAGGTCCTCGACGCGCACGGGCAGGGATGTTTCAAGCGAACGGTTGCCGGCGATGCCCACGGACACCGAACGCAGCCCGTCCAGGTAGCCGGAGGGGCGCCCCAGCGGATCGTCGCCCGGTCCGTTGAAGAGGTCCGAGAGCAGCAGCTCGTCACCGCCGCCATGGCCACCCTCCCCGTTGACGATGGGGACCTCGTAGGCGGCTTCCCAGTGCCGCTGGACCACCAGGCGTTCACCGTTGCGGCGGACAGCGTCCTCTTCCTCGACGGGGGTGGCGCTGGGGTCCACTACGGTCTTCTGGTCCGTACTGTGCAGGACGGCGGCGCGTTCCACCACTTCAAGCTCGGCCCGGCCTTCGGTACCGTTGACCGCCACCCGGTAGCCCTCCCAAGGGCTGTGGGCGTTCAAGGAGTAACTCAGGCGCGGGCCGCCCTGGTACTCCACCACCAGGGACAGGTTGTCTTCGATGGTGATGCCGCTGGTGAAGACGTCCTGGTCGCGGCGGTAGCCGTCGTAGTGCTCGTTGTCCAGGAAGAGGGCCTTGAGCCGCTCGTCCTCCCTCAGGTCAAGCGCAAAGGGGTCCTTTTCGCCTGCCGGGGCATCGGCGTCGGGCGTTCCCCGTTCAGGCCGCGGGCCCAAACCGCGTTCCGCGGCATTCTTGTCGCCGTAGAACTTCAGGCCGCCGGAAGCGAAGACCCGGTCAGGGACGTCGTCGATCCACCAGTTGACCAGGTCGAAGTGGTGGGATGCCTTGTGGATGAGCAGGCCGCCGGAATTCTTCTTCTCCCGGTGCCAGCGGCGGAAGTAGTCGGCGCCGTGGACCGTGTCCAGGACCCAGCTGAAGTCGACGGAGGTGACCTTGCCGATCACGCCGCTCTGGATGATTTCCTTCAGCGCACTGTTGCGCGGCGAGTAGCGGTAGTTGAAGGTGACCACCACGTTCCGGCCGGTTTCCCGGACGGCCTGGACGATGCGGCGGCAGCTTTCAGCATCGATGGTCAGGGGCTTCTCCACCACCACGTCAGCTCCGGCACGCAGGCCCTCCACGATGTAGTCGGCATGGGTGTAGTCCGGCGTGGTGACGATGATGCGGTCAATGTTGTTGGCCTGGATGAAGGCGGTGAGGTCTCTCGGCTCAAACGACGCCACGGGTCCCGGGGCGCCCAGCTCCTGAATGAGCTTTTGGTAGAACTCCACCCGCCCGGGGTTCACGTCGGAGAACGCCACCAGCTCGGCGGTGTCCGCATGCTTGCCGAAGATGGCGCGGATATACATCTCGGAACGTCCGCCGGTGCCGATCAGGGCGATGCGGGCCTTCCGGCCGTCCCTGGCCGCAGTGAACGCAGCGGTACCGGTGTCAGCGCCGGTGCCGGGCTGAGTAGCGGCGGCCGAAGTGGTCTCGGCTGTGTTGACCATGATGGGTCCCTTTCGAAAGCTCATTACCCGGCCGCATGGGAACGGCCCCTGTCATTCGGCGGCGATTCCGCGCCCACCTCACGAGAAAGCGTTTTCTCGTGTTGCTACTGCAGTTCTATCAACCCCTCCCCCGGTCCGTCAACCACTCCAGGCCTCTGGAAGAAAGCGCTTTCCAGCGGGGACCCGAGTTAGTGCCACCGACAGCGCGGGGAAAACGGCGGAAAGGAGTAGAAATCGCTTTCCCGCTCCCATATATGCTGTCATTCAAAGCACCTGCCAGCAGGGCTGCGCCGTCCGGGCGCCATTGATTCCGGAGCAAGCGGCTCCGCGGCGTAAAAGAAGGGTTCACCATGGCCAGGAAATCGACAAGCGGCCGGATCGGCATCGCGGATGTCGCCGTCAAGGCGGGAGTTTCCCACGCCACCGTTTCACGCGTCATGAACGGTAATTTCACGGTGGATCCGGACATCGCGGCCAGGGTCCGTGCCGCCGCCGCGGAACTGAAGTACCAGCCCAATCCGGTGGGACGCAGCCTGGCACTCGGCAAGACGGACACCATCGGCATCGTGGTGCCGGATCTGGCCAACCCCACCTTCCAGGAGATCCTCCGCGGCCTCAGCCGGGCAGCAGCCCAGGACGGCTATCGGGTACTCATCGCCGACTCGTTCGAAGTCTCCAGCGAAGAGTCCATCCTGGCCGGCGAAGCCCGCCGGCGGTGTGACGGGTTGGTCCTGTGCGCCCCGCGCATGTCGGATGCGGAACTGGAAGAGATCGCACCCTCCCTGCACCCGCTGGTGCTGATCAACCGCACCACCGCCGCTCCTGGGGTACCCAGCCTGGTAGTGGACTATGTCCAGGGCGTCCAGGACATCGCAGGACACCTTGTGGACCTTGGCCACACGCGCCTGGCTTTCCTGGCCGGGCCGCCGCGCAGCGCCTCGAACGAGATGCGGCTCCGGGGCCTGGAGGCCTTCAAAGCGGCCCACCCGGAGGTTGAAGTGACCATGCTGGAGGGCGGCTCGGACTTCAATACGGGCCACGAGGCGGTGGATGCGGTCCTGGCGAGCGGAGCCACCGGCATCCTGGCCTTCAACGACCTGGTGGCCATGGGGCTGATGAGCGGACTGCACGAGCGCGGCCTGGACGTGCCCGGGGACATCTCCGTGACAGGCTTCGATGACATCCCCTTTGCCCGCTATACGACGCCGGCCCTCACCACCGGCGCCGTGCCCATCGCCGAACTGGGCGAGCAGGCATGGCACGAGCTCCGTGCCTTGATCCGCAAGGAAGGGAACGAAACGTCCGGCAACCGGTACCAGCCACGGCTGGAAGTCCGGGCCAGCACGGGACCGGCCAAAGCGCCGCGGACCACCGTCCACGGCTGACTCCAGCCCGGGCCGTCAGGAGGCCAGCCCGGCCTCCTTGTAGAAGCCCTCGATGTGGGCGGCAATCAGTTCCGCTGCCTTCCCGCCGTCGCCGTTCCTGACCGCGGCCAGGATGGCATGAGGCTCCGCCCGCAGCCTCACGTACCGACGTCCGGGAGACCACATGTCCTAGAGTGTGGTTGGACCGTAGGAGGAGCCATGACCCACACCATCCAGCCCAACAACCCGGAAGCTACCCCGGCCCCGGGCGCCACGGACATTCCCGCAGCCCCGGCACCTGCGAAGGTTCCGGCGTCGTCCGCCCTTCCTGTTTCTTTGCCTCCGGCGCTCAAGCGCCGCATCCCCAAGTACTCGGACCTGGCACCGCTGATGCAGTTCAAGAAGCCGGAGTTCAACAAGGAGGCACGGCTGCAGCGGGCCAGCACCATCTGGGAACTCCGCGACATCGCCAAGCGCCGCACGCCCAAGGCGCCCTTCGACTACACGGACGGGGCGGCGGAAGGGGAGATCACCCTCCACCGCGCCCGCCAGGCCTTCCTGGATATCGAATTCCGGCCGGGCATCCTGCGCAATGTCTCCAGCATCGACCTCAGCACCGAGATCCTGGGCAAGCCCTCACGGCTGCCCGTAGGCATCGCCCCCACCGGTTTCACGCGCATGATGCAGTCCGAGGGCGAGTACGCAGGGTCCCAGGCAGCGGAGGCCGCCGGCATCCCCTACACCCTGTCCACCATGGGCACCGCGTCCATTGAGGACGTGGCCGCGGCTGCTCCGAACGGGCGCAACTGGTTCCAGCTGTACCTCTGGACGGACCGGGACCGGTCCCTGGAACTGATCGAACGCGCCGCCAAGGCAGGCAACGACACCCTCATGGTCACCGTGGATACCGCCGTGGCCGGCGCCCGGCTCCGGGACGTCCGCAACGGCATGACCATCCCGCCGGCGCTGACCCTCAAGACCGTCCTGGATGCCTCCTACCGGCCGGCTTGGTGGTTCAACTTCCTCACCCACGAGCCGCTCACCTTCGCCTCGCTGTCCCGCTACACGGGCACCGTGGCGGACCTGATCAACTCGATGTTCGATCCCACACTCACATTCGAGGACCTGGACTGGCTGCGCGAAACCTGGAAGGGCAAGCTCGTGGTCAAGGGCATCCAGACCGTGGAGGACGCCCGCCGCGTTGTGGACCACGGCGCCGACGGCGTAATCCTGTCCAACCACGGCGGCCGCCAACTGGACCGCGCACCCATTCCGTTCCACCTGCTCCCCGAGGTCAAGCAGGCGCTCACCAACGACAACAGTGACGCGGCCATCATCCTGGACACCGGTATCATGAGCGGCGCCGACATCGTGGCGGCCCTGGCCCTCGGTGCGGACTTCACGCTGATCGGCCGCGCCTACCTGTACGGACTGATGGCCGGCGGCCGGGCGGGCGTGGACCGGACCCTGCAGATCCTGGAGAAGGACATGGCACGCACCATGGCGCTGCTCGGCGTCAGCCGCGTATCCGACCTGGCGCCGGAACACGTGCGGCTGCTGGGTAGTTAGGGCCTACTTTTTGCGCCCGAACTTTGGCAGGTTAGGGAGGTTGGCCAGCAGGTCCGCAGCCCTGGTGGCTGCGCGGCCCACGGTGCGCCCGATTTGCTGCGGCACGCTGTCGTCGCTCAGCGGCGCGGCGGTGCCGCCGGGAATCACGACGGCGGGGCTCAGCTCGGCCCCTTCCCGCACCAGCACGGGCGCCAGGACTTCCTCCTTGCTTGCCTGCGCCGGCGCCGGTTCCGCCGGTGCCGGCTGCACGGGCCGGCCGGCAGGGGGGGCCGAAGCGGCCGCAGCGGCAACACCTTCCTTCAGGTGGGCGGAGACTGCCTGGTCCTGGCCGGCCGGTGAGGCGGCAGCTTTGGCGGCGGCACCGACGTCGAACGTTTCCAGCCAGCTGGCGATGCCTTCCAACGGACCGCGGTTCAAGGCGTAGTACCGCTTCTGGCCCTGGGCCCGCATGCTGACCAGCTGCGCTTCACGGAGGACTTTCAGGTGCTTGGAAATGGTGGGCTGGCTCGCCGCCAGTTCCTCCACCAGTTCCCCCACGGCTTTGTCTCCTCCCCGAAGGGCCACAAGGATGTCCCGCCGGGTGGATTCCGCTATGACGGCAAATACGTCGTCTGTCACCATGCCTCCCACCCTAGCGACATATACGCCGAAAGGCATCAACTATTTCGGCTGCCTCCGGCGGGCTGCCCTAGTCGAACCAGGGATCCAGTCCATGCAGCGGGAAGACGGCCTTGCGCGTGGCCATGACAGTGCGATCCACAGCATCGTTCGGATCGAAGCCCACTTCCCAGGACCGCCACCACAGCTCCACGTCGTCCCCCATGAGCGCGGGAGCCTCGGTGCCAAACTTCTCCATCACATACTGCCGCCAGTCCCCCGGCACGGGTGTCCGCAGCGGCACGGGCCGCCCTGCGGCGATGGCCACGAGATGGGTCCACGCCCGCGGTACCACGTCCAGGACGTTATAGCCCCCGCCGCCGGTGGCAATCCAGCGGCCGCCGCAATAGCGTTCAGCGAGATGTCCGACGGCGTTCGCTGCCTCCCGCTGCCCGTCAACACTGAGGTTGAGGTGCGTGAGGGGGTCACTGCGGTGTGAATCGCAGCCGTGCTGGCTCACGATCACCTCCGGTTCGAAGGCCCCCACCAGTTGGGGCACCACTGCGTAGAAGGCGCGCAGCCATCCGGCGTCCGATGTGCCGGCAGGCAGGGCGACATTCACCGCCGTTCCCTCAGCTGCCGGACCGCCGATTTCGTTGGCGAAGCCGGTGCCGGGAAAGAGCGTCAGGCCCGTCTCGTGCAGCGAAATGGTGAGGACGCGGGGATCGTCCCAGAAAATGTTTTGCGTACCGTCCCCGTGGTGGGCATCGACGTCAACGTAGGCGACTTTGGCCACTCCGCCGTCGAGCAGCTTCTGCACGGCGATCGCGGCATCGTTGTAGATACAGAATCCGCTGGCCCGCTCCCGTGCCGCGTGGTGCATGCCGCCGCCGAAATTCACGGCGTGCACCGCCGAGCCGTCCAGCACGCGCTGGGCTGCCAGCACGGACCCGCCCGCCAGGCGCGCCGCCGCCTCGTGCATGCCGGCGAAGGCGGGATCGTCTTCTGTCCCCAGCCCCCTGGATTCGTCCGGCTGCGACGGGTCCGCGCTGACCCTGCGGACCGCCGCGACATACTCGGGTGAGTGAACGGACTGCAGGTCGGCATCTGATGCCACCCCCGGCGCCGCCACCTCAACGTGGTCCAGATCGAACAATCCAAGGCTGTGGGCCAGGCGCGCGGTGAGGTCCATCCGCTCCGGCGCCATGGGGTGGCCCGGGCCGAAGTTGTAGGCTGTCATGTCAGGACTCCACGCCACCATCGTTGGCGGCGCGGGCTGGCTGAGGCCGGGCAGGTATGTCATCAATCACAGGCTACCCGAGCCCGCACTGCTGTCCGCCCGGCCATCGCGCGGCTTTAGTGGTTTACTACTGAAGGAAGCCGTTTCAACCGAGGAAAAGCCACACATGACGCAAAGCCAGTCGAGGCCCCGGACTCCGGCCACCTGGCACCCCCCGGCACAGGAGCGGGAGGGCCTCTGGATTTTCACGCGGCTGCGCGACTTCATCGACGACATAGCCAACACCTCCCCCGCCAGGTTGGCCCTGACCGCATTCGCCGCGGTGTGCACTGTCTTCACGTTCCTGCTGTCCCTGCCGGTTTCCTCAGCTGACGGAACTCCCACCCCGGTTCACCAGGCCCTGTTCACTGCCGTCTCCGCAGTGTGCGTCACGGGTCTCACCGTGGTTTCCACGGCGGTCCACTGGTCCTTCTTCGGCCAGTTGGTGATCCTGGTGGGCATCTTCATCGGCGGCTTGGGAACGTTGACGCTGGCTTCATTGCTGGCGCTGATGGTGAGCAAGCGGCTGGGTGTACGGGGCAAGATCATTGCCGCAGAGTCCATGAACAACGCCGGCCGCCTGGGCGAGGTGGGCACCTTGCTGCGGATCGTCATCAGCACGTCCGTGGTCATCGAAGGAATCCTGGCACTGGCGCTCGTACCGCGGTTCCTCACGCTGGGTGAGCCGTTCTGGCAGTCCGTCTGGCACGGCATCTTCTACTCCATCTCGTCATTCAACAACGCCGGTTTCACCCCGCACTCTGACGGCATCGTGCCCTACGAGACGGACCTGTGGATCCTCATCCCCCTCATGGTGGGCGTCTTCATGGGCAGTCTGGGCTTCCCGGTGGTCATGGTCCTGCAGCAGAACGGCCTGAACTGGAAGAAGTGGAACCTCCACACCAAGCTCACCATCCAGGTGTCCCTGATCCTCCTGGTGGCAGGTGCCTTCCTGTGGGCGCTGATGGAATGGGACAACACCCGGACCATCGGCTCCATGAGCGTGGGTGACAAGATCACGCATGCGCTCTTCGCTTCGGTGATGACCCGCTCAGGGGGATTCAACCTGGTGGACCAGAACCAGATGGATTCCACCACCATGCTGCTGACCGATGCCCTGATGTTCGCCGGCGGCGGCTCCGCGTCCACGGCCGGCGGCATCAAGGTGACCACCATCGCCGTGATGTTCCTGGCCATCATCGCTGAAGCCAGGGGCGATGCCGACGTCAAGGTCTACGGCAGGACCATCCCGCAGGGCAGCATGCGGGTGGCCATCTCCGTGATTGTCGCCGGCGCCACCCTGGTGTCCGTGTGCGCGTTCCTGCTGCTGCACATCAGTGGCCAGTCACTGGACCGCGTATTGTTCGAAACCATTTCCGCGTTCGCCACGGTGGGACTCAGCACCAACCTGAGCGCCGAGATGCCGCCTGCCGGGGTCTACGTCCTCACGGCACTGATGTTCGCAGGCCGTGTGGGTACCGTTACCCTCGCCGCTGCCCTGGCCTTGCGCCAGCGCAGCCAGTTGTACCACTACCCCGAAGAGAGGCCGATCATTGGCTAGTTCCACAGACGCCCCCAGGCGCCCCGCCCACAACGCGCCCGTACTGGTGATCGGGCTGGGCCGCTTCGGGTCATCCACTGCCGAGCAGCTGGTCAAGCAGGGCCGCGAAGTGCTGGCCATCGAGCGCGACCGGAACCTGGTGCAGAAGTGGGCGCCCCTCCTGACCCACGTGGTCGAGGCCGACGCCACCAACATTGACGCGCTCCGCCAGCTGGGCGCGCAGGAGTTCAGCTCCGCCGTCGTGGGCGTAGGCACGTCCATTGAGTCCTCCGTGCTGATCACGGTCAACCTGGTGGACCTTGGCATCGAGCACCTCTGGGTCAAGGCCATCACGCCGTCGCACGGCAAGATCCTCACGCGGATTGGCGCCAACCACGTCATCTATCCGGAGGCCGATGCCGGTGTCCGGGCCGCGCACCTGGTGTCGGGTCGAATGCTGGACTTCATCGAGTTCGACGACGACTTCGCCATCGTGAAGATGTACCCGCCGCGCGAGACGGTGGGCTTCACCTTGGACGAGTCGAAGGTCCGTTCCAAGTACGGCGTCACCATCGTGGGCGTGAAGTCCCCGGGTGAGGACTTCACCTACGCCCGGCCCGAGACCAAGGTGTCCTCGCGGGACATGCTGATCGTCTCCGGCCACGTGGACCTGCTGGAGAGGTTCGCCGCCCGCCCGTAGCGGGCTCAGTCAGCCGAGTTGCTTGGTGATTTCCGCCGCCCGGTTGGCTGCCGCCCTGGCGCCGGCCGCGATGATGGCGGGGATGCCCTGTTCGTCGAAGGTGGCGATGGCGCGTTCGGTGGTGCCGTTGGGGCTGGTCACAGCTTTGCGCAGCGCTGCTGGGTTCGCTCCGGGTTCGGCCAGCATGAGGCCTGCTCCAGCCACCGTTTCGCGGGCCAGCAGCAGGGACAGTTCACGGTCCAGGCCCAACTCCTCCCCCGCCGTTGCCATGGCCTCTGCAAGGTAGAAGGCGTACGCCGGCCCGGAGCCGCTGATGGCCGAAAGCGCATCCACCTGCTCCTCCGGGACCTCAACAACGGTCCCGGCTCCCTGCAGGATGTCCTTGACCAGCTGGAGCTGCTCGGGGGTGCAGTGCGTACCGGGCGAGACGGACACGACGCCGCGGCCCAGCTTGGCGGGGGTGTTGGGCATGGTCCGGATCACCGGCTGGCCGGCTGGGAGGGCGGCCTCCAGCTGGGCGATGGACACGGCCGCGGCCACGCTGACCACCACGGTGTCCGGCGACAGGGCCGGGCTGATTTCCCGGGCAAGGTCCGTGATCCCCACCGGCTTAACGCCGAGGATGACGACGGCGGACCCCTTGGCGGCCTGCTTGTTGTTGTCCGGTTCTTCCTCACCGGCGATGGCGGTGATCCCCGGGTACCGCTCCGCCAGTTCCGAGGCGCGCTCTGCCCGGCGGACCGTGGCCACCACATCCCCGGGATCCGTTCCTGCCTTCAGCAGGCCGCCAAGAATGGCTTCGTTCATGGATCCACAGCCAAGGAATGCGATTCGGTTGCTCATGCCTCCATCATTGCAGCACGCGGGCATTCACAGGCAATTCCCATCTTCAGCGCAGGCAGCACACAATTTGGGGTCCTAGCGTAGTTATTACCTCATTGAGGGTGCGAGTGATGCGGCAGGCATGGGGATGCCTGCCAGGGCACCGGCGGCGCGCAACAGGTTTTCCCCCATTTTCCTGTTGCCCGCCCCGGTGCTTCCGCGTTTAACGGTGTCTCCGTGATTTAGGGTGCTTCCGGGTTTGAAGGCCCGCTTCGTTCAGGGCAGGCCTTCTCCTGCTAGACCGCCGGGTCCACCGACCGGGCAGCAGTCACGTGGGGTGCGGGCTCCAATGGCCCGGCAAACACCAGCTGGTCCAGGCGCCGCAGGATGAGCCCCTCACGCAGCGCCCACGGGCAAATGCGGAGCTTCTTGAACTTGAACATTTCAAGCGCGGCTTCGGCCACCAAAGCGCCGGCCAGAAGCTGGTGCGCCCGTGCCTCACTGACGCCGGGAAGGTGGAGCCGGTCCTCCGAACTCATGGCCGAGATCCGCTGGGTCCAGATGCCCAGGTCCGAGGCATGCAGTTCACGTTTGACGTACGGGCCTTCGGCGCTGGGGGCAGCGCCGGCGATCCGGGCGAGGGAACGGAATGTCTTGGACGTGCCCGCCACAACGTTCGCCCGGCCCAGCCCGTCGAATTCGCGGACAGCGGGCTTGAGCGTGGCCCTGATGTAGCGCCGGAGTTCCTTGACGCTCTTGGCCGACGGCGGATCCTCTGCGAGCCAGTCCCTGGTGAGCCGGCTGGCACCGAGCGGCACGGAGGTGGCCACTTCGGGCAGCTCGTCCTGGCCGAAGGCCATTTCGAAGGAACCGCCGCCGATATCCAGATTCAGGATGGGACCGGCGCCCCACCCATGCCACCGGCGGACCGCGAAGAACGTCATGGACGCCTCCTCGCTGCCGGTCAGTTCCTGGAGGGTCACCGTGGTTTCGTGCTTGACCCGCGCCAGCACTGCGGGGCCGTTGGTGGCCTCCCGGATGGCCGACGTACAGAAGGCCAACAGGTCCTCTGCCTTGTGCCGGGCAGCAAATTCCCAGGCCTCCAGCACGAACTCGGTCAGCTCGTGCTGGCCTTCGTCGCTGATGCTGCCGTCCGGTTCCAGGTACTGCACCAGGGACAGCGGCCGCTTATGGGACGCGAACGGGACAGGCTGTGCACCGGGGTGGGCATCCACCAGGAGCAAGTGGACGGTATTGGAACCGATATCGAGGACGCCTAGACGCATGGGGACATTATTGCTCGTCAGCGCGCTTGAAGTCGCGCCTGATGTTGGCCACGCCCTCGGGGTTGATTTCAAAGCCGTAGGCCGCGCCGGGGTTGATCACCATGCCCAGTTCATCGCCGATGTTGGCGATGATGGCCGCTCCCTGGGTGCCCAGCACGTTGGGAGCCGCTTCGAGGTACTGCTGGTCCACCCTGCTGGGGTGGGAGAAGACGGCAAGGACGGGGTCGCCGTCGGCGTTGGCAAGGACCAGCGGCTCCACCTGGGAGTCGACGCCTTCCACCGTGTCCGAGCTGATGATGTAGACCTCGCTGTTGAGGAACGACAGGATGACGTCCACGGGGTTCGCGTCAGGCTGTCCGCCGGTGGCGAGCTTCTCCTCAAGGTCGTTGAGCGGGTTGGTGTCGTCGA
>Ga0308169_10000705_pt1 | contig 44713 bp, 54 predicted proteins | sample PhyBR1_2_FD_202139 | JGI IMG/M metagenome (GOLD analysis project Ga0308169, IMG submission 202139) | Phyllosphere microbial communities from UC Gill Tract Community Farm, Albany, California, United States - DLSLSB.R1 | ecosystem: Host-associated > Plants > Phyllosphere > Unclassified | place... | reverse complement strand
CATGAACGTGAGGCTGGAGAAAGATCGGGCCGCGGGAAAGCGAGCAGGCAATAGCGACATTTGAATGCGAAAAGCGTTACTTGAATCTATACTCGTCCGCACAATCTCTCGCTCGCGCGTGCGCTGTTCTCTTGCGAGTATGTCGATGATCGTTTCGCTATTGATCGTGATTAGATGAATGCCGTAGAGCTCTCGTTCGCAGTGATCCTACCGTGACTTTCTCGGTCATCTCTCATCGACGTCAGCGTGTGTTTTATAACAGAAGCTCGCAGGTTGTCTGAATGAATCGAGAACCGGAGCACATTTGCAGAAACAAAGACCAAAAAAGCGAATCAAAAAACTGAAATGAAAATGTACTATCCATTGTCCATCTTCAGTCGACTTCGTCGCTATCGAGTTCATCGTCACCTTCAGAACTAGCCGAGCTACTCGTTTCCCACTCGTTATCGGTCTCAATGTCCTCGTCTCCATCTCCACCCTGATGATGCCTCCACAGCGCCTCCTGCCTCGCTGGCATCCAGATGTCCTCCTTGACTAATGCTTCAACTGCAGTTCCATAGATTCGAAGGGTCTCGTCGTCTGCGGTCGATTCCAGTAAGTCATACAACGCTCCTTTGGAGAAATTGCGAGTCCATTTTGCGAATGAAGTAGACGGAGGAACATCTTCCCAGTGAGGACCGAATAATTGGCATTCGAAGGCAGCAGATAGTCTGATTGACTTGGATTCGACGTTTGAGAGGTTGAGGAGACGAAGGGTCGAGGATTTGGATGGTCCGTGAACGAGTTCCTTGAGACGAGCGAGTGAAACGGGATACTTGGGTCCAAAGCATAATTCTCGAATGGGAAGTTTTCCGAATAGTTTGTAGACGGATCCTGAAAGTGCTGGCCACTGTCCTACGAAGCCGAGAACCTCGAGAGTTGAAAAGCGGGATAGGGTGTTCGATAGATTCCCCTCGACACCGGTTTGGCGTCGTGTGCATTCGAGTGAGATGGCACTGACACGTTCCGGATGCTCCACCGCTTCGAGTATAGTAAGGACCTTCGAGGGAAGCGTCCCAGCTGCAGAGTCGCACAGACGAAGGGAATCGAGGGCAGATGATATCGACACCAGAGATGATGCGTAAGGACTCGCGCCGAGGGGTCCTTCGATGCGGAGATCTCTATAGAGATGAACAGGGAGGATGTTGTAGGTGGGTAAGGGTTTCGTGGAAGGCAGGATCGAAGCGAAGGGACGTTGGATGCGGACTTCGAAAGCGAGGAGCTGGTCGTAGTAGAGTAGGGCGGAGTAATGGGAGGAATGGAAAGGGTCGTCGATACCATCGAATGTCGTGTCGAGAGCGAGCGATTGAAGTTCGGGAAGGCAAGAGTTTGCGATTTGAGGCGAAAGGACGAGCAATGCGATTCGAGTACTTCCTTTCATTTCCACCTCTTCGACTTCCTCCAGCATCCTAAGCATCACAACGAGCTGTTCATTCTTCGGCCAGCCAGCATCGATTGTCTCCTTCATCGGTTTAGCCTCCTCCGCTTCTGCCCTCGACTCTTCATCATATCCTTCAAACTCGTATTCGTCCTCTTCGGTCTTAACAAACGGAATGTCGACGACGAGAGTTTCGACGTGACTAGCAAGTTTGGGAGAGAGTCGAGCGCAGAACTTGGAGAGTTGCTGATAGCTAGAGATCATGATTTGGCGATAACGTCGACAGATGAAGTACGGGTACAGGGAGCGAGAGATGGGACCAGTGAGCGGAACTTCAGCATCGTATGCCTGGTCGAAGATATCATCGAGGAGTTCAGGGGGGAGACGAGAGAGGTAATCGGGCTTCTGAGGAGGAAAGCGAACCGTGAGAAGAGCAAAGAGAAGGGGAAGGAGGAGTGAGACTCACCTTCTGATCACTCATAGTAGAGTGTAACACACTCTTGTGTGTATTCGAGCTGGATCTGAGTAGTTCGAGCTGATTGAAGTGAGAGGTAAAGAAGAGAGAAAAGCGAACTCGACTCTGACTCTTACAACTCACAAGAATTGGCCAACTCCAGCAGACACACTCGAATAAGATCAAGATATCAAGTGCGCGTATACAGAGTACTATCGGGTGAGTCCTCGCTGTTTCCCATTCCCTCCCGTTCTTTCATCTCGGAAGGACTACAACTCGCCCCACTCAACCTGGACAGTGATGGAGTGTAGTAGGATAGCATAGTAAGATGCTGACAAACTCGAATCTACATCCCACAGATCCAGCAAGATGACTTCTCCTTCCTCACTTCCTCCCGATTCTTCTTCCTCCGATTCTCCCTCCTCCTGTCCTCCCTTCGGGCCCTTCTCTCGCCTTCCAACCGAACTCGTACAACATATCATCGAATCTACGGTCCCACTTCGCTACCATTCGACAAGCTACCGCGACCGTCAAACGACTCTCCGTTCCCTGTGCCTCGTCTCTCGTCTCTTTCGCCAAATCGCTCAACCTCGACTGTTCACCGTTGCGCAACTAGAAAGCAAGACAGGCGGTGGACTATGGCCAAAGCCGGAGGAGAGGAAGCTAATCAGCTTGCGAAGATTCTTGGACGCCACGATTGAGCCTCCTCCGGTCAAAGTGGAAGCGTTCCTGCCCTCTCCATATCGCCAATCCCTGGCGCTACTGGTGATCACCAAGACCAACTTCACGATCGATATGTCGTTGATGGCCAGTCTCGTCAGTAAGCTGCTGCTTTCTCTTTTTGCGCTCCTCCTCATCGATTGACGACCGTTGCGATCTGGCAGACTTGACTACACTCCGCCTCACGGATGTCGAGATTACATCATCCGTTCAATATGAACTAACTCGTCTTCGAGAACTGCAGCTACGGGCTGTAAAGTCCGACCGAGCCGTTGATGCGATACTCAACTCGACGACTCTCCCATCGCTCCGCTCTCTCGGCCTCGGCGAACAAACCTTCGAGAGGAAAGGCTACCTCTCCATGCTCAATGGTCTCACGCCACAGGTCCACGTGATCAGCCTCGACCAGGGAGCGGTCCGCCATATCGGATTTCACGATCTATCTGAGGAATCTTGGTCCAAGATCATGAACAACGCCCTCTTCGATACCAATATATACGACTACCTCCCTCACGTTCGGAACATACGAATCTTTATCCCTGGATCTCCGGCACCTCCTCACGCACAAATCAAGCACATCGACTATATTCGCACCCTCATTCGCGACATGGACATCCCTCAACCGGATCTGCTCGATGTCCCACCTTTCGCTCCGGGCGCATTGGAGAACATGACTGGGGCTCGAGACGTTGCTTCTCGGCTGGCACGAGTATGTGAGGCGCGTGGAGTGGAATTAGTTTATGAAGAGCAACGACATGATTGGACAAGGGACTCAGTCTTCTCGCGGGACTTCTCTAGGAGGATAAGGGAGAGAGAGGAGGCTGAAGGCAGAAGGGACTGGAACAGGAAGAAGGAGACCGCCGGTACGCTCGTAGGATTGAAGTGGAGAAGTTTCGAGTTTAGTTGTAGGCTTTTCATAGTCATTCGTGCATTTCCATTATTCTCTCACTCGACGCGCATACAGACTGCGAGGTGTGTAACCTTCTCGAGAGTCGCTGTCTCTTTCATACCCCTACGACAACTTGTTCTCTTTCATGGTTCGGATTGCTCCCTCAGAGTCCATGAGGTCTACTCATGCTGTTCCATCTACTCCTTCGCATCTCGTATACTCATCTCCGCCACTTCCTCCTGTACCTGTCGCTTAGTCGATCCGAAACCCTCATAATACCTCTCCCTAAAATCCGCATGACCCGGTTTCTTCTCCTCTCTCCTCTTCTTCTCTCCTTCCGTCCACTGACTAGTCTTCCCTTCCCTCTCAATACCCCTATCCAATCCCTCGACGACTACCTCTGATCCCTTCGGTAATTTCTCCATCGTGATCAATCTCCTCGCCCACTTCCCGAATGATTGAGAGGTGTTGCTGATCAGTTTGAGACCTGGTACTTCGGGTACATCGATGTCGGAGTATTCGGATTCGTTTGTAGGGAGGAAGAAAACTAGTCGTCCTCCCGGTTTGAGGAGGTAGAGAGAATAGGTGATTAATCCGACGATCACTTCTTCCATTGGCCAACCGACAGATGGTGGGACGTAATCGTCGAATCTAGAGGAAGGAGAGTGAGTTGCGATTGAGCCGAAGAGACAGGAGAGGAACGTACTGGTGATGGAAACCTTCTTTCTCTCGACCTGGCACTACTGTAGGAAGCACTTGCTTTGCTCCCTCTTCCCTTCCTAGTCGCTTCGCTCCCGCTCGAACTCCATATGGAGCTGATGAGTGATGAGAGAGAAGTAGTCAATGCCGTTTCTCAAGACGCGGAGAACGATCTGAAATGAGAGCTTACGATCTGTCACAATCGCATCGAAAAGTTCGCCCGTTCGGAACGGATGTTGCTGTGTGAAGAATGTCAATCTCAGCGATAGGCGTAATCAGCTGAGATAGCCAGATTCAACGTACGTTCATATCGAAAGAAGCGCAATCGACTATTCGATCTGTCACTCCATATTGAGCAGCAGAATCCTTGATGTTTGTTTCTGCAGATCGAGAGTATGAGAATCAGAGTAAGCGAGAAAGATGGAGAGCGGAGACAGAACTCACTCTTCCCTCTCATTTGTCTCCCGTCAATATCGCTTCCGAACGTCATCGCTCCGAATCCAGCTGCTGTCAATAGCATCGATCCCGTACCAGCTGTGCAAAGAGATTGATCCGGATGAGCGAGTTTTGTATGAACGCCTCATCCGAAATCTCACGCACCGAAAGGATCGTAAATCCATTTCCCAGGAGCGGCTTGAGCTTGATTCGCCATAAGTAACGAAGCTTCAGCTTCCATCGAAGTCGTTCCAATATATTTCCGTTTCTTGAGATCAAAATAATCAATCAAGGATCTTTGGCAATCGCTAATCTGTGGGGAGAAAGGATCATCGCTAGTCAGGGAGGGATCTCATGACTAGCAAATCGAGACATCACTCACCTTTCTCCCAACCCATACTCCTCTCAATTTACTATTCTCTTCATCCCAAGCCTCCTCATCCCGTTCCTTTTTCTTCCCTTTGACATCGGCCAACCCCATCTTCTCCCTCATCGCAACCATCCGTCCTCCTCGAGTCTGATCAAACTCGTACTCTTCGAACACCCCCACTTCGAGTTTGGGTCGTTTCAGGTCGATGTCGCCGGGGAATGCCATGTAGGAGAAGGAATTGATCGTTTTGATTTGGATTGAGAGAGGGATCGTTCGGTTGTGACCTGCTACCATGAACTTCCAGGTACAATCTCTATCTTGAGCGTAAGGTGACTGTATAACAGGAAGAGGGGAAGTCAGCGAGGGCCCGAAAACGAGTTTTTGCGAAGAAGAGAAAGATTTGCTGACCCATAACGCTCTCGCTGATTCTGTTTTCGCCTGCTCGTGCACTTCTTCATAAGTTGTACCTTGCGCCCATAGCTCCCAGATATGCTTTACTGATACTAATCGAGTTGCGAGAAGTTTCGCTTCCCTTTCTCCGGCCAGTCGAATCACCATATAAGGTCGCTGTACTACCACCTCTTCACTTCAGCTTATGATAAGAGCTACTGAGAGTATAGGGAGAACGTACAGATTCGTCAGGTTCGCCATAAGGGAAGGAATATTCAATGTTGAACAAACTCGCTATGCTGTTCAATTCTGCAACACGAAAAGCTTGCAGAGGTCCTGTACTGCAAACTAGTAGGTACAGCTTCGATCCGGCTGCTTCCATTCTTGATCTGAGTGAGTCGAGGAGAGCGAGCAAAGTTGGAGGAAGCGAAAAAGATTCGAGTCGATTTCTTGCACCATAACCACCACCTTCGACTGATACTAGAAGGTATTACAAGGCTACTACTAGCTAGTCAGACCCGCCTATCACCCTCCTGAAGCAGATCCAATCCTTTCCAACTAAATCTCATCAACCCTCTCTTCTGATCAAGATGCCTCGCGACCTCGCCCGCTCCTTACAGCGTACCTTAACCCACCTGAAACCACCACCAACGAAAGGAGGTAAATTCGCCATGCCCATCCCGTCCCATTTCCGTCCTGCACAAGATTTCGTTCAAGTCAAAGATCGAATCCCATTCTGGCATGTCGCTCCTGGAGACCGCGTCAAACTCGTTAGAGGCGATAGTGAACTCAAGGGTAGAACTGGGACGGTCGATAGGGTCGATAGGGAAACTAATAGGGTTTATTTGAAAGAGGGTCATTTCTCGGTACGCTCACCTCTCTCGTCTATTCTTGTATGCATGCAACTGATAGGTGCGTTTGGGTGAACGTAGGTCAAGAAACGACAGTTCAATGAATACCCTGGACAATCTCTCGAACCAGGTTATTCAGGAGGGGACGCTCAAGCGACCTACCTAACTCCCAAACCCTTCCACCTTTCGAACCTCCGCCTTCAGATCAGAGATGGACCTGAAGAGTACACTGCGACGAGAGTGAGGAAGGGCCCCGTAACGTGGGATAGGAGGTTGAGGAGGTTCGCTTGGAAACGTTATGCTTTGGTACCTCAATTGGGAGGGACTGAGGGTGATGCAGACAAGGGATGGAGAGAGTTGCCTTGGCCTAAGGAAGAAGTCCCGGCTAGTACTGCTGGTGAGTGAAGTATCGGACGAATTACAAGATTTGCTTTAGGCTGATTCGTCCCTCTACTCATCTCACAGGTCCCCGCGATAACACAGCTGCCACCGCACTCCGAACGACATTCGCTCCCTCACTCGACGCCTTGACCATCACTCCCAACCCCCGTAAACTTCCTCAATCCCCCTTGAAACCGATCACTCTCCCCGTTGGTGCACCTCCCGAAATCCAAGTTGGACAATTAGATCTCGGTGGGAACTGGTTCAGTAGGGCAAAGAAGACGGAGAGGTTCAATATGAGGAAAGAGGAGGAGAAGAAGTATGGGAAGAAAGTGATGAAGGAGGAGAAATTGGCGAGGGCGATGGGGAAGAAAGGAGCGTTCGAGGATCAAGTTTTACTGTAGATTGGAGTAATACTCGAAACGATAGATTTAAGGGTTCTCCTTTCATGTGTGAGCTGAGCGCGAACGGAGGGGGGGGGGTGCGAACGGAGAGGCGCAAAGATTCGCTCGTCAAAACGCTCTCTCAAAGTCACCCTCAACTCGACACCGAAGATATTGCTAAGTCAAGATGATATTGCGGCGATTTGGATACCCACTAGATTGATACTACCAAAGACGTGAGACTGAAACCGGGGGTACTGCTTTGAAAATTTTGAATCCTTTCTTTTCTTTCCTCTTCGTTTACTTTCCTTCTTCCTCTTCGCGTCTTCCACCTTCTTTCTCTCCTTCCAGGCGATCGTTGATCGCGATTTAGTTTTGCCAACTATCTGAACGAGCGACGTTTCCAGAAGCAGGAGTGTTGAAAGCTCGGTTCGAACCTCCTTCATAAGTGAACTTTCCGTCAGTTCCTTTGAGGACGTACTATAGATTCGCTCAAAACTACGAATCAGCTTCTGAGTCACAGAACAGTGATAAATGAGGGAAAGCCTTACCTTGTATTGAACAGCGGTGTTTTGGGGAATGTAGACGGGTTGAGAGGTTTGCCAGAGAGGGTTCGAAGAGGTGTAGGCGCCAGCATTGAGAGAAATAACCTTGGAGATATCCCAACCACCGAGAGCAGCGACGTTTCCAATAAGGTAGACGTTCTACTCACGGAAACAGACGAGTCAGCTAAAGCTCAAATTCGTTTCGAGAGGGAGGAAGAAATAAAGCTAACCTCGCCGTAAACGGTTTGTTTAGTGACCTTGAAAGTGACAGGAACGGTTCCGGCAGGAGCGCCTCCTCCACTAGGTCCAGAAGGGCAAGTAGCGTTTCCAGCGGCACCAAAGATGGGTTTCGAAGAAGCGGAGATAGTTGCGGTATTTTGAAGACCTCGGTAGTGAGTCGTGGTCAAGAAGGCGATGTAAGACCAGGTAAGGTCGCGAGCAGAGAGAGAGGATCCGTCGTTTCGCGAATATTGCTCCCAGAGAGAACCGGTCGAAGGAGTGTATTGTTGAACGATGGCGACGCTGTCAAACTCGTCAGAGGATATCAGCAGTATTCACGAGGTAGTGGAGAGTCCTCGAAAGACGTACAAATCATCAGCATATTTCGAAGCGGCAGCAATGACAGTTTCGAATTTTCCGTCTCCCTTCTTGTAGGTACCGACAGCAGCGGAAGGAACGAGGTTTTGGAAGAACCCGAGCGAGGTCGAGGTGATGTTGACTTGTCCGTATTGGTTCCAGATCGAGACGGCGCGGTAGACTTGCTCGGCTGGTGCGAGAGTCGTCAAATGCCAGGGGTTTCCGTTGTAGTAGCTGCGACGAATATAATAGTCAGCTCAGCTTCAGGCAGAGTACGTAGGAACAGGAGACTCACACATCCTCCTTGTAACGACCGATTGCGATCGCTTTCGCACCGGCAGATTCGCGAGCTCGGTTGATAGCGTAAACTCCTCGGAATGATTCGACGACGGCCAACGTACTCGATAACATACGATCACTACACGGCGAGAAGAAGCGTGAATCGCAAGGGTTGCTGGTGTATTGTACCGAAGGGGAGGCAGGGTAAAGCTGAGCAGCGATGATTCTGCGAAATCCGATGACTCATCATCAGCGTCTGCGACGATGTAACGACCAAAGAAGGGAGAGTAGAGGGACGACGATTAAAGGGTGCGAGAGGAGAGGATGCGAGAGGATAGGGACGGAAAGGAAAGGGACGAAAAAAGAAAGGGATGAAGCTCACGAGTTAGCGTCAAGTCCTGACCTTCCGTTGCTACCTCCTACGAGCTGGAAGTTCGAGGTGTATGAAGTCTTGCTGGCTCCGGCTTGCCAGTATGAGTCGGCGAAGCAGCGGACTCGTTGCGATTCGCTCAAGTATTGTGCGGAGCGAGTAGGGTTCGACGATTGGAAGTATGCGGATCCGATTGCGAGGGCGTGGAAATGGGAGAGAGTAGTGAAGAACGATGAGCCGTTAACTTCTTCCCAGACTGAGAAGCGAATCGAGCCTGAGTCAGGTCAAACTCAGAGATGAGAAGCGGGAACAAACGAGTTGACTTACGATCGAAACCGGAAGTGTTCCAGTAGCGGACGGTGTAGTCGAGATCGTTGAGGATGAGAGAATCGATCTTGGTCTTGAGAGTCGACGAGATCTTGGAAGGGTAAAGCTCGACGTACTGTTTTCACCCGTGCAATTGTCAGCTCTGTTCTAGTAGCGACACAGCGACTGAGCGTAGCTCACCTTCATCAAAGCCCTAGCTCGGAGAGCTGGGCCGTCACGTTGAGGTCTGCAACGAGAAAAGAGGGTCAGACGTCGACTCGGCTATAGAAAGGAAAGGCGAGGTGGAGACAAGATAGGGAAGGGAGCGAAGAGAGCATAACTTACCGACCCCAAGGACCAGTGAATGCGGTGAGATCGACGTTGAACTTGGGTTCAGCGAGACCAGACAGATCGGAGACTGAAGACCCATGAATCAAGGAGCAAAAAGGAAAGACGTAGAGGGATGTCAGCACTGTCTGAAGCAGCAAAAGAAGGGTGGTAAGGTAGACGTACAAGATCCGGAAGGGTTGGAGAGATGTTGGAGAATATCTTGAGCATTCACGTAATCGGGGAGGAATCCAAGGGTTTGATCTTGCTGAGCTCCAGGATCGGAGACCTCGAGGAGACCGTGAGTTGTGAGAGCAGAGTCTCGGGTCCAGGTGAAGACTATGAAGTGTGAGAAGGTCAGTAAATTGATCAAAAAGGAGATTTGTGAATCGTCGGTCGAAGCTTGTCGAGCAAGGAGAGAGGAAGGGTAGAAAGCGAGATCAGGTGAGAGGAGCATACCATAGTCGGGATCACTACGAGCGAGGAAAGAGCGTCAGCGAACGGAAGAGACAAATGTGGACGACAGAGAAAGCTCAACTCACACTTTCGAAGGAGACGCTACGATGACTCCGGCCTTGGTACCTTGACCGGCAGCACTGTATACGATACAAAGACGTTGTCAGCTCGTCGAATCCAGCACATCCAGGAGCAAGAGTCGAAGGAAGATGCGAAAGAGAGAGGGGTAGAGACTGAAGAGTACCCGTACGTTCCAATATTTGCAAAGGCGCCCTTGAATGAAACTTGGTTCTGACTGGTGATGTACTGGTCGAGAGAGACTGCTCGGGATTGGAGGTTTTCCGAGTGAGAAGTGGGGCGGGCGGCCGCGAAAGGGAGCAAAGCGAGGAGGAGTTGTTTAGAGAACATTGCGTCTCCTTGGTGGTCGAGAGGTAGAGCGAAGGAAGAAGAAGCAGAGAGAACGACGAAGTTAAGTAGCCATAAGCTCGGTAGCCACTTGTTCAGCACCATGCGTCGTTGAGAGACAAGGTTCCGTTCGAATTTGAGAGTGGGGGACGAGAAAAGAGATCGAGGAGAGTGAATGTGAGGCGGAGAATAGTCCCGACCAGATCTTTAGCGTAATCTGGAAGGAAATCAGTACGCTAACGAAACCTTGTGAAGCGTGGTAATGGATCCAATTCGAAAACGAAGTGAAATCGATTTTGCTGAGTCGGCTTTGAAACCGCTTGACAGTAAGCGGGAAAGCGAGAGAGCAACCGCAACGGGGGAGCTGTAAAACGAGTCGGAAAGGAGATTTCTGAGAACTTGGGAAAATTTCCAACGAAAAGTCAAAGGAGAGAGAAAGTGAGAGGGTAGGTGCCAACCACTCTCACCTCCACTTCCTCAGAACCCCCGTTTCAGCAGGGCCAGCGGTGACAGCGCAAGGCTCTACTATCATCCCACGATTGAATCAGACAGCAAGACGAGAAGCTCCCTTTCCTCAACTTTCTGCAAGTCAACAATTCTCGAAAGATGAAGGTACTCGTGTCTGATGCCGCACCAAAGCGAATGTAAGTTATACTTCAACCAATCTAGGGTGGTCAAGGAGCGGACAGAGGTGATGCGGCCGAAGACGAGATGGGCGAGAAGGAACAGAAAAGTTACAGCAACGCGGAAGAGCACTGAGAGGGAGATTAGAGCTATCAGGAGTGGTCTATATAGCCCATCATGGTGCGCACAGTTATTCACGTAGAACGGTATGCTGACTATACTCCCCTTCGTTTTCCTCTCACTCGAAATCAGCAAACACATCCAATTCTCAGTCCTCTCTTCTCGGGAAGCAGTCGCCATAGCAGAATTCGAAGCGAATCAACGGGATCTCTACAAAGCCGAAGATCGAACACCAGTCCCTCATGGAGTACTCGACCGTCGACTCGGAACTAGCGACAAAGCAGGAAAATGCGAAACTTGTGGTCTAGCACTCGCTGATTGCGTTGGTCATTACGCCTACATCAAGTTAGTGTTACCTGTCTTTCACATTGGTTACTTCAAGCACGTTCTCGGGATTCTACAGTGCATTTGCAAGGTTCGCAAACTCGTGTTTCCGCTCCTCTCTGCTCCTGTTTTAGCTGACGACTCCCTACGATGCACAGACTTGCTCTCGTATCCTCCTCGACGAAACACAACATCGAAAGTTCCTCGCTTCCTTCCGCCGACCTAATCTCGACACTCTCACTATCGCCGCTCTCTCGAAACAACTCTCTGCCCTCTGTCGAAAATGCACAACATGTCATTACTGCGGAGCTATCAACGGAGTAGTGAAGAAGATTGGACCGATGAGGATTGGACACGAGAAATGGAGAGGACGAAACTTGAAGAAAGAAGCTGGAGGACGAGATGGAGCAGAGGGAAAGGGAAATTACGCTACTTGGAAAGCTTCGTTCACGGATGCGATTGGAGAGGACAAACAATTGGAGGCTCACGTCGACAAGGCGATCGACGATATCAACCCTCTCAAGGCTTTGACGTTGTTCAGAAAGGTTACTTCGGCGGATTGTGAATTGTTGGGATTGGATCCGACTGCTGGACGGCCGGAAGAGTTCGTTTGGCAGTACATCTCGGTCCCTCCAGTCTGTATTCGACCGAGTGTTTCGCAAGAAGCTGCTACGTGAGTTTTCGAATTCACCTGGAATCTGCGTTCGACGATACTGATTCTCTGACTCTCCTTCGACTCACAGCAACGAAGATGATTTGACTGTCAAACTTACCGAAATCGTCTTCATGAATGCTGTTATCAAGACTGGTTTGCTGAAAGGAGTGACAACGCAGAATCTGATGGTACGTCTTGGTCTGCTCCCTTCTTCTCAAGGTCTGAGCTGATCGTTCGACACTCGCAGGAACAATGGGACTTCCTCCAATTAGCCGTCGCTACCTACATCAACTCTGAATTGCCCGGAGTTCCTACCGTCGTTGTAAGTTCCGATGCTCTCTGAACGTGATCTCACGAGCTCATATTCTTAATCCTTGTCCCTTGCAGGGTCAAAAACCGATGAGGGGTCTCTGTCAGCGATTGAAGGGAAAACAAGGTCGTTTCCGTGGTAACTTGTCAGGAAAACGTGTTGATTTCTCTGGTCGAACTGTCATTTCGCCTGATCCCAATTTGATGATTGATCAAGTAAGCTCTTCTCGCTTTACTCTCCTCGTTGCCCCGGACTGATCAACGAAACTCGACAGGTCGCCGTTCCTGAACGAGTGTGCAAGATCCTTACCTATCCTGAACGAGTCACTTCGCACAATCTAGAACGACTACGACAAGCTGTTCGAAACGGAACCGACGTGCATCCTGGAGCGAACTTCATCAATCAAGGAGGAGACACGGGATTGAAGAAGTACCTAAAATTCGGAGATCGAGAATTCATGGCGGACAAGCTGAGGATAGGAGATGTAGTCGAGCGACATTTGCGAGATGACGAGTGAGTGATATCTCTTGTCGATTGTCGAAGAACGATCGCTGATACAGTTCGACTCGACAGTATCGTTCTCTTCAATCGTCAACCTTCACTGCATCGACTTTCGATTCTTTCTCATCGAGTCAAGGTTCGACCATGGCGTACTTTCCGACTCAACGAGTGTGTCTGTACGCCTTACAACGCTGATTTCGATGGAGATGAGATGAATCTTCGTAAGTTGATCGTGATATTCGATCTCCTCTAGCTAGTCCTGATTATTTACTCCTCTTCCTTACAGACGTCCCTCAAACGGAAGAAGCGCGAACAGAAGCTTTCCAATTGATGAACATCAAACGCAATCTCGTCACGCCTCGAAACGGAGAACCTATCATCGCTGCTACTCAAGATTTCATCACCGGTTGTTTCCTCATTACTCGTCGCGACACTTTCTTCACTCGTTCCGAAATCACTCAGATGTGCGCCTACCTTCAAGATGCCGAACTAGAGATCGATCTCCCTTGCCCTACGATTCTTAAACCTGAACGACTGTGGACCGGGAAACAAGTCTTCAACGTTTTGATGCGACCGAGCAAATCAAGTCCCGTCAACGTCAACCTCGAATGCAAGAACAAGACATCTGAGAAACCTTCGACAGAACATGATCTCACTTATCCAGCTTTCATGAGTCGAAACGATGGTTACCTCGTCGTGCAAAACTCGGAGATTATCTGTGGTGTATTCGACAAGAGCACGGTTGGGGATGGAAACAAGAAGAGTGTATTCGCTGTTATTCAGAGGGATTTCGGAGAAGATGCGGCAGCGAAATGTATGAATCGAATGGCGAAACTCTGTGCTCGATGGCTAGGTAAGTGTCTCCTCTTTCTCTTCTTGTCTCTTCACGTCTCTGACTCGCCCGCTTTGCCCTCGTCTCAGCGAACAAGGGATTCTCGATCGGAATCAGCGATGTTACACCTGGAGCTCAACTTCGAAAGGAGAAGGACTCGCTCGTTCGAAAAGCGTACGACGCTGCCGACGAGTACATTCGACTGGCTTCCGAGAATCGACTAGAGTGTCAACCCGGTTCAAACATGGAACAAACCCTCGAATCGATGATTTCAGGAGATCTTTCTCGAGTTCGTGATCAAGTCGGAGAAATCTGTATGACGGAACTGAGTAGGAACAACTCTCCACTCATCATGGCTACTTGTGGCTCAAAAGGTCCATTCCTTCTCCCTTCTCTCCGCAAAATGCGAAACTGAGCGATCTTTCACTCCCTCCTCTAGGTTCGAAGATTAACGTCTCGCAAATGGTTGCTTGTGTCGGTCAGCAAATTATCGCCGGTAACCGTGTCCCCAATGGTTTCCAGGATCGTTCTCTTCCTCATTTCCCGAAAGGTGCCGTCGACCCCCTCGCCAAAGGTTTCGTCTCCAACTCTTTCTACTCTGGTCTCCGAGCTACCGAGTTCCTCTTCCACGCTATCTCTGGTCGAGAAGGACTTGTCGATACTGCTGTCAAGACTGCCGAGACTGGATATATGGCTCGTCGTCTTATGAAGGTGAGTCGTCACTTTCGAGTTCTCAATTCGTTGGCCAAGTCTGACAAACCGTCGCATCGGTTTAATAGGCTCTCGAGGATCTTTCAAGTCGATACGATCGATCTGTTCGAAACGCTACTGGAGGAGTCGTGCAGTTCATTTACGGAGACGACGGACTCGATCCCGCAAATCTCGAAGGAGACGGAAAACCCGTTGTCTACGAACGAACCTGGAATCACGCTCGAGCTCTCCGACTATCGACAACAGCAGAAGGTCTCCTTCCCTACGAGATCAAGAAACGAGTCGAAGAAACTCTCGCTACCCCTTACTTCACCAACACTCTGTCAGAACCTTTCCTCAACGAAGTCAGAGATTACGTGCAGGAGGAGATTGTCGAAAAAGCTGCAGCTTATCGTGAGATGTACGGTATGGCTCCGGCACTCGAACAGATCGAGGAGGACAGTGACGCGAACAAGGGAGCTGATTGTACGTCGATTCGGTTTCATTCAATCGTTTCGCTTCGCGCTGACCAGATTATGTGACGATGACAGTCGAACAACTCGCCGTGGTCAACAACAAGACGAAAGTAACAGCTGCTCAAATCGACGAGTTCTTGCAACTTTGCTGGACGAAGTTTGTCAAGGCCAAGATCGAACCTGGTGAGCTCTTCTTTCTCCACTCTTTTCCAGCCGAGCTCTTTCTGATGCTCTCGTACGAGTCTAGGTACCGCTGTCGGAGCTATCGGTGCTCAATCGATCGGAGAACCCGGTACTCAAATGACTCTAAAAACTTTCCATTTCGCTGGTGTCGCTTCTATGAACGTAACTCTCGGAGTTCCTCGTATCAAGGAGATTATCAACGCTGCGAAGACCATCTCGACGCCTATCATTTCGGCGAAACTTGTTCAAGATCAAAGCGAAACGGCTGCTCGAATCGTCAAGGGTCGTGTCGAGAAGACTTTCCTAGGAGACGTGAGTGACTGGCTCTGCATTCAGCGTTACTTACTTGCTGATCAGAGACTCCATTCCTCACAGATTGCTTCGGTTATCGCCGGTGTTTACAGTAGCGCTCAGATGTACGTATCGGTCCACATCGATATGAAAGCTATCAAAGCGCTTCAAGTATGTCTACCTGCGCTTTCAACGTCTCCTTTCACGGTACTGACTCTTGTATGCTCTACAGCTCGAGATCAGTCTCGATAGTATCGCTGCCGCCATCGCTCACGCTCCTAAACTGAAAATTAAGGCTGCCGTAAGTTCCGCTCTCACTCGCTTGCTCGACTAACGACTGACACTCGAACACTCTCATAGGACATTACCGTCAAGCGCAAGACTGAAGAGATCCACATTGTCGCTCATCACAACTCGGACGACAAGGTTCCCGCTTACCGTCGATTGATGTGGCTTCGTCGAGTTCTACCCAGTATCACTGTCAAGGTACATTTCGTCCATTCACGTCACGAGAAACAAGAGCTGACGTCTCGCCTGCCTCTTTCAGGGAGTTACTGGTTTGCAACGAGCTGTCATTCAACAGAATCCAAAGGGATTCAAGGAGCTACTAGTCGAAGGAGAAGGGTTACGAGATGTCATGACCACCGATGGTGCGTCTCCTCTCACTCTCTCTCCCTTCCTCCCACATCGAGCTGACCTAGTTCGTCTCCCCACAGGTGTTGTCGGACATTTGACGACTTCGAATCACGTTATGGAGGTTGAGAAGATTCTCGGCATCGAAGCTGCCCGAAAGTGCATCATTGATCAAATTCACTACACCATGGACTCTCACGGATTGGGAGTCGATCCTCGTCATCTGATGTTGTTGGGAGATGTCATGTGTTTCAAGGTACGTCTCCTTTCCTCTCTCTCCTACCTTCTCGCGCTCACTTTTCCTCGGTTGTCATTCAGGGAGAAGTGTTGGGTATCACTCGATTCGGTGTCGCCAAGATGAAGGATTCAGTTTTGATGTTGGCATCCTTCGAGAAAACGACCGACCATCTCTTCAACGCCTCGTTCAACGCTCGAAGGGATCCAATCCAAGGTGTTTCAGAATGTATCATCCTAGGTTCTCCGGCGAACAATGTCGGAACTGCGATGCCGGCTTTAGTCGCTGATAAACCCGTGCTGCCTCCGAGGTACAAACCGTTGTTTGAACGTCAAGTCGAGAAGAAGAAGGGTAGGAAATCAATGACATAGACAGATGAAGGGTCCGAGCAGGGGAGAGGAGTTAGACGAAGGGAAGTTGAATGGGATCTTTACGATTTTCTCTTTTGAACATGTTGAAACATTAAACGCATTTCTTTTCGCAAACCACACAAGCTCTCCGTTGCGGTATACGTGAGAATGCGAGTGATTGCTAGAGTATGCGATAGAGAGAGTACAAGCGGAATACAACAAAGAGAGAAATCGAAAACGTCTACTTCGCCAAACTTCTCTGAATCTTTCCGAGTAATCCTTCCATCTTTGCCCCCAGCTTCGCCTGTCCTCTCTGAGTCTTCCTCCCAGCGTCCCTCTTCTCCGCCCTCTTCTTCTCCCTAATCTTCTCAATCTCAGCCTCCGTCAATTTCGGTCGTTTCGGTTGTTGCTGCTGCTGCTGTCCCGTCTTCTTCACCTCGGGTACTGGTGGAGGAGCGGTCGTAGGTTTCTTCCCTCTTCCTTTCCCACCTCTAGATTTCGGTCTCCCATCTTTCGCCGCATTCGCTTGTGAAGGTAAAGGTTCCCTAGATTTTCCCTGAACTTTCACTTCCACTTCCTTCTTCTCCTCTGGTTCCGGTGACGGTGTAGGACTATCTTCGGATTCCTCCTCTTCGTCTGCCGTCTTTCTCGTGAACCTCGCTGACCTACCCCCTTTCCTATCCCTCTCGAATTCGTCCTCACTCATTTCATTCTCCTCTTCGACTAAATCATCCCCATACAACCTCCTCCTCAACCTCTCTTTCTCCTCTTCCTCCTTCTTCGCATCGATGATTGGTCCAGTATCCATCTCTTCCTCTTCACTTTCATCCCCTCTTCCTTTGCCTCGAGAGGGTTCAGAATAACCAGCTTCTTTCAACGCTTTAGCATACTCCTTCTTGACTTTGGCTTTATGAATTAAAGTCTTCTTGATTCGCTGAGCTGTTCCTCATTCGTACACCAATCAGTCTGGTAGTTAGAGAGATGGGAAAGTTAAGAGAGACGAACCATGTCCTGTATAAGCACCTTTGGCTAGTTTTGGACCAACTTGGAACGCTCTCTTCTTCTTTGCATGTGGTTGCGCTTCTTTATCCCGAGCCATAGCGTAAAGTGAGAGTCGAGAAGTGAAAAGTGAGGAAAACAGAAAAGTTTCCATCAACTTTGGTTGACCTTTTGGAAACTCTCGATCCTCGCGACGTGAAGAGCTGTACGAAGTATAGGGTATTCACTGGAACTCAGGGAGGAATCGGCGTGAGAATTGTAAAAATTCTGGTAAAAATACATTTTTTTCATCGCAAAAGTCTTAATTCGAGTTGATCAAACTACCTTGTCCTCAGCTGCTCGCATCGTTCTCGTACCAGACTCTCAATCTCAAGTATGCTGGCTACATGTTCCTCAACCAACCGTCGAGAGTAATTCGATGCGGCAACCTCCGAGCCTGAGAATAAAGATTCGAGATTCCAGATGATCGATGAATTGATCCAACCCGGGCATTGGAGCGTCCATCACAATTCCTATACTCCTTCTTCATAACGTTGACGAAACCGAGAGAGCTAAGGAAAGCGGAGGAAGGGGACGTTGAAGAAGAGGGGGTAAATCGAAATGTGCTGTTCTGGTTTTGCCAGTTTGAGGTGAGATCGAAACAGGTTGATATTGATATAGAATAATGAGATAGGTATATGATACATGCTCAGGATTTGAACTCACGAATAAAAAGTACGACATCTTTCTCTTCTCTCCCTCTCCCGAACTTGCCGTCAAACTCCTCATTCGTTCGTTCTCGCATTCCCCCATTCAGATGACTCCACCTTTCGGTACACTCGGAAAACTCATTCCCTTCCCCCTCTCCTTCGCATCCCTCACCTCCCACTCCCTCCTCTTCTTCTCACACCTCATCCCGAAATATTGTCTATTCAAAACGAAAACCCTACTCTTCTCTGCCTCTCTCTTCAACAACTCACTCGCGGTCGGAATGACTGGTGCGGGAGGAGGGAAAACGGTTGATGCAGTCGAAGTCGCGAGGGTTGAAATGGTTGAAAAGGAGGATTTGGCGAGATTGAAAGCTTTACCCGCTGTTGAGGTGGAAGGGGTGTCGGAGGAAGGAGGAGTCGAGGATTTCGATTTTTGTTTCTCTTCGTATTCTTTCTTGACTTTATCTATTTCACTTTGTGGGACTGGGGGAGTCGGTTTGGGTGAGCTTGGAGGTGGGGTAGAACCTGGAGTAGATGAAGAAGAGGAAGAAGATGAAGCTGGTTTCGCGAACTAATCGTATCGAGTGTTGAAATTAGCGAAACTTCACCAAAGAGAGAGAGAGAATGAAAGATGAGACGTACGCCTGGATCTAGAGTGTGCGATTTACAAACAAAGAACCAATCCTTCATGTCGTCTGATGCTAGACAATACAAAGTCTCTTTTGAACAGATGAAACATGATTTCGCTGTAGCTACTTGACGCAGGTTGTAGAGATTAACGAGCTTCGGTGGACCTGGAGCTGATGACGAGGGTGTAGCCATCTCTGAAGGAGGAGTGTGAAAGGAAGGAGGAAGACTTGTTGATCAAAGATGTGGAGAAGTTGAAGGAAGGAGTAGGGAGAGCGCAGAGTCGCCTAGAGCGTGTTGGATTGTACTGATAGAGTTCCAAATGTGATTGAGGCGAGTGCTTGTCGATATCAAGTGATTGAGGTGAGCGAGAGAAGCGGGAAAAACTTCGCAACTCCAATACTTCGCAACTTTGGCACTCCTCAACTCACTGCGAGATCAACACAACAAGGTATACGCTCGATTTACTGCTTGTTGCGTTTTTATCGAATATTTTAAAACTCTACTCATTTCCTCTCTTTTCTCTCTGTTCTAACCACCTCCACTCCTCCTCCTCTCGATTTCCCTCTCCTCACTCTCCCTCCGTCTCCCCTCCCCGACCCCCAAGAACCCCTCATAAACCGCCCACCCGATCCCAGCACTCCCCGCTTTCCTAATCACTCTCAATCCTCCTCCTTCCCAGAAACCCCTCAGACCGTTCTGTTTATACACTAGAGAGATGGAGGATAACAGAGAAGTGTAAATGGTTGGTGAGAGTTGACGACGAGTTTTAAGAAGATCGAAAGGAGTGGTTAAGAGGGTCGAACAGAGGGAAGCTGCAGCACCTATTTCTCCTCGAAATCTTTTCATCAGCGAGTGGTTTCCCTAGGTGGTCAAGACGAGAGACATACCAGCAGCTCCACCACCAATCGCACCACCTCCACCATCCCCTCTCACTCCCAATAATCTCCTCCCTCGTTCATAGAAAACAATGAATAACCCAGCACCCGGCGCGTCTCTCAACGCAGTTGGAACAGCTCCTCTCCATAAACTCTTGAGTCCTCCTGATGTATACAGTGTTCTAAGGGAAGTGAACGTAGAAGGCCGTAAAGTCGAATTTGAAGGTATTGAAAGAGTAGACTATTGCGAGCACCCATTCTTAATCAGCTTTGAATTTTCTCGACGTCTGAGCGAAGGAAGGAAGGAGAGATTGACGTACTTCAGAAATAGTTTTCATTAGAGTGAAAGGCATCAACAAGAATCCTACTCCAGTCCTAGCCGTACTCCCCACCAATAAATCCCCCGTAGTAGTCAATTTAACTTTGCCACCCTTGATCCCTTCTCCCACTTTCACTGCTAACCCTTTATCTTGTCTGAAGAATGCAACGTTTCCTACTACTTGACGAAACTTTGATAAGGTTAAGAAATACATGCTCACTCCAGGTACATTCCTACAATCCCTCTCTCTCCATCCGTTCTTAGTGAATGCTTCTGCTGAGTGGTGAGAGAGAAAGAGGAGGCGTACCGATATAAAGTGGGAGTTGTACCTCTCCATAAACCTCTCATACCATCTGAACGAACTACAGATCGAGTGGTTTCCCATATTCTCGGAGGGGGTAACTTTGTACTCGATTGACCAGCGACGACCGAGGGTGGTGGTTGTTGTATTCGAGTCTTGATCACTATCCGATTTGAAGAGGGTTAGTCGAGAGAGAAAGAAAGAAAGAAAGAAAGAAAGGACGAACGATCGAGTGGTTGTAGGGCTAATACTGAGCAGGCACCTGATAGAGCACCTGATGCTAAGTGATATGAAGCTGGGAGAGCTGTGTTTGGGCTACTAGAGGGATTGAGTGGGGAGGGAGGCGGAGGAAGAGATGAGGAAGTGGATGTAGTCATCGATCCACTGTGAGAATGGGGGCTTCGGTCTTGGTAGGTCGTGTATTAGAGTAATTGATCGTAAACGAAGAGAGGAAAGAGCCCAAGCAAAGAGTGGTAGGGTAGAAAGAGGGAGAGAGTCTTTCGAAACTTTTCGGGATCTCGGAGGTTGGGTTTCCTCCACTTCTACCTCGACTCGTCGAGTTCAAACAGAGATGGGATTATTAACCATCATCCGCAAGACCCGATTAAAAGAGAAACAAATTAGAATCCTCATGCTGTTCAGTCCCTCTCTCTCCCTCTCCCTCTCTCCACTCCCCTCTCGCTAACCCCTCCTCGGACAGTTGATTAGAGGACTCGACAACGCAGGTAAAACTACAATATGTAAATCGATCCTCCATGAAGATATCACGACAATTTCACCCACCTTGGGATTCAATATTCGTACAATCATTCATCGAGGTTATTCTTTAAATGTGTGGGATATAGGGGGTCAAACTAGTTTGAGACCTTATTGGAGGAATTACTTCGAACAAACTGATTGTATCATTTGGGTCGTCGATTCGAGTGATCGAACGAGAATACGAGATTGTAAGAAAGAATTACATGAATTGTTACAACAAGAGGTAATGCCACCACTCTCTCTTACTTGACTTGTTCATTGCAGACGAGGGGAACTGATGTTTGGCAAAGAGATTATGAGAGTAGAGGTTGTTGGGAGCTAGTTTGTTGGTCTTTGCGAATAAACAAGATATTCCATCTTCCCTCTCAGTATCCGAAATCTCCCTCGTACGTCTTCTTCTTAACCCTCACCTTCCTTCTCTCTCCCTTCCACTGAACCTGCTCTCGATCACGTAGGCATTAGATCTCGATTCATTGACCACTTCGCATAATTGGTCAATTCAACCATGTTCTGCTCGCTACACTCCAACTCCAACCTCCATTGACTCAGCAACATCGACTGAGAAAGGTAGTGTAGGAGATAGGGCGACGGATCCTAGGATTATAGAGGGGTTGGATTGGGTCGTCAAAGAAGTCGCGAAAAGGGTTTATTATGGGACTCAACCGGGATTCGGGGAGAACGATGTGACAGATGGAAAGACGAACGAGGCGACGATCGAGGTGTGACGACAGCGAGGGAGGGAGATGGCAGGATGGAAGGGGAAGGCAAGGAGGAGAGGGAGAGATACCCCAGCAGAACAAGATTTTTTGATACCCGAGCATTTTTTGCTACCGTAATTATCGACCCGTCGGCGCAGACCCCGCGCGACGACTTATATCTGACTACTGCGTATGCGTAGCAGTCAACGGGTCCGCAGGAGCGAGATATGAGAGTGTGAAATAGTAGTTTCGACTTTTTCTTGCGAAGCATCTCGGTTTTTCGCACGAATTTCTTCTCTTTCTCTGGTACTTGCGCACTATACTGTCCGTTCAGTGGTCGTTATTTTCGACTCAAGCGCCGTAGAATCGAGCCCCGAATTTTCGAAGTTACAACCTCTCGATCGAACGCACTCCTTCCTCTCTCTCTCCATTTACACAGCTTGCCGCAGGAAGACCGCAAGCCTACTATCACAAGCACTCTCTCACTCTCCACCACCACTTCTCTATCTCCCTTTCCCCTTCTTTCGTCCAATTAGGTTTCCATCTTCCTCCACCACCTCTCTCTACTCCCCCTCTTCTACCCCTCGCCACGCATCCCTCACAAATGTCGGACAGTACATCAGATGAGATTGCACAAATGCAAGCTGCCCGTCGAGCCTCGAAAGCCTCTCATCAAGAGATTCATCCCTCTTTACTAGAATCGACTCACACCGATCCTCAAGACGGCACCAAAAAGAAGGGCAAGAAGAGTAGTAGATTTGATACTTCCCTCGCAGTCACTGGGGGAGGAGATGGAGATTATGAGATGACTAGTGAAGAGAACGAAGAGAGTGGTCAGGGTGAGAAACAAACTAGGTTATTGGATTCTTGTACGTTTACTCTTTTTTTTTTCTCATGGGAACAATGGTGATATAGAGAGCTGATGAAGGGAGAGTGATTTGTAACAGATACGGCACCAGCGCATTTAATGCATGAATTCGCAGATGATGATGAATCCACCGACCCATTTGCGGAGACTGCTAAATCAAGACAAATCTCTGCACGTCAATCAGACTACCATGCTAGACGATTTGAGAGACAGGCGGGTACTTCGAGTGATGCGTTTGGAGGAGAATCAGAGGGAGGAGAAGGAGAGAGTTATGAGGATAAAATGAAGAGGGCTGAATTGGAGAGAGAGGAACAGAGGGTTAGGAGGGAGATTGAGAGGAGACAACAAGAGGGTACGGATGAGAATGGGCAGGAGTTGAAACAGGTCACGGAAGGGGATCAGACACCGAAAAGGAAGAGGTGGGATGTTATTGAGGATCAGGAACCAAAGAGACAAATCACAAGTGGTGGGGATATAGAGATGGGAATGGAGAGGGGTGGGGAATGGGACGAATCGAAATTGAAGGGGAAAGAAGCCGAAGCTGAAGCAGCGAAAGTCGAGGAAACTCCAAAGAGGAAGAGATCTAGGTGGGATGAGACTCCGGCTGGAGTACCTGCGGGCTCAGCAGCACCTGGAGAAACTCCGAAACGTTCGAGGTGGGATCAAACTCCCGCTGGAGTATCGGGAGGAATTCCGAAATTGGGAGGAGGAAATTCTTTGGCTCAATATGGAATGACTCCTCAAGCTGGTGGACAAGTTCAGATCAACACGGTCGCGGCGGGTACTTCGGGAGAAGGATTCTTGTTGATTGGTGGTGTGATGGACAAGAGGGTCAAGATCTTGAGTGATGAGGAATTGGATTTGATGCTGCCTCAAGAAGGGTACGAAATCGTTACTCCTCCTGCTGGTTACGCTCCGATCAGGACTCCCGCGAGGAAGTTGCAGGAGACTCCGATGGCCGCGAATGGTGGAGGGTTCATGATGCAGGCGGAGGGTGGAATCAGTGCGGAAGCTCTGGGGATCTCGCAAGAGTTACCGACCGATATCGAGGGTGTAGGAGACTTGCAGTTCTTCAAGCAGGAGGATGCTCAATACTTTGCAAAGGTGAGTCGCTGTGCTGTTCACCTCGCTTTGCCTTGACGAGCTGATGTGAAATCGATTCGACTGGCAGATTCTCACCAACGACGACGAAACGGAACTTACGGTTGAGGAACTCAAAGAACGCAAGATCATGCGACTACTCCTCAAGATCAAGAATGGTACACCACCGATGCGAAAGTCTGCTCTTCGACAAATTACCGACAAAGCGAGAGAATTTGGTGCCGGTCCTCTTTTCGACAAGATCTTGCCCTTGTTGATGGAGAGAACTTTGGAGGATCAGGAACGTCATTTGTTGGTCAAGGTTATCGATCGAGTCTTGTACAAGTTGGACGATCTCGTTAGGCCCTACGTTCACAAGATTTTGGTCGTTATCGAACCTCTTCTTATCGATGAAGATTACTATGCTCGAGTGTACGTTCTCTTCCCTTTTCCTGCACTTTCGATGCGCTACTGACACTCACCGACGCTTACAGTGAAGGTCGAGAGATCATCTCGAACTTGTCGAAGGCTGCTGGTCTCGCTCACATGATTTCTACTATGCGACCTGGTGCGTTTGTTTGCTTCGGGTGAGCCGTTGTATGATGGATGCTCATCCTGTCGTCTCCACGCACAGATATCGACCACGCCGATGAATACGTTCGAAACACTACCGCTCGAGCTTTCTCTGTCGTCGCCTCCGCTCTCGGTATTCCTTCCCTCCTTCCTTTCCTCAAAGCCGTGTGTCGATCGAAGAAGTCATGGCAAGCACGTCACACCGGTATCAAGATCATTCAACAAATCGCCATCATGATGGGTTGCGCCGTCTTACCTCATCTCAAGAACTTGGTCGAATCGGTCGCTCACGGTTTGGAGGATGAACAACAAAAAGTTCGAACCATGTCGGCTTTGTGTATCGCCGCTTTGGCCGAGGCCGCTGCTCCTTACGGTATCGAGTCGTTCGATAGCGTTCTCAAACCGTTGTGGACGGGTATCAGGAAACATCGAGGAAAAGGTCTCGCCGCTTTCCTGAAGGCTATCGGTTTCATCATTCCTCTCATGGATCCCGAATACGCAAACTACTACACCCGAGAAGTCATGGTCATTCTCATTCGGTGAGTCTCCTCTTTGACGGTTTTCTTGCGGAACTCGAGCTGATTGTTGAATCCTTTTTACAGCGAATTCCAATCTCCCGATGAAGAAATGAAGAAGATCGTACTCAAGGTGGTCAAGCAATGTGCCGCTACCGATGGTGTTCAACCCTCTTATGTCCGAGACGAGATCCTACCCGAATTCTTCAAGAACTTCCTCGTTCGACGAATGGCTCTCGATCGTCGCAACTACCGTCAAGTCGTCGAAACCACAGTCGAACTCGCAAACAAAGCTGGTGTATCAGAGATCGTTGGGAGGATCACGAATGATTTGAAGGATGAGAGTGAACCTTATCGAAAGATGTGTATGGAGATTATCACGAAAGTGGTTGGGAAACTTGGTGCTGCCGATATCGACGAACGATTGGAGGTGCAGCTCATCGATGGTATTATCTACGCTTTCCAAGAGCAAACCGTCGAAGACAATGTCATGCTCGAAGGTTTCGGAACTGTCGTTACTGCTCTCGGTGAGTTTGATTTTCGTCTGTATCCTCTACAACTCTGCTGATTCCAACAACATCCAACCTCGCAGGTATTCGAGTCAAGCCTTACCTCACCCAGATTGTTTCGACTATCCTCTGGCGACTCAACAACAAGAGTGCGAAAGTTCGTCAACAAGCTGCCGATTTGACCGCCAAACTCGCTCTCGTCATCAAACAATGTGAGGAGGATACGTTACTCAACAAGCTCGGTGTCGTTCTCTTCGAACAGCTCGGTGAAGAATACCCCGATACTCTCGGAAGGTTCGTCCTATCTCCTTCGCTTGCTCTACTGATCTGAACTGATCTGTCTCGTATTCTCTAGTATCATCTCTGCTATCGCTGCAATTGCGAACGTCGTTGGAATGACTCAGATGTCACCCCCCGTCAAGGATCTTCGTAAGCTTCTCTTCTCTCTCGCTACATCCTTCCTTCGCTGACCCGTCATCTCTCTATTAGTTCCTCGTATGACTCCCATTCTTCGTAACCGACACGAAAAGGTGCAAGAAGCGTCGATCAATTTGATTGGACGTATCGCCGATCGAGGAGCTGAATTCGTTTCAGCACGAGAATGGATGCGAATCTGTTTCGAACTCCTCGACCTCCTCAAGGCTCACAAGAGGGCAATTCGACGTGCTGCTGTCAACTCTTTCGGTTACATCGCCAAAGCTATCGGTCCTCAAGATGTGTTGTCGGTACTCTTGACGAATCTCAAGGTTCAAGATCGTCAATCTCGTGTTTGTTCTACTGTCGCTATCGGTTCGTACTCTCTCACTCCCTCTCATCGATGCTCCTCGCGCTCATCCGTCGTTCTCTTGACAGCCATCGTCGCCGAAACATGTGGACCTTTCACCTGCATTCCCGCCGTCCTGAATGAATACCGAACACCCGAACTCAATGTCCGAAACGGTTGTCTCAAAGCGATGTCTTTCTTGTTCGAGTACATCGGTGAGATGGGTAAAGACTACATTCACTCCGTCGTCACCTGTCTCGAAGATGCTCTCACCGATCGAGACCAAGTACATCGTCAAACCGCCGCTTCGATCGTCAAACATCTCGCACTCGGTACCGCTGGTCTCGGAGCTGAAGACGCCAATCTTCACTTGATGAACCTGATCTGGCCAAACATCTTTGAGAGTAAGTGCCCTCCCTCAACTTTGCCTGTGTCGACTGCTTCAAAGCTGACGCTTCTCCCTTTCTATAGCGAGTCCTCACGTCATCAACTCTGTCCTCGATGCTATTGAAGCGATGCGAGTAGCCCTCGGTCCTGGTGTCGTCCTTGCTCACGTTCTCCAAGGTCTTTTCCATCCCGCTCGAAAAGTTCGAGAGGTGAGCTGAAAACCCTGTCCTTCTCTTTCTGTCGTGATTCAACTGACTGTTTGTTCCTCTATAGGTCTACTGGCAAGTGTACAACTCGCTCTACATGGGAGCGCAAGACGCCTTGGTCAGTTTTCGTCTAATTGACTCCTCATTTCGCTGCTTGCTGACTCGTCTCTTTTGCACAGGTCGCCTACTACCCTTCTCTCGAGCTCTCTGATGAACGAAATTACTACGAGCGAGATGTCATGTTCCAATGGATCTAATTTTGTTTTTTGCTGTAACTATTGAGATTGTTTGTTTCGCTGATTCTCACGATCTCGTCCGGGTCGATTGACAGAGTAGTACAACGGAGACTGCTATAACATTTCGACAAAGTGAATCTACTGAGAAGGAACTGGGTCAGAACAAGTGAAGAAGGAAGACAGATCCTGCTAGAATCGACAACAACCCTTTGATTCCGACAAAGCTGAGTGAAGGGGCTCCTCCGGTGACGGTGAATAACTTGAGTCCTTCGTCGGCGTGAGAACCTGGCATCGGTCGGATCAAGATCTGGAAAGTCGTTCCTGCCTCGACATTACTGACAGCTTGATTCTGCTGATTCTGTCCACAGGTGCAGGGAGCGTTCGCATTCATCGTTGCGATATTCGAAGGAGCGGCTTGAGGGTTCGATGAAGGAGTAGGCTCGGGTGCAGGTGAATCGGAAACCGAGTAGTACCAGTAGAAATCACGAGAGCTCGATCCAGCAGGAGGAGAGGGTTCAACGATAGTCGCCGAGGGAGGTGGAGGAGGCGGAGGAGGTGAGGGTTCGCTCAAAGATACTGGAGGAGGAGGAGTGATCGATGTACTCGTTGGAGGAGACTCTTCAATTGTGCTTGTCGGCGAAGGGGGAGGAGGAGGAGGTTCGTTTGCGGACTCCGGCTCTTCATCTCTACTTGGCGGGGGCGAAGGGCGCAAGATTGGCTCTCTCCCGGTATCCTCGGCAGGCGCTACCTCCTCCGTTGTCGTGGAGCTGAACATCGAGGAAATCGAGTCAGACCACCAACTCGAGGAAGCGGCATCTTCAATCGAACCGACGACCTCCTCCTCTCTAGGTGGATCCGTCGGTGCGGGTTCCGAATCTTGAGTGATGACTCTGGTTGGTTCCGCTGCTTCGGTTGTAGCCTCCTCCTCTGGATTCGAAGTTGTCGTTTCTTCGGTTATAAAAGTAGTCGAAAGATCCTCCTCTGGATTCCTCGTAGGTTCAGGTGAAGGTTCGCTCAAAGGTAAGCTCGTCTCTCCAGCTGCTCTGCGTCTTCGTCGCTCGATTGCTACCTCTGGGTCGTCCTCGATATCGAAGACTGGAGATTCGCAGTAAACGATGGTCGAATTGTCTGGATCCGACAGGAACAGTTGATCTGTTTGCAAAGCTGGTCAGTGCTGCTCACAATATGTATGGATGAACTGCGACTCACAACCAGGTCCAGCTAAGAAGTCGATTACATCCTGAACTTCAACTTGAGATTTCCCGACGAAATCGACATGTCGAGCGAGAGTAAGGTTGAGAGGTGGATCGTACATGTCGGGAGCACCGTTTCTCAACCAAATTGTGAACAGCTGCTCCATGAGCCAGGTGTCAAACTCAGTATTCTCGAGAGAGGAAGCGAAATCAAGCTCACATTCGTTCTTGGAGGAGGATCAGTCGGCGGGTCGAGTCCCCATTTGATGTAAGTCTTCGTTTTCCCCGTTCGACTACATTACTGAATGTCAGTATACTGCTCGGGTTAGTGTAAAAGAGGAAGCGGAGCTCACTCCCAAACGGTTTCGTTGTCGGGAGTGATAACGACTAAAGCTTTTGCGAGAGGGAGAGCGAGAGCGACCACGAGGAGACTGAATCCAAGTCTTGACAGAGTCATCGGACGAATGTAGCCGCGCTGGAGTTGCTGATAGAGGAGGATGAGGAACGAGTCGACGGGGATTATCGAGAGAGAGAAAGAGGAGAGAGAGAAAGAGGAGAGAGAGAAAGAGGAGAGAGAGAAAGAGGAGAGAGAGAAAGAGGAGAGAGAGAAAGAGGAGAGAGAGAAAGAGGAGAGAGAAAGAGAGCTAGACAAAGTGTAGAGAAGCGATCCCTCAACCTAGACTTGCCTAGGCGTCCATATCGACGTTACAACGCATTTGGGAGACGGGAGCTTCGAGCGAAAGAAGAGTATAGCCACTTTCCGACTTGAGAAGGAGAACAAATCGAGATTGAGTTCTCACTTTGCTCCAACTCTCCTCACTCACTCTTTTGCTCCTCGTTACGAAGTGCGTTCTTGTAAAGGAAGCGAAAGAGACAGCTCAAACTCGGCGACTCGGAAAGCAGCTTTTCTTTGAGACGCTTTTCAAAAGCTTTCCTTCCTCGTCTGCCTTGAAAGAGGAACCATCGTGTAGTGTATAGCTCAGTCGCAACGTATCGTTGAGTAGAACGATAGAGATGGAAAGCTGACAAATGACTTTGTTTCAGAACAACGCAAGAGGGAAAAGATTACAAAGGAGGAAACGACGGCACAGCTTAGTAGTCGAAGAGGGCTAGAAATAACGTGGTAGGAAAGTACATTAACGAAACGACGATCGAGGCGAGTCTTCGTTCACCCGAAAGCGTAGAGTAGTCGAAAAGCTGCTCAGTGCTTGAACTGAGATTCGGTTACACCTGCACCCATCGCGGCAGTACTGCTGACTCCTCCAGTGACAGTCTTGAGGAGGTTGTCGGCGTAATCGGCGCCAGACCACTGTGAGAAAGAGAGAAGGCGAGATCAGTTTCTAATCTTCGCGAGACAGACGACAATTGAAGGAGCTCACTTTTTGGTGCGTGAGAACATCACATCCACTCTCACGCTCCTTCTGTTGAACGAGGTTGACGTAGGCCTTCATTCCGTCCTATTTGGAGGCAAGCAAGAAGCGATCAGTATGAGAGACGAAAAGCTTCAAAAAGAGGTGAGGACGTACGGTAGCGAATGACTTGGCGAAAGCGTTACTGATGTAAGCGTTCGAGTGAAGACCAGCGAGCTGTAGAGAAGAACAGAAGAGACAGAGTCAGCAAGAGATAGAAGCGAATACAGAGAGAGTGGGCGAGAACGCACAGTGATGAATTGCCAAACGAAACCGAGCTTGCCCAATTCCCAAATGTAATCCTTCATTTGAGTCTCGTCGAGTCCAGCAGCGGACCAGTTGAAGGAGGGAGACAAGTTGTAGGCGAGCCATTTGTTGGGGTGAGCAGCACGGACTCCAGTAGCGAACTCCTTGGCTTGAGCGAGGATAGGTGACTTGGTCTCCATCCAGAGGAGGTCACAGTAAGGGGCGAAAGCTACGGCACGGTTGATAGCGCATTGAGTTCCTCCTTGGTAACGGTAGAAGCCTTCACGAGTACGAGGAGCGTTCCAATCCCAGTGAACCGAGATGTTGAGAATCGACTTGGCGAGTCGAACAGCCTTCGAGTGAGGCACGTGAGCCGTAGCCTTGTTGAATTCGTCGACCTTGGCTTGAGAAGCACCCGATTTCTTTGCAGCGGCGGCAACGCAGTCGGAGTAGAGCATGAGGTTGGCAGATTTCGTCCAGTCGTCCTCAACTTTTTGGAGATCGTCACCACTGACTCCCGATTGTTCAGCCTTGTTCATAACGGTGACGAGGTCGTCTTCGAGAGATTCGTTGGTTGCTCCGAGAATGAAAGGGTGATCACGTTCGTCGACATTCGAAGAGAGGAGAGTAGCGGCTTCAGCATCGGTACGGGCGACAGCGAGGTTCTCGACACCCATGATGTCGTATTGAAGACGGATTGCGATCAATCGGTTGATGTGTTCTGAGATGGGAACAAGAACTTTTCCGGCCATGTCTGCGAAGGGCGAAAGTAAAAGCTCGTCAGCGAACACGAATCTCCTCGACTAGGTACGAAGGAATCAGACTAACGACCGCACTTCTTTGTACCAGGCATTTGATCCTCAATGTGAATTCCGGCAGCACCCTTTTCGACGAAGAGCTTGGTAAGCTTCATGACAGCGGTCAATCCTCCGTGTCCGGTATCGGCATCGGCAACGAGGGGTCGGAGGTAGTCGACGTAGGGAGTCTTTGCGCGTTGTTCGGGAGTGAGACGAGAGCGTTCTTCTCGTTGTTTTCGGTCGTGGAAGAGTTGAGCCATGAAAAGGTGCTCGACCTTGTTGGGAACGGTGTTCGAAGGGTAGTCTACGGTTTGTCGCGACATGTCAGCTCAAGTTTAGGCAGAACGGAAACGATGCGAGCTGCGAGAAAGATTGAGTACGGAAGCTTACCGGCAAGATCAGGTCCAGGTTCATTCGTCGAACTGGCGGTACTCGAACATTGCCATCCGGAAACGTAGACGGTGTCGAGATACCTGGCCATTTGAGTAACCTGAACGGGGTCGAGTCTATATTGCGAAAAGGAGAGAAAAGCGAGGGAAATTTCAGCTTCTCCATTCCGGTGAATTTGACTCGTTGATTGAGTCTCTCCAATGTCGTTCCAACTGCTTCTCTCACACAGGCTCCATCTCGGAGCTCAGCCTCCTTCTTCAAGGAAGAGAGAAGAGGAGATAGCTTGGTGCCCCGCCCCCGCTGGATCCCGATTTCCTCCTTAAAAGTCCGATAGCAGTGAACGAGAGAAAGAGGGAGACTCACGCTCCATAGGTGTGGGAAACTTCTCCCTTTGCGGCTTTACCCTTGAGTAGACTGTAAAGCTTCTTGCCTTGCTGGGCCGAGGGGTATTGAATCTCGATCGTTCCTCGTTTTGAAACGACTTGTTCAGCAGAGTAAGGACGAACTAGACCCTTGAAGCGGTCAGACTGCAGCCATGAGAGTAGTCAGTACGCATACTCACCCGCCGGAGAAGGAGAGGAGTGAACTCACCTTGAACCATTGCTCGACTTGCTTGACTTGCTGTTGAAAGAGTTCATCTTCTTGAGATTCGAATGACTTGACCATGTTGAGGTAGAGGAGTGTGTTGAGGTATGAGGAGTGAGAGAGTTGAGGAAGAAGAAGGAAGAAAGGAGGGAAAGAAGCCAACCGAGGTAGCCGAGTTTCGAACAAATTTTGCGAATGATTTCGCAAGGCTATCGGTTTTTGACTCTTTTCTCTCTTTCTGAATGCGACACTCCTCCATTGTTAGCAATCGACCCTACATCCGACCTTCGCGTTTCGTGGTCGCTGTCGTCGATTTCACTTTTCCAACTAGTTGCGAAACGTCGAAACTCGCTCTCTCGGCTATTGAAGCTAGCCTCGCCTTGGTCGGGTAGAACCGCACTACTACTGACCGACTCTCGCGACAGACGTTCGAGTCAAGTCTAGCTATAGCCGAGCTCGCTACTAATTGACTCTCGCAATTGCTCGGAGCGAATCGGAGAAAGACAGAGAAATAGCAGAGATCCTTTGCGAGCAATCATATAGACAAAAGTAGAATAGGTAAGAGTCGAGATAGGGGTAACCAGTATGTACAAAGATTAGAATGAATGGAGATTAGTCGTAGATCTGTCAAAGGAAGAAAGAAGAGTCAGTCTGTGATACTCGTTGATGGCGAGAGAAGGGAATAAGCATACAGCCATAGGGCTATGGACGGAACAATAGAAGTCATTGTCAGCGTGACGGACCGAGTAGTCACAGATATAAAAAAGCGAAACTTACGGAATACGATCCTTTGAGAAAAGGAAGTTGCTGCCAGCAGATTCGGCTTCGAGGAAGCTGTCAAGAGTATGAAGGAGGTCAGCAGCGTTCAGAGATAAATGAGAGATCATTCATTACCGAGTAGGGAAGACGACTATTCAGTAAGAGATTCAAGTCAGTTGCGGACTCTCAGAAACGAAGCAGGTCTCGAAAAACTCACCAAGTTGACCGGTAACTTCGTGTAAGAGCTCCTCCATTTGATCCCTCTCCTCCTTAGGGAAAGCTTCGTCATGATCATGGCTCTCTCCACCAGCGAGAGTACTGCTTCGGTTTCGACCATGCTGCTTCGAATCTCCTTCTCCAGCTAGAGTCGAACTCCTAGTTCGTTTCGAGAATCCTGATCCTCGTTCCTTCTCGTCGTCACCGAAGCCAGCCTTCTCGTCGGTCATAGTCGAACTCAATCGCGAGTTTTGTTGTTCGATCGTCTCGGTTTGATCAGGTTCGTCGGCTCCTTGACCCATGACTCCTCCCGAAGATCCTCCTCCTCCAGCACCGTGTTGACAAGAGTGGCCGCAAGCTTCAGTGTGAGGTGCTTCCTCTCCGGGAGGAACGACATCCTTTGGAGGCTGCAAACGAGAAAGAAGCTGAATCAGCAATGGAGGAGAAAAGAGCGAGATTCAAGCACAACTCACCTTATTGTGACGTTCAGCCCAGGCCTGTGAAGCAAAGAATTGCAGCATCAGCAAGTAGTCTGAGGAAAGTCGTTGCGAAAGCGGCTCACCTGGAATTCGCGATATTGTTTCCAAGTCTGAACGAGATCATCGGGCATCGTTCGGAATACCTTACGGAAGATCTGGGTGTTACGAACGGCAGCAGCGAGCCAGACTTCCTTGTAGAAAGTGTCGACGAGAGGGTCGGCGAAACCATGGGGGTCGACCTTGGGTTTAGCGAGAGGAACGGTGTAAGCGCCTCGTTCCTTGAGGTTGGCGCGAATCTTCGAAGTGACCTTGTTGCGGTTGGCTGCGGATTGATTCGAATCTGCTTGCGAGTTGCTGCCACGACGTTGAACTTCAGGCTTAGCCTCCTTGTCCCTTGTTTGTCCGTCGAGCATTGAAGCGTAAGTGAGGTCTGCGTTTGCGATGTCTGGAGGAGCGTTCTCTGCTGAAGGATGACTGGAAGGATGAGTGTAGTCTCCGTTGAGCTTGCGATCTTTCGAAGGAGGACTGTTGTCGGCATCTTCACCTTCAGAGATGGGAGAGAGAGGTGCACCGTTCTCTTGAGAATCGGATCTTCCGAGCTTGCGAGTGTCGTCCATCTTACTGGATTGATCGACTGGGTCTCCCTTGAATCGTTCTTTGTCGGCATCGGTGTAAGGAGAGTTCTCGTTCTTGAATCCTTGAAGTCGTTGAACAGTGTTCTTCGGGTCGGCTCCGTCCATTCCGTTCGATCTCGGCGATAGTTCGTCCTCCTCCTCTGCAGCATCGTCTCGTCCTTCGTTGATCTGACGTTTCTGCCATCCAGCTTGAACGGTAGGTCCTTCGTCGCGTTCTCGATCAGCTTGTTGACGACCTTGAGGTTGATCCCCGTTTTCGGCTCGGTGCTCCTTCTTCGGTCGATCCTCCGTCATCATCTTCTCTTCGAGCGTCGGTACAACGGAAGAAGCGAATCCTTTCGAAGGTTCCTCTCCTCGAGTGATTCGATCGGCTTTAGTTTCTTGTCGAAGGGAACGCTTGACAGGATCATCGTCGACTCGATCGTGGTGGACTTCGGTATTAATCTTCATCTTGTCAGAAGTCTTCTGAACTCCGAGAGCGGCAGCTTCCTTCATTCCTCCGATAACTCCCGTCGTGTACTCGACAGTACCAGACTTGATATTCTGAGCGACGGTTCGCTTGGTGAAGGGAGTTGTACCGGTATCGTCTCCTTGTTTCTGTTCGTTGTCGGGGTCCCATTCATCGTCTCGAGTCTTCATCGTGGTCGCCTCCCGAGCGAGAAGTTCCTCACGTCCTTCGTTCGCTTCGAGTTCATCGACGTCGATACCGAGATGCTCACGCATCAATCGAACACGCATGGTGTGAGCAAAGCGACCAACTTGATAAGGTTTTCCTCCCATAGTCGAGTCGATCATTTCGGTGTCTCGAATGATACAAGCGAGTTCCGAATCTCGATCTCCTCGTTGAGAACGTTCGTTGATGTTGGCGGAACCGATGATAGCGATACGATCGTCGACAATCATACCTTTGGCGTGGATGTAGGTCTGCGAGCGAGAGGTGTTCCGAAGATCAGTATCGCTCGAAAGACGTATCAGAGCACCAAGAACTTACAGATTCAGTCGTGAGAGCGCCAGAACTCAATTTGCCCCATCCTCGAAGACCGAAGAAGGTGATGTATTCGTCGGGGTCGATTCCCTCTGCTCGAAGTCGTGCGAAGATCGAGTGTTCTCCTCGGCAGATGGTACGGAATTGACACTCCATGATCAAACGAACGGAGGAAGCCTCGGAGTGATCGATCGGGAAGGGGTCTATTTAGGAAATGTTCGATCAGAGCATGTCGCGAAACAGAGAAGAGATACGAGAGACTTACATCCGGGAACAAGAGGGCACACGATCATTGCTCGCCAAGGAGTACCTTCGGTGTGAGCTCGAACGATACGAGAGACGAGAGCTGCTCCAATCTTGTTCTCGATGACAGTACCCTCAACCTCAGTCGAAGAGATGAAGAATTGGTTCTGCGAGCGAACGATAGGTGAGCGAAACTGACAGAGCGAGAACGAGAAGAGAGGAGCTCACCTCGATGTAAACAAAGTGATCACTTAGTTGAATAGCTTTGATGTAGGCGTTTTGGATCTGAAAGACGAACCGATCAGTTCCTCAGGATCAGAGCTGCTTGATGACGCAAAAGGCCTACTGAATGCTCGACATGAGTAATACCCATCGACCAAGGACCGACAGATCGACAGATTTGAACTTCGCAAGTACCAGTGATTCGAAGATCTTGAAGTTGCTTCGGAGTGAAATCGGGAGCAGGGATCAAGAAAGGCATCTTGACGGTGTGGTTCTTTGTTCGAAGGAGGTAGTTCCATCTGTATCGTGGACGAACGTCAGTCAATCAAAACTGAGAAATAGCAGGCGATAGCATCCAACCGTTGAATGAAGTGACGACAAAGATCCCTCGCGGGTTGACCGATGATCTGAAGACCGATATCGTGCCTATCTCCAACGACGTAGATTATCAGTAACAAGCTCTCGGAGAACAGGAGAGAAAGGAGAGAGAGCTCACCAAGGTTGACGGGGAACTTTTCCTCGATCGTACATGTCCTCTTCAGGCTTGTTCAGAGTGTGGAAATCGGTGACACGCTGATTACAGTAATCCTTTCCAGGCCAGATCTGAGCTTTCGCAGCTTGATCGCGGTCGAAGTTTTGGGGATCATCAGAATTGACGATATTCGGTCCATCGTCAACCATAACGTGACCAGGCGAATCCCATCTGTACGTCGAAGCCATCAATACGAAGTAAACGAGATATAGAGAGTAGGCGGAAGACGTACCGTCCGAAACAAAGATCGAGTCCTCCCATGAAGCCAATCGTTTCGTCGATAACACACATTTTCTCGTGCTAATTGAGTCGCGTAATCAGCGATAGTCTTATGAGCAGATGAAGAGGATTCAGGCATACGTGAGACCAGAGGAGAGTTCCCGTCGAAGTGTGAGAAGGTGAACGCTGGACGTGAATGTTGGGATGAAGTCCTCGAAGTCGAGTCTTTGTCCAATTCGAATCGACGGGACTACGAATAGAGCGAGTCGGTCATCGCTTTCAGACAGAGCGGTGATCAAGTAGGACTCACGTGAAATCGTTCGAGACCTCTTTGTAAACGATAACGAAGACTTGAACTCCCTCTCTCGCTTTGCGCTGCAAAAGTCGATCGAGACGCCATTTCTCGTTCTCGTGAGGAGGTCGGCGTAGGTAAAGTTCGGGAGAGAGCCACCAGTCGTGAATGCTGTGAGCAACAGAATCAAGATTAGTCGGATTCCGAAAATCGATGATCGAGAAGACTACACTCACTAGATCTTGTGTTTCGCCAAAGCGATAGCTCTTGAGAGAGACCAGAAGTAATCACGCTATAGCAGTAGTAGAGTGAGTACTAGACGAGATCGATAGAGTTAGAGAGAGCTTACACCATCGATCAACCATTGAGCAGCGACGTTCAATCGGATCGGAGCGAACGAATCGAACCTGTTCCTTCCGGCCCAGATCGTCTTCGCCAACATCTTCTCGATACTAGCAATGAATTGATCTTGTTGTCGTTCAGTCTTGGCGACCAACCTCAACTTCCTCTCACTCGATCTGAGGTAAAAAGTATGATTCGAGGTGTCCTTGAGATCCGATTCGTCACCTTGAGCTTTCCCTGTCGAAGAAGGATCGTTCGGGTCTCCCGCTCCGTGATGTCCTTGAGGCTTCTTCTCGTCGGAGAGGAGTCCATCGGTTCGAGCGCTGGGATCGTTCGTGGGAAGAGTTTCGGATGAAGAGTTGTCACCGGAGAACATCTTGATTCCTTTACGGTACATTCGCGTAGGTCGTTCGATTTCGAAGGTAGAGTCGACGAGCATGACTTCGTAAACTTCAGTCTGTGCTTCCGAAGACGAATCAGTGAAGGGACAGCGCTGATCAGGATCTCGAGACGCACGGAAGCAGGATCATCGACAGCTACGATGTAGCTATCTCGTACGATAAACCATTTCGGATCGTGACGTTTCTTCCAACTCAAAGGGTGGAATCCTGAGGGTTTCTTGCGAGAGGCTCCTCCGGAAGTGATGCGCTATTCGGTTCCATCATGTCAGCTGTACTCTTGCAGAGGGAAGAGGCGAGCAGTAAGCTTACGAGGTAACCTTGTTTGCCTTGCTCTCCTCCTCTCGTCGCGAGTTGAATCGACATGGCGGAAATCTCGAGGAATTTGCAAAGTCGATTCGCACTTGGTCCGAACATCTGTCAGAAGGTCGTTATCGTCAGTCTCTGTCAGGTACAGCGTATGACGAAAGTTCTGACTGACGGTAGCTTTGATCAATTTGAGCAAATAGTTCTCGAGAGCTTCCCTCTGACCTCTCGCGAATTCAGCTTTGCCAACCTCCTTCGCTTTCTGTTCTTTACTCTTCTCTCCACCTTCCTTCTCCCCCTTTCCTTCTCCCCTCAACCAGTTCAAGTAGGGAAGACTAGTCTTTGGGAAAGTAGGGAACTTGTCGACTCCTAAACGAAGGTTCGCAACTCGGTAATGAGCGTGAAGGTTGACGAAATCTTTCAATTCACGGTAGATGACCCATTTGACGGCTCCGTCTCCGTATTCGAGCTCGATTCGGAAGATTGCGTGTCGGTCGTGGAAAGGGTAGACGGAATCGGTGATTCGAAGTTCTGTGAACGAGAACTCGTAAGAACAAGCTCACAGGAGCTAGATTGAGATCGTCAGGACTCACTGAGGTAGTTCATGAGGATAGGAATACGATGATCTCCTCTTTCATCTCGATCCATGACGGCCATCTTGATGAGGACGAGAGGTAGTACACCAGTAGTGAGTTCCTGAAGAGTGCCGAACAGAGTCAGTCACCGAAAGCGAAAGAAGGCAGGGAGCAGGACATACGGAGATGAGTTCATGACCGGTCAAACTAGCTCCTTGCCTAGCTTTCTGTTTCTTTCTCTCATCTCCACCTCCCAACCTTTTCCTTACTACTTCCCAAGCACTCCCTCTCCTCGCATTCGCGTTTGAAGGTCTCTTTGCACCGGGTCCAGGTCTCTCACTAGCTCCCTCGTCATCGCTATGTTCCCTCGGAGTCGAAGTACCAGAATGATCTCCTCCTCCTCCGTTAGCTGCGGCAGCAGTTCTCAGTTTCGCCCAAGAGTTCTTCTTGCCGGATGAAGAAGTAGGTCGACGAGCTTGACTTATCGAACGAGGACCTGCTGGTGCGTCGGTATCGAATTGATCTCTTTCCTCATCTTCTTGCCAATCTTCATCGTCTCCTCCGTTTCTCGAGCGTAGAGATCTAGCTCTTCCACCATCGATCGTTTGAGATCCTTCCATCTGAGTTCCACCAGGAGATCTCGATCCTTCTCCAGCCGAAGAAGATCTCGTCAAACCTCCTCCCATTCCACCTTTCTTCTTCTCAGTTCCCGACGAAGACGAATGACCAGGATGTAACACCTTCCTCATCATTTTTGATCCAGCTCCAGTATGTTTCGAACCGGTAGTAACTCCCGTCGCTCCTTCTCCATACTGAATCTTCTTTTGTCCTCGATCGAAATCTTCCGCCGTAAACGCTCCTCTCAAAGTTCGTTTCGGTAAATCTGATCCATTATCCCCTCCTCCCAAATTCCCTTCTCCCTCCTCATCCGAATCTGCCGAAGTCGTAGTCGGATAACTTGCACCTCTCGCACTCGTTTCAGTTCGTTTCCTATTGTTTGTAGGTGCGGGAGAAGTAGGAGCTGGAGGAGCGGGGGAAGTGACTGGTTCCGTGTTGTTGTGGTTGTCATGATGGGTCGAAGCGGGGGATTCAGTTCGAACTACATCGTTCTGACCTCTCAAAGTACCTCCATTTGGCGATTCCCACCCTTCTTGACGAGGTTGTTTCGGTTGTTCGAATCCACCTTGTTGTTTGAAGTCTCCGAACCAGTCATAAGATGCTTGGGTACGATGTTTCGGTCGAGGGTGGTCGAGACCGAGAGGAGAGTTGGGTTCTCGAGTTGTTGTGTTGACTGAAGTTGAATCGGTGTAGTAAGGGGATAAAGGTGCAGTCGCAAAGGGAGGAGTGATAGGAGGAGGTCTATTGGTCGAACTAGAAGATTGAGAACGAGGTTTTGTTTGTTGCTGCGAAGAATCTTGAGGAGGAAGAGTTGAAGATGACGGAGTAGAAGGAGGAGAGGAGCGTTCCCCTTTGGCTTCGGCTGCTCGTTTCTGTGCTAGAGTCTGTTTGACTACTTCACCCAGGTCGGGCATAGTTCAAAGTCGATGAGGAGAGGAGAGGAAGGAGGAGAAGAGTGTTTCAACCAAGAGGGACGTCAGGTAAATTAGTCTGAACCGTTCAGTTGGAAGGGGAGTGTGTGGGTGTCTTCAGGATGCTCGATTGAGTGGATGTTGATATATAGAAGGGGGAACAAGGTGATGTAGGAAGGCAAGCTGCAAGGTCTTCAAACTGACCGAATTCAGTGTTCGGAACAACTTCAGCCTCTTATCATTCACTTTCTTACGCTACAGACACTAACCTAATACCAGCTACTCTACCCTACCCTCACCCCTAATCAGTTCGCACTCCCCCCTCCCTCTTGAATCGACCCCACTCTCTCTCTCTCGTCAAGAATGAATTTCCTATCTATTCGACGCAACACTTCAAAGACGAGTCTACCACCTTCAGCTCCCACCTCAGAAGATGAAGCAGAAGATACCACTTCAACCTCACCTCGTCAAGGTCGATCCAAATTTCGTTCTTCCTCTTTCCGCTCACTCTCGCCTTGGCGTAAATCATCAAAATCAAGATCTCGTTCAAGAGCTGCTCAATCTCAAGGGGTCACTAGATCGAGGGACAGTTCAGCAGAAGGGATCAGGGGAGGGGAATCGGATGCCGAGAGTGAAGTAGGAGGGATTATGAAGGATGGGAACAAGAGGAGTCCGATGCCGAGTGTAACTCCTAGTAACGCTTTCGATGATGGGGATGGAGATACGGATGATGGAAGTGATGCAGGAAGTTTGGGAGGCAGGAGCGAGGATGATGGGAGTGAATTCGACGATGATGAATATTACGAGTTGGATGAGGAATTGGAAAGGAATACAGAGGTGAGCGCATCCCTCCTTCTCAGCGATGTAGAATCGACGCTAAAATGAGCGAGATACGACACAGGCCAACGCTTCCGCCGATACTCCATTCGATTTCCTGACCCGCGAAGGACCAACTATGGTTTATCCTGGAGAAGGACCCAATCTCCTCCCGATGAACGATCCCATGGGTACACCCGGTCTTTCCTCCTCCATCGGTTCACTCCCACCTCGCGCAAACCCCCGAACCGGTCTCCCTCCTCGTCGAAAATCGACGAAAACCGCAATCCCAAAACTCGAATTGAAGACTGGTCGACCTTCGTTCGAGAAGAATAGATGTACCGTCGTTCTGACACATGGTGATCCGGACAAAGCGTTGGAGGAGAGTAAGAGGAAGAAGAGAACTTATTTGGTTGCGAGCGATTTGTCGGATGAGAGTTTGTTCGCGATTCAATGGGCTATTGGAACCGTGTTGAGGGAAGGCGATGACTGTATCATTGTCTCGGTTATGGAAACCGATTCAAAGTGTGAGTTCCCCTTTTCTCTCTCCTCTTTCCCCTTTTCATTCTCCACTCCCTCCTCTCTGCCGTCTCTTCGACTTCGATCCGTCGAGTTTTCTTCATCTGCTCAATCCCGGCTGACGTATCGATCCCTCTCCCGCAGTCGACTTGGATGACCCAAATCCATCTTCCTCGGCGAAACAAGCGAAACTAACGAATCAACGCGAACGACAATCTGCGTGTCTCCGAATTTCGCGACAAGCGACTACTCTCCTCGAGCGTACTCGACTCAACGTCAGGATCATCTGTCAAGCGATTCATGCGAAAGTGCCGAGACACATGTTGGTCGATATGATTGATTTCCATGAACCGACTCTGGTCGTCGTCGGTAGTCGAGGTCTTACGAAACTCAAGGGGTGAGCTCACGCTTTACCTTCATCAATTTGCCCGAGCCAATACTGATGAGCGAATAGTTGAGGAGCTCAGCATGCTCCTTGGATCAGTCTCGAATTATCTCGTTCAGAAATCTTCCTCACCAGTCATGGTAAGCTCAAACTACTTTGACTCTCTTTATCAACTGTGTAATGACTGTCGACTCATACAGGTCACTCGCCGACCACTCCGACTCTCCCGAACCGTCCATCGTCGTACAATCCAATCCCTGGACCGTACCGCTCGAGTCGCATCCCTCGCCGACGCAGCAATCGAAAAAGAATCTCACGCTCAAGCAGTCGATAAACCAGAAGAACATGCAGAGGGAGAAGGTACTGAGAACAATCCAGTCAAAGTCGAGGAGAGGGATAGGAATGGAGATGAATCGGATTAGAGCGAAGGGGGGAAGAGCTAGAATCGCTTATTGTATCGACTTTTTTTTTGTTTTCTGTGGACTCGAAGTGCTTTGCTTACACTTGTGTTTCCATCCTATCCCTACTCCAGCATGTAGAATCTCCGAAATTAGTGAATCCACTGTCTTTACTTTCCGCTCTCGTTCGTAGACTCGCCAATCTCAGGAGAGACTGCTGTGGAGAGAAGAGCTTCTCGCATAGGCGTGGATCTGGAGGAAGGTGGTAGAAATACATTCGAACAGAGTTTGACGGCAAATATGAAAAAATCGTAACAAAAGTGTCTATTAACGTGAGGATCTTTTACATTATTCGAACAGATCGCAAGGGGGGAGGGGAAGATATACAATTAGATATAGATCAAGCGTCAAATGTCCTTTTCCCTCTCTCTTCAGTATCTCCTCGAATTATCGTATCCATATTGATCACCATAACTTCCTTGTTGCTGTTGCCCAGCGTGGTAGTTGACGGATCCTCCTCCTCCTTGTTGCTGCTGTTGATCGTCGTAGGTGTAGTAAGTAGGAGCGATGGTTGAAGGTGCACGATCGAGTGTTCCTCCTCCTCCTGTATGATTTGGATTCAATCCTCGATCGTTGTAATGCGAAGAGATCGAAGGATCGGTTTGATGTGTCGAGGGAGAAGGGTTTTGAATGTAGTAGTTCTGCTGAGGTGGTTGTTCAAGCTGTAGTTCGGGCATCGGAGTTTGACCGTACTGTTGTTTTCCTCCTCCTCCAAACGCTCCACCTCCTGGAGTTAACGCTGCTGGAGGTGCTGGAGGGTACGCTGGGTAGCCTCCTTGATACGTTGGAGACACGCCGTGGTAAGTAGGAGAGGTTGGCTGAGGGTCGAAAGAGACGGATTGAGGAACAGGCATAGGAACGGGAGTTGAGGTCGAAAGGAGGTTCGGATCGTTGTGGCCGTAGGAAGACGATGACTGATAGTGACCTTGATTGCTCGTGGGAGGAGGAGGAGAAGTCGAAGAGAGAGGAGGAGCGCCATCGTGCATTCCGTTGAAAGGTTCGGTCGTCGCGTACCCTCGTTGAGCGCGAGCATCCGCTGCTAATCGAGATCCGATTCCAGTTCCTGCTCCTCTTCCTGCGTTGTTCGGTGTACCGGTGGAAGCGGGAGGAGGGAGATTTGAGTAGGAAGATTCGGGCGTGAGAGAAACTGGCATTCCTGGAGGCCCGTTATTTCTTCGTCCATAACCCTCTCCTACTCCACTGATAAGGCTAGGTGCTCCAGCTCCAGTTGCTGTCGACATGTGGCGAGGAGGCGGAGGATAGTGTCGAGGTTGATACGAATCATCCTCGAAGGCGGTTGCGTGAACAGAATTGAGAGGGATATCTTCTCTGTCGCGCTCGTGTTCGGTGAAGGCGGGGAGAACACCTTCTCGTTGAGTGTTTTGTGCGAGGTAGGCCTTGTCGCGTTTGTGGGCTGCGAGAGCGTCTCCTCGTAATTTCGAACCGTACTCTTCGTCTGGTGCAGGTCGATTCTTCTCGGAAGCTTCTCGTCCAGCTCGTTGTTTTCGAATGACGCAAGCTCCGCACTGTCATTCGGAGTCTGCTCAGCCTAGTACTTCGGAAGACGGAGAGAGAAATTGACTCACTCCGAAGAAGCAACCAGAAAGACCGAATAATACCATCGCCGCCAGAGTCATCCAAACTGCAGGACCCAACATCGCACTCCCTCCTACTGATGAGCTCTCGATCCTTTGTTTCGCAATGACGAAGACGGCAATGTCGAATACGAAAGCGAGGAGGGAGAAAGTCGCGGCGAAAGATGCGAAACAAGTCGTGAGAGCCGTTCCAGCGAATCCTCTCATGTGGGCGAGTAGTCCAAAGATGACGCTGACGACACCGAAAGCGGCGGCGATGGGGTGAAGGATCATGAGATAAGTAATCTGTACGAGAGTGAGAGTGGGTCAAGATTTGAATCTCGTCGAAACCGCTTCAATGAAAGCTAACCCATTTGAGGACCGAGTTTGAGATCCCTGATAGCCTTCCATTGATGTCCAACAGCTCAGCGACGTCTACAGTGAGTCGCATAGTCAGCGATCGCTCCAGACGATGAGGAGAAAATGAATGAACTGACTGAGAGAGTAACCCAATTTCGGACCTGTGCAAGTATCTCCAACGCAGTATCCCCATGCTCCTAATCTCACTGTGCCCGAGTAGTCGCCGGAAGAGAGGTTCGCTTCGAGGAAGTAGATTGGTTTGAGAAGCGGTGTTGAAACTGAAACGAGGATTAAGAGCTGTTCGTTTGTTTGGTTCGATCAGCTTGACAGTAGCTATAACATGAGAGCTAGATACATACGACGGTAGCAGCGAGAACGACGATAGTACCTAGAAAGATGGGAGAATTGAAGGGGACGTCAATGAATGCTAGGAGGGAGACAAGCTATAGGGTCTTACCGGGAGTCGCCGGTCTTATTCCGACCATTGTTCGTAGTCTATAGCGAGTGTTTAAACTATGTCGGATGTAGGGGGAAGAGCGAGGGAAGGTTGCTGGGCGGGAAGGACGTTTTGAAATGAAGCGGCTGTGAAACCCAAAGTCTCACAGTTTTCAACGTCTGGAAAGAACTTCAGACGTATCGTCTAGTAGCAAGTAAGATTTGAATGCAGCAACGTAGAAGTAGCGAGGTAAAAAATGAAGAACCTCGGAAGTTGATCTGAGCTGCGCTTCGACCTCCGCCAGACTGCCGGTCGACTAGCAGTAGAGAGACCTTCTATCGCAAGCTATGGCCACACTCGATCACACTCTCGTAGGTCGAGAGGATAAGTGATCGCGACTGGAAGAAAAGGAAAAGCAAGCGACATCCCTCTCCTCTCGATCAGTTCTTGACCAGAATCAAAGCGTGTCATTTTACACCGTTAACTAGCTAGTAGTGTTGGACTAGGCGATCGTTGTGATTGAGAGGAAACGAAGAGTTGGCGTCTTCTTTGCAATTTCAATTCTGCTTCTTGTTCAAATCTATCCCTCTCCCAGCAACTCGACTGCTGGTCAGCCCATCAGTACAAGAGCAGCAGATATATATATATAATAGACACTCCCTATCAGTACCCTCACTCCTTTCCGCCTCCTTCAAGCCAACTCCTCCTTCTTCTCCTTCTTTCAAAAAACCCCCTAGAAACGCGACACTCGGCCTCAAACACCACCCTCTATTACCTTATTGATCTCGTTCAGGTCATCCCCCAAGACACTTCACCATGTCGTCCGGACGTAGACCGAACGTCTCTCCTCATCATGAATCTGGTTCTTCAACGAGCTACGCCAACGGCACTTCCCCTCTCCATCTCCGTAACAGATCACAAGGAGGTAG
>Ga0308169_10000703_pt1 | contig 44806 bp, 77 predicted proteins | sample PhyBR1_2_FD_202139 | JGI IMG/M metagenome (GOLD analysis project Ga0308169, IMG submission 202139) | Phyllosphere microbial communities from UC Gill Tract Community Farm, Albany, California, United States - DLSLSB.R1 | ecosystem: Host-associated > Plants > Phyllosphere > Unclassified | place... | reverse complement strand
CGAAACCCATGCTATTGTTGATTCCCGTTGCGGCACGGAAGCCGGAACATGCACCTCTAGCTCAATTGGCAGAGCAACTGACTCTTAATCAGTGGGTTCTCGGTTCAAGTCCGAGGGGGTGCACCGATCGGCCCGGTGGTTGCATCCCAGTATGCATCCCACCGGGCCTTTTGCTGTCTCCGGTGCATCCGGGCCGTCACCCGACACGCCGAGCGACACGATCCGCCACAGATTTCTCCGTCGCCCGCTGCACCCGATGCGCCACGACCGGGAACTCCCGGACCACGTCCTCCCGAGCGATCAGCCGCAGCAGCACCTGCCGGTACCGCACCCACGACACGGCGAGCTCGGTTCGGATCAGCGCTTCCTTCGTCCGGTCGTTGCGGGGATGCTGCTCCTCGAACGTCAGGACTGCTCTCTCATCGTCGGTCATGGCTGCAGTGTCCTTCCGACCGCTGACACCCGGACGCGGCTCTGGACGGCGCACACAGGCGCGGGGGACACTGGCGGCATGGGGTTCAAGGAGTGGCTGGCAGGAGCCGACGAGCGGGCAGCGAAAGCGTCCGCCCGACTCAACGAGATCAACCGCCGCCAACGCGAGACCGGGAAGTTCGCCGGCGTCTACCTCACCGACGGGATGATCGGCTGGACCGACCAGGGCCACGCACGCCGCGAACCAGTCACCGGAGCTCGAGCGGAAGTCGCTGTCGGCGCCGACGCGCAACGACGCATCACCGCGACCCGCATCGTCCTCATCGGCGTGTTCGCGCTCGCGTTCCGGAAGCAGAAGGGCACCGGGTTCCTGACGATCGAGGCGGACACGTACTACCTGGGTGTGCCGTTCCCGATCAAGGATGAGCGGGACGCTCGAGCGTTCGCGGCGAAGGTGAACGCCGCGGCCCGTTAGTCACCTCCCGGTGTATCTGTTGTCCGACGCTGAGAACGTCTCAGCGCGGACAAGGAGACAACCGTGACTACCTGCAACCACGACCGTCAGATCATCCACGGAACACCCTGCCTCACCGCAACGATCAGCTGCGACGATTGCGGGGCTCAGTGGCCTCACTCTCGATCCCACATCTGGGTAGAAGGGGACGCCGTGGACGTAATGGCGTGCACGCGGTGCCGGACCGAGGAGCACCGTTTGGCTTAACTTCCGCGGAATGAAGCGCACAGCTTCATGTCGGCGGCTGCGACGACACTGTCCACATGCCGCAGTACCAGTGGTCGCCACCGCAGCACCCTGACCCGCCCGAGGACCAACCCGAAGGCATTGATGGTGTCGAGTGGTCCAACGCGGTCGACCACGCCCCCGTCTGGGTTGACGTCGTCTTCTCCCGCAGCGGCCGTCAACGAGTCCCCGGGTTCGTCCAAGCCGACGCAGGCGACCGCCTGTACGTGCAACTCGTGTTCATGGGGTTCGTCCACCACCTGTGGATTCCGCGGTCGAGCGCAACCGTCCGTCAGCTGAAACCCCGCCGTGCCTGATCCGCCTACCAGGATCGATCGCTGACCTTCCGAGCTGGGTTGCCCGCCCAGACTTCACCAGCCGGAACATCCGACGTGACCACGGAGTTCGCGCCGATCACGGCTCCTGCGCCGATGTGCCGGTCACTGGTTCCCGTGAGGATCACAGCACCAGTGCAGAGAATTGCTCCGTCTCCGATGTAGGTGTCGCCCGGGTACGACCCGTCGAGTCGCGCTCGGCCAATAGTGACGTGGTGGTAGATCCGCACGTCGTCACCGATCTTCACTCGGGGGTGCAGGATAGTGCCGACACCGCGGTGCTCGATGGTCAGCCGCTTCCCCACTTCGATCGACGCAGGGCAGTCGAACCCCATCGCGTAGCCGATCTTTCGGAGCAGGCCGCCAAGCACTGGCACTCGTCGGTAGTCAACGATCATCGAGGTCATCCCCATGGGGGCGAGACTACTTCATCATGAGGGCGCGTTCAGGGCCAGCGGAACGACGAAAGACCCCCTCGGGCTCCCGAAGGAACCCGAGGGGGTCGTGTCGTGATCAGTACGTCGTGCCGGTGTACAGGTTCTTCCAGTTCGTACCGTTGCTCACCGCAGGGCCGAGACCGCACGCGAGCGCGTTGTTCGTGTTCGTCGCACGGTCCCCGTTCGCCTTCGACAGCAGCGACAGGTCCACCGGGAAGTCGAGCGCCGTGCACTGGACAGCAGCCGCCACGTCGGTGACGAGAGCGCCGCCGGTGTAGCCAGCCCAGCCGTTGCCGCTGATCTTCCCCGTCGCGCCACCGTAGAGGCGGACCGGCTGGTTGGCGACACCGGACAGGCGGATGTTCGAGTACGCGAAATCGACCGTGCCACCTCCGACCTGAGCCAGCCGGTTCGCGCCGGCCACCGTCACGTCCGTGAGCCGCAACAGCACGGCACCTGTCGCACCGCTCGCCTTCTCCAGGAACCGAGCGAACGTTGTGAACGTTCCACGGTTCACGACGACGGCGCCTACCGTCGCGGAAGACACCTGGTTTACGAGCGTCGCCGTGTTCGTGTCCACACCCGTCACGTCGACGTCGTTGAACGTCGCCGATCCGATCACCCCGCCAGCATTCACGCGGATCACGTGCGTCGTGCTGACGTTCATGACAGCAGTCACGCCGTTGAAGACGAGAGCCGTCAGAGTTCCAGCGATGGCGAGCATGTTGTTCGTGCCCGCGTACCGCACGCTCGAGAGGACAGCCTTCTTCACCACGCCGAGCACATGGTTGATGAGGCTGTCCGCCGTACTCGTGACGTTGTCGATCTCGAGGTGGTCGATGACGATGCCCGCGTTGTTGAGCAGCAGGAAGTTTCCCGACGCGACGGTGGTGTCTCGGAGGATCAACCGGCCGATGTTGACGACAGTGTTCGTGTCCTGCGTTGCGGGGATCACACCTCGGGGAGCGTCGCGGACGACGACGACTCGGTGGTTGGGGTGCCGCAGCTGAATGGGACCTCCGTACACGTGCGCGATCTCGATGGAGCCGAGCACGTCGGTGCTGCCACCGGCACCGGTCCACACCACAGCCCCCGTGCCGGTCTGTGTGACCGTGTCCACGACGATGCGGTCCAGCACGTGCCCGTCGCCCTGACCGGTCGCGTACGAAGCGCCAGCGATGAGGACGATGCGGGTCGTGTTCCCGCCCTTGATACCGCGGATCGTGACGTCGGTGATGTCGCCGTGTGTGTCCGAGTACGCCGCGTAGTCGGTCGTCGTAGTCGCGACGACGTCGTCTCCGCCGCTCGAGACTTCGACGAGCTCCACGAGGCCGTTCTTGGCGGGACCGGTGATGTGCACTGTGTCGGACGCGAGAGTCGTACCGGCGATCTCGGACACGTGGAAGTTGGTCACGTCGCCGAGGGCGATCATGTACTTCCCGCCCGTTGACCCGACGGACAGTCCCCGGATGCGGAGACGGTCGATGTGGCGGAGGAACAAAGAGTGTGCACCGTTCGCGGAGCCGTCCTCAGCGGTCGCTGCAGGCCCACCTGCGTTGCGCTGCCACGTCCCACCGACGATGGTGATGTCCTTGTCGCGGCTCGTCGTGGACTTCGCGTTCGCGTTCTGCAGCATGTTGCCGACGAACGTGGAAGTGATCGTCGCACCGGTCGCATCGAGGTAGGTGCCCGACGGGACGACGATCGGCGCGGACGTGATGGTCACTGCTCCAACGAGGCGCTTCGCCCCGAGAGCGGAACCTGCGGCCAGCCACGAGTTGATCTGCGCGACCGAGGTCGCCGACGTAGCGGTCAGCTGCGAAGCGAACCTAGACGCGGCGAGAGCGCCGGACTGGGATGCGGGGTCGCCGAGGTAGCCGGCAACAGCGGTGTCCGTCGGGATGTTGTTGCCGGGTTCTCCGGGCGGTCCCTGCTTGCCAACGGTCGAGGAGACAACAGCACCTTCCGGGGTCTCCGGGTCGGCCAGGTTCTCGGCCAGACGTGCGCGCACGTCGGATGGCAGGTTGCCGTCAGCGGTCGCGGTCAGGTGGATCGGCAGCTCCGACCACAGGCTGAACCCGTCACCGATCTTCGTCACCCGCGACGTGTCGTCATACCCCCACTCACCCGGCTCGAGCGGACGAGTGCTGTCCGCCCAGGACTCCGCGTTCCCGCGCCGCACCACGATCGTTACGTACTGCGTTGCCATGCTGGCCTTCCTTCAAAATGGTCACGGCCATGCGGCCTACTTCACCGGCAGAACCGGCATCAAGTCCTCGGACGGAAACGCGGCTGCGTCGCCTCCAACGCCGAAGGGATCACGTCCGCGAGAGTCACCGCGTCCTCACCCTCCGGGTACGGCATCTGCGGCTCCACACCCCACGCGTTCATGATCTGACCCACCCAACGGGCCAACGCGGTACGGAACTTGCGGTCCTCGCTCTTGAACGCTGCAAGCTCGTCGCGGAGGCCCTTGACCTCATCGCGGTACGACTTCACCTCAGCCTGCATCTGCTTGTTCGACTCGAGGACGTCCTTCACGAACTGGCCAGGATCAGCAGACCAACGTGCGACAGCTGCCTGCTCCTCGTCGGACACCTCCGCCCGACGCTTCCGCCGCGCACGACGCACACCGAAGATCGCGAACGGGGAACCGATCGCAGCGATGAGCAGCGCGCCGGCAGTGGTGATGACTGTGCGTAGGGTTTCCGGATCGGTCACGCTTGCCCCCTCCGTGCCACTCGCCGGCTGGCGCTTGCGTCCGCCTCCTTGACGCCGATCTGCTCGATGATGTCGAACACCCGCACCAGCAGGAACGCGTCCGCGAGCACAACCAACGTCACCGACAGGCCACTCGACGCGGAACCATCCGTGACGTTCACCACCAGCAGAGCCGCGTACACGGTCAGGCCGATGATGAGCAGTCCCTTCCCGATGAGCTCCACCCAGTCGAGGCAGAAGATCAGGCCGAAGCTGGCGAGGATCGCGCCGAGTGCGATGTCACCAGCCCACGCCCTCGGGAACCAGTGCAGCGTGAAGTCCTCCACCACCTTCGATCCGACGAGCAGGGCGATGACGGCGAACGCCAGCAGGCACCCGTTCACGATCGGCAGGAACACGGTGAAGATCGGCCGGAACCGTTTCGGCACCAGCGGCAGCGAACCCTCAGACCAGATCGTCTTCACCGCTCTACCCCCGCGCTCAGTCACCCTGCGAGTCGCGGAGGTCGACCTGCGACGCTTCGAACTGCGCCGGCTGCAGCTCCGGAGTCGCCGGGTTGATGGCGTTCTTCGGGAGGAACGCTGCCAGGAAACCGACCACGAACCCGGTGACCACAGCGCCAGCCGCGGCGCCGACCTTCGCCGTGTCGATCCTCCCGTCCGCCCAGAACCCCGTCACCGAGATCCCACCGATCGCGAGAGCCGCACCAGCGACACCAGCCGACCATGCCTTCTTCGCTCGAGCGCCGAGGTCAGAGACGAGCCGAGAGAACCAGGACCCGGACATTGCTTCGTGCTTGCCGTTGTCGCTCACGCTGCGTCCTCCTCAGCCAGAACCGCCTTCACGGAAGCCTCGAACACGGGCGACAGAGCCACACCGAGCGAGTCACGGCGAGCACGGCAGTCCTGGATCAGACCGGACACCTGCGCGGAAGAGAGCTCCTGGAACAGGCTGGTGTCGCCGGGGATTGCGTTGGAGTACGTGATCGCACGGGACGACGACACGGCGGTGAACGACAGCTCACCGATCGCGTACTTCTTCTGCGTCTTCTTGGACGTGACGTAGAGCATGTCTGCCTCGACTTTCGGAGTGGGTGGCTTGACGGGCGCCGGCGCTTTCACCGGCGGCTTGGTTGCTGCGGACGGCTTCGCGGTCAGCCGCTTCCGCGCGTCCGGGTACGGGGGAACCGCTTCAGCACGGGTCGCGAACTCGTGATGCCACGGCTCGTCGAAGTAGCGTCCGGTCCAGGTGCCGCCGCGGCCCTCAACGATCTGGTGCAGCCGGGTGAACTCGTCGTCGTACAGGGCCCGGTTCGACCCGTCCGGCATGGTGATACCGAAGTCGATCGCGTTGCCGTGCAGCACCTCGTCATGCCGCGACGTGAACGGCGGAGCGACGACGACACCCAGCGCGAACCGGTTGTTCCACAGGTACGACTGCCGCGGCCGGGAACGCATGCCCTCGTTGACCGAGAGAGTGCCCGACCGGCCCTTCGACCGCAGGTACGCGTTGAAGTCGATGATCGTGGACAGCACCTGCAGAGCGATCCGCTCCGACATGACGTACTGCTCCACACCGCGGAGATCCCCGAACGAGGACTTCCCCACGCTGAACTTGGCGACCATGACGGCCCCCTTCCATGACGAAAGGCCACCCCGAACGGGATGGCCTGGAAGATGAGTGGGTGGGTCAGAACGAGACGACGCCGATCTGCACACCCTTCGTGCGGATCGTGTCCGAGTCCTTGTCGGTGTCGACGAACGCACGGACCACGTTCGCCCCACCCTTCGTGCGGGCGATGCCCGTGACGGAGAAGAAGATCCCGCCAGACGTGATCCGCGACAGCCGGCACGACGACGGGTGGAGCACGTTCTCGTCGTTGAACACCACCGACAGCACCCCCGACGCGTCCTGCTGATGCGCACCCACCGCGGTCCCCGTGACGGTGATGAGCACCGTCCGGTCGGCGTCCGTGTAGAACTGCTGACCCGCGATTCGCACACGCCCAGCAGCCGGTGTGACGTCCGTGTCGACGTTGTCGTCTGCAGAGGGGAGCGCGTCGATCGACTGTGCCCGACGCCACTGCGGCGAAGACGCCGTACCCGACGACCGGTACGCGAAGTCCACGTCCACGCAGTACGCCTCCGTCCCACGGAGGAACAGCAGCGGGCTCATCTCCATGAGCGCCGCCTTCGAGTCCACCTGAACCGACGGGCGGATCGACGGCAGCGGAGAGTACAGGGTCGACGCTGCGAGCGTCTGACCGGCGCCGCGGCTGAACTGGTGCAGCGTCAGGAACTCCTGCCCCGTCTCGAGGGGCACCTCAGCACCCTTCAGCACCACCAGCTTCACCGGCTGTGCAGCGTTCGACGGGGAATACAGCAGCCCCACGTAGTACCGGGTCGGCGACGACACCGCCGGCACCGACAGGGTCACGTCCGCGTCGATCTGGTGACCGAACCCGTTCACCACAGCCCGCGCGTACCCGGTCACCGACGACCGCTTGATCCGCACCGTGTCGTTCGTGTTCACCACGATCGCGTACGGGGAACCCCAGTCGTCGAGGATGCCGTTCCCGACAGCACCCACCGTCTGCGCCCACGCACCATCCGTCAGCTTCTGATCGACGATCGGGAACGAGGTCTCCGTCATGATGGTCTCCTTCTAGATCGCCTGCAGCAGCCGGACGCTCTTCAGCGCCTTCGCCACACGTGTGTTCGTCTTCGTCGTCCACGCCGACGAGTCCCTGGACCCGACCACCGCGGACACGGTCTCCGTCGGAGAACCGTCCTGCGCCTGCACCGTTGTCGTCACCTCACGGACCAGGTTCGACAAGTCGAGCCCGTCGATGAAGACACCGACCTTGTCGCCGACGAACCAGTCACGCCGGTACCGGACGTCCGGTGAGTCCGTGATCGTGAACGACACCGACACCGGGGAGTCCCCGTCCGACAGTGCGTCGTCGCCTGCATCGGCGAGCTCCGACGCGACCGTCGTCTGCCGCTGGTCGATGAGCTGTTCGACCTTCGCGCCCCACACCGCTTCAGCAGCGGTCGAGACACGCTCCGCGAACAGCCGCTGCTGTCCCTGCCCTCCGCCCGCGACGATCGCGTCGGTGACGGTGGGGCGGGTCAGCGTGTACGACCAGTCCTCGCCGATGATCCCGCCGGTGAAGTCCCGCGTCGACCCGAACCGGACGTTCCCGGTCCGGTCGGTGATCGGCCGCACCGTGAACTGCAGGAACGGTGCGTCGTCCTCGCCCTGCAAGATGTCGACGTGCAGCTTCCCGGACTCCGCGATGTCCGCGACGGTTGAACCGAGGAGGTCGAGTCGGCCCTTGATGGACACGTTCCGTCCACGCCCCAACGTCGCCGGCAACCGCAGCCGGGGTACGCGCCGTTCCGCTCGAGCGGCGTCCCCCGCGTTGAACCGGACGTAGCTGAGGAGCACCGATTCGGCAGGGCCCGACCGGTTGTCGTACGCGGCCGGTTGCGACGTGATCGGTGACGACGGGTCGGGGAACAGGATCCGGTCGTTGAGGACATCGAGGTCCGACACCCCCGAAACAGTCGACACGGTCGCGCCGCGTTGGATGCTCGTGACCGGCCCCGACATGGCCAGCTGGTCACCACGGGTGAGGAGCACCCCGTTCCCGGGCGTCAGCAGCCCCGCCAAGCCCTCGTTGCGGGCGGTGACGGACCAGGTGCCCGGGTCGGTGCCGGTGACGTTGTGCCGCTCCACGACGGTCAGCGAGGACCAGAACTTCACGGGGTCGTAGGAGCGGCGGAGGTTCTTGTCCCGCGGCTGGATCATCCACTGCGGCATGCGACCTCCCAGATCAGAACGCTGCGAGCCAGCGCTCGAGCCATCGGACGGTCATCGACGTGTCCGCCCCAGCCGAACCGAGCTGCACGTTCACACTGTTCATCCCCGGCCGGAGCGGAGCGAACGTCGAAGTCGGGGAGATGTACGGCCACGCCACCTGCCCGCCAAGACGAGCAGACCGGCGCCGAGGATCCGTGACCAGCACCAGTTCCTGGCCGTCAGCGACCGACGACGTCATCACCATGTTCGTCCCCGGGAAGCTGAGCTCCGCGATCGTCGCGGGACCATCGACGAAGACTTCCACCCACGCCGGCACGTCGCCCTGCACCGCCATCTGCATGCCGTTGCCGATCGTCACCGAAGCGGAAATCGACCGCGGCCACACGTTGTCGTCGGTGGAGGAGAGGAACACTTCCCCGTCGGCGATGCCGTACGTGAACGACGTGTACTCCCGGGCGTGGAAGAACGGATCCACCGCGAGGAGAGTCAGCCCGAAGTTCTCGAACCGCGTCCCGCCGGCAGAACCGCCGTGCTCGCCCGTCCACCCGTCCTTGTAGACGACGTCGAGGAGCCGTTCCCCGTTCAGGGACGACACCCCGAGGCGGAAGGTGCCCGTGTCGCCCACGTTCACCAGGTCCCACATCGGGGCGATCAGCCCGCGGAGCTCCGTCAGCTTCCCCATGAACTCCGCATGGGACGTGTCGGAGGCGAACTTCAACGGCAGGAACACTTCCCGCTCGTCGACGTTCACCTCCTGCAACGACGACCCCGGCATGCCGGGAGTCTTGATCGTCACCACGTCCAGCGGGGGCAACTGCAGACCAGTCGCCCCCGCCTTCAGGATCCGGTCCACGTCAACGTTCAACGGGACCACGAGGGACCCGTCCATCGACTCGAGCCAGATCCGGCGTGTGTCTTCCCGCACGATGACGGGTGGGGTGGTGGGGAAGTCGGGCCCGGTGGGGCCGTTCCCGTCGAGGGTGTCGACGAACTCGTCCGCCGGCCCACCACCATCGATGATGTCGGTGATGGTGAGCGACGGTGACCCGCCGCTGATCAGTGTCGCCACAAGATGCCTCCGATCAACGGCCACCCGTCAGTACTTCGATCTCGTGCGTCTTCTGCATGAAGTCACGGAGCGTGACGTCGCGGCCCTCGTTGTGGAAGTGCGGCTCCCAGTGCTTGGTGCCGCCACCACCCTCGGTCGAGACGATCTCCCGCAGCGTCTGCATCGGCAGCGCCACCTCCGGATCGCGGAGGTTGTTCTGCACCAGAGACAGCCCCTGCGGCAGCACACCGCCCTTGTCGTACAAGGTGGGCGTCAACCCGCCGACAATGCCACCGGCAGCCATGCCGCCAGCAGCCTTGCCGCCCTTGTACTCGAAGTGCCACGGCTCACGCTGCGCGAAGGACAGTCCCGTCGGGTACCAGCCGAACCGAGGACCGTTCGCACGCATCCACGCCTGCGAGCCGCCACCAACGTCAGCAGCGAGCCCGTACCCGTGAACCGACGTGCCAGGCGTCGCCGCGAGGTTCCCGCGGCCAGCCCGGTACGCGGAGTACCGCATCTGCTGGTTCGCGAGATCCCGGTACCCCTCCGTCAACGACAGGCCACCACCGAACGCCCGCTGCATCGCCTCCCACGCGAGAGCAGCAGCCTTCCGGAGGTACCCGCCGATAGGGCCGACACCAGGACCGCCCGTGAACCCGGACACCTTCGACAGCGCCGACTTCGGCAGCTGTCCGTTCGCACCGGACCCGCCGAAGTTCCCGACGTCGCCAGCGCCGCCCATGTTCTTCAGGACGGAGACCGCGCCGGACAGGAGCTTGTTGCCCATGCCGCCAGCGACGTCAACCATGCGTCCGGCGCCCGGGATCCCACCGATGGCGGACTTCACGAGCTTGCCGAGGGTCCCCATCGGGTCCGAGACGACCTGCGCTGCGGTCTCCGCAGCGTTCTTCGTCCAGTCCCACGCGTTCCCAGCGGCGCCCTTCGTCCAGTTCCAGGCAGCCTTCGCACCGGACAGGAGCCCGTTGCCGTTGCCGCCATCCGAGCCGGAGCTCTTCTTGACGACGCCACCCTTCGCGTACCCGGTCATCTTCCGCACCGCCGAAGCGCCACCGGAGTTGCCGGCAGCGTTCAACGCGTGCACGGTGGATGGGCCGAGACCACGCACCACCTCGGGGACGAGGACACCCTCACCGCGACGCATCGGCGTCATCACATCGTCACGCTTCGCGGCCTGGTAGCCAGGGATCACGCCACCTCGAGCGAAGCCCTTGGGAAGCGAGATCGGGTCGATCTTCTTCGTTCCAAAGAAACCGGCGACCTTGTTGAAGTTGCCGATGAGGGCCTTGTTCACGACGGTCTCGACGACGAACTTGACCGGCGCCTTCGCGGCAGTCTTGACCGCTTCCCACGCCTTCGCGATGCCGTTCTTCATCGTGGTGAACGCGGACGGGATCGTGTTCTTCGCGACGTTCGCGAGCTTGTCGAAGACGGGCTTCAGCCAGTCCCAGACTGTCTTGATGGCGGTCTTGATGCCATCCCAAGCAGGCTTGATCGCGTTGCGGTACAGCCACAGGAACACGGGCCCGAGCACTGTCCGAACGACCGTTCCGATCGCGGTGAAGATCGGGCTGAGGATGGTGTTCCACACCCAGGACACGGCGGTGCTGATTCCTGTCCACACCGGCTTGATGACCGAGTTGTACAGCCAGGAGAACGCAGCGCCCACGGTGTAGCGGACGATGGCTGCGATGAGCTGGAAGATCGGGCTCAGCACGCCGGACCAGGCGCCGCGGATCACTGCGACGATGCCGTTGAAGACCGGCACGGTCACGTTGCGCCACCACCAGGTGAAGACCGCACCGACGAACCGCACGGCTGCACCAATGGCGTTGAACACCGGCTTCAGAACTGTGTTCCACGTCCACTGCGCGACCGCCACGATGGCCGTCCACACCGCGTTCACGCCGTTTCGGAACCAGGTCCAGTTCTTGTAGGCGTAGACCACTCCGGCGACGAGTGCGGCGAGCGCCGCGACGATGGCGACGATCGCGATGACCACGAGTCCGATCGGGTTGGCCGACAGCGCAGCGTTGTACGCCCACTGAGCTGCCGTCAGGGTGCCGGTCGTTGTAGCCGCCGACACCTGAGCGCCCCGCTGCAGGTACATCGCAGTGGTCGCGCCCTTCGTGGCGAGCGTCCACGTGTAGGTGAGGGCGGCGCCGACACGCATGGCGGCGTTCCGAGCTGCGAACGCGGCGACTCCGAGCTTGCCGGCAAGTCCCTGCGCCTCCAGCGCTGTCGCGGAGCCGTACGTCGCGAGCGCGAAGCCCTCCTGCACTCGGCGCCCCACGGTGAGCGCCGCGGTGACGCCGCCGATGATCCCGGGCACGATCTGCATGGACCAGTACGCGGCCACGAGCGCTCCGACAGCAGCAGCTGCCACCACCAGGATCGCTCGGTGATCGCTGAGGAACGCCGTAGCCCCGACGAGCAGCGGGCCGACGATGCGAAGCGCGGCTGCCGCGGCGCGGAACGCGACGACGAGAACGCCTGCGATCAGCCCGGCGACGGGGGCGACCGCGGTGGCGATGTTCTTCAACGAGGGGATCAGCGACTGCGTCGTGAAGGCCCAGATGTCGCGAAAGGCCCCCATGATGATTGTGCGGGCCGTCTGCACACCCGACACGACCGCGGGGTCGATCCCGGAGATCGGCGCGGACACCTTCCCCGTGAACGCGAGCTTCCCGAGCCCACCAGCGATGTCCAGGAACGACTGCACCTTGTCGCCGGCACCGTTCAAGCTGCCAGCGATCCCGTTGACCGCCGCCTCGAGGGCAGGGGACACGGTCTGGTAGATGCCGAGAGCGACGTCTTCAAGCTGCGACTGCAGCTTGTCCATCGCACCGCCGAGGCCCTTCATCTTCGACTGCGCGACAGCAGCGGCACCACCGGTGCGGCTGACGGACTTGCCCATCTTGTCGAACGCGGGCGCACCCGACGCCGCGAGGGAGGTCACAGCGGCGAGGGGTTCACGGCCGAACGCGAGGACCGCCTGCGACGCGAAGTCCTCCTGCGTCATCGTGCGCCGCGCTTCCGACAGCGACTCGATGACGGCGCGGAGGCCAACGAACTTGCCCTGCTGGTCGAAGACCGACAGGTTCAGCGCGTCGACGGCCTTCTGCGCCTGCTTCGACGGTCGCGCGAGGGATGCGAGCATCCCACGGAGGGCAGTACCGGCCGTGTCGCCCTTCAGGCCGTTGTTGGCGAGGATGCCGACAGCCGCAGCGGTGTCCGCGAGGTTGATGCCCATCGTCCGAGCGACGGGGCCGACGTACTTCATCGACAGGGCGATGTCGTCGACACCACCCGCGGCAGCGTTCGCGGTGTTCGCGAGGACATCGGCGACCATCGCCGCGTCTTTCGCCTTCAGGCCGAACTGGTTCAACGCGTTCGCCTGGATTTCAGCAGCGCGCGCGCCGTCGACCTGCGCCGCAGCGGCGAGAGTGATGGTGCCCTTCGCGGCGTCCATCGCCTCGTTGGCGGTCAGACCGCCCTTGGCGAGCTCGAGCATCACCGCGGCGGCATCCTTGCCGGACGTCGCAGGCAGGGTCAGGTCGGAGCCGAGCTCACGGGCCTTGATGCCGAACTTCGCGAGCTCCGCGCCGGACGTGTTCGTCACAGCGCCGAGCTCGTTCATCGTCGCCGTGTACTCGTTGCCGAGCTTGATGACCTGCCCAGCGCCGATGATCGCGCCGAACCCGGCAGCCATCCCCGCGAGCGGCTTCAGCGTTGCCAGAGCCGTGGCCGCGACGTTCTTCGCGCCAGCAGCGACCTTCCCCAGCCCAGAGGACAGCGGAGCGCCGGCCGCGGCGAGCTTCGAGAACCGTCCCGTCATCAACGCCGACTGCTTCGACGCCTGACCCTGCGCCGCAGACAACTGCCCAGTGACCGTCTTCTGCTCGTTAAACGCAGCCTTCAGCTGATCCTCAACCGCGACGACCTTCATCCCCGCGAGCTGCTGCTTACCGCGCGCCGACGTGAGCTGCTGCTCAGCCTTCAACGCCTGCGACGACGACGCCGCGTACTTCTTCCGCTGCTCAGCGAGACGAGCCTCAGCCGCCTGCACACCGACAGCGGCAGCCTTCTCCTCCGAACGCGCCTTCGCGATCGCGACCTTCTCCGCCTGCACCACCTTCGCGGCACGCTTCGACGCGACCTCGAGCTCCTGCACGAGCGTCTTCGCCGCGGAAGTAGAACCGCCAGCCGCGACACCAGCGGAGAACTGACGGCCAGCAGACAGGCCCGCAACTTTCGCCGCGGTGCCTGCCTGCTTCGTCATCGTCGACGCGAACTTCGACATCGACGGGAGCACGTCGAGCCATACAGCGGAACCGGCCACGAGGCACTCCAATGTCTAGTTGTTCGCGAACCAGCCGTCGGCGACTTCCTGCATCTCCACGAGCTGCCGCTCGTCGAGTTCCTGTTCTGCCGCGTCCCGCACGTCACGCCCATCAAGAGGAGACGGCAGGTAGTCGGGTTTCTTCGGTCGCTTCTCACCCGCGAGGAACGCCTCGATCAGCGCCAACTGGGCGCGCAGCACCGAGTTCGTGTCGCGGCTGATCCAGTCGCCGTCCGCCCAGTCGTTCTCCCGCACGGCACGGTGGAACGCCGAATCGGGGGGTAGAGCCTCAACGAGGCCACGCAACTGCCACACCGAGATGCGGCCGCGGAGGAACTCACGCAGCACATCCCGGCCGCCGTACGTGGCCTGCAACGCTGCATCGCCGGAACGGAGGTGATCCCCGAACATCTGCAGCATCGCCTCGGTGCGGACCTGCACAGCGACGGGGTGCGTCACCGGCAGGTCCGCGATCTCGAGGTCGAACTCGTCGAGGTCTACCCCCGTCAGTTTCCCTGCGAGTCCTTCAGGTCCTGACCGACCGCGATCATGACGAGGTTGATGCCCTCATCGGTCCCGCCGGCAGCGATGAACCGTTCGTACTGCTCGTCGCCGAGGAGGATGCGGCCCTGCGCGGAGTCGTCTTCGTCGTCGGCGCCCTTCAGCGCCTTCTTGGTGTCGTTGTCGTAGAAGTACGGGTGGGGCAGGTAGAACGCCTCGCCACCCTCTTCCACGAAGATCTCGATGGTGTCGCCACCGACGGACTCCTCAACCTTCCGTCGAGCGGCGGCGAGGGTGTACGAGGTGCGACGGTTCTTGTCAGCCTTGCTGGTCATGCTGGTCTCCTAGTGAGCTTGGTGAGCTCGTGTGCAGGGGTAACAGGTGGCGGCGGCGCAGCTCACCAAACGACGCCGCCACCTGGTCTTGGGGGGAAGGGTCAGCCGCCGGAGACGACGACCCCGGTCGCGGCGGTCTGCGCCTCCGTGTACGACTTCCCGATCACCGGGTCGCGGTAGATCGTGAACGTCCGGTTCACTTCCTCGACGTCGGAGTTGTTGATCGCTCGGTCGTCCATGTCGGTGACCTTGATCCGGTACGCCGCCTCGACGCGGTACACAGCTCCGTCACCGACGCCGTCCTGCGCGAGCGTGATCGCCCGGTAGTAGGCGTCACCGGAGTCGGGGTCCTCGTCGAAGATCCACGCCGCGTTCTTGTCCGACGGCCACTCCGACACGGGCTTGCCGTAGGCCAGCGCCTTGGTCCACCCGTTCGTCTCACCGAACGCCACCTGGAAGGTGTGCGACTTCGACGTGTTGTCGGACCGGACCGGCTCGAGGTCCTGCAGCATGTTCGTCTCGTCGACCGACAGGTCGTACGAGTGCGAGATGCCGTCGGTCGTGATGAACCCCATGTTCTTGTACCCGGTGGGGAGCGCGATCGGCTTCCCATCGGTACCGAAGAACGCCTCGGGGACGTCGGCGGAGTAGTCCGCGATGGCGAGGATGACCCTGCGCCACTTGTGGATGTTGCGGTTGTCGTTGACCATCTGGTCGACCACGTCAGGCATGCGTTCTCCTTGAACGACAAAGCCGCCCGACGTGCGGACGGCTGAATGGATGATGAGTGTTGGTGAGCGGCCTATTGGGGGCGCGCGTCGAGCTCGTACGTGCCGACAGCGCGACGCAGCGCCGTGTTCGAGTACGCGACGTTCCCGAACGAGTCGGACTCGCGGACCTGGTCGAACAGGTTGCAGAGGACCATCGCGACTTCGACTTTCTGCACGAGGTCCCACACGCCGCCGCGGGTCTTCGCGAACACCGTCAGGTCGACGTGGAACGTCTTCTCGTAGTCGCGGCCGAACCCGCCAGGGATCCGCTCCACGACGATGCACGGCGCCACGGTCTCGAGGTTCGACGGGGTCTCCGTGTACGTCGTAGCGCCCGTCTCCTGCTTCAAGTAGGCGAGGAGCACCTTCTCGACGTTGGGCCACACCCCGTACACGTTCATGCGCCCATCGCTCTCCGCAGGATCGCCTGCTTCGACACACCCACGTCGCCGTGCTCCACCGCGGTCGCGTCAGCAGACGTCGCGATCACACGAGCGAACGGACGCTTGTACCCGCCGTTCGCCTTCGTGCCAGGACGAGTGCCCTCCTCCACACGGAGAGAGTCACCGAACTGCTTCGCACCAGCCGAGTACGCCAGCCGTTGCGCGCGCGGCAGGATCCGGTCCGCTTTGTCCCGCATCGCCTTCCGCACCGCAGGGTTCCGGACCGCCTGATCGATGATCCCCCGGCCTATGACGACCTTCGGCATCACGACTCCGACCGGTGTCTGGCGAGCCGCGGACTACCAGGCAGCGTCTCCCACTGACGCGCCTCGTGCGGGCCAGCGGGGGTTGCGGGAACCGGCGGCCAGTTCAGCCGCGTTCGATCGGAGGGCTGCAGGTACTGGGGGTGCGCTGTCTGCTCCCACGGGTGCTGCGGGTGGTAGCTGTCGGTCCCGTCCGGATCGAGTTCCCGCCCGCTCATCAGGCCACCGGCGGTGCCGCGTACTCGAAGTCCGCGATGACCGCCAGTTTCTCCGGCTTCGTCTTCGCCCCCGACAGGTCGATGCCGCGCCTGTCAGCCCACGCGTCGATCTCCGAGACCGTCCACACCTCCGACGGAACCGTCTCCACCGCAGGCGTGTGCTTCGGCTCCACCAGCCCCAGACGCACCGCGTCCTCGAACCGGTACTCGTTGCCGTTCACGCTGATCTTGTCCGACATCCGTCAGCCCTTCGTCTCGGTGATCACGAACTCCGTGTGCGGGAGCACGCCCCAGTACGTCTGGGGTTGCCCGTCGACCTCGTAGGTGGATCCGCGCCAGACGACGGTGTCGGCGGCGTGCACCCAGTCCTGCGGGTCTTCGGTGGACACCAGCCACCGGCCGGTGACGATGTCGTTCTGCCCGACGGACTCTTTCGTGCCGGTCGGATCGACCGTGCAGCGTTCGATGTCCTGCTCGAGCGTGGTCTTCGTGGGGACGCCGTCTTCGTCGGGTTCACCCTCAGTGGTCCGGATGATCGTCACAGTCTCGGAGTGCATCAGCGCTCCCAACCCGACAGGTACGGGAACGCCCGGTTCACCTGCGACCGTGGGGAACTGAAGCGGGGGAGCGCCGTGGCCGGCTTCGCCCCGTTCGCGCCGCCCTCGAAAACACGGACCATCCACGGGAGGAACTCGAGGAACTGCGTCCCCGACGCGTCCGAGAACGTGATCGACCGGGACTCAGAACCTGAGGTCTCCTGGTACGACTTCGCGTTCAACGGGATCGCGACACCGGGAGCGAGTATCGGGAGGACCGTCCACACGATCACGTCCGTGACGTCGTCCGCGCTGAGCGTCCCAGCGGCGAGGCGGGCCTCCACGTCGGGCCACTCACGGCGGATCGCACGCGAAACGGTCTCGATGAGCCCTTCAGCGCGTGTCTCCTCTGCGGTGGTGAGGGGCCGCCACACGGCGGCGATGTCACTGGGCTGAGCCCATGCGGTCTCGTCAGCCATGCGCGGCCCCTCCCACTACTGAACCGTGCTCGTGGAGCGAGCCGGCTTCTGCTTGACCTCGACGACCGGTTCGACGGCCTTGATCAGACCGCGGCGGACGAGCGAGTCCAGCTGCTCCTGGCCGACACCCTCCGGCACGGGCGAACCGAGCCGGACGATGTGCGCGACCTTGTTGCCGTCGACGGCGCCGATAGCGACCTTCACGGCAGGGACCGATGCGATGTACTCCGTCATGCTCAGGCCCCCGTCCCGGTGAGGAAGAACCCAGCGTCCGGGTTCGTCACGACGGGCACGTGAACGTTGCGGGCCTGCAGTCGGGTCTTGTCCGACTTCGGCTCACGGATGGTCGCGATCTCGACGCCGGTGTCGCCGCCGACCTGGCGGTAATCCGGCGACGGGATCTGCTCACGGGCGATGCCGCCGAGGCGACGGCGGTCGAGGAACAGCGGGTTGGTGAACCCGTCGTCGTCGGACGACACCCAGGTGAGGCCGGCGATCGTCGGGAAGTCACCGCTGCGGGCGGTGTCGTCGTTGTCCGGGAGCACGTCGAGGAGCTCGGGGATGACCTCCGCGTACTGCTCGCCGTTCAGGACGACGGTGTCGACCGCGAAGCCGCGCTTCTGGCGACGAGCTGCAGCCTGGACGCGCAGGGCGTCCTTCAGGATCTGCTTGCCCGTGGTCCAGGTGGACCCAGCGGCGACGGTGTTCGTGATCGACGACTGGATCACGCCGAGCGCGAGGTCGTTGCTGTCGAACACGAGCTCGGTCTGCAGGAACGTCAGCGCGTCGTCGATGGGCTGACGAAGGCTGCGGCCGACTTCCTCGTCCGTGACCTCCGTCGCGATGCCCTGCTTCTGCGACGTGTAGACCTCGTACTGCTCGTTGGAGAGCGGCGTGAGCTTGTACTCGGCGCCGGGCGCGACGGTCTCGGCGGAACGCTGCGTGCGGAACTTCTCGTTCGTCGGAACGGCGAGAGCGCCACCCTGGATCGTGTACCGACCCGAGAGGAGGAACAGACCCAGGAACTGCTGCGCAGTCAGGATCTCACCGAGACGACGAGCGACGAGCGTCGGGGACTTGATGAACGCCAGGAGGTCCGTGGCGGATGCCGCGGCCAGCTGGCTCGGGGTGAAGGGGTAGGTCTTCATCTGAGGGGTCCTTCCTAGACCTGGAGCACCTGGACGGGAGCACCGTCAGCAGCGGACGTGAGGGCGACGCCGACGGCGGTGCCAGATGCCAGGGTGCGGACGCCCCCAGCAGCGATCTCGACGCGGGCACCGCGGGTTACCGCGCCGACCGCCTTGAGCTCGTGGATGACCTTGGCCACCTCGACGGTGACCTTGTCTCCGACGGCCGCGTCGTGGCCGGCGACCCCGACGTACTTCGCGGAACCGGCGGCAGCAGGTGCGACGGAACGGTCAGCGGTGCCGACCTCGACGGGGGTTCCACCGGTCACGGCGGTCGTCACGTCGAAGGTGACGGTGTCACCCGGACGGTGGATCGGGAGGTACTGGGCCATGATCAGGACTCCTTCGAGGGGTAGATCTTCGAGAAGACGACGTCCTCGTCGGACGACTCGTCGACGCCGCCCGTGACGCCGAGTGCGGCGGTGGGGACGACGAGACCGGCAGCGAGGCTGTCGAGGAGCGCCGAAGCACCCTCCTCGTCAGCCTTCAGCGCGTCACGCCAGTGGTCGGCACGAGCCGGGGCGATCTTGCCCTCCTCGATGGCGTTCTGGACCTTCTGCTCACGACGGGCCGCGATCTGCTCATCGCGGGCCTCACGGCCGGCGACAGCATCGGCGCGGAGCTCTTCGAGGACGCTGTTCTCCACGAGGGTGGTGCCTTCCGGGATCGGTGCGGGGGTGGGTTCGGCCGACTCGGTGAGCGCCTCGTCGAGGGCAGCGAGGAGCTGCTCCACCGACGCGGAGGCGTCGGTCACGCCGAGCCGCTCACGCATTCCAGCCTTCAGGGCGTCGTTGTTCACGGCGTCCTCCTTTCGGTTGGGGTGACCCGGCTCGGACGAGCTCGGGAGCTTCTGGCGCGCGGTCGCCCGCGCGTTGACTCGGACGATCAGCGACGCCGCAGCGTCCTCCGCGTCCTCGTCGAGGATGACGATGACCTCGTCGGCCTCGCCGACCGTCTCCGTCTCGCCGGCGTCCGGAACCACAGCGATGCGGTCCGCGAGACCGAGCTCGACAGCGTCTGCAGCGTTCAGCCACGTGTCGTCAGCCAGCAGCGACGTCCAGTCCTGCTCGCCAGCCTTCGCCGTGTAGATCTCGACCAGCGACGACTCGATCGTGTCGAGCACGTCCGCCTGCTTCCGCAAGTCGACCGCGTTCCCCATCGCGAAGATCCACGGAGAGTGGATCATCATCTGCGTTCCGGGCGACATCACCGTGTCATCGGCGCCAGCGGCGATGACCGACGCTGCCGAAGCGGCGAGCCCATCCACGACTGCCGTCACCGACGCCTTGTGGGCGCGGAGCATGTTGAGGATGGATACACCCTCGAACACCTCACCGCCGGGTGAGTTGATGCGGAGGATGATCCGCGACACTGACTCGGGAAGGGCATCGAGAACCTGCCCCATGTCCTTCGTCGAGATGCCCCAGAAGCCACCCCAGCTGTCGATCGGGCCGTACATGCGGATCGTCGCGACCGATCCGTCACCCGTAGGTGCCGGCGTCGTGACCGCGTTGAAGAACTCCGTCTTCGCCTTCGGCATCGGGGCGCTGCCCCAGTACCTGTTCGACTGACGCTCGTTGGCGTTCATGCAGCCTCCTCAGGCGCGTTCGTCGTCGTCGGAACCTGCCGGCGAGTGGTCGGATCGATCGGGGGCAGGTTGTACGTCGTCCGCAGGTACTCCTCGAGCGGCTCGTCCATGACGAGCGCGCCGACCTGCACCAGCTGGTAGATCGCCTGAGCCGTCACCGGATGCTTCGAACCGATCTCGTCGAAAACGAGCCGAGGGGCCTGCACATCGGTGCCGTAGTTCAGGTCGACGATGTCCTCGATGACGTGCTGCGTCGTGGTGTTCGCGATGTCGAGGGCCACGGTCTGTAGCGACAGGGTGAAGAAGTCCTGGAACGTGTCACCGAGCGCGTACGAGCCCGTCGACTGGTCCCCGCCGAGGCTGAGGAAGTTCGCGAGGACCGCTTTCCCGATCTGCTCGTCGTAGTACTTGATCGGCACTGTCGCGTCCGGCAGCGTGCCCTCCACCCCGAGGAGCTTCAGACCTGCACCGTTCGGGATAGATGCGCCCGAGTTCTCACCCGCACGCATCCCAGAGGCGATCTCCTGCCCCTGGTCGATCTGCAGCTGCTCCCGGGCAGTGCGCTCCTCGCCCTGCACCGCGCTGTCCACAGGCGCGGACTCGTACACGGGGAACCCCATACCGTTCCGGTCGATCGACTGCGCCTGCACCCGCAGGAGAAGATCCTTCAACAGCCAGAACTTGTACGCCGGCCGCAGCAGCGACTGGCCCAACCAGTTGCCGCCCTCACGGTCGTTCACGTACGCGACCAGACGATCCGTCGGGATCTTGATGTCCGCGCTTCCGCCCGAGACACCACCCTGATGAATCGCGACGAGCCCACCGTCCGCGGCGACGTCCACCTTCGTGATCGTCCGCGGAGGACGCCACCCCAACTTCGACAGGTGCGCCCGCCCGTCACGGACGTCGTACACCTGCTCGAAGAACGAGTGCCCGAACACCTGCGACGTCAACGCCAGGCGGAGGTGCTGGTTCCAGTCGAACCGGTTCCGCATCCGCGTGATCGTCCGCTTCGGCTGACCCTGCACCGGCAGACCCAGGTCGTTCGCGACGTGCTCGACGACCTTCTCGTCAGCGCCGTTCGGGTCGATGCGCCACTGCGTCCGCCGGATCGGCAGCTGCACCGCGCGAAGCACCTGGATGACCTGCGCATCCTGCCGGCGCATCTTGTCGTACGTGCCGATGTTCGCCGGCCACTGCAGCTCCGGCGTCTCTTCGTTCACGTCGAGTGCGTTCCACCAGCCCGCACCGAAACCGCTGGCCTCGTTCTGGTACCCCTTCTCGCCCTTCGGCACAGGTCCCATCTCGGGCATGTGTGTTCCCTTCGTCAGAACCCGACGCTGCGGATGTGGCTGGTGAGCGTCCCAGAGCCGGGTACGGAATCAGCGGAACGGACCGCTTTCGGAGGAGGAGGAGCAGGAGCAGGCTCAGCGGACCGCTTCCTCGCGAGCCACAACGCGCCGCACATCGCGACGAGCGGAGCAGCGTCAGCAGGGGACGAGTCCCGATCGATGACGAACCCACCAGTCAGCTGCTTCGTAGCTGCAGTGCCGGCCGCGACGTCGAGCTGCGGCTGCATGTTGTGCCGCACCGAACCGTCCGAAACGGCGTCGTACAACAGCTGGTGCGCGATCAGGAGATCAGCACCCAACCACGGCACCGTCTCGATGCGGAACGGATCCGTGGGAGCCTCGTACGCCTCGAGCAGCGCCGCCATGAACGACGACACCGGAGCGCCACGCGTCTGCCCCGTGATGCGCCGCACGCGGCCCGCGCACCGCTCATCGGACGTCAGGAAGTCCTTGATCCAGTCGTTGCCCGATCGGTACGCGATCAGCTCCGCCTGGTCCTTGCCATCTCGACGCTTCCCGACCGCGGTGATCGAGTACATCGACCGGTCCGAGGACTGATCGATGCACACGTCGAACGGGCCGACGATCTTGTCGTCGTCGATGAGGTACTTCGACCCATCGGGACGTTCACCCGGCACGTTGCGGCCGAGCTCCCACGACCCTGCAGGGAACGGACCCGCGAGTGCTGTGTCCGGCCACTGGCAGAGAACCTCGGTGCGGAACACCCACTCGGGGTCGTTCTGCGAGTCCTCGATCAGTTTCCGGATCCGGATTCGGTGACCCAGAGCGGGGTTCGCCTGCGCCCAACCGACACGGTCCGTGACCGGCAGGTTCGGAGTCGCCGACCACTCAGCGAGGAACACCGACGCACTGTCCGGGGTCAGCTCGTCCGGGTCGTCGAACTCGTCCTCACCGTCAGTGTCGAGGACCGTCGGCGCCGAGTCGGGCATGTAGTCGTCGAGGCCGATGCCGTCCGGGTCACCGAGCGCCGCGTGCGCCTTCAACCGGAAGTGCCGAAGCACCACCGACGAGATGTCACCCGCGTTCGACAGGCCCAGGACCAGAAGATCCTTCTGCGCCTGCGTCGTCTTCGTGAGCGCGCCCCAGGCTTCCCAGTTGCGCTGCTCACGGAGCTCGTCGAGGAGGATCAGGTTCCCCGACAGCCCACGACCCGCGGATCGGGACGCAGCCTTCACCAGGTACTCGAGCCGGCCGCGCAACCGCAGCGACTTCGACCCATTCACCCGGACGACCTTGTCGATGAGCTCCGACAGGTCCCCGTCGTCCTCCATCAGCGCGACCGCGCCGTCCCACACCTTCTCCGCAGTCGCCAAGTCCTGAGCCGTGCCAAGAACCAGCGGCCACTTCTGTACGAGCATGAACCAGAGCGCCAACACCTGCGACAGCGTCGACTTCCCCGACTGGCGGGCGATGAGCACGAACGCCGTCTGGAACCGCAGCGAACCATCCGACCGCAGTTCCAGCAGGTGAATGACCAACCAGCGCTGGAACGGCATCAGCTCGATCTCGAGCACGTTACGAGCGAACTCGATCACCGAGAAGCCCCACGATGTCTCCGGCGTCAGCTCCCGCAGCGGCGGAGTGAAGATCCGCGGCACCGGCTCGCCGAACCGCATCCGCGGATCCAGCTTCTCGACACCCTCGAACACCCACTCCGACTCGATCGAGTCGTCAGGCCGCTTGAAGTCCGGTCCGTAACGCACCGACCACCTCCGAGCTCTACGCCGACTTGCCGCCCTGCAGCGCAGTGAGCGTCGCCATCTTCGAAGACGCCTTCGGGGCAGCCCCAGCAGCACCCTTCGCCAACGCCGCACGACCAGCCGGCGTCAACCCGAGCTGATCGCAGCCCTTCAGGTACGCGCTGATCGACACGTTGTCGTTAGCCGGGACCTTCGGACGCGACTCGTCCTCCGACGCATCCTCGAACGCCCAGTCCACGATCACGTCCCACGCGTCGATCTTCCGAGCGAGAGCCAGCAGGGCAGCCTTCGCACCCGCATCAGCCGCAGTCAGGTGCGTGGCCGCCTTGAACGCTGCTTCCGTCGCCTCGACGAGGTTCACAGTCGCCATCAGCAGCCCTCCCTCTCATCAGCGCGACCCCCTCCCAGAACTTCGGGGGGAGAGGACACCACCGGCGGCGTCGTCCTGAACCGTTTCAGGCTTGGATTTTCTGGTACCCCCGGGGTGTCATGCGACTACCCCGACTCGTGGGTCCTCTGTGGTTGCGAGTACCGGGTGCACGACGTCTCGCATGAAGTCCGCGTCTTGCGTGTAGTGCCAGTGGGGCAGGTACACCACGTCTGCACGGTGTCCTCGGAGGCTGTTCGGTGCTGACACCGACATGAAGTGGATGGTCCCACCTGATCGGAACGTGATCGACTGTCGCCCGTTGACGCGGACCACCTTCTCGACGTCGTCTCGGTACCGTTCGAGCGCTTGCTGTGCGGCGTCCCGTGCGCTGACGCTTGCGTGGGTGAGGTGGATGCCGAGCCAGATGACTCGTCGTCCGTGGTGTGCATGGTCCAGAGCGTCGGTGAGCGTGCTCATGGGTACCTCCGTCAGATGCTGGTGAGTCCGAGCTGTGTCAGCCCACTGTCGGCGCCGGCTGCGTAGTTGCATGAGGCGTGGGCAGGGGCCCAGAAGCGTGCGTCCCAGGTGAGGTGTGGGTAGTCACGTCGGCTCTTGGTGTGCTGCACGGTGAGGCTGTCGCCCTTGCCGCGTGAGTCGTACGGGATGTCCATGCCGCAGATGCAGCAGGGCGTGCCTCGCTGCCGGTCGGTGGCCTTGGGTCCACCCGGTCGGTGGTCGGTGCGTACCTGTTCGAGGGCGGCTTGTGCGCGGCGCCCTGACCAGGCAGGGACTGTGAGGCCGTTGTCAACCGACATCAGCTCTGCTCGTCCAGGCATCGGTCACAGAAGGCGACCCGCCCCGCGTCGCCGACACCGTCGTCACTGATGGAGGTGAGGGCTAGCGCTGTCTTCGACCGCAGGTGCTTCTCGCACCATTCATCGGTGGGCATGAGCTCATCGCGGGGGATCAGGTACACGTACTTCGTCGTCACCCTCGGTCCTCCAACGCTTCGTACACCTCGTTGACGGCCTCTGTCAGCGCTTGTGATGGCTGCGGTGTCGACGGTTTGGGCCATCGGTTGCTGCGCACTCGGTGGCTGCTGATGTCGTCAGGAGGCTGACTCGCGGATCGCATGACGTGCTTCGTGTCGTTCGCGGCGGCGGCTCATCCGCTTGATGCTGGACCGCGCGCCTGCTCGCTGCAGGTAGCAGAGGTACTTGCGTCCCCAACGGCTGTACGCGTCCCATTCGGCGCCGGTCTTCCGCTGTCGGCGTCCCATGCTCACGGTTGCCCCCTACAGCTTCAGCGCGACGACGGTGACGAGGACCGACACGGACAGGGTGACCGCGGCTTTCGCTCGGAGGGTGACGGTGACTCCGTCCTTGGTCTGGTTCTTGAACCCGGCTGGCGTGAACGCGTCACTGCTGAGGACTGCCAGGGGCGTGTACGTCCCATCAGGGGCTGCAGCGTCGAACACGACGGGCACGTCGACCGTGGCGCCGGCTCCGAGCGACACGACGGTCTGCGACTTCCGTCCGGACGTGACGGCCGTCATGTGGTTCTCGAGAGCTGCGACTCGTGCTGCGAGGGCCGTGTCAGCGGCTGCGCGTGCTGCCTGTTCCGTGGTGTCGGCTGCCTTCCGCGCGTCGGCTTCGGCCTTGTCTGCCGCTGCTGCGAGAGCCGCGTTCGCGGTGTCGGCGTCTGCTCGGGCACGTGCCTCTGCAGCGTCCGCGTCTGCACGTGCTTTCGCCTCCGCGGCGTCAGCTGCTGCGCGGATGGTCGCTTCGTTGGCGAGAGCCTGCTCAGCGGCGGCGATGCGTGCCGCGAGCTCGACATCTTCCGCTGCGAGCTGCGACGTTGCCGTGGTGAGTGTCTGCCCAAGCTGGGTGACGTCGGCCGTCAACGTGCTGATCTGCTGCTGCGCGTCCACGATCTGGGACTGCGCAGCAGCGATGTCGCTTTGGGCGGCGGTCAGCTGAGCGCGAGTGTTCGCGTCAGCGGACGTGTTCTGGCTGAGGGCGGTGGTGACGGTGCCCAGGTTGGTGGATACGGCGGCGAGAGCGTCGGCCTGCACCTGCTGGGTTGCTGTCGTTGCGGCGAGGGACTGCAGCACCTGGGCGACGAGTGCGGACAGGTCGGTGAACCTTGGGTCTCGGGCGAGGACCATGCCGCGGGCGTTCGCTGCGAGTGCCATCGCTTGTGTCGCCTTGACGTCGTCACCACGAGTCTTCATGCGGTTCTCCCTGATCCGTGCGGAACTGCTTCGGTGGTGAGCCGATCGTGCTGTCCGTCAGTCGACGGTGATGCCGAGGTCGCGGAGTGTCTCCACGACTTCGTCGCTGTACATGCGGAGGCCGCGCGCTTCCCATGCCGCTTCAACTTGTTCGGTGGTGAAGGTGAAGTCGGCGTGTGAAGTGTTCTGGGCGATGAGGGTGAGTTGGGCTTCGATGCCGGCGAGGAGGTTCAGCTTGGCGCTGCGGTACTCGCCGAGGCTGAGGTCACCCGCGGTCATCGTCGGCCGCCTTCGAGTCCCGCACGACGAAGATGCGCCACCCGAGGCCGCCGAACGCGATGAGCTTCGGAGTCTCGAGCAGTGCGTCGCGCAGGCGGTTCGCTGCCTTCTCGTAGGTGGGGCCGACAGGCTTCGGGCCGAACGGGTTGATCCGGTCCTTTGCGAGCTTCACCCGTTGGAACAGGAGCGCTTCGTGGGTCTTCACCCAGGCGCGTCGGGCACCAACGAGCAGCCAGAAGCCGAGACCGCCGACGACCGCCGCGACGGGGAGCACCAGCACGCCAGCCCAGAACTCGCTCATGCTTTCACCGGTTCCGGGTCGCCGTACGTGGTGGTCTTCACGACCGTGGCGAGGGTCACGTCGGGTTCGAGCATCGCCGCCCGCATGTTCGACTCGATGCGGTGGAGTTCGTTGACGGCTTCCGACTGGTCGACGACGTACGAGCTGATCGCTTTCCCGCCACGGGCGACGGTGAAGACGGTCTCCTTGATGGGCTCAGGCATCGTCCTCGTCCTCGTCGTCAGGCCCCTCGTCACGCCATCGGTCAGTCCACGAGGAGTCGTCGCTGCCGTCGTAGTGCGCGTAGTCATGCATGGGCGGAAGCGTGCAGCGGGTTGCGTACGGCCCGCTCTCGTCGCACGGCCGGTAGTCGCCGTACTCACCGCGGAGACGCGTGCGTTCGGGGAGGACATCGAAGTAGCCAGGCCCAGCCATATCGCCTCCATGTGTGCCATGTACGTCAAGTAGTCGACCGCTCACGGCTGAGTTCCGCGCGCCACAGCGGGTTACTCAGGGTCACGGTCTTGAAGGGTCCTCGTGCTCGCGCCGCGATCGTTAGGTTCGCTGTGCGGCCGGTCCCAGAGCGAGGTGCGGGATCGGCGGCTAGGTGCGGTGCTGATGCGTGTCGGCTGGCACGAGGAAGTGTGGGAGCACGACGAGTGGGCCGTCACGTGGCTGATGCGACTTGCTCAGCCGCTGACACGTACCCGGCCCACTCGAAGGCGGTGCATGTTGTTGTCGCGGACTGCTCGCCGCGGGTGGACTACCACCATGTCGCCGGAGCCAACCCGAAGTGGCTCCGACAGCCCATCCCAGGGCGTCAAATGGGAGAAGCCCCAACCGTGTGGCTGGGGCTTCATCCGTGACCGTGTGTCTGAACAGACTTCTTGATCCTCACTAATCACTATGCCGGGATTGCCGAATTGAGTCAAGCATGTCGGCTCGGCGTGTCACGGTTCCTCTGGGCCTGCCCCGCTTGACGGTGCTCTCAGCTCGGAGGACGTCTACGCCTCTGACGACAAGGACGCCGTGCTCGTCCTTTCGGGCCGGGAGGCGTCCGTTCTGGACCCACTCGTAGATTTTCCGTGGGGCACGGTTCGCGAGGACCGCCGCTTGCTTGATGGTCACGTAGTCACTCACAGCGCGTCCGCCTTCCAGCAGGTGCATGGGAGGCCGATTGGCTGATTGTTGTATCCAGTTTCGTTTAACCCACAGTCTCCGGCGTGCGGGGCATTCTCGATCACGACTCGCAGGCGGGCAGCTTCCGATCGCTGCTTCCTCCACGTCCGAATTGCTTCAGGCAGAGCCCAGTTCTCAACATGATGCAGCCGGTCCCTTTGGCGGTCCACCTCGTCAGCGGCGGCAGCGACCTGCTCGCCAAACTCTTGGTCGAGATGACCTAGCCAGTTTGACTTATCTCGCAGCGCGTCCGTGTCCACCGGGTCAGTCATCGCTTGCCCTCGTTCAGTCGTCGCGTTGCGTCAGCGAACACAGCCAGACCGTTGTGCCCGTTGTACTGAACCGATACCTGGGGTGCGGTGTCGGCGGTGAGGATGGCCATGATCCGGTCGGCGATTTCTTCCTCGAAATCGCATGTTGAGTACGGGTTGCCGTACGTGATCGCGTCAAGCACCTGCTCACGGGTGGGCACCGCGTCGAGTTGGTCGGCGGCGGTGCGGAGAGCGGCCACCGAGACATCAAGTAGCGCCTGTTCCGGATGGCTGGGGTCGAAACCGTACTCGTTCTCCGCAGCCAGGATTACGCCTGTCAGTTCTCGCCGTACCTCATCTGCTAGGTCCCGCATCTGCTGCGGGGTGAGGGCGTCCTTGGGCCTGTCGGCCTCCGTGTTGATGTCCGTAGACTGCATCGCAGCCTCCTTCTTGGTGAAGTCAAGTTGGTGTGTGAGTAGCCCCGGACGGTGTTGGACCACCATCCGGGGCTACGTCAATTATGCCACGAAACACGTCAATTACGGCATATTCGGCACCCGTTCAGACATGTTCTCGAACGCGTCCTGGTCAACGTCGTACGAGCACTTCGGGTTCCGGCACTCGATCCGGACGTTCGCAGTCGCCATCGCCGGCGGATGCCACAGCAACGACCGGAGCTCGCACTCGGGGCAGCGCAACACCTGCACCATGTGCGCCGGTTCCTCCGTCGGGAACGTCCTCAACGCCCGGTTGACGGATGCAGCGAACCGGACCGCCTCAGCAGCACCCGCCTCCGTGGCGATCCACACGTCCACGTTGCCCGTGAAGTGCTTCATGTGCGACGTGACCTCATCGATCGCGAGCTTCGTCGCGGAGATCGGCACCGACGACTCATGCCCGCTAACGCCACCGTCCTGCTGCACGAGGCGGTCGAACTGCCACAACACCACCGACAGGTCCGGCCACTCCTTCGCAGCATGCGACACCCGGCCGTAGCAGCCACCGCAGAGCAGCCCCTGCACCGCAGGGCGAGGCTTGCACCCGCGGCACATGAACCCCGTGGACAGCCACTGCCCGAAGTGGTCCACCCACCGGTACTCATTGCCGTCACAGTCATCCACGTGCTCGTCCTGCACTGTGCAGGGACGCACGTCCGACATCGTGTTCGTGATGCACACCAGATCAGTCATGTGGTGCTCCGTTCCGTCTGCGTGATGTGCTCCGTGGACGGCTTCGTGAGAACGTCCACCATATCGAGGAGATCAGTCATCCGACGCCGCCAATCCGCGTACCCGCCACGATCGGTGCAGCCCAAGGCGAAGGGTGAGCCGGAAGCTGATGAGTGGCGATCCATCGGATGCCGACGTTACGGTTCGCGACCCACCATGCGGCGCGGAACGTGCGGACCATTCGTCCCGCAGCAGCGGTGACCGCCTCGACCATCGCAACTGCGGCGCGGCCGACGTTCTCGAAAGCGCGGCCGAGTGCGGCGAAGTCGATTGCATTGACCGCGCGCCATGCCCGCACGATCTCGGCTTCACGACGGCGACGGCCGCCGCGGATCTTCATGCGGGGGAAGTTCTCCCGCGTACGTGCGCGCCCCATCAGAACGGGGTCTCGTCGTTGTAGCCGTCGGACGGGGCCGACCAGACGTCGTTCGACTGCTGTGAGCTCGGCTGCTGTCCGCCCTGCTGGCCCGTCTTCGACCGGCGGTCGTCGATCCCGATCGTCGGGTTGCGGAGGACCACCGTCGCGCCGGCACCGTTCTTGCCCTCGTAGACCTGCACCTCCGGGTCACCGGTGATGGTCACGTACGTGCCCTTCTGCACACGGCGGGCGTAGTACTCGGCGTCCTGATCCCAGAACGTCGCCTCCGCCCACGTGGTGCCGCCAATGGTCTCGTAGCCGCCACCTTCCTGCTTCTTCGACCAGGAGTGCGCCACCCGGATCGACAGCACCTTCTTCCCGGTCTGCGTCTGGTTCTGGCGGGGCTCAACGGCCCAGCCCTCGACGGTCATCGTTGCGTTGCTCATGCGGATGCCTCCTCGGCGTTGATGTGTGCGGCGACTGCGGGTGCTGCCACATTGCGGAACCAGTCCTGCGCGTCCTTGCCGTTGTCTGCGAACTGGTCGAGACCTTCGATGCCGTCGTGCCATTCGCCGGTGAACTCGTTGTTCCACGCGATGCCGACGCCGAGTTCTGCAGCGTGTGCGGCGACGCGGACGACGTAGCCAGCGTGCAGTTCCGAGCAGCCGCGGCCGTGGTCATCCCGGAATCCGTAGGACGTATCGAACGTGAGGTCGACGTACCCGACGGGCTCGGCCTCAAACTGCGCGCGCTCATTGCCCAGCTCATCTGGGAACTCGTTCCAGAAGTCCGAATCGAGCGGCAGAGACGACTCAAACTCGAAAGGGCGACCGAGGTTGTGCTCGGTGATCAGCCACGCGGCGAAGCCCTGCCCCGGAGCATTGACGATGCTCTTCTCCCGTACGTCGAGATCGGGGTCCTTGGCCTTCAACAGGTCCTGGTTCGCCCAGTCGTGCAGTGCTCGTGCGTTCACAGGATTCTTGAATCGGACTCTGGTGTTGAGCGTCATGCTGCGAACTCCTCGGTGTTGATGTGCTTCTGCAGGAGATCGGGGCGGAAGCCGCCGAACACCTCGTCGACGAACCCGGACGGGCTGGTCGGGTCGGGGGTCTGCACGACGACGATCGGCGCCGCACTGATCCCGAGCTCACGGGCCGCGGCGATCACACCGTCGTCCTCAGCGGAATCGTGGATGTACGGCACCTTGTGCTCCGTCAGCCACTTCTCCGTCATGCGGCACTGCACGCACGCGGGCTTCGAGTAGACACGGACGGTCTGCTGCGTGGTCATGGGTAGTTCCTTTCGGGTGGTGTCTGGTTGTTGGTCTGGTGAGGTCACGTGATCGGCTCCCACGGCCACGAGGAGCCGCGAACCATGCGTCGAGGCCAGCCGCGTTCGTCACGGTCGCCACGCCACCGGGAGACGGCGACAACGTGCCCTTCGCCGGTGTTGTCCGGGTCGGGGCGCAGACCGAACCCGAACTCCGGCCAGCCGAGGAGCGCCGCGGAACCTCGAGGCCGGAGGTCACGTTCACCGGACGCGCCCGTCGACTTCCCGGCGTGCGCTTCCATGACGAGGGCGATGTTCCGCTCCCGCAACGAGTCGAGGCCGACGATCAGCGGTGCCGCGTCGTCGTCGTTGTTGATCGCCTTCGGCACAAGCTTGTACAGCGGGCCGATGAACAGCACGTCGGGCTTGTGCCGGTCGATGAGGCGGTGAATCTCCGACAGGTGCGACCCGCGCGTGATGTCGATCCGGTTCCCGGCCACGATGTTGATCGCCAACGCCGGATCCACCACACCCACCTCACGGGCCCGCCGCGTGGACCAGCGGACCGCACGACGCCACTGCCGCTCCGTGTTCTCCGCATCGACCACCAGCACCCGCACCGGGGCGATGGGCTCGAACGTCGTCGGATGGATGCCAGCAGCCGCGAGAACAGCCAACTGGCGGACGAACGTCGTCTTTCCCGAACCCTCCGGACCGGTCACGATCAGCCGGTCCTTCCGCTCGAGCAGCCCCGGGATCACCCAGTCGTACGCATCAGACCCGGACAGGATCTCCGCCAGCGTCTTCGTCTGCAGCATCCCCGTGCTGTGACCATCCACGAGGGTCTGCAGCCGGTTCAGCGCAGCCGACGCAGCATCCATTGGGTCGGCGCCGGCAGCGAGCTCCTCCTGCATCGTGTTCGCCACGTTCCGGGACTCCCGCCGTACAGCATCCGCCCGGACGCCCTGCGCGTACTCCGGAGCAGCGAACGCGTACACCGACGGGTCAGCCCACAGGAACGCCTCCGTGTCCAACCCGCGGACACCCCACCCGGTGAGGGCCGTGTCGACGATCGCCGCGTCGATCGCATCACCGCGACTGACCCGCTCGAGGATCCCGTCGAACACCACACCGAGGCGAGCATCCGAGAAGTCCACCGACCCGACCATCCCGTGCACCCGACCGACCTGCAGTGGGTCACGGATCAGCGCTCCGAGGAGGTTCCGCTCAACCTGCGTGCCGGTCATGCGTTCATCCATGCGGTCTCGTCGACCCGTGCGGGCCGTACGGCGAGGTCGCGCTCAGCGAACTGCTGCTGCTTCCGCATGCCGTTACGCCACGTGCTCACCCAGTCGGCCTTGACGCCCTTCTGGCCGGGCACACCCACCCAGTAGTCCACGAACTCGGAGAGCTTCGCGTCCACGTTCACGAGCGGAACTTCAGCCTTGGCCCAGGCCCGCATGTCGTCCGTGATGGTGAAGTTCTTCGGGATGCGTGAGGAGCGCTTGCGCGGTACTCCTTCGTCAGAAGGAGTTGTCTCTGTCTCTGTCTCTGTCTCTGTGTTGAAAGTCGCCACATTTTCGCCAGACGATGGCTTGGCTTCCGCTTCGTTCTCGCTAAGCGACTTGCTAGCGACTCGCTTAGCCCGTGCTTGGCCACCCTTTCGGCCGTTGGCAGCATTCCGCTCACGCTGCGCTTCGATCTCAGCCTTCGTCGACTGGTGCTCAGCAAAGTCGTGGATGAAGTAGTCGTCCCCGTCGCGACGCAGCGACGGGCTCTCCGGGTCGTTCGTCGACAACTCCTCGAGCACCTTCGGCTTCGCGAAGAACAGCGCCATACGGCCGGGGATCTTCCCGTCGGTCAGCATCCGCCTGGACCAGAGCAGCATTCGGATGTACGCCCGGAACGCTGCGTCCGACAGGGGCGCGATCTTGTGGCTGTCAGCGAAGTCAAGAGTGAGCTTCGCGTAGAGCCGGGACTCGTCCGCCATTTTCACGCCCCCCCTTCGAAATAGCGCCTCTTGACTGGTGAGCAGTAGTCATCCCCGAGTTCATCGATCCGGTCTTGATTGATCCGGTATCGCCTGTACGACCCGGTTTCGAGGGCTGTGTTGTAGACGGGGTGCTGGTCGTGAATGGTTGCGGCCTCGACCTGCTTTGCTTCGGACCGCGACCGGTATCCGAAGACGTAGACCTGCTTGACCTCGATCTCGTTCAACCACCAGGACTTGCTGACGTGTTGCCGCCATCTACGGTCGAAGTCATCTGCGATGCCGACGTAAGCGAGGCGGTTCTGGTCATCCCAGACCTCGTAGAGCCAGCACTGCGCCGCCGGTCGGGTTGAGTACACGGCATACGCCGACGGGTGTCTCTCGACGATTCGTGGAAGCTGCCTGGTCACGCCTTCACCTCCTTCTCTGCCATCGCGACGCCGTCGGCGATGGCTTGCTTGATGTCCTCTTCGGGGAGTCCGTGCTCACGTGCGAGAACCACGAACCGGTGGATGTTCTGGCCAACCATGTGCAGGTGCGTGACCGCTGCCTTCTGCCGGCCGTTCATGCGGGCACCTTCGTGATCCCGAGGTCGAACAGGCGCTGCTTCGCTTCCTCGGTGCGGACCGGCGCCCACTCCTGCTTCACGTTCTCCGTGAACAGCACCCACCGCTTCGACCCAGACGGGGATGGGACGAGGATCGGGACTTCCTCGGACTCCTCCACCCACGACGGGATCGCGTAGCCCTGCGCTCGAGCGTCCGGAGAGGTGTGCGCCCATCCGTGGCAGCCGGTGTGATTGCCCCAGCCGCACAAGGCGACGATGTTCGACATGACATGCCTGCCGCCACGACTGCGGTACTTCCGGTGGTGGAGCTCGAGGCGGTCGGACAGCATGCCGCACCGTTCACACTTCCCACCGGCACGTGACAGGACGATGTTCCTCACCGCGGTCGGGATGCTGCCGCTCATGAGTCCTCCATGTGCTGCCAGCACGCAAGGAGATACCGCTTCGAGCGATGCAGCTCCTGCCCCGCGATGCGGACCTTGACCTGCTCTTCGCCATCCTCCGTCCACACGGCGAGGACCTCGAGGTACGCGTTCGGGTTGGACTTCGCGACCATCCAGTCGCCGGCTTCGATGCTGCTCATGCGTCCGTCTCCTTCGCGATCGGTTGGCCGCCGACGGCGCGGTTGGCGGGGATGCCCATGCGTGCGCGGCGTGCTCCGATGGCGCCGCGTGACTGGCCGAGTTCGCGTGCGATCTCCCCGTCGGTTGCGCCTTCACTGTTGCGGCGTCGGATGATGGCGTCGCGTTCTTCGCGGGTCACTCGTGCGGTCGGGGTGGCGGGTGCTTCGGGGATGACCTTGATGACGAGTGCGCGGAGCAGGGTGGCCACTTCGGTGCCCTGCTTGGTTGCTTCCCGGTTGAGGGTCTTGAAGCGGTGGCGGGGGATGTGCACGAGGACGGGAACGTCGAAGTCGCCCATCAGGCACCTGCCGCGGTGAAGACGTCGATCTCGGTGCGGGGGTTGCCGGCGTCGTAGTGCTTGCTGCTGATGAGGGAGACGATCTGTGAGTCGTCGGCCCAGGCGAGGCCATTGAGGGCGTCGAGAGCGAGCTTCTCCATGTTGTCGATGTCCACGCGGATGTTGTTCTCGCGGAAGAATCGGAGCCGGACACGAATCGAGCCGGTGACGGGGGTCTCGATGGTGTGGCGGACGCCGAGGGTGCGGTGGAACTCCGCTGCGATCGCGGATTCCGCGGACAGGGTGCGCTTGTCGGTGAAGGTGCGTCCCTTGCCGAAGCGGGGCCTGCCCTTCGGGATGGGTTGGCCGGGGATCGTGAGCTTCAGGATCCGGTACGTGCCAGAGTTGTCGAACACGCTGGTCTCTCTTCCTGGGATGGAGGGGTTGCGAGGGTGTGAGGGGCGGCGGGTGTTACAGCACCTGCCGCCCCGGTTCAGGTCAGGCGTCGCGGTAGGCGGAGCGGATGACGGTGAGGACGTTGTCGGACGCGTGTGCGGCTTTCGCTGCAGCACCGAGGGCGGCGATCGCGTCCTTGTCGCCTTGCGCTTCGTTGAGCTCGGCGAGCCAGTCGCGGCCGGACTCGTCGGGTTCCTGCGTCTCTTCGACGACGGGGGTGGCGTACGCGGATCGGCCGGTCTCGACGTCGGCGAGGCCGAGGGCCCGCCAGAACGCGTCCATCGTGAAGTTCGGCCAGTCCTTCGGCTCGTTGAGCTGCAGTCGCACGGACCGCACCTTGGAGAGCGTGTACTGGCCGCGGACGGGCATGTGGATGACGGCGTCGACGTCGTAGGGGAGGCCCTTCTCGGCCTTCACCTTCCACACCTTGTCGCCGGTGGGCTTGCCCTTGACGATCTCGGCGACTTCCTCGTACCGGGCAGTGATGATGACGGGTCCGTCGTGGAGGCGGAGGGTGTCGATGATGTCCCGCCATTGGGTCTTGTGCTTGTTCCAGATGTCGACGCCGATCGTGGCTTCACCACCCCGGTTGCCCTTGCGGGCTGCGCGCTGATTCGCGTCGACCTGCGCGTTCTCGCTGATCGTGTCCCACACCTTCGTGCCGGAGTCGACGACGATCAGGGTGGGCTTGTCGCCCTTCGGTTCGGCTGCGGCTTCGTGGATGATCTTCCGCAGACCGGTGATGGTGCCGTCGTACTCGACGATGTCGAAGTCGGCGCCGGGGATGAGCGCGTACTCGTCTGGATCCTGCTCGCCGTGGCCGACCCAGAGGGTGCGGCCGACGAGGTCGGATGCGGATGCTTGGGCGGCGAGGAACGACTTCCCCGCGCCTTCCCCGCCGGCGGCGAGCAGCAGCGGCCATGAGGGCTTGCCGGTGGGCTTCCTGGTGGCGATGGTCACAGCACGACCCCTGCCTGCACGTCGGGAGTGGAGGTTGCACCGGCTGCGGTCGCGCCACAGGTTGCGCACCGCATCGCGGGGATGACCTCGCTGTGGAAGTAGTTGTCGTCGTAGCCGTAGTCGCGCTTCGTTGCTCCGCACGATTCGCACTCGTAGATCGCGGTGAAGTCGCGGCGGTTCTGGCTGAGCTTGGTCTGGATCTTCATGCGATGGCTCCTTCTTGTCGTTGATTGCGCGGATCGCGCTCGGGCTTCCATGTCTCGTTGTTCGCGACCTTGTCGACGGTCGCAGCGCTGACGCCGTACTCGGCAGCGAGGGAGCGGCGAGAGCTTCCTACTGCAAGCGCCGAACGGATCTTGCGGACAGCTGTCCAGGTGAGCCGCGCTTGGCTGTGCTCCTCACCTGACGCGGACCGTCGCCGCTGACGCATGTCTCGCATGTTGTCGCCGTGGGTGCCGAGCACGAGGTGGGCCGGGTTCACGCAGGGTGGGTTGTCGCAGCGATGCCGAACCTCGGCGCCTTCCGGAATGGGTCCCCATGCGAGCTCGTAGGACACGCGGGATGCCACGCGGGGTCGGATCACGCCGTCTTCTGCTCGCGTGTTGAATCGCCCGTAGCCGTGCTGGTTCCGCATGCCTTGCCACTCCCAACACCCCCCTTCGACCTGCGCGACCTTGCGCCAGAATCGCTGCGCCAGAGGCTGCTGCTCGATCGGGGTAGTGGCACCGTTGGGGCGGTATGCCCGTGGCGTAGGCATCAGCTGTCACCTCCCCCGGAGTTCACGTGCTCGAAGACCATCCATGTGGGTGGCTGTAGCGGGTCTGGATTGATGGGGTAGCCGGGGAACTCGTCAGCGGCGACGCAGGCGGCGTACATCTCGAGGGCGCGCCTGCCCTTCGCTGCGGCGATCTCCGCGAACTCGGGCGCGAGGGTGTACACGCCGACGAGGTACGGGGGTTCGACTTCCGCGACGACGAACTTCATCGGGAGGGTGAAGTCGCCGGTGACGAGTCCGTACTGGTGCAGGTACCACCATTCCTGCACGTGGTAGCCGAAGTTCGCGACGGTGCGGGCGAAGTCCTCGGGGGATGCGCCCTTCGCGGATGACTTCAGGTCCACGGCGGTCGGGTCGGTTGCGGTGAAGTCCGGCAGGTAGTCGAACCGGGCGCGCATCTCGACACCGGTCTCGGGGTCGGTGGCGAACACGGACGCTTCCGCGTTCCCTGGCTGCTCGAACAGTGCCCGCGCGATCGGGTGGGCGAGGACCGCTTCGGTCATGTCGTCGACCTGCTGCGCGACCGCAGCCTTCACCGGGGTGCGGCCGGCGGTTCGCTGTTCCTCGATCCACTCCTTCGCTGCCTTGGTGGAGGCGGCGCCGTTCGATGCGAGCAATTCGTCGGGGATTGCGACGGTTGGTGCGCCGGTGCCGAGCACTTTGGAGTGGACGGCGGTGCCGAGGTCGAATTCCTTCTTCGGCGGTTGCGGGTGGTCGCGGTCCCACTTGTAGCGGGCGGGTGAGTCGAGGAGTTTGCGGGCTTGGGTGGAGGACAGCTCGGGGCGGGAGTGGTAGGCGCTCTCCTCTAGGTCCAGCAGGATCTGGTTCACCATGTGCGCATCTCCTTCTTCCACTGGCGGAGCATGAGCCAGCGGGTGAACGGTCCGGGGAGGGTGGCCCACTCGCACGGGTCGCTGCCGTTCCAGCCGCTCATGCGACGGCCTCCATGCGGGTGAAGGGCGCGAACTGAGATGCGTGCTGGGCAGTGAACCACCGGTCCTCGCAGTGGCCGCGCGACACGTCCATCCACGGGGTCTCGGACTCGACCTTGGTGTGGTACCAGGGGATGCCTTCACGGTCCTGGTACATGCCGGGTTCGGTGGGCATCGGGTTGCTGTGCACCGTGGGCTTGCGGAACTGGATCTCGTACTTGGGTGCAGGTTGCTCGTCGGTGAGGAAGTGCAGGATCGCCATGAGGGCGTGGGTCTGGGCGGTCTGCTGGTTTCCGGCCCGGTAGTTGTGATCGGCGGCGTCGGCTGCCTTAGCCACATCGGGAGTGACGGGCCTTCTTGTGGTGGTGGTCATTGTGTGTCTCCCTGGGATGGGTGCGACCTAGTCGCAGGTGGAGAGGTAGGAGGGGTCGTGCTCAGCGGCACGGGCGATGGCTTTGCCGAGCCGATCGTCTTCGAGGTCTTCGGCGACCCAGCAGGCGTCGCAGCCGCAGAGGACGCCGTGGGCGGTCATGGGAGCGCCGTCACGACGAGGTCGTCGAACGTGTGGGCCATGTCCAGCGACGTAGTGGGGTCCCCGGTTGTGACGTTGGTCCAGCCGACGTCGAGACGCTCGAGCAGTTCGATCCGCGCGGTGCCTTCGGGGTCGACCTTCGCCGCGGCCATGAACGTGCCCGGCTTGGTGTTCTCGAGCATCACCGTCAGCAGCGTCGTGTCCAGGTTGACGACCTGGTGCACGGCGTTCATGCGTTCACCTCAGCGATGATGATGTTCGCCGCGTCCACGCACATCTGGCAGATGGGGTGCCGGATCGGATCGCGGGTCGGCACCCACTGGTGGCCGCAGAGGGCGGTGACCTCGAGGCCGAACACGCGGGCCTCGGTGATCCACGCTTCCGTGTTGTCCTTGTCGTCGGGGCAGTTGACGATGTGCGTCAGCGCGGACGTGTCCTGCCCGACGGGGGCGACGACGTCTTCGACTTCGGTGTTGCTCATGCGTGCACCTCTTTCCCGAAGAGAGCGCCGAGGACGTCGGCGGGGTCGCCGGGGCACGTGTCGAGGACGAGCCGACGTGCTGCCTGCTTCTCCCCATCGGTGAGGACGAACTCGGGTCGCGGGTCGACTGCGGACAGGTCGGTGGGGCCGGTGAAGCCGGCCATCGTGGGGCTCATCGGTTCACCCGAGGTGCGTTCACGACGGCGTGGACTCGGAGCAGGGCTGCGACGAACAGGACGACGACAGCCCAGACGAGGACCGGCCACAGGAGGGACACGGTCGGAACACCGGACGCGAACACGGCTGCGACGAACGACAGGTACAGGAGGACGGCGGCGGTCTTCACAGCGCACCTCCGCAAGCGATGCCGACAGCGGCGATGGCGAGGGTGATGCCGACGAGGGTGAGGAAGGCGCCGATGATGCGGTTCTCGAACCGCTCCTGCGGGGTCACTTCTCCGGCCTCTCTGTGGGGAGGGTCCGGATCCAGTTGAGTCCGTCTTCACGAGCGATGAGCGGCTTGCCGCCGGCCGGAGTCGGGTAGCGGCGGATCAGGTCGCCGCGCTTCGCTGCTTCGTCGATCGTTGTCTCACCGAGGCAGACGATCTTGGCGAAGGTCTTGATGTCGTAGGCGATGCGCTCGTCTTCGGCGACGGCGATGTACCTGGTGATGGTGGGGAGGATGAGCTCGGCGATGCGCTGCGCGAGCGCTTCGGAGTTGCCCGCTTGGGCGATGAGCGTGGCGAGGGTGTCGCTGAGCTCGCCGTTGGTGCCGCCGCTCATGCTGCGGTACTCAGCAGACTGTGGTCGGGGTAACCGAGTTCGATGCTGATTGCGTCGAAGTCGTCGTAGTCGAAGGGAACTCGTCCGTCGAGTTCCGCGGTGAGGTCGTCGATCGGGATGCCGGTGGAGGCCGAGAGGCTGGCGATGGTGAGGCCAGTGGCCTGCATCTTCTGCCTGATCCTGCTGGCGGTGGTCTGACTGGTCATAGTGGATACGTTACACCTCAGAAGTGAGGTGTTCAAGCCCGCACGACCCCGCAACGTCTCGTTTTAGCCGTAGAACGCTGCTAATGTGGCGCGGTGCGTAACGACAAGAAGCAAGAGCCCACGAGCGCCCTGACGCGGTCCATGGCCGCGATCATCCGAGGTGAGTACAACGCTCTCGACATGACACAGGCGGAACTCGTGCAGAAGACCGGCATCTCCCTGGCGACGGTGCAACGGCTGATCAAGGGCGAGCAGAAGTTCAACCTCGATCAGCTCGAGGCGTTCGCGAACGCCCTGGAGCTCCCCCTTGAAGAGCTATCCCGACGTGCAGTCGAGTGGCGCTCAACACGAATGTCAGAGGCTGCAACCGACAATGTGACTCCGCTGCGGAACTGGACTGCAGGGGAGATCGACGCAGACAAGAAAAGCAAGCGCGCGGCCCACTCCCGTGACGACGAGTCTGACGTCGACGAGACGGACTAACACGCTCAGGGGAGGCCGTGTGAAGGGATACGACCCGTACACGCATGCTGAAGCTCTCGGCATCGAGGTCATCCACAGGCCCATCCGGACCGCCAACGGCTTCTGGTATCCGGACCACAACACCATCGTTATCCGGTCGGGGATGCGCGCCGTACACGACCGCTCAGCGCTTGCTCACGAACTGGGACATGCGGAACTCGGTCACCCCGATGACCGTCCGAAGCATGAAGTGCAGGCGGACCGGTATGCAGCGGAGCGCCTGATCGATGAGGACCAGGCGCTCGAGCTGTGCAGGTGGACGCAGGACCCGGCGAGGATTGCTGCGGAGTTGGGTGTGTCAGGGCGACTGTGGCGGGTGTGGGCGAACACCCACCGGCATGTCGCCTAGTCCTTGATCCGGAGTACCTTCCGGAGTCCGTTCTTCAGCGCGGTCCAGGTGCGGTCGAAGATCGGTCCGATGACGGGGATCCGCGCCGGATCGATGCCAGCGTCGGCGAGAACCCAAACCGTGACGAATAGGTTGACTGTCAGCACGGCCACCCAGGCCAACGCGTACAGGTCTGCCTCGCTCATGCTGCTTCTCCTTCGTCCGTGGTTCCAAGGGTACGGTCCGGCCGCGTCAACGGCAGGTACGCCCGCGTGAACGCTTCACGGAGCACGTCCCGGTTCTGCCGTGACCGGTAGTGGCGGGACATGACGACGGTCGAGTGGCCGACGATGTCGATGATCGTCATCTCGTCCACGTTCGCCGCGTACAGCATGTCGACCGTCGTGTTTCGGGCCGTGCGGAGCTGCGTGTCCTGCACGCCGGCACGAGTGAGAACGTCATGCCAGTACGCAGTGTCGGTGGACGGGTCGATTGGTGAACCATCGAGGGCAGGACCGCCCGGGGCGCGCTTGGGTTCCGAGGTCCACAGCAGACCGTGCGGGTTCGGTTCCGACGCTGCCGTCTCCACCCGCCGTTCGATGATGGACCGCAGCGGGTCAACGAGCGGGATGATCCGCCATCCCGCTTCGGACTTCGGACGGGAAAGCCACAGCCCACCCTCGAGGTGCCGGTACTCCCGGTCCTCAGGCGCGTTCAAGTACCGTTCCGGGCACTTTGCCCCCTGCTTCTCACCACAGTGCGGCTCCCACGGCTTCGCCGGGTTGCAGCCATGCGACCACGAGAACCGCTTCAACTGCCACGACAAGTCCAGCTCGTCGGTAACACGGTCGAGTTCGAGGCCGATGACCTCACCCTGACGGGCACCAGCGAGGAGCGCGGTCGCGACTCGGGAGCCGAGACGTTCATGCTGCACCGTCTCGAGGACACGGATGCCCCCGTCAACGTCGAGGCGGGGCAGTTGCACCTTCTTCTTCTTCGGCTGGTCAACGAGCGTGGCGACGTTCCGGCTGACTCGCCCGTCGCGCATGGCGTCTCGGAGAGCGAGGGACAGCACCCGATGCGCCTGCTGCGCGGAAGCACCCCCCAGCCCCTTCTCGCGGATCGCCTGCTCCACCTTCCGCACATGCTGCGGGGTCAGCTTGTCGAGGCGGGTCTTCCCGATCGCCGGCACGATGTACTGCTCAATCGACGTCCGGTACGACGCGATCGTCTTCGGGGCGATCTTCTTCGAGTGGATGTGCGCGAACCAGTACCGGATCCACGACGTGAGCGTCTGCGACGCGGTCGGCATGTCACCGATGTCCGCGAGGTCTTTCTGCAGCCGCTTCAACTCCGCGACGACGACGGCCTTCGACTTGTTGCGGACGAACTTCCGGCGCCGCTTCCCCGACGACGACGGCAACTCGATCACCGCCTGCCAGTACTTCAACGGCAGCGACGTGTCCTTCGGCACACGGAACAGGGCACCCTCACCAGCACCACGCTGAATCGCACCCACTACCACTCCTCCCAGAAGACGGCAGGCTGACCGGTGTCGAGGAGGCCACCGCCGTAGTCGATGAGCGGTAGCGACGGGTCGCGCGGTGCGGGCAGTTGCACAAGCGTGCTGTCGCGAACGGTGGCGAGCGTGAATCCGGACTGCCCCTCCATCGATCCGAGCACTTTTGCCTGGAAGCTCGGTACCTCGGATTCGATCGTGTCTCCGATGCGCCAGGAGTGAAGGGAACGGCCGAACGCTTTCGTCTGCCACTCCCGCCCGCGGGCGTCGTACATGCTGTCGAACATCCCCATCAGTCCTCTTCCCTTCTTGCTGGCGGCTGCACGTCGCGGATCGTGGACGGGTCGATGGCGGCGGGATTCCAGTAGTGACCGGTACCCGGCTCGAAGACCTTCCATACGCTTGTCTCTGGCGCGACGTTGACGCGCTCGAACAGGCAGCGTTGTACGCCGCCATCGATCACCGCGGTGAACCGCGTACCAGGAACCATCTGCTCGATGTTCGGCTGCTCTGCAACCGGTTCCCAGACGAGAGCGTCAGCAACTACGTCGAGCACACGCGCCACGGCCGCGGTGAGGTTGCTTCCGCCCCCCGGGTAGCCACGTCGGATCTTGTCTGCGTACAGCCGCAGCATGGCGGGGTCGGTGTCGTTCGGCCCCTTGTAGGCAGCGTCGGCAGCCTCGCGCAGTTCCTCGATCAGCGACACCGGCACCGGCACGGTCGGCTCAGCCACGGTCGGCTCCGTTCTGGATCAGGGCGAGAACGGCGTCGAGGATCGCACGCTCTCGGTATTCCAGCGGGTAAACCACTGCATCGTTGACAGCAAGGTCATGAACTACATCATTTGCTGCTTGGTATACCTGCTCGCGCGTCTGCGGGTGTGGGTCGATGATCTGCACTTGGATGCCGCGCTCGTTGGCGCGGTCGAGCAGGGCGTCGATCAGCGCAGAGGTCTTCCCGCCTCGTCGTCCACCGACCTGCACTAGCGGCGGCTCGTCGGTGGGCGGCACCGGGCGCTCGACGCGCTCCTCCGTGAACGTCGCGGTGATCTCCTCTCGTGCTGAATCGATGTCGGTGAGTGTTCCGTACAGCTGGCGTCCGTCTGCCGTCCTGACCACGGCCCGGTACTTCTGCTCCGTCATGTCCTCCTCCTTCTCGGGCTTCTGCCCTGTTCTGTCCTCCTGTCGTGTGCAACCCAGACTCGACAGGTGGGTCTCCTACGTCGGTGGTTGGCTGTACTGTCCACTTCTGTTCCTTCCGGTGCTTACTTCACTGGTGGGGGCGGGGCTGATCCGTGAGCGCGGGTCAGCCCTTATTCGTTGGGCATCAGAGCATGCCGCTGGACCGCGTGGTCCCAACGGACGTTGAGACCCAGGATGTTGACGCAGGTGTCGCAGACGGGGAGGTCGTCCCCTGCTTGGAGCAGCACCTTGCGGTGCTGGCCGCTGCTGGTTTCAGCAACCGGCAGATTCTCTGCGTGGTCGGCGCTGGTACGAGAGACAGCGGAGTTGCTCTTGTCCAGTAGGCCGTCGAGGATTCGGAGCGTGCGCTCCGAGAACTGGTCTCGCTTCACGAGCTCTTCCTGCGCGGCATAGACCGCGGCGTTCCAGCCAGACACGTACGCCTCCCGGGGCGACCCGATGCCGGCAGTGTCGGTTCGGTTCCAGGTGTCGAGTGCTTCGCTCATGTTCTCCTCCTGCGGTGGTGCAAGTTCGTTCTTTCTGGTTGTGGCGACGCGTCAGCTTCGGGTGAAGACGCGGCGTGTGCGCTGGGGTGCTGGCGGCAGGTTTCGTGCCGCTGCGGTCTCCTGCGGGCGTGTTTGTGGTGCATCCGCCTCGTGTATCCATCGGTTTGTGACCGTACGGGGTCGTGCGATCACATTGGACACGCTACACGTCCAAACGGCCGTCCGCAACGTCAGAAGTGACGTTCTCCAACTGACTCTTAATCAGTGGGTTCTCGGTTCAAGTCCGAGGGGGTGCACCGCAGGACGAACGCCCCGGCTCATCGAGTCGGGGCGTTCGTGCGTTCCGGGCAGGTTTCTGCGCCGTTGCGGAGACACGCCCGAGGTGTGCAGGAACCGCGGATTCAGTCGGCGGGGACGTCGACGATCCGCTCCTCGCCGATGACGGGTTCGAGCGAACCGGCCGACGCGGCGGCGAGGTCGGCCGTCAGGGCGCCGAGCGCCTCGTGGGGGACCCACACCTCGAAGGTCGCCGCCTGCCCGTACTCGGTCGGGCCGAGCGTCGCGTGGTGGTGCCGGACCCAGTCGCGCAGCACGTTGTCGAGCCGCCCGGCGTCGGCGTGGTCGACGTCGAAGCGCACCTGCGTCAGGGCCTCGCGACGGACGAGGGCCGCCGTGTCGAGCGCCTCGGACACCGAGGTCGAGTAGGCCCGGACCAGTCCGCCGGCACCGAGCTTGACCCCGCCGAAGTACCGCGTGACGACCGCGACGACGTCGGTCAGCCCGCGGCGTCGCAGGACCTCGAGCATCGGGACGCCAGCGGTGCCGGAGGGCTCCCCGTCGTCCGAGGAACGGGCCTGGTCGCCGAGCACGCCGGTGACCATCGCCGTGCAGTTGTGCCGGGCGTCCCAGTACCGCCGGCGGACCTCGGCGATCACGCGGTCGGCGTCCTCGACCCCGGACACCGGCGCGACGGTCGTGATGAACCGCGACTTCGTGATGACGATCTCGTGCTCGACCGGTGCCGCGACGGTGGCGGGGAAGCGGCGGGGCATGCCCACGAGGGTAGCGGCGCGCGTGCCGGGCACCCGCGCTAGCATGGCGTCCACGCGCCGGACCCACAGGTCGCGCGGACACGGCTGGGGAGGAGTCCGAGATGGACACGGGTGATCTGAAGGGCGGGGCGCTCGACGCCGCCGAGCTCGCGCGCCGCCTCAACCTGCTCCTCGACTTCGAGGAGTCGCAGCGTGGCGCCCCGGTGCCGTTCTCCTCGATCGAGGAGTACGTCGCGGCGCACGGCGGCTCGCTGTCGCGGGCGAAGTGGACCTACATGCTCTCCGGCGACGGCCGCCGCAACCGCGACACCGAGCTCCTGCGCCTGCTGGCCGGGTACTTCGAGGTCGACGAACGCTTCCTGCTCGAGGACAGCG
>Ga0308169_10000701_pt1 | contig 44843 bp, 40 predicted proteins | sample PhyBR1_2_FD_202139 | JGI IMG/M metagenome (GOLD analysis project Ga0308169, IMG submission 202139) | Phyllosphere microbial communities from UC Gill Tract Community Farm, Albany, California, United States - DLSLSB.R1 | ecosystem: Host-associated > Plants > Phyllosphere > Unclassified | place... | reverse complement strand
GTCGGCATCGGCCTCAGCGTGGTCATGGTCGCCGCCTGCGCGGTCCTCAACAAACCCTGGGGAATCGGTGTGGGCTGGGTCCTGCAGCTGGTCCTGATCCTTCTGGGCATTATCGAGCCGACCATGTACCTGGTGGGCGGGCTCTTCGCCCTCGCCTGGTGGTACGGCATCCGCACCGGCATCCGCCTGGACCGGGAGGCTGCCCAGCGCGCCCGCGAGCAGGCGGAATGGGAAGCCGCCCACCCCGACCAGGCTGCCGGTCCGGCCCAGCCCCAGTCCCCGTAGACTTGTCCCGAAACCCCACCAACCCATTGGAGCAGTTGTGACTACAGAGCGCACCCTCGTCCTGATCAAGCCCGACGGCGTCGCCCGTAACCTGACCGGCGCCATCCTGGCCCGCATTGAAGCCAAGGGCTACAGCCTTGTTGAGCTGAAGAAGGTTGACGCCACCCGTGAACTGCTGGAGCAGCACTACGAGGAACACGTGGGCAAGCCCTTTTACGAGCCGCTGGTGGAGTTCATGCTCAGCGGACCCGTGGTGGCGGCCATCTTCGAAGGCCACCGCGTCATCGAAGGTTTCCGCTCACTCGCAGGCACCACCGATCCCACGACGGCGGCCCCCGGCACCATCCGTGGCGACTTCGGCCGCGACTGGGGCCTGAAGGTCCAGCAGAACCTGGTGCATGGCTCCGACTCGACCGATTCCGCCGAGCGCGAGATCAAGATCTGGTTCCAGTAACCGGCGGCCGCGTCCCGCGCATTTGCGTGGACCAAGCGTGGCGAACTGACAGATAAGGCCAATGTTCTTCGTGAACATTGGCCTTATCTGTTATCCGGCGGGGGAGCGGGCCGGCTAGAAGCCCGAGGTCCCCACAAACACCTGGATGAACGCGAAGAAGATGGTGGCGACGACGGCCACGTAGAGCAGCGCCGTAATGATCCAGCCGGAATCACCCAGGAGCCGGGCCGCACCTGCCGGCACGGGTATGACGCCGGCTGTGACGTTCCTGATGGTGGTCCACACGAAGAGCGGGATCATGGCTGCCCAGACGATCATGCACAGCGGGCAGAGGATGTGGATGGAGTAGAGGGCCTGCGACCACAGCCAGACAACGAAGGTGAAGCCCAGCGTGACTCCGGCCTGCAGCCCCAGCCAGTACCAGCGGGCAAAGGTTGCACCGGAGAGCAGGGCCATGCCCACGGTGATGATGACGGCGAAGGCCACAATTCCAATGAACATATTGGGAAAGCCGAATACGGAACTTTGCCACGTCTGCATTACCTGGCCGCACGAAATCCAGGGATTCACGTCGCACACGGTGGCGTGGTTGGGGTCCTTCAGTACTTCGAGTTTTTCCAGGACCAGGGTTCCCGACGCAAGCCAGCCTGTGATGCCGGTGATCACCAGCAGCCAGCCGAAAGGCCGGTTCCGTGCCATGGGGGGAACGCTTCCGGCAGCACGGGCCTCTGGGCCGGCTGCCCGGTCTTGTTCCTGGGCGCTGACGGGGGAGATGCTGGGCATGGGTGTGGCGTCCTTTTCATCCGGTGCTCCTGTGCCTGATTGTAACGCCGGCGGCTGGAGCCATCACACAGCAACGGGAACAGCTGCACCTGCCTCCGCGGCGATCCTGCCGCGGTATGAGAGAATGAACGTGGCTGGAAGCCGATCCACATTCGGACTCCGGTCCGGTGGTTTGTTCCCAAGACCGCCAATGATGAGCAGGGCAGGCTTCGGATTCTTCCGGCACACCCGCGACTCCATTGGGCGGCACCTGGTTGTGGCACGTGGAACAACGGGTTTTCAGAACATCCACCGGCTCCCACGGGCTGCCGCACCCCAACGACGGTGCGAACCTGGGAGTATCCACTTGACTTCTGTCAACGCCTGCGGGTTTTGACAATATGTGCCCCAATGGGTGCCGGATGTGGCGGTACGTCAGGGGCAGGAGTGTTGCCACATATGGACAATGATCAGGAACTGGCCGTTAACGACACAGCAGCGGACGCCGATGCTGCACCCAGGAAGGCCCCGCGTACGCGCCGGAAGGCGGCTCCAAAGACCAACGAGGACGTGACGGCCGCCACAGAGGCCCCTGAGGTCGCCGGTGCTGACGGCGCCGTGGCGGAAGAAGCGCCCAAGGCGCCGGCCCGGCGGACCCGCGCCAGGAAAAAAGTCGACGCTGCCGAACCCTTGCCCGCCTTCGCCGACGAAGCAGGCCCCGCCGTCGCCGCTGCCGTTGTTGACAGTCCCGCCGCTGAGGAGCCCGCCGCACCCGCTCCGGCACCTGCGGCGGACGTTGAAACCAAACCCGTTCGCCGCCGCCGGGTCGCCACCCGCAAGGTTGCATCCCCGGCCGCGGCCCCCGTGGTGGAGGGCAACGAGGCAGAGACTGTCGCTGCCGAATCGGCAGCGCCGAACACCGGTGGGCAGGAGCCCGGCGCCGTCCAGGCAGCCACCGCCCCCCAGGAGGCCGCCCAGGAACCCGCCGCCCAGACTGCCGGTGAGCAGCAGGAGGAGCCAATCCAGGAGCCCGCCGCCCCGGAGGCTGCCAAGCAGGACGCGGAACCCGCCGTTGCCCCGGCCGGGGAAGCCGCAGCGCCCGCCAGCCCCTTCGGCTCGCTCTTCCTGGAACCCGCGTCCCCCACCTCAGTGCTCTTCCAGGCCCCCGACCTCAGCACGGTTGTCCGCCCCGCCGCGGCCGCCGCAGAGGAGCCTGAAGAGGAGGAGACCGAAGACACCGACGACTCCTCCAGCCGCCGCCGGCGCCGCAGCCGTGGCCGCCGTGGCCGCAGCCGCACAGGCGAGAGGACCGATGAGGACCTTGAAAGCGGTGCGGAGGCTGACGCCGAAGACGAGGCGGACGAGGATACCGCCGGACAGGTGGAGGACGGGGTGACCTCCCGTCGCCGCCGTCGCCGCCGCCGCGGTGACCAGGACCTTGAACTGACCGGCGGCGGAGATGACGATCCCCCCAACACGGTGACCAGGGTCCGTGCGCCGCGACCTGTCAGCGACGTCCCGGTGAGCAACCGGGTAACCAGCGTCAAGGGCTCCACCCGGCTTGAGGCGAAGAAGCAGCGCCGCCGTGAATCCCGCGACACCGGCCGCCGCCGCACTGTCATCACTGAGGCCGAGTTCCTGGCGCGCCGGGAGTCCGTCGACCGCCAGATGATCGTCCGCCAGCGCGACGACAGGATCCAGATTGCCGTCCTCGAAGACGGCGTCCTGGCAGAACACTTCGTGTCCAAGACCCAGCAGGACTCCCTGATCGGCAACGTGTACCTGGGCAAGGTGCAGAACGTGCTGCCGTCAATGGAAGCTGCATTCGTCGACATCGGGCGCGGCCGCAACGCCGTCCTCTACGCCGGCGAGGTCAACTGGGAAGCCGTGAACCTTGAGGGCAAACAGCGCCGCATCGAAAACGCGTTGAAGTCCGGCGACACCGTGCTGGTCCAGGTCACCAAGGACCCCGTGGGCCACAAGGGTGCCCGCCTGACCAGCCAGATCTCGCTCCCGGGACGCTACCTGGTCTACGTGCCCGGCGGCTCCATGACCGGCATCTCCCGCAAGCTGCCCGACGTCGAACGCAACCGCCTCAAGCGCATCCTCAAGGACCGCCTGCCCGAGCACGCCGGCGTCATTGTCCGTACTGCCGCCGAAGGCGCTTCAGAGGAAGAACTGACGCACGACATCAACCGGCTGCGAGCCCAGTGGGAAGGCATCGAAAGCCAGGCCGCGTCCACCAAGATCCTGGCTCCGGAACTGCTGTACGGCGAACCGGACCTGACCATCAAGGTGGTCCGTGACGTCTTCAACGAGGACTTCTCCAAGCTCATCGTTTCCGGCGAGGAGGCCTGGGACACCATCGAGGCCTACGTCACCTACGTGGCACCTGACCTGGTGGGCCGGCTCGAGAAGTGGACCAAGGACCAGGACATCTTCTCCGCCTGGCGCATCGACGAACAGATCCACAAGGCCCTGGAGCGCAAGGTCTTCCTGCCCTCCGGCGGGTCCCTGGTGATCGACCGCACCGAGGCCATGACAGTGGTGGACGTCAACACCGGCAAGTTCACCGGCAGCGGCGGCAACCTCGAGGAAACCGTCACCAAGAACAACCTCGAAGCAGCCGAAGAAGTGGTGCGCCAGCTGCGCCTCCGTGACATCGGCGGCATTATTGTCATCGACTTCATCGACATGGTCCTCGAATCCAACCGCGACCTTGTCCTGCGCCGGCTGGTGGAGTGCCTGGGCCGCGACCGGACCAAGCACCAGGTGGCCGAAGTGACGTCGCTGGGCCTGGTCCAGATGACCCGCAAGCGGATGGGCACCGGACTGCTGGAAGTCTTTGGCGAGCAGTGTGAGGCCTGTGCCGGCCGCGGCGTCGTCACCCACGACGATCCGGTGGAACACCGCCGCGCAAACATCGTGGCCGCCGAGCACCACGTCCAGCGCACCGACAGCCGGCCCGAACCGCGGGCCGAAGTGCACCGCCCCGAGGCGCAGCGGACCGACAACGCCCAGCAGGGACCCCGTTCCGAGCGCAAGCGCCGGCGCGGACGCGGCGGCCAGCAGCCCGAGGCTGCGCCCGTGCCCGCGGTGCAGGTCCACACGGTCCTGCCGGAGGCGGCAGATGCGGAGCGGCACGCCAAGGCAGAAGCCACCCGGCTTGCCCTGGCGAACATCGCGGCTGCTGCCCACGCCGCCCACCTGCACGACGATGAGGTGGCAGCTGCCCGGCAGGTGCCGCCGGTTCCGCCTGCGGCTGCACCGTCGGAGGAGAAGCACGACGCCGACGCCCCGGCCCGTCCGGCAGCTGTCCTGACCTTCGGGGGCGAGGAAGTCCCGCTTCCCTTCGTGGAGCACGCGGAGGAGCACCACCCCAAGCCGGCCCTGACCCTGGATCGGCTCGCGGAAGCGTTCGCCCACCTGGGCCAGCCCTCGTCCTCTGTCGGGGATGCACCCGGCACGGCCGCCGCTGCCCCAACGGGCACCGGGCCGGCAGCCCAGCAGCCGGCACCGGAAGCGCGGCCTGCCGGGGGCGGGGAAGCGCGCGCCACCGTTGATGCTCCGGCTGAAAAGGACTATTCGGACCACACGCTGGAGCAGTCCCGGCAACGCAGGCCGCGCCGCCACCGCGCTGCCAGCCGTGCCCAGGGCGCCGCCAACGAGACTGCGGTCCAGCACCACGAGAGTGTCCAGGCGACCGCGTCGGGCCACTCCCACGAGGCCAAGGCCCCGGAGGCCGCTGTTCCGGCGGCGGAGGTTGGCAAGGCCGCCGAGGAACCGATCATCCTCGGTGTCGGGGTGCCCGCTTCCGAGCTCTAAGCCCCACGTCCGGAACGGACAGCAGCACAGAAACATCCAGGAGTCCCCGTTGTGTGGACAGTTCCCCCGGAAGTACGGGGGAACTGTCCGCAGGGCGGGGATTTCTTCTGGGCGAGGGGAAGGGGCTGTCACCTTTTTCCGGATGCGCGGCAACGGCTAGGCTGGACCACGACACGGGGTGCCGAGCAGAAGGCCGGCTGAGATCCAGACCCGTTGAACCTGTCCGGCTAGCACCGGCGAAGGGATGTCTCTTGTCTTCGACCCTTTCCATGACCCTGCCGGCCGTACCGGGTGCTCCTGCGGGGGTGCCCATGGGCCGCGACGTTCCGCGGGTGCTTTCCATTGCGGGCTCCGATCCCTCGGGTGGAGCAGGGATCCAGGCAGACCTGAAAAGCATCGCCGCCCACGGCGGATACGGCATGGCCGTGATTACGGCCCTCACCGCACAGAACACGCGCGGGGTGCAGGCCGTGCACGTTCCCCCGGTCGCCTTCCTCGCCCAGCAGCTGGACGCCGTCAGCGACGACATCAGCATCGACGCCGTCAAGATCGGCATGCTGGGAGATGAAGCGGTGATCCGCACTGTCCGCGGCTGGCTGGAGAAAGTACGTCCCGCCGTCGTGGTCCTGGACCCGGTGATGGTGGCAACCAGCGGTGACCGGCTGCTGAAGGAATCCGCCGAAGCTGCCCTTCGGGAACTGCTGCCCCTTGCCCATCTCATTACCCCCAACCTGCCCGAGCTTGCCATGCTGGTGGGGGCGGAGCCGGCGGAGAGCTGGGACGCGGCGCTGGACCAGGGGAGGGAGCTGGCGAAGACCACCGGAGCCACCGTCCTGGTGAAAGGCGGCCATCTGGCAGGGAGGGACTGCCCGGATGCGCTGGTCAACGCCTCGGGCCTGCTGGGGCAGGACGTGGTGGAAGTCCAGGGCAACCGGATTGCCACGCGCAACAGCCACGGCACCGGCTGCTCCCTGTCTTCCGCGATGGCCACCGTGCAGGTCCGGGTAGGCGACTGGGAAGCGGCGCTGCGGACCGTGAAGCCGTGGCTCGCCGGTGCGCTTGAGAACTCGGGCGAGCTGGAGGTGGGCCACGGAAACGGACCCGTGCACCACTTCCATCACCTGCGGCCCGCCCTTCCTGAAGGGGGCTTCGCGGCCCGGCTGTGGGACGAGGCCCAACCGGACCTCGACGACATCTACGCGCTGGACTTCATCCGGGGCCTGGCCTCGGGCGAACTTGAGGAGAAGGACTTCGCCTACTACCTGGCCCAGGACGCCCTCTACCTCAACGGCTACTCCAGGGTCCTGGCCCGGGCCAGCGCCCTCGCACCATCGGAAGCCGAGCAGCTGTTCTGGGCCGGCTCCGCACAGCAGTGCCTCGAGGTGGAATCGGAGCTCCACCGCTCCTGGCTGAGCACCCGCCCGGCACAGGGCGGACTGGGCCCCGTCACCAAGGCCTACGTGGACCACCTCACCGCGGCGTCGGCGTCGGGAAGCTATGCAGTCCTGGCCGCCGCCGTGCTGCCCTGTTTCTGGCTCTACGCCGAGGTGGGGGAGAAGCTCCACGCACAGTTCCTTGCCGCCGGCCAGCCCGACGGGCATGCCTACGCCGCGTGGCTCCGCACCTATGCCGACGAGGCGTTTGCCGCGGCCACCCGCCGGGCCATTTCGATCGTTGACGCCGCCGGACGGAACGCCTCCGGGCAGGAGAGGGCTGCGATGCTGACCGCGTTCAAACAGTCCTGCCGCCTGGAAGTGGCGTTCTTCGACGCGCCGAGGCTGCATTCCTGACGGTTACAGGCCGGGGCGCCGCTATTATGGAGGGGCACGGTTGCGGTGCAGTCTGCCGGCTCTGTGGTTCCTACCACAGCCGGCCCGCCGGAACCAGCCTCATTTGCGGCCGAAGACGGATTTAGCGTATTCTGGATCTTCGGTGCTTACGCCAACACTTGGGTTATGACCCCACGGCGTTGAGGCACAGCGGGAACCCAGGCTTTTAGCATGTCGGTTCCGCACGCAAATTTTGTAATAAACGTCGAGAGAAGTGAGTTCCCAAGTGGTGTACGCGATTGTCCGCGCAGGCGGCCGCCAAGAGAAGGTTTCCGTTGGAGACTTCGTTACCCTGAACCGCGTCGCCGGTGGAGCCGGCAGCACCATCGAGCTGCCCGCACTGCTCCTGGTTGACGGTGACAAGGTCACCTCCGCCGCCGCTGACCTGGCCAAGGTAACTGTTACGGCTGAAATCCTCCAGGACCTGCGTGGTCCTAAGATTGTCATCCAGAAGTACAAGAACAAGACCGGTTACAAGAAGCGCCAGGGTCACCGCCAGGAACTGACCAAGGTCAAGATCACCGGCATCAAGTAACCACCGGTTACTGTTCAGGTATTTCAACAGATTCCCCAGAATTTAAAGGCAGGCATTTCAGATGGCACATAAAAAGGGCGCGAGCTCCACTCGCAACGGCCGCGACTCCAACGCTCAGTACCTCGGCGTCAAGCGCTTCGGCGGCCAGGTAGTTTCCGCAGGCGAAATCATCGTCCGCCAGCGTGGCACCCACTTCCACCCGGGCGCCGGCGTTGGCCGTGGCGGCGACGACACCCTGTTCGCCCTGACCCCGGGCGCCGTTGAATTCGGCACCCGCCGCGGTCGTCGCGTAGTCAACATCGTTGCTGCTGCAGCCGCAGAGTAACAACCAGTTCTGAAGCGGTGGAGCGGGCCTGAGGGCCCGCTCCACTGTTCTTTTAAGCGCATTACAATCGATGTGGCGTCCGCGGACGCCCACACAGACACCACTCGAGGAGATCCACGTGGCCAGCTTTGTAGACCGGGTAGTCCTGCACGTATCCGGCGGATCCGGCGGCCACGGATGCGTCTCCGTCCATCGTGAGAAGTTCAAGCCACTGGGCGGGCCCGACGGCGGAAATGGCGGCAACGGCGGCGACGTGATCCTTCGCGTCGACCACCAGACCACCACCCTTCTTGACTACCACCACGCACCCCACCGGCACGCCAGCAACGGCGGCCCCGGCATGGGTGACTGGCGCGGCGGGAAAAACGGCGAAACCCTGGTGCTGCCCGTGCCGGACGGCACCGTGGTCAAGACCAAGGACGGTGAGGTCCTGGCTGACCTCGTGGGCGAAGGTGCCGAATTCGTGGCGGCCGCAGGCGGCCTGGGCGGCCTGGGCAACGCTGCCCTTTCCTCGCAAAAACGCCGCGCCCCCGGCTTCGCGCTGCTCGGCATCGAGGGCGACTCCCGCGACATCGTCCTGGAACTGAAGTCAATCGCGGACATCGCGCTGGTGGGCTTCCCGTCCGCCGGGAAATCCAGCCTCATCGCAGCCATGTCCGCTGCCCGCCCCAAGATCGCCGACTACCCCTTCACCACGCTGGTTCCCAACCTCGGGGTAGTCCAGGCGGGAGACGTGCGTTTTACCATCGCCGACGTTCCCGGGCTCATCGAAGGCGCCAGCGAGGGACGCGGCCTGGGCCACCACTTCCTGCGCCACGTTGAACGCTGCGCCGCCCTGGTCCACGTGCTGGACTGCGGCACCCTTGAATCGGACCGCGACCCCCTCTCGGACCTCGCCATCATCGAGGCGGAGCTGGAAAAGTACGCCGTGGACATGAGCTACGCGGGCCAAGACGGCGAAGTGGTTCCCCTGAACCACCGCCCCCGCCTGGTTGCGCTGAACAAGGTGGACCTGCCGGACGGCAAGGACATGGCGGACTTCGTGCGCCCGGAACTCGAATCGCGTGGCTACCGCGTCTTCGAGGTATCCGCCACCAGCCATGAGGGCCTGCGCCAGCTGGGCTTTGCCATGGCGGAAATCGTCAAGGCCGCCCGCGACGCCGTTGCCGCCGCGCCGCCCAAGGTCCAGCCCGTCGTACTGCGGCCGCGCGCCGTCAACGAAACCGGGTTCAGGATCCGCCGCGAGGAGAAGAACCTGGAGCCGCTGTTCCGCGTCCTCGGCGAAAAGCCGGAGCGCTGGGTCAAGCAGACCGACTTCACCAATGAGGAAGCCATTGGCTACCTCGCGGACCGCCTGGCCAAGCTGGGGGTGGAAACCGAGCTGTTCAAGCAGGGAGCCAAGCCCGGCGACACCGTGGTCATCGGCGAAGACGACGGCGTCGTCTTCGACTGGGAGCCCACCATGATGGCAGGCGCCGAATTGCTGGCTTCCCCGCGCGGTACGGATCCACGCTTCGCGGACATAGGTGACCGGCCCACCCGCAGCCAGAAACGCGAAGAGCAGCAGGAGCGCCGGGATGCCAAGGCTGCCGCCCGTGCCGAGCTTGAAGCTGAGCGACGGGCAGGAATTTGGACTGAGTCCGTCAGCGCACGTCGGGCTGCCCAGCCGCTGAAGGAAAGCGGACTGGAAGCGGACGATGACCTCTAGGGGCATGACCGCGGACCCGGCTGTCCGTGCCGGGGACCGAAGCGCGCTGGCCGGTGCCCGCCGCATCGTGGTGAAGGTGGGGTCATCCTCGCTCACCAGCATCAAGGGCGGTATCTCGGAAGAGTCCCTCACGGCCCTCGCTGACGCCCTGGCGGCCAAGCGCAACGCCGGCGCCGAGATCATCCTGGTTTCCTCCGGCGCCATCGCCGCCGGACTGGCGCCGCTGGGCCTGGCCAAGCGGCCCCGCGACCTTGCAACCCAGCAGGCCGCCGCCAGCGTCGGCCAAGGGTTGCTCATGGCGCGGTACACGCAGGCCTTCGGGGCGCACGGCGTCACTGTCAGCCAGGTCCTGCTCACGGCCGAGGACCTGATGCGCCGCAGCCAGCACACCAACGCACTGCGTGCCATGGACCGGTTGCTGAACCTTGGAGTGGTCCCCGTCGTCAACGAGAACGACACCGTGGCCACCCACGAAATCCGGTTCGGCGACAACGACCGGCTCGCCGCCCTCGTGGCGCATTTGGTGCGCGCGGATGCCCTCGTGCTGCTGTCCGACGTCGACTCCCTCTATGACGGGCCGCCTGCTCAGGGTGCCAAACGCATCCCCCTGGTCACCGGGCCGCACGACCTCGAGGGCGTGTCCATCGGCAAGGCGGGCAAGGCCGGGGTGGGCACCGGCGGAATGATGACCAAAGTGGAAGCGGCCAGCATGGCCGCAGGCTCCGGCATCCATGCCCTGGTGACCTCGACGCCGAACGCGGCCGCGGCCCTGAACGGCGAGGACGTTGGCACCTGGTTCGCCGTCAACGGCTCCCGCAAGCCGGTCCGCCTGCTGTGGCTTGCCCACGTAGCCTCGGTCCAGGGGCGCCTGGTCCTGGACGAAGGGGCCGTCCGCGCCGTACGCCACCACCACACGTCGCTGCTGCCTGCAGGCATTTCCGCAGTGCACGGCGACTTTGAGCCTGGGGACGCCGTTGAACTGGCCGGTGCCGACGGCACCGTTGTTGCCAGGGGACTGGTCAATTACTCCTCCCAGGAGTTGCCGCACATGCTGGGACGGTCCACCCGGGAACTCGGCGAGGAGCTGGGCAGCGGCTATGACCGCGAAGTTGTTCATGTTGATGACCTGGTGCTGGTCTGAGCTGCCCGCTCGCCTAAACTTGGAGCATGACTGAAGCCCTGATCCACGCTGCTGAAAATACCGGAACCACTGCTGCCCACGCGCAGCCGGGTACCTCAGCGGAACCGGCCTCAGCTGACGTGGCGCCTTCCGCAGCAGAGGTGGAAGCTGCCGTGCACGCCGTCGCCGACCGGTCCCGCCATGCGTCCCGCCGGATGGCCACCGCCAACCGGGCCTGGAAAGACCGCGGCCTGCGTGCGGTGGGGGCTGCCCTGCAGGAAAATGTGCAGGCGATCCTCGCCGCCAACGCCATGGACGTCCAGCGCGGCAAGGACAACGGCACCTCCAAGGCGTTGCTTGACCGGCTCACCCTCACCGAAAGCCGCGTAGCCGGCCTGGTGGCAGCCCTTGAGAACCTGGCCAACCTTCCGGACCCCGTGGGCAATGTAGTCCGCGGCCAGACGCTTCCCAATGGACTGCGCCTCCGCCAGGTCAATGTTCCCATGGGTGTGGTGGCAGCCATCTACGAGGCACGTCCCAACGTCACCGTGGACATTGCGGGCCTGGCCCTCAAGAGCGGAAACGCCGTGATCCTGCGTGGCGGCAGCGCTGCCGAAGCCACCAACCAGGTGCTGGTGCGGGTGCTTCGGGAGGCCCTGGAATCTGTGGGCCTTCCCGCCGACGCCGTGCAGACCGTGGACCAGTTCGGCCGTGCAGGCGCCAACGTCCTGATGAAGGCCCGCGGCCGGGTGGATGTCCTCATTCCCCGCGGCGGCCGGGACCTGATCCAGACCGTTGTGACCAACTCGGCCGTCCCCGTGATCGAGACAGGGGAGGGGAACGTCCACATCTTCATTGACGAATCGGCTGACGAAAACATGGCTGTCGAGATCCTGCTCAATGCCAAGACCCAGCGGCCCAGTGTCTGCAACACGGTGGAGACCCTGCTGGTGCACTCCGGCTCAACGGTGCTGCCTGCAGTTGCCGGTGCCCTGCGCAGCGCCGGCGTCCGCCTGCACGTGGACCACCGGATCAAGGCCGCGTTGCCGGCGGTTGAAACGCTCGAGGCCACGGACGTGGACTGGGGCACCGAATACATGGACCTGGATCTTGCCGTGGCCATGGTCGACAGCATGGACGAAGCCATGCAGCACATCCGGACCTGGTCCACCGGGCACACGGAAGCGATCCTCACCAATGACCTGGCCAACGCCGAGCGGTTCATTGCGGAAGTCGATTCGGCCGCCGTGATCGTCAATGCTTCCACCCGGTTCACCGACGGCGGGGAGCTGGGTCTTGGTGCCGAAGTAGGCATCTCCACGCAGAAGCTCCATGCCCGCGGTCCCATGGGCCTGACCGAGCTCACCACCACGAAGTGGATTGTCCAGGGTGAAGGCCAAGTCCGCGCATAGCAACGCGGTAACATAGACCAGAACCCGGAAAGCAGCGGAATGTTCCGCTGCCCGTAAATTCCTGAACATAGGGGAGAAAATGCTGCTCCAGCAGATTGCCATGTCCGTCGCCGCCGCAGGTGAATCCGGCCACGAGGCGCCTGCGCCGCTGTGGGCTGAGCCGTGGGTCTTCGGCGTGTCGATGTTCTCGATCCTGGTGGTGCTCATGTTCATCGCCTGGTCCTACAACAACCTGGGCAACCGCCACGCCCCCACCGACGAGCACGCGGACCCGCACCGGCAGCACCCCAACAAGCACGATCGCGGGCAGGGCCACTAAGATTTCCCACAACCTGCACCGCAATGGTGCCCGGGGGAGGCTGCGGCTGGGCGTGATGGGCGGGACCTTCGATCCCATCCACCACGGCCACCTGGTCGCGGCCAGCGAGGTCGCGGCCGAATTCGACCTTGACGAGGTGGTCTTCGTACCCACCGGGCAACCATGGCAGAAGTCCCATAAGCAGGTCAGCGAGCCTGAGCACCGCTACCTGATGACCGTCATTGCCACGGCTTCCAATCCGCGCTTCACCGTCAGCCGTGTCGACGTCGACCGTCCTGGTCCCACTTACACCATCGATACCCTCCGTGACCTCAGGGCGCAGCGGCCGGACGCAGACCTCTTCTTCATCACGGGGGCGGACGCGTTGGCCCAGATCCTCTCATGGAAGGACATCGACGAGTTGTGGTCGCTGGCCCACTTCGTGGGAGTCACCAGGCCAGGGCACGTCCTCGACGGCATGGGCCGCGACGACGTCAGCCTCCTGGAAGTCCCGGCAATGGCCATCTCTTCCACGGACTGCCGCGCCCGCGTGGCAGCGAACAACCCGGTCTGGTACCTGGTCCCGGACGGGGTAGTGCAGTACATCGCCAAATACGGCCTGTATTCCGATCCGCCCGAAGGCGCGGAGGAATCAACTTCCGAAGCACGAGAACCAGCCAGTACTGAATGAGTCCTCAATGAGTCAGGAACAGCCACAAATCCGCAGCCGCCGGGAACTCCGGAAGGCCAGGGAGGCCCAGCAGCCTGCCCTGCCCGAATCGGAGCAGATCCAGCCTGCCGCCGACCATAAGGCTGGCCGTGCTCCTGCGACGGCAGGTCCGGATGCTGCCGGTTCGGCCGGCGCCGCATCCCCGCCCCGTGCACAGCCTGCCCCGGAGCAGCCTTCCACCCAGCGCTCCTCCCAGATACGGGCCCGCGACCGTGCTGCGCTGCGGACCCTCAAGGAGCTTGAGGAGAAGGAAGGGCAGCTTTCTGCCGGCGGGCCGCCCACACGCCGCCAGTTGCGCCTGCAGCAGCTCAAAGAGCAGGCGCTCACGGCTGCGAACCCTGTTGTTCCCTCCGCCGCTCCTCCGGCGCCTGATGCCGGAAGCAGCTCGGCCGTCAAGAAGGCACCTGCGGCTCCCCATGGCGCCCCGGATGGCATGACGGTGGAGCAGGCCCTGGAGGCGCGGGCGCTCATCGCGGCCCAGCCGGGGAACCAGGCCGCCAAGGTGGAGCACAGCGCTTCCCCCGATCCCGAAGCCGTGGACCCCGAGGACCTGGCCGAGCAGATTGCCCTTGCCGAGCGGGCAGCAGTTCTGAACCGGCGCGCCATGGCACGGCAAAAGCTGGCCGAGCAGGCCGGTACTCCTGCCGCCCCCGCCAGGCCCGTCGCTCCCGCTGACAAACCCGGCCCTTCCACCGCCAACAACCTGGCCATGGTGACGCCACTCGAGTTCGTCCAGGTGCCCGGCGTCGACCGTCCCGTGATGAAGCCCCCGGCCACTTCCCATGTACCCGTCACAACGCGGCCCGGGACCAAGCTGCCGGGTGCTGGAAAACGCAAAAACCCGGCACGTCCCAAGCCTGCGGCCGACTCCGCCACAGGCCGTTCGCAGGTCATCGCCCGCGCGGAGGCTGCCGCCAAGGCTGCCACCCGGCCCAAGCCGGCCGCCCGTCCGGCGAGCCTCACGGAAGCCCCGTCCGAGGACCTCTTCGAGGATCTTCCCCGGGTGCCTGCCCGGTCCGCGTACGGCCTTGACCCACTGGATGCCGCCACCGCAGGACTCACCCGGGCCAGGCGGAACCGCGTCCTTCAGTTCTGCGTCCTCGCGTTCGGGATCCTGGCCCTCATTGCCGGCATCATCCTGATCGTCAGCGGCATGTCCCGCTGAGCCCGCATCACAGCGCGCTGCCGGCTTCAACACTTAACCCAAACAAGGAGTCCCATGACTGCAACAGAATCGTCCATTGCCATAGCCCGTACGGCCGCGAAAGCTGCCGCCGACAAGATTGCCCAGGACATTGTGGCCATGGACGTGAGTGAGCGCCTGGCACTTGCCGACGTCTTCCTCATCGCGTCTGCGCCCAGCGAACGCCAGGTCAACGCCATCGTGGACGGGATCGAGGAAGAACTCGCCAAGCGGGACCTCCGTCCCGTTCGGCGTGAGGGCCGCTCGGGCGGCAGGTGGGTCCTGCTGGATTACGCCGACGTCGTGATCCACGTCCAGCATGAGGAAGACCGTGTTTTCTATGCCCTTGAGCGCCTGTGGAAGGACTGCCCCGTCGTGGACCTGCAGCTTGGCGACGACGCATCCGCCAAAGCTGCCGCAGTTTCGGACTAGCAGGGCGCGCCCAGCGGCGAATATTCCCGATTTGGAATTTTCGGAATTGCTGTTCTAAGATATTTGAGTTGCTTCGGGGGAGACCCTGAAGGAGGCTCGGAAGGGCAGCAACAATCCGGGGCTGTGGCGCAGCTGGTAGCGCACCTGCATGGCATGCAGGGGGTCAGGGGTTCGAGTCCCCTCAGCTCCACCGGGAAAGTCCGTCGGAACCACTGGTTCCGGCGGACTTTTTGTTTCCACTACCCGTCCGGTCCGGTTGCACCCTGGTCCGGACCTTCCACCCTCGCCGGGATTTTGCACCCCCGCGTTCCCCGGTGAAGTGTCCAGTGGCGGGTGCTTCAGGGTCACGGCGCGCCGGCTGAAGCCCGATTGGCGTCCAGCGGAAAAGTGCATTACTCTGGTCAGGTTGCTCCGGGGAATTCGGCCGGAAAAAACAAAAGTACGGGGCTGTGGCGCAGCTGGTAGCGCACCTGCATGGCATGCAGGGGGTCAGGGGTTCGAGTCCCCTCAGCTCCACCGGTACACAGAAAAAGGGAACCATCACGTGCGTGATGGTTCCCTTTTTTGTTGCCATCGGCAACCGCCAGTGGCCCAAAACCCTTCCGGCGCAGGTCAAAGCGCGGTACAACTGTGAATGAGGGCACCATCGTCCCGCCTCCGGACGGCTTTCATCCAAAGCGGCGGCCGCGGGACGGGCTGACGAGGAGGTCGCAGATGTCCCACGCAGATGGTTCCGGCCACAGCCAGAACGGCGAAGCTTTTCCCGAAGACTCGCGCCTGACGCGCGATACCGCCATCCGCGGACCGGCCAGGCCCGCTCCCTATATTGGCGCCGGCATCCTGCTGGCCGCCGCCATACTGTTCCCGCTGTTGCCCCAGCTCTACGCCTTTGACGCGCCGCGGCTGGGCGGGATGCCGTTCTTCTACTGGTACCAGCTGCTCTGGGTGCCGGTTTCGGCGATATTGACCGGCTCTTCCTATTTGCTCGTCACCAAGGAAGACCGGCGACGCCGTGCCGAGGCCCGCGCCGGTGGGCCGCCCCAGGCAGGGAGTGCCTCTGCCCGAACGGGACTGGGAGGGGACCGGCCATGAACGGGCGCGAAATCAACTGGACTGCCCTGGTCATTGTTGTGCTGCTCTTCGTCGTCGTTGCCGTGATGGGCTTCCTGGCGGCAAAATGGCGCCGGGGGACGGACGTGGAGGGGCTGCACAGCCTGGACGAGTGGGGCCTCGGGGGCCGCGGCTTCGGCACCTGGATCACCTGGTTCCTGCTCGGCGGTGACCTCTACACCGCCTACACTTTCGTGGCGGTACCGGCAGCGATGTGGGCGACGGGCGCGGTGAGTGGCTTCTTTGCCGTTCCGTACACCATCGTGCTGTATCCGATTATTTTCATCATCATGAGCCGCCTGTGGTCAGTGTCCCACCGGCACGGCTACGTAACATCGGCGGACTTCGTCGGTGGCCGCTACGGCAGCCGGTGGCTTTCGCTGGCTGTTGCCGTTACGGGAATCGTTGCCACCATGCCCTACATCGCGCTGCAGCTGGTGGGCATCAAGGCAGTTCTGACCGTTCTGGGCCTGGGCAGTTCCGGCAACGTGCTGCTGACCGACCTGCCGCTGATCCTGGCCTTCGTCGTCCTTGCCGCGTACACCTACACGTCGGGCCTGCGGGCACCGGCCATGATCGCCGTCGTCAAGGACCTGTTGATCTACCTCGCCGTGATCGTGGCCGTCATTTACCTGCCCATCAAGTTCGGCGGCTGGGACACCATCTTCGGGTCGGCCCAAAGCAAACTGGCCACGGTGAACCAGGCCACGGGCAAACCGGCCGGCGTCTTCATTCCCGGCGCCGCCAACTACTCGGCGTACTGGTCGCTGGCCCTGGGTTCGGCCATGGCATTGTTCATGTACCCGCACTCGGTGACGGCGGTGCTGGCCTCTAAAGCCCGCAACACCATCCGCCGCAACGCCGCCATCCTGCCGTTGTATTCACTGATGCTGGGGTTCCTTGCGCTGCTCGGTTTCGTGGCGATCCAGGCCGGTACCAAGCCGATTGACCTGGATGGCTCAGTCAACCCGCAGCTGGTGGTTCCGCAGCTGTTCCTGGACCACTTCCCGGCCTGGTTCGCCGGGATCGCCCTGGCTGCCATCGCCATCGGCGCCCTGGTGCCTGCGGCCATCATGTCCATCGCCGCGGCCAACATGTTCACCCGCAACATCTACCGTGACTTCATCCGCCCCGACGTGGACGCGAGGACCGAGGCGAAAGTGTCCAAGATCGTCTCGCTGGTGGTCAAGGTGGGCGCCCTGGTCTTCGTGATCGCCATGGACCAGTCCGCGGCCATCAACATGCAGCTGCTGGGCGGCATCTGGATCCTGCAGACCTTCCCGGCCGTGGTGGCGGGGCTCTACACCCGGTGGTTCGACCGCTGGGCGCTGCTGGTCGGCTGGGCAGTCGGCATCATCTTCGGCACCGTTTCCGCCTACAACGTGGTCAACCCGGTGACCAAGGCCCACTTCGGCGGCTCAGTGGCCCCCATCCCCGGGACGGACATCAGCGTCTACATCGCGGTATCAGCCTTTGCCCTGAACCTGGTGGTCGCCGCCGTCCTGACCCTGGTGCTGAGGGCCCTCAAGGTCCGGACGGGCGAGGACTTGACGCGCCCCACGGACTACGCGGCCGACGAAACCGACCCGAAGGTAGTCCAGATCGAAAAGATCCAGCACTACACCCAGCCCGGCGGCCCGTCCCCGGTGGCCTAGGCCCCGGGGGATAAGCCGCCCTCCTGCCGGGTTACGTCCCGGCAGGAGGGCGCTGCCGTTACAGCCAGTCCGTGCGCCGCAGCGGCGGTTCCTCTCCGCCCGGCCGGCGGACCAGGACCTGGTTGACCCCCGTCAGTCCGTTTTCAAAACCGATGGCACTGGCGGCCATATAGAGCCGCCAGACCCGCGCGCGGCCTTCGCCGGCCAGCCGTACCGCCTGCTCCCAGTTCTGCTCGAGCCGGCTGACCCAGGCCCGGAGGGTCAGGGCGTAGTGCCGGCGCAGTGCCTCCACGTCCAGAACCTCGAACCGGGCAGTCTCCAGGGCGGACACCATCTCGCCCAGGCTGATCATCTCGCCGTCCGGGAAGACGTACCGGGGGATGAACGAATCCGGGTCCGGGCTGGTGGGTCCGGCGTTCCAGGAGATTGCGTGGTTCAGCAACCGGCCGCCGGGCCGCAGCAGCCCAAACAGCGCGGCGGCGTAGGCAGGGGTCTGCGCCCGCCCCACATGCTCCGACATGCCGATGGAACTGATCGCATCGAAGGGCCCGTCCCCAACATCCCGGTAGTCCTGCACCCTGATCTCCACGCGGTCCGTCAGGCCCGCATCCGCGGCACGCTTACGCGCCAGGACCGCCTGTTCAGTGGACAGCGTCACGCCCACCACACTGACGCCGTACCGGGCCGCAGCGTGCATGGCGAAACTGCCCCACCCACATCCAACGTCAAGGACCCGCATTCCCGGCTGCAGGCCCAGCTTGCGGCAGACCAGGTCCAGCTTGGCTTCCTGCGCGGCGTCCAGGCCGTCCTCCGGTTTTGCATTGGCAGACTGTCCTGCGCCGTCCGGGGGCCACACCGCGCAGGAATAGACCATGGAAGGCCCCAGTACCAGGGCGTAGAAATCGTTGCCGACGTCGTAGTGATGCGAGATGGCGGCCGCATCCCTGCCCTTGGAGTGCATCCTGCCTTTCCTGGCCACCCGCGACTCCTCGGGCGGGGGAGCGGGATTGGGACCGAGCGCTCCCAGCCGGACGGCGGTACGCACCAGGAGCCAAAGCTCGGCGGCCGACGGCGGACGGAACGGGCCGGGCTCGGAAAACTTACCGGCCGAGCTCAAAGCCGAGAAGGCCGCGAAGATGTCACCCGATGCATCGATGTCCCCGGCAACATAGGCCCTGCTCAAACCCAGCTGCCCTGGCGACCACAGAATGCGGCGCAGTGCCTTCCGGGACCTGAACTCCAGGATGGGTGCATCTGCCGGGCCTGCCTCGGATCCGTCCCACGCGCGCAGTCGCAGGGGTATCTGCCCGGTGCCCAGGACCACCCCCAGAGCCCTTTCCAGCCGGGCCGCATGCCCTGTGGTTCCGGTTCCCGTCCGCGGCGCTGTTCCACTGTTCATGCGCCCACCCTAAGGCCGCGCGGGCCTCCGCGACTATCATTGGGGAGTGATTCCTGACCGGACCGATGTGGTGGTCATCGGAGCGGGGCAGGCCGGCCTGTCGGCCGCGTACCACCTCCAGCGCCGGGGACTCGACTATGCCGTGCTCGACGGCGAGGAAGGTCCCGGCGGCGCCTGGCGTCACCGCTGGAAGAGCCTGCGCATGGCCACGGTGAACGGAATCAGCGACCTGCCCGGCATTCCCAAACCTGAGGTTGATCCGGCGGAGCCCAGCTCCCGTTTCCTGACTCGCTACTTTGGAGACTATGAGGCGCAGCTGGGCCTCTCCGTGCGGCGGCCCGTCAAAGTCCGGGCCGTCAGGCGGGAAGACGATGATCCGGCCGGCCGGCTGCGGATAGAAACGTCCGACGGCGAATGGAGCGCCCGGGCCGTCATCAACGCCACGGGCACGTGGACCCGTCCGTTCTGGCCCATTTATCCGGGCCGGGACCTGTTCCGGGGCAGGCAGTTGCACGTGGCCGACTATGTCTCCGCGGAAGAGTTCCGCGGCAAACACGTCATCGTGGTGGGTGGCGGCATCTCCGCCGTCGGCCTGCTGGCGGAGATCTCCCTGGTCACCTCCACCAGCTGGTTCACGCGCCGGGAACCGGTGTGGCGTGACGGGCCGTTCGACACCAGGGCCGGCCATGACGCCGTGGCGCTGGTGGAGGAGCGCGTCCGCCAGGGATTGCCGCCGCAAAGCGTGGTTTCGGTAACCGGGCTGATCTGGACCCCTGCGCTGCGGGACGCCAGGGACCGGGGCGCCCTGGACCGCCAGCCAATGTTCACATCGATTGAACCTGACGGCGTCCGCCGCGTCGACGGCAGCCTCCTGAAGGCCGACGTCATCCTCTGGGCTACGGGCTTCAGGGCGGAACTGGAACACCTCGCACCGCTGCACTTGCGTGGCCCCGGCGGCGGGATCGCCATGGACGGGACGCAGGTGGCAGCCGAGCCGCGCATCCACCTGGTGGGTTATGGGCCGTCGTCGTCCACCATTGGCGCCAACCGTGCAGGACGGGCAGCAGTGGCGGCGATCATGAGGCTGCCTGGAATGCCGGCAGGGGTGGAACCGGTAACGTGGGGGTGATGCCCCGGGAGCCGGGGCGGCCAAAGGCAACAGAAGGCGGCATGACACCGGTGGCAGCAAACACGCTGGAGGACATTTTCCGGGTCCTGCGCCGGCGCCCGGACGTCGAAGCCCCCAACCTGCAGGCCTGGGATGCCACGGACCGGCTGCTGTTGGAGACCGCCGTGCAGGTGGGCCGGGCCGGCAGCAAAATCACCGTTATCGGGGACCGCTATGGCGCCCTGACGCTGGGCGCTTCGGCGGTACTTGCCCCGGCATCGCTGCGTGTTCACCAGGACCTCATCACCGGCGAAAGGGCCCTGCGGTTGAATGCGGCTGCCCTGGCCGGCGAGGACGGCCATCCACCCCGCCCGGCAGGGCCTGATGCTGCCCACGCCGGGAATGGCTTCGTCCAGCTGCCCCTGGGTCCCGAACTGTTGGCGGGAGCAGACACTGTGCTGCTGCAGCTCCCCAAGACGCTTGCGGAACTGGAGGAAATCGCCGCTTTGGTGGCCCGGCATGCGGCACCAGGCGTCCGCCTGCTCGCAGGGGGCCGGGTCAAACACATGTCACTGGGCATGAACGCGGTCCTTGAACGGTACTTCGTTTCCGTCCAGCCGCAGCTTGCACGGCAAAAATCCCGGATCCTCCTTGCTTGCGGCCCCAGGCAGGTTACAACGTCCCCGCGCTTTCCCGTGGTGGAGCATCTTGCGGAACTGGACCTGGACGTCGCGGCCCACGGGGCGGTTTTTGCAGGCCCCCGCCTGGACATCGGCACCCGATTCCTGCTGACATTCCTGCCCGCGATGAAACCCGCTAGCCATGCGGTGGACCTGGGATGCGGGACCGGCATCCTGGCTGCGATGTACGCCCGGCAGTTCCCGGCCGCTTCAGTGACGGCAACCGACCAGTCCGCGGCGGCCGTGCAGTCCGCCCTGGCCACCGCGCGGGCCAACGGACTCGCAGACCGGATTACCGTGCTGCAGGACGACGCGCTCAGCACCTTCCCTGACGGCACCGTGGAAACGGTGTTGCTCAACCCGCCCTTCCACGTGGGCGCCGGCGTCCATGCCGGCGCCGGCCTGAAGATGATCGGGGCGGCCGGCCGGGTACTGGCTCCCGGGGGCGAACTGTGGACGGTCTTCAACCGCCACCTGGCCTACCTGCCGGCACTGGAACGGCTTGTGGGGCCTACAGACGTGGAGGGCCGGAACGCGAAGTTCACCGTCACGCGGAGCAGACGCGCCACGCACTGACGTGGGAAGACGCACGCCGCGCCGCGCCGCCGTCCACACATATGGGCGGCGGCGCACCCTTAACGTACGATTCAAAGCATCACCATCACAGGTAGCCGAAGACGTTTAGGGGACACAGTGTCTGAGATCCGCCAATCTTCTCCGAGACGCGGAACCAACTTGCCCAGGATGGGGGACTTCAACCTCACCGTCATCCTTGACGCAATCCGCAGGACCTCTGGTGGCCTAAGCCGCGTGGAGCTGGCCCAGATTGTCGGCCTGTCGCCGCAGACCATCTCGAATATTTCCCGGCGCCTGCTGGACCAGAACCTGATCGTGGAGGCGGGCAAGGAGGGGACGGGCCCAGGCAAGCCGCGCACCATTCTCCGCCTGAACCCCGGCGGCATGTACGCCCTCGGGGTCCACCTGGACCCGGCAGTAACCACGTTCGTGGTGCTGGACCTCGTGGGTGCCGTGGTCCGGCATTCGCGGATCAAGACACCCGGCGGAAACGATCCGTCAGCCGTCATCGCCACCATCGCAGCGGAAATCGCGCAGCTCGTTGAAGACTCCGGCGTTGACCGCAGCCGCATCGCAGGGCTCGGCGTGGCTGCCCCGGGCCCCATCGACCTGGACAACGGCACCGTGGTGGACCCCCCGCTGCTCCCGGGCTGGGACCGGGTGGAACTGCGCGACGCGCTGGCAAGGGCCACCGGGTACTCGGTGCTGGTAGACAAGGACGTTACGAGCGCCGCCGTTGCCGAAACATGGGCGGGCGGCCCCAGTGGCGCCGGCAGCTTCATCTTCATGTACATGGGCACCGGCATCGGCTGCGGCATCGTCCTGAACGATGAGGTGGTCCGGGGAACCTCCGGCAATGCCGGTGAAATCGGCCATATCATCGTGGACCCGGACGGGCCGCCCTGCGACTGCGGCCAGCGCGGCTGCGTCAAATCCTCCGCCATCCCGCAGGTCCTGGTGGCGCAGGCGGAAGCGGCCGGGATCCTGGAAGGCCCCACCGCCGGGAGCGCCGCCGAAATCCAGCAGAGCTTCTCCGAGCTCTGTGCGCGTGCGTACGCGGGAGATGAAGGTGCCTCCGCCATCCTGGACAGGTCCGCCACCCTGGTTGCCAGGGCTGCCTCGGTGGTCACCAACACCCTGGACGTGGAACGCGTGGTCTTCGGCGGCCCGTTCTGGACCTGCCTGGCGCAGCGTTACCTGGAACTGGTCCCGCCGCTCCTGGACGCCAACAGCGATGCCCGCCTGATCCACCCCATCGAGGTCGTGGGCACCGGGGTGGGGGAGGATGTGGGGGCCATCGGCGCCGCCTCACTGGTCCTGGAACATACCCTGGCGCCCCGCGCCCAGCGTCTCCTGCTGGAAAGCTGACGGCAATGCTTCGCCGCGCATCCAGGACGCTGTCCCTTCTCGCTGCTGCCACCCTGGTCCTGGCAGCCTGCACGCCCGCCGATCCGGCCGGCGGAAACAAGACCATCAAGGTGGCCTACCAGAAGACAGATTCCTTCACTGCCCTGGACAGCATGCTCCAGGACGCAAAGAAGGAGTTCGAAGCCGCAAACAAGGGCGTCACGGTCGAACTTCAGCCCATCCAGGCCAACGACGACGACTACGGCACCAAGCTGGCACTCGCCCTTCGGTCACCCTCGACTGCTCCGGATGTCTTCTACGAAGACACCTTCAAGGTCCGCTCCGACGTCGACGCCGGGTACCTCCTGAACCTGGACAGCCGCCTGGCAGGGTGGGGTGACTGGGGCAAGTTCGACGCCGGCGCCAAGGAGGCAGGCAAAGCGGACGACGGCGGCACGTACGCGGTGCCGCTGGGCACGGACACGAGGGCCATCTGGTACAACAAGAAGGTTTTGGCGGCGGCAGGCATCAGCCTGCCGTGGCGGCCGGCCAGCTGGCAGGACATTCTGGACACCGCCAGAAAGGTCAAAGCCGCCGAGCCGGATGTGATCCCTTTCAACATGTACGCCGGCAAAGGCACCGGCGAGGGTACGGTCATGCAGGGCTTCTATGAGCTCCTGTACGGCACCGGCGCGGCTCTCTATGACCAGGATTCGAAAAAGTGGGTCGTCGGCTCAACCGGCTTCAAGGACTCGCTGACGTTCCTCGACACGCTCTACAAGGAACACCTGGCGGTCGCCCCGGCCGACGCGCTGGACCCGAACATCTGGAAGAAGGTGTTTGGAGAGTGGTTCCCTAAAGCAAAGCTCGGGGCAACCGTGGAAGGCTCCTACGCGCCGTCGTTCTGGCAGGCCGGCGGAAGCTACGCGTGGCCGGGCTACCCGCAGGACATGGGCGTGGCTCCATTCCCCACGGAAAGTGGCGGGGCTCCGGGGGCGGTCAGCATGTCCGGCGGCTGGACCCTGGCCGTTGGTGCGGACACCAAGCAGCCGGACCTTGCCTTCAACTTCCTCACCACGGCCCTCAACGCCAGGAACTCCCTGAAGTTCACCGTCGCCAGTTCACAGATCGCCGTCCGTTCGGACGTTGCCGCTGATGCGGGTTACCAGTCGGCGAATCCGTTCGTGAAGGACGTCTCCGGCCTGGTGTCCGTTACAAGGTTCCGCCCGGCCACGTCTGATTACCCCCGGATCTCCGCTGCCGTCCAGGAAGCCACCGAGGCCGTCATCACCGGGAAGAGGACCCCGGAACAGGCGGCCGCCGACTACGACGCGGCCGTGGCCGGGATAGTCGGCGCGGACAAGACCATCCGGAAGTAGCATTGGCCGCCACCCACCGGGGGCGGCAGGTGGTCCGCTACCTGCCGGTCCTGCCCGCAGCCGTGCTGCTGCTCGTGTTCCTCGCGGGCCCCGTGCTGTGGGCCTTCCACGCCTCGATGACCAATGTTGGCCTCACGGGACGGCACGCCAGGAACCCGGAATGGGTGGGGCTGGAAAACTACCAGCGGCTGGTGCAGGACCCGGTCTTTCCACTGTCGCTGGGGCTGACGGTCCTGTTCGTCGCTGGATCGGCCGTCCTGGGCCAGAACGTGCTGGGACTGGCCCTCGCCGTACTCATGCGGCGCGCACGACCGGCTGTCTCGGCAACGGTGGGCACCGCCGTCGTTGCCGCCTGGGTCCTGCCGGAAATCGTGGCCGCGTTCGCCGCTTATGCTTTTTTCAGCCGCGACGGCACGCTCAACCAACTCCTTGGCAGGTTGGGACAGCCGGAGACCGACTGGCTCTACACGGTGCCCATGGCGGCGGTGGTACTGGCCAATGTCTGGCGGGGAACAGCCTTTTCCATGCTGGTGTACCGCGCTGCCCTGAACGGCGTCCCGGCCGAGCTGACCGAGGCGGCGCAGATGGACGGCGCCGGCGCGTGGCAGCGGCTGGCCTACATCACCCTGCCGGTGATCCGGGGAAGCATTGCCACCAACCTGATGCTGGTGACGCTGCAGACCCTGGCTGTCTTCACCCTGATCTGGGTGATGACCGCAGGCGGTCCTGCCAACGGAAGTACTACGCTGCCCGTGCTGGCCTACCAGGAGGCCTTCAAGTTCGGAGACATTGGCTACGGCACGGCCGTGGCCACTGTCCTGATTGTCATTGGCGGCGTGTTCGGCGCGGCCTACCTCCGCCTGCTCAGGGAGCAGAGACCGTGAAACGGCGTGGCAGTACCTGGGCTGACGTGGTGTTGCTGCTGGTTGGCGCCTGTTTCCTGTTGCCGTTGCTGTGGCTGGTCTTCGGCTCCCTGGACCCGGCTGCCGGCCACGCCACCCGGGTTCCGCAGCAGCCCGGCCTGGGCAATTTCGCCGCCGTCTTCACGCCCGGGCTGCTGTTCCTGCCACTGTGGAACAGCTTCCTGCTCTCCACCGGGACCGGATTGGTGACCCTCGTGGCTGCCGTGCTGGCTGCGTACCCGTTGTCCCGCTACCGGTCCCGCTTCAACACGCCCTTCATGTACGGCATCCTCTTCGGGACCTGCCTGCCGGTGACCGCCATCATGGTGCCGGTGTACGGATTGTTCGTGCAGCTGCGGCTGCTGGACTCCATGCCCGCCACGGTGCTGTTCCTGGCCGCAACCAGCCTGCCCATGGCCATCTGGATGACCAGGAACTTCATGGATGGCGTACCGCTGGCCCTGGAGGAGGCGGCCTGGGTGGACGGTGCTTCCAGGTTGGCAGCGCTGCGGGCCATTGTGCTGCCGCTTATGCGTCCGGGCCTGGGCGTTGTGTTCATTTTCGTGTTCATCCAGGCCTGGGGAAACTTCTTCGTCCCCTTCGTCCTCCTGCTGTCCGAGTCCAGCCAGCCCGCGGCAGTATCGATCTTCAGCTTTTTCGGCCAGCACGGCGCAGTGGCGTACGGCCAGCTGGCCGCATTCTCGATTCTCTATTCGGTGCCGGTCCTGGCACTTTACGTCGTCGTGGCGCGCGGGTCCGGCAACGCCCTGGCCCTTGCGGGGGCCGTCAGGGGTTAGTCGATGTCCTCGAGGACCACACCGAAGGGCAGGGTGTCATCGAGGTGCGCCTGGTGCCCGGTGGGATTGTTCACCACCCGGACCCCGTGCAGCTTTTCCGCCGCAGACTGCATCAGCACCGGCCGGACCGTGTCGACGAAGTGCTGGCTCTTGCCGGCGAGATATTCCTTGTAAGTGGCTGGAAGCTCAATCATGGCAAAAGGATAGACCTCACCCGTCCCCATGGGGAGGGGTGCCCATTGCCGGAGTTCATGGTGCCGGGCTTGGATAGGATGACGGGCGGGACACGGCCGGCCCGGCCGCGCGCCCAACACCGTCACCAGGGGGAATCCAGTGCTTTCGACCAGCGTGCCCGAAAGAATCCAGCCGGCAGAGCTGGCCAGGGCGCAACAGGTGGCCGCGAACATCTCACGCAGTTTTGATGCGAAAGTCGTGGGGCAGCCGCGGCTGCGGGAGTCGCTGCTGGTGGGTTTGCTGACCGGCGGCCACATCCTCCTTGAAAGCGTCCCGGGCCTGGCCAAGACCACGGCAGCGCAAACGCTGGCCGAAGCCGTCAGCGCGGACTTCCGGCGAATCCAGTGCACCCCCGATCTGCTGCCCAGCGACATCGTGGGGACCCAGATCTACGACGCCGCGAAGGGCAACTTCCGCACCCAGCTCGGTCCAGTGCACGCCAACATCGTCCTGCTGGATGAAATCAACCGCTCCAGCGCCAAAACCCAAAGCGCCATGCTGGAGGCGATGCAGGAGCGTCAGACCTCCATCGGCGGCCAGGACTACGCGCTGCCCTCCCCGTTCCTGGTCCTGGCCACCCAGAACCCCATCGAACAGGAGGGCACCTACCAGTTGCCCGAGGCACAGATGGACCGCTTCATGCTCAAGGACGTGCTGGACTATCCCACTCCGGCGGAAGAGGCAGAAATCATCCGCCGGATCGATGCCGGTGTCTACACCCCCGCGCAGAAGCCCGCCGCAGCCGCCTCGCTGGACGCCATCAGCGAAATGCAGGACGTGGCCCGCCGCATCTACATTGATCCCGCGGTCATCAACTACATCGTGGGGCTCGTGTACGTGACCCGGAACGCGTCGCGATACATCGACGACCGGCTGGCCGGTTTCATCGAGTTCGGCGCCAGCCCGCGGGCCAGCATCGCTTTCAGCCAGGCGGCCCGCGCGGTGGCATTGCTGAACGGCCGCGACCACGTCATCCCCGAAGACGTACGGTCGCTGGCCCACCGGGTGCTCCGGCACCGGCTGATCCTGAACTTCGATGCCGTGGCCCAGCAGGTCCCGGTGGAATCGGTGATTGACGCCGTCGTGGCCGCCGTCCAGACTCCCTGACGCCATGGCCAGCCTCCTGCAGCGGGTGAAGTCGAAGATGGCCATCTTCGCCCACCGTAAAGCACGTGGAATGCTCGACGGCGAATACGGGTCCGTGTTCCGGGGCCGCAGCCTGGACTTCGATGACCTGCGCGCCTACGTGCCCGGTGACGAGGTCCGCGATATCGACTGGAAGGCTTCGGCGCGCCATGGCTCACCCCTGATCAGGCGCTACGTGGCGGTCCGCCGCCAGACGGTGCTGCTGGTTACCGATACCGGCCGCAACATGGCGGCGGAGGCAAGGTCAGGGGAGACGAAAAAAGACATTGCGGTGCTGGCGCTGGGAGTCCTGGGCTACCTGGCCCACCGGCACGGCGACGTGGTGGGGCTGGTGTGCGGGGACTCTTCGGCCACGCACGCACTGCCGGCCAAAAACGGTGAGGCCCACCTGGAGCGGCTGCTGAGGCAGGTGGAGTCGCGCACCCGCCTGGATGCGGCTCGCAGCCGGATCCAGGACCAGCTCGGCTATGTGGCCCGCAACGTCAAAGGCCGCCACCTGCTTTTCGTGGTCGCCGATGAGGTGGCGGCGGATGACGCCACCGGGCAGCTGCTGCGCCGGCTCCGCGCGCAGCATGAGGTCCTCTGGCTCACGGTCAGGGACGCGGAGCTGGTGCCCTCCGGGCAGGCAGGCACCACGTCCGGCGCAGGGGCCGGTTCCAGGCCTCCCACCGATTCCGTCGATGTGGCGGACTCCACCCTCCTGGCGTGGCTGCCGGCGATGTCCGGCGGGGTGGAGGCAGCGTACGCGCAGGCCACCGCGGAGCGCGACGCCGGCCGCAGGGCCATGCTCCGCGCAGCCGGAATCACGGAAGGCGAAGCGGGGGCCAGCGAAGATGTCATCACCGGCCTCTTTGCCCTGTTGGAGAGGCACCGGCGTGCAGGCTGATTCCCAGTTCTATGGCCCGCTGCAGTACAGCCCGTTGTGGATGTGGTGCGGTGCGGCACTGCTGGTCCTGGTGGGAGGCTGGTACGCCTTCCTGTTTGCCACCACCCGGCCAGCCCCGAAGACCCGGACAAGCACTGGTGGCCGCGGCCGCTCCGCCCTCACCGACCTGCAGGGGCTCAAGGCAGCCTACCTTCAGCGGATCCAGGACGTGGACCAGGCGGCGGCGGCCGGCAACCTGGATGCCCGCGCAGCACACCAGGAATTGAGCCTCCTGCTGCGCGGGTTCGTGCGGGACGCCACCGGAGTTGATGCCACCAGGATGACGCACCAGGATCTTGCCCGGCACCCTCTCCCGGCCGCGGCTGACGTCATCCAGGCCCTTTACCCCGCAGAATTCGGTCCGGGTCCGCTGCCGTCCGTGGCTTCATCGGCAACCCAGGCGGCCGCGGCGGTGCGCGCATGGAACTGATGTTCTGGTGGCTGCTGCCCATCGCCGCCGCTGCCGCAGGAGCAGCCGTCTGGCTCGCCCTGCGCGGCGGGCGGCTAAAGGCAATACCGCGACGGCCGGTGGCCCACGGGGACAGGCTCACCGCGTTGCCCGAATACCAGGCCGCCGTCCGCAGGTACCGGCGGTGGCTGGCCCTGGCGGCAACCGCCACGGCGGTGCTGCTGGTATCCACTGCGGTGGCCTCAGCCCGCCCGGTGGCCGTGGACACCGTCCGTCCGGAGCAGCACAACCGCGACATTATGCTGTGCCTGGACGCCTCCGGGTCCATGAGCAGCGCCGACGCCGCGGTAGTGGACGTCTTCTCGCGGTTGGCGCAGGAGTTCGACGGCGAACGCATCGGTTTGACGATTTTCGACAGCAGCGCCATCCAGGTGTTTCCCCTGACGGACGACTACGCCTACGCCCGGGATCAGCTCCAGGGCGCCAAGGACGCTTTCGACGGAAAACCCGGCAGCTCGGGCTTCCTGGACGGCACGTGGAGCGGCAAGGGGTCCTCGCTGATTGGGGACGGCCTGGCATCCTGCCTCAACAGCTTCCCCGCCGGCAGTCCGCCCGGGCGCTCGCGGTCAGTGGTGCTTGCCACGGACAACTTCCTTTCGGGCGATCCGGTCATGACTCTCGACCAGTCCGCCCGGCTGGCGAAGGAACGGTCAGTCCACGTCTACGCACTCAATCCGGGCGACGTGGATTACGGCGGCGGCCCGGACCAGCCTGGCGCGCAGTTGCGCGCCGCGGCGGAATTGACCGGGGGTTCCTATCATTCCCTGGACAGCCCGGAAGCAGTGCCCGGGATCGTTGAAGGCATCGAACAGACTGACACGGCCTCGATCCAGGGGGCGCCGCGTGCCGTGTTCGCGGAGGTGCCGGGGCTGCCGCTGGCTGTTGCAGTTGTTGCCGCCCTGGTGCTTTGTTCCGTGCTGTGGCGGCTCGAGCGCGTACGCCTCCGCCGCAGGGCGTGGCTGCGGAGGTGCGCCGTTGTCCTGCTGCTCCTGGCGGCGCTCCTGCGGCCCGCCCTGCCGGGCGGCACGGTCCAGGCCGCCACCGCGGACCTCAACGTTTTCTTCGTCGTGGACACCACCACCAGCATGGTGGCAGAAGACTACGCCAACGGCATGCCGCGGATGGAGGGTGTCCGGAAGGACATCATGGCGATCGCTGAACAGTTGCCCGGTGCCAGGTTTTCCCTCATCACCTTCGATACCACCGCCCACGTGCGGATGCCGCTGAGCACCGACACCCTTGCGCTGGAAACCATCACGGATGTCCTCGAACCCCCGGTCACCTCCTACGCCAAGGGCAGCAGCATCACGGCGGCCAGGCAGCTGCTTTTCGAACAGCTGGGAGCGGCCAGGGACAGCCATCCGGGCCGGCCGCAGCTGGTGTACTACCTGGGCGACGGTGAGCAGACCAGCGGCCAGGATCCGGAATCCATGAGTCCCGGCGGCGGCCTGGTGGCCGGGGGAGCAGTGCTTGGCTACGGCACGGCCGGCGGCGGCCGGATGAAGGAGAACACCGGTGATTACGACGGCGGCGGCACCGGCGGCGCGGACGCGACCCCTCCGGCGGGGAACTACGTGCAGGACAACCGGCCCGGAAATTCCGGCGACGCCCTGTCCGTCATTGATGAGGGGCATCTGCGGACAATCGCAGCCCAGCTCGGCGTGCCCTACGTGCACCGCGGCGCGGGTGCCCCGGTTGCGGACATGATGCGGCAGGCGCACCCCGGCACGATGGAACGCGGCGATGACGGGCAAGCCGCCGCCGGGACAGAGGCCTACTGGATCTTTGCCGCGGGCGCCTTCCTGCTGGCTTTGCCGGAAGTTGTGGGACTCCTGCGGCAACTTCGTGGACTACCGGGCACCGGCCGGAAGGAGGCCCGGTGGTGAACCCTGCATCCAGACGCCGGCGCCTGCTGTGGTGGTCCGCCGTGCCGGTACTCCTGGTGCTCTGCCTCGCCGCCAAACTCCTGAGCCTCGGTATCCTCGGTGGCCGAGCAGCGTCCGGCTTTGCCGCGGGGGATGCCGCCGGCGTGCAGGCAGCGGCCGGCGGACTTTCCGTGGCCAACGTCGTCGAACCGCATAAAGCGGCGTTCGCTGCCGGGGATGGGGCCGTCATGTCGGGTGACGACGCGGCTGCCAGGGCCCTGTTCGAACAGGCGCTCGGCACGGTACCGGCCGGCTCGGGGGACGAATGCCTGATCCGGGTCAACCTTGTCCTGGTGATCGAACGGCTGGGTGACCAGCGGCTCCAGGCCGGGGACCCGGCGTCGGCCGTTGCCCTTTACAGGGAGGCGCTGGCATCGGCCGGCCATGCACCGGAAAGCTGTCTAGCTGCGGACGCGGCGGCAGGTACGGGCACCCGCTTGGCGGAGGCCAGGGAACGGCTGGAGGCCAAGCTCGGCGCGGCGGGGCAATCCGCGCAGCCCGCGCCCGCGCCGGGGGAGAAATCTCCCGGGGACACGCCGGCAGGGGCGGCGCTGCAGGACCGGCTGGAGCAGCTGCAGGAGAGGTCACGGCAGGCGGAGCGGGAGCGCAACAGCGGACGCGAACGGGAAAAGTACCTGGACAGCAACGACGGCGCTGCGCCCGAACGGCCTTGGTAGGACCGGCCCTGACGAAGGAAATTCTGTGGCCGGAAGAACCACACTGTAAAAGTGCGTCTTAATTCGGCGAGGACTTGAACCGGCCCCGCCTGGCCGCCTAGAGTCTTAGACAAGTTACCGCGGTAACGTGTCAGCGATCCTCCGTTCCGGAGGGTGTGGGTGCCCCCATGTGGGCCTGACATTTGCTCACGGACTACTTCATGCAAGGCGTAACAGTCGCGGCTGTGTCCCTTGTGGAGTGCCTCCGTGTTCCCCAAACTCAATTCATTGCCGGTCCCCCTTCCGCTTAAGCCGGGGAAACCCCAATGGCCAAAGCCAAGGACGCAAATGTCACCACCAAGCCTGATTGACGCACATCCAAACCTCTCCGACACCGCCCCGGTGGCGCTGTCCTACGAGCTGTTCCCGCCGCGTTCGCCCGCGGCAGCGGAGACGCTCTGGACCACCATCCGCGAACTGGAAACAACCGAGCCGGACTATGTCTCGGTGACGTACGGCGCCAGCGGATCCAACCGGGACACCGCCGTCGAACTCATTAACCGGCTCCTGCTCGAAACCACGCTGCGGCCGCTTGCGCACCTCACCTGCGTGGGCAACAGCCCGCAGGAACTCGCCGCCATCGTCGGTGAGCTGCTGGACACCGGGGTACGCGGAATCCTTGCCCTGCGCGGCGACCTTCCCAAGGACGCAAGCGCACCGGCGGCCGGATCCCTCCGCTACGCCCAGGACCTGATCGAACTCATCCGCCGCGTGGAGCAGCGCCGTTCAGCCCTGCTCTGTGCCGGCAAGATCGCCGTGGGCGTGGCCGCATATCCCTCGCGGCACCCTGAATCGCCCAGTGAGGAACACGACGTGGAGGTGCTGCTGGCCAAGCAGCGCTCCGGGGCGGACTTCGCCATCACCCAGGTGTTCTTCGAGACCAGGCAGTACGCGGACCTGCTTACCCGGGCGCGCCGTGCCGGCGTGACCATCCCGATCATTCCGGGAGTCATGCCGCTCACCAGCCTCCGCCGGCTGAAACGGCTGGGAGAGCTCACCGGCGTGGAGCCGGCCCCGCAGCTGATGGAGCGCCTCGCCGCGGCAGGCAGTGACCTCGAACGGCTCCACATAGGCGTCGACGCCACCGTCGACCTCGCCAATGCCGCCCTTCATGCGGGTGCTCCCGGCATCCACATCTACACCTTCAACGAGCACCAGAGCGCACTGGAGGTGCTGGACAAGCTGGCCCTTCCGCGGCGCAGCCGCCCCGGCAGCCGGCGTGCCTCAGGCGCCGCGCAGCTCGCCGGCTGACCAGCACTTTCACAGCCTTCGCCCGCGGGCGCCAAACCCCGGGCTCCACACACGTCTTCGACCCAAGGAACTTTGCCATGCCCAAAAACACCCTGCCCACCAACGCCACCCCCTTCCCCTCCGCCTCCCTCCTCGGCTACCCCCGCATCGGCCGGCGCCGCGAGCTCAAAAAGGCCGTTGAGGCCTACTGGGCCGGAAAAATCGACGCCGCCGCCCTGGAGGCCGCCGCCAGGGACATCCAGCTTTCCATCGCCACGCGCCTGCAGGAACTCGGCCTCACCGAAGCCGCCGCAGTGCCGGGCACCTTTTCCTACTACGACCAGGTCCTGGACACCACCGCGCACCTGGGCGCTGTTCCGGCACGATTCGGCAAGCTCCTCAACGCTGACGGTCAGCTGGACATCGACGGCTACTTCACGCTGGCCCGCGGCACCAAGGACCAGCAGCCGCTGGAAATGACCAAGTGGTTCGACACCAACTACCACTATCTGGTGCCTGAGATCGGCCCCGAAACCGAATTCACCCTGGCCTCCACCGCCAAGGTCGACGAGTTCGTCTTCGCCCTGGAAAACGGCATCGAAACCCGCCCCTACATCGTGGGCCCGGTCACCTACCTGCTCCTGTCCAAGGCCTCGGACGACGCGCCGGCCGGCTTCGCACCGCTGTCCCGCCTTGAGGACCTCCTCCCGGTGTACGTGCAGCTGCTGGAGAAGCTGTCCGCCGCCGGAGCCGGCTGGGTCCAGCTCGACGAACCCGCCCTGGTGGTAGACCATGACACCCCGGCCGCGGAGATCGAAGCCGCTGTTGCGCGGGCCTACGAGGTCCTGACGGCTGCAGCCAACCGCCCCCAGATCCTTGTCTCCACCCCCTACGGTTCGCTGGAGGGCCAGCTGGGCACCCTCGCAGCGACCAACATCGACGCGCTGCACATTGATGTCTTCAAGGGTGCCGTGCCCTCCGCAGCTGCGCTGGCCGGGCTGGGCAACAAGACCCTGGTGGCCGGCGTCGTGGACGGCCACAACATCTGGCGCAACGACCTCGCCGCTTCAGCTGCCAAGCTGGACCAGCTGAAGGCAGCCGCCGGCAGGCTCACCGTATCCACCTCCACCTCCACCCAGCACGTCCCGCACGACGTCGACGAGGAAACCCAGCTGTCCCGCCAGCTCCGCAGCTGGCTGGCGTTCTCCGACCAAAAGGCCGTTGAAGTCAGGACCCTGGCGTCCTACCTGGCGGACCCCGCCTCCGCCCAGGCCGCCATCGACGAAGCAACGGCCGTGGTCGCCTCCCGTGCGACCGCAGCAGGTGTCCGCCGCGCGGACGTCCGCGCCCGCACCGAAGCCCTGACCGCGGCCGACTTCGCCCGCTCCGACTACTCCGTCCGTGAGGCAGCCCAGGAAGAAGCACTCCACCTCCCGCCGCTGCCCACCACCACCATCGGGTCCTTCCCGCAGACGGCTGAAATCCGTTCCGCCCGGGCGCGCAACACCAAGGGCGAGCTGAGCGATGAGCAGTACGAGCAGTTGATGAAGGACGAGATCAAGCACGTGGTGGACCTGCAGGAAGAGCTGGGCTACGACGTCCTGGTCCACGGCGAGCCCGAGCGCAACGACATGGTCCAGTACTTCGCGGAAAACCTTGAGGGTTTCGACGTCACGGTCCACGGCTGGGTCCAGTCCTACGGCTCCCGCTGCACCCGTCCCTCCATCCTCTGGGGCGACGTCACACGCAGCGCCGCCATCACGGTGAAGTGGGCAGAATATGCGCAGTCCCTGACCAGCAAGCCCATGAAGGGCATGCTCACCGGTCCGGTCACCATCCTGGCGTGGTCCTTCGTCCGCGATGACCAGCCGCTGGGGGAGACCGCCAACCAGGTTGGCCTGGCGCTGCGCGACGAAATAGCCGACCTGGAAGCCGCCGGCATCAAGGTCATCCAGGTGGACGAGCCCGCCCTGCGTGAACTGCTCCCGCTGCGCAAGGCCGACCAGGCCCACTACCTGAAATGGTCGGTCGACTCGTTCCGCCTGGCCACGGCCGGAGCCGCCGACTCAACCCAGATCCACACGCACCTCTGCTACTCCGAGTTTGGCGTGATCATCGACGCGATCGACGGTCTGGACGCCGACGTGACGTCCATCGAAGCGGCCCGCTCCCGCATGGAGGTTGTCCACGACCTCGAGTCCCACGGCTTCGGCCGCGGTGTTGGCCCCGGCGTGTACGACATCCACTCGCCCCGCGTCCCGGGTGAGGCCGAGGTCACCGAGCTGCTGTCCACCGCCGTCAAGCACGTCCCCTCCCGCCAGCTTTGGGTCAACCCGGACTGCGGCCTGAAGACCCGCGGCTACGCCGAGACCGAGGAGTCCCTGCGCAACCTGGTCAAGGCCACCCAGCAGGTGAGGGCCGGGCTGCTGGAAGCGGCCAAGTAGCAACTACGCAAAAATAACGGGTTTCGACGGGCTCAACCACCGGTGGTTGAGCCCGTCGAAACCCGCCGTCATTTAATCAGGATTCCCAGACGATCTCGTCGTCCACCACGCCGTCCTGGTCCGCGGAGGCCACCAGGACCTCATCGGTGAAGTGCTCGCCGAGCGTGAAGTCCATGACGAAGTAGCGTTCGGGCTGGCCCGGGTAGATGCCCACGTGGCCAAGCTTCAGGGCCTTGAGGAAAACCTCGTTGGTGAGCTGGCTGCGGTCCTGGACGCCAAAGACCTTGTGCAGGTGTTCGTCCTTGAGCGCGTTGCAGTGGAAGTGCAGGTACTCCTGGGGACTGGTGCCCTCCTGCTCAAGTTCCTCCGCGATCATTTCCCGGACTTCATCCACGAGTTCGGGGAGGAAGCGCAACCGGTATTCCACCTTGCGGAGGGCCGCCTCGTCGAAGTGGTCGTGGGCATTGATGTTCAGGTCGAGTTCCAGCGGTTGGCCGCGCAGCTCATGCTTGGCGGCGAAGAGATGATCCATCCCGTGGTTGAGGTCAATCTCCCCAAAGTGCTGGCTCGCTACCTTGTTCATAGTCTCAACATAGACCCGAAGGGCAGACCATTCCAGCGTTCGGCCCTAATTCACCGCGGTGCGCATTCCGGCAAGGGTTTCGGCCAGCAGGTCAACAAACAGCTGTACGCGCGCGGTTTTCCGGTCGTTGATCAGCAGTGCAAACACGTTCCTGGCCAGCCGGATCTCGGGGACGTCCAGCACCACCACGCCGGCAGGTTTGTTCCGCAGCGCGAGTTCCGGAACGAGGGCGGCGCCCAGTCCTGCGGCGGCCATCTCCAGGCTTGCATGGAAGTCGTCGCTGTGCGCCACCACGCGGGGGTGCAGATTGCAGCCGGCGAACAGCCGCTCGATCACCATGGCATCGCTGGTTCCGGGATGGTGCATGATCCACGGCATTTCCGAAAGGTGGTCGGCTGCCACCTTCGCATCGGCCCGGAAGCCCCATCCGGCCGGCAGGACCACACGGAAGTCGTCGTCACCAATCCACTGGCGGTTGATGGTGTTGGGCCAGGCGAATCCGGTCTGGCCCACCTGGAAGACCACGGCGAGGTCCAGGTCGCCGCCGGTCCGCAGCCCCTGGATGGTCTGGCCAGGTTCCGCGACTGACACCCGCAGGTCGATACCGAGTTTCTTCCACGCAGGGTTCTTCAGGATGCGGGGCAGGACGTAGGTGGCCAGGCTGGGAAAGATGCCCAGCCGCAGCTCCTGGCTTTCGGTGTCCCGGGTCCTCGAAGCGGCCGCCATCAGCGCTTCAATATCCGTCAGCACCTTGGCGGCATGGCGGGTCATGACGACGGCGGCTTCCGTGGGGATCACGGACCGCGCCGAACGCTGGAAGAGGGTGACGCCCGTTTCCCGCTCCAGGGCGGACATCTGCTGCGAGACTGCGGAGGCCGTGTAGCCGAGCGTCGCGGCTGCCGCAGCGAAGGAGCCCAGCCGCGTAACCTCCAGGAGGGTCTTCAGGTGTACGGGATTTACCACCAGTTCACAGTACTGCACCCATCCGCCGCCGGTGCTGCGCCGAATTGCCCTCTGTATAACCAGCACAGCGGCAATGTTCAGCAGAGGAGCATGAAGTGTCACTTGACCCAGCAGTAAGTGCAGGCGGCCGGCGGCGCGTAGCCGTGATCGGCAGCGGGGTGGCCGGATTGACCGCCGCCTACGTACTGAACAGGCAGGACGACGTCACCCTGTTTGAGGCCGATTCGCGGCTGGGCGGCCATGCCCACACCCACGACATGCCGCAGGCGGACGGCGGCGTCATCGGCGTGGACACCGGGTTCATCGTGCACAACGAACGGACCTATCCCACCCTGCTGCGGTTGTTCGCGGAGCTGGGCGTCGAAACCCAGGACTCCGAAATGAGCATGTCCATCCGCTGTGACGGCTGCGGGCTGGAATACGCCGGCGCCCGCGACGGCGCACGCGGAATCATCGCCAGGCCTTCAAGCCTGCTGCGCGGGCGCTACCTGCTGATGCTGCTGGAGGTCACCCGCTTCTACCGCAAGGCAAGGGAACTGCTCAGGACCGCGCCGCCGTCGGCCGTCAGCGACGAAGTCGACGTCCCGGAACTGACCCTGGGAGCCTTCCTGGAGCGGGAAAAATTCAGCCCCTATTTCATTTCCCACTTCATGACCCCCGTGGTCAGCGCAGTCTGGTCCTGCGACCCCACTACCGCCCTGGCCTATCCGGCGCGCTACCTTTTTACGTTCCTGGGCCACCACGGCCTGCTGGGCATCAAGGGCTCGCCGCAGTGGCGCACGGTCACCGGCGGATCCGCCCGATACGTGGAGAAGCTGGCCGCCACGCTGTCCGACGTCCGGCTGAACACCCCCGTCACTGCCATCCGGCGGACCACGGACGGCGTGGAGCTGGTGACTGCCGGCGGCCTCGAGGATTTCGACGCCGTCGTCATTGCCACCCACCCCGCCCAGGCGCTCGGGTTCCTGGCCGACGCCACCCCTGAGGAAAAGGAGGCGCTCAGCGGCATGCCCTATTCCGTGAACCACACCGTGTTCCACCAGGACCCCGCGGTCCTGCCCGCGGCGGACAACGCCAAAGCGTCCTGGAACTACCGGCTCCCGGCCTGCGACGCCAGGCCGGACAAGGTGCTGGTCAGCTATGACCTCACCCGGCTGCAGCGGCTTGAGCCCGCAGACGGCCGCCCCTACCTGGTGAGCCTGGGCGAGTCGGAGCTGATCTCCGACGACGCGGTGCTGGAACGGATGGTGTACGAGCATCCGCAGTACACCCCCGAGTCCTTGAAGGCGCAGCAGGCCATCGCCGCCCTGGGCAACAGCCGGATCGCTTATGCGGGGGCCTACCTTGGCTGGGGCTTCCACGAGGACGGCGCGCTCTCCGGGGTGCGTGCTGCGGAGAAGCTCGGCCGGACCTGGCCGGTGGCCCGGGCCGCCGATTCCGCGGACGCCACTGGTGAAGGGGAGCGGGAACTGCTGTCCGCAGAACCTGTATGAGCATGGAAGCCTCGATCTACCGCACGTCCATTTCCCATGTGCGGCACACCCCGTTGAAGAATGCCTTCACCTACCGCAGCTACAGCTGGTTCGTGGACGTCGACGACCTTCCCCGCCTGCCCCGACTGCTCCGGCCGCTGGCAGTGTTCCGCGCCGCGGACCATCTGGGGGACCCCGGCGCCGGTATCCGCTCCAACGTGGAGCGGTACCTGCGGACCCAAGGCATTGAGCCCGACGGCGGCCCCATCCACATGCTGGCCAGCGCCAGGGTTTTCGGCTACGTCTTCAACCCGCTCTCGCTGTTCTGGTGCTACGACACAAGCGGGCAACTCCGGTGCGTTGTGGCGGAGGTCCACAACACCTACGGCGAACGGCACTGCTACCTGCTGCAGACAGATCCCTCCGGGCGGGCCACGGTGCCGAAGGCGTTCTACGTTTCACCTTTCAACGACGTCGACGGGCAGTACCGCATGAAGCTCCCGGCGCCGGGGGAGCGGCTTGCGGTATCAATCGTGCTGGAGCGCGAAGGGCACCGGCCGTTCGTCGCCACCATGGACGGCAGGAGGAGACCGGCCAGCATCCGGAACATCCTGGCAGCGGCCGTCACCGTGCCTGCCGCGCCACTGCTGGTATCCGCCCTGATCCGGCTCCAGGGCGTTAAGCTCTGGGCAAGACGCCTGCCCGTCGTCGCCAGACCACATCACCCCCCACAGGAGGCAGTTCAATGACAATGACGGACGATAACGGCACCGCTTCGGCTGAGCGGCCGGTGAACCAGGCCGGTTCCGCCGCGCCGTACACCGTGCCGCAGCCCCCCGCGTCCATCGATGCGGCGATCTGGCCCGGAATTGCCGCGGTACCCTCCGGTTTCAAGGCGGACGCTGCCGCGCGGATCGCGGACGGGATCTTCAAGGCCGCCGTGCGGCGCCTTCCGCTCGAGGTCCGCTACCCGGACGGACAGGTCCTGGGCTCAGCCCCGGCAGGCTCGCGTGTTCCGGTCATGACCATCCACCGGCCCGGGCACTTTGCCCTGCGGCTGGGTGACGGGGGCCTGATCGGCCTTGGTGAGTCCTACATGGCCGGTGACTGGGACGCTGACAACCTCACGGCAGTGCTGGAGGTCTTCGCGGCCCGGGCGGGCACCCTGATACCGGTCCCGCTGCAGAAACTGCGGTCAGTTTTCCTGCCCCGCCAGCCGCGGACGGAACGCAACTCGCTGAAGAACACCCGTTCCAACATCTCCCGTCACTACGACCTCTCCAACGAACTGTTCACCACGTTCCTTGACGAGACCATGTCCTACTCCAGTGCTCTCTTCCCCGCGTCCGGAAGTGCCGTGAAGGACATGCCGTGGGAGGGCTTCGCCGCCGCCCAGCAGGCGAAGATCGACCGGCTGCTGGACAAGGCCGCCGTCGGACCCGGAACCCGGGTGCTGGAGATTGGCACCGGCTGGGGCGAACTGGCGCTGCGTGCAGCCGCCCGCGGTGCCACCGTCTACTCGGTCACACTGTCCAGCGAACAGCAGGCACTGGCCCGGCAGCGGGTAGCCGAGGCAGGCTATGCGGACCAGGTGACCATCGAGCTGAAGGATTACCGCGCCGTGGAGGGCGAGTATGACGCCGTGGTCTCGGTCGAGATGATCGAGGCAGTGGGCTATGAATACTGGGCCACGTACTTCCAGACCATCGAGCGGGTCCTGGCCCCGGGCGGGAAGGTGGCCATCCAGGCCATCACCATCGCGCACGACCGCCTCCTGGCTACCCGGACCGGCTACACCTGGGTGCACAAGTACATCTTCCCGGGCGGGGTGATTCCGTCGGTGCGCGCCATCGAGGAAGTCACCGAAAAGCGGACCGGACTGCAGGTCCGGGAACGCCTGGCTTTCGGTGAACACTACGCCGAGACGCTGCGGCTCTGGGAAGAACGCTTCATGGCTCGAAAGGACGAAGTGGCCGGGCTGGGCTTCGACGCCGTCTTCCAGCGGATGTGGCTGTTCTACCTGTGCTATTCGAGGGCCGGGTTCGCCTCGGGCTACCTCAACGTCCAGCAGATTGTGCTGGACCAGAGGAAGAACGCCGCCGCCAACGGGGACCGCTGATGACTGCTGTACTTGCCGAAACGATTGCAGAGGTCCTGCGGCCCGTGGTGGGCGGGGAACTGCCCGTCCGCCTGAAGGCCTGGGACGGCTCGGAGGCAGGCCCCGAAAACGCACCGGTGGTCCGGCTCAACAGCCCGGACGCGATCCGGCGGTTGCTGTGGAACCCCGGCGAGCTCGGCGCCGCACAGGCCTACGTCACCGGTGAACTGGATGTTGACGGGGACCTCAACTCCGCGCTGCAGCAATTGTGGGAGGTGGTCCGGCAACGCCGGCTGTCCGGCATCCGCCTCACGCCCGGCGTCATCGCCGGAATAGGCAGGATTGCCCGCTCGGCGGGCGCGCTGGGGACACCCCCGGCTCCGCCGGCAACTCAGGCCAAGGTCCGCGGACGGCTGCACAGCCTGCTCCGTGACCGGGCCGCGATCAGCCACCACTACGATCTCAGCAACGATTTCTACGGCCTGATCCTGGATCCGCAGATGGCCTACTCCAGCGGATACTGGACCCAGGAGCCCGGACCGGGCTACGGCGTAGAGGACGCCCAGCGCGACAAGCTGGACCTGGTGTGCCGCAAGATCGGGCTGCAGCCGGGCATGCGCCTGCTGGATGTCGGCTGCGGCTGGGGTTCCCTGAGCCTGCACGCTGCGCGTCACTACGGAGCCACGGTGGTTGGTGTCACCCTCTCCGTGGAACAGAAAGCATTCATCGACGCGCGGATCAAGGAGTACGGCCTGGAAGGCCAGGTGGAGATCCGGGTACAGGATTACCGGCAGGTTCCGGACGGCCCGTTCGACGCCGTCGCCTCCCTTGAGATGGGCGAGCACGTGGGACAGAAGAACTATCCGGTGTACGCCCGGGCGCTGTTCGACAACCTGGCACCGGGAGGGAAGGTCCTGGTCCAGCAGATGTCCCGGCGCGGCCGGCATCCTGGTGGCGGCCCGTTCATCGAATCCTTCATCGCCCCCGACATGCACATGCGCCCGGTGGGGGAGACCCTGAACTTCCTCGAGGGCGCCGGATTCGAGGTGGAGGGGGTCGAAGGCATGCGCCGGCACTACGTGCGCACCCTCGAAGCCTGGTACGCGACATTTGAGCAGAACCAGGACCGGGCCGAGGAAATGATGGGCCGGGAAGTCGTCCGTGTATGGCGCCTGTATTTGGTGGGGGCGCTCCGCAGCTTCGCTGAAGGGCGGATGGGCGTGGAACAGATGCTCTGCAGCAGGCCCGCTCCGCTGTAGCTGTTGCCACGGAGGCAGGTGCGATTGGTCACCCCAAGGGGTTCCGAAGGTCACTTCGGGACCCCTTTTCCGTGTCCGAAAGCCCTGTGGACAACGCCGCGACACGCCGTCGTTTCCGCGACACGCTGGCCGTTAATTGTGGCTAAGTACTCCACAGGGTGTGGACCGGACTGACAAAAATCCCGGGATCCCGGCCATTTTGCCGGCCCGTGCCTGTGGATTAACGGTGCATTAAATGACATACTTGTAATACATCATCTTGGGGTCCAAAAGAGGCGCCTGCACTACATGTAGTATCTTCATACGGCTTGGACGGGGACACCGCACCAGCAATAGATTTCAACTAAGGGGACAGCGACAATGACCGTAACGGTTTACACGAAGCCTGCTTGTGTTCAGTGCAACGCCACCTACCGTGCGCTCGATAAAAAGGGCATCACCTACCAGAGCGTCGACATCTCCCAGGACGCCGAGGCTCTTGAGCGCCTGAAGGCACTGGGTTACATGCAGGCTCCCGTTGTGGTCACCGACCAGGACCACTGGTCAGGCTTCCGCCCGGACAAGATCGAGGAACTGGCGCTGGCCGCTGTTTCCTCCGTGGCCTAAGGTTTCCGCTTTTCCCGACAGCAACCAGCTGAGGTGACGTCCATGGTGGCACCCACAGCACAGCGTGACCACGCGGCTCAGCGCGTGGAGGCGTCCGCGACGGCCAGTGCACAGGCTGATGCGGAGCCGGTCAGCACCGGCAGCCAGCTCATCTATTTTTCCTCTGCATCCGAGAACACCAGCCGCTTCGTCAGGAAGCTGGGCCGTGAGGTTGCCCGGATCCCGCTCTACGCGAAGGACGCACCCCTACTCGCCACCCGGCCGTTCGTGCTGGTGGTGCCCACCTACGGTGGCACCGGGGGAGAAGGATCCGTTCCCAAGCAGGTCATCCGGTTTCTCAACAACCCGCAAAACAGGCAACTGCTCCGCGGCGTGATTGGTGCCGGCAACACGAACTTCGGGGACAACTACTGCATGGCCGGGGACATCATCGCCGCCAAGTGCAAAGTACCCCACCTCTATCGATTCGAACTTATGGGAACGCCGGAAGACGTCACCCGGGTCAACCAAGGATTGGACACGTTTTGGACACGACTGTCGCAGACACAGAAGTAACCAGGGCCCAGAAGCCTGAGATGCCCGCTGCCTACAAGGGGCTGGGCTACCACGAGCTGAACGCCATGCTGAACCTCTATGGTCCCAATGGCGAAATCCAGTTCGGCGCCGACCGCGAGGCTGCGCACCAGTACTTCCTGCAGCACGTGAACAACAACACCGTCTTCTTCCACGACCTGGAGGAGAAGCTCGACTACCTGGTGAAGAACCAGTACTACGAGCGCGAGACGCTGGACCAGTACACGATGAACTTCATCCGTGAACTGTTCAACCGCGCCTACAAGAAGAAGTTCCGCTTCGAAACCTTCCTGGGCGCCTTCAAGTTCTACACCTCCTACACGCTGAAGACCTTCGATGGCAAGCGTTTCCTGGAGCGCTACGAGGACCGCGTGTGCATGGTTGCACTGCACCTGGCCCGCGGCAACGAGCAGCTCGCCCTGCAGATGGTGGACGAGATCATCGAGGGCCGCTTCCAGCCGGCCACCCCCACGTTCCTGAACGCGGGCAAGAAGCAGCGCGGCGAACTGGTTTCCTGCTTCCTGCTCCGCATTGAAGACAACATGGAGTCGATCGGCCGCTCCATCAACTCCGCCCTGCAGCTGTCCAAGCGCGGCGGCGGCGTGGCGTTTGCGCTGACCAACATCCGCGAAGTCGGCGCCCCCATCAAGCAGATCGAAAACCAGTCCTCTGGTGTCATCCCCGTGATGAAGCTCCTCGAAGACAGCTTCTCCTACGCCAACCAGCTCGGTGCCCGCCAGGGCGCCGGGGCTGTGTACCTGCACGCCCACCACCCGGACATCTACCGGTTCCTGGACACCAAGCGGGAGAACGCGGACGAGAAGATCCGCATCAAGACCCTCTCGCTGGGCGTCGTCATCCCGGACATCACGTTCGAGCTGGCCAAGAAGGACGAGGACATGTACCTGTTCTCGCCGTACGACGTCGAACGCGTCTACGGCATGCCGTTCTCCGACGTCTCGGTCACCGAGAAGTACTACGAGATGGTAGACGATTCCCGGATCAAGAAGACCAAGATCAAGGCGCGCGAGTTCTTCCAGACCCTCGCCGAGATCCAGTTCGAGTCCGGCTACCCGTACATCATGTTCGAGGACACCGTGAACCGGGCCAACCCGATCGACGGCAAGATCATCATGTCCAACCTGTGCTCGGAGATCCTCCAGGTCTCCCAGCCCACCACGTACAACGATGACCTGTCCTACGCGGACACCGGCAAGGACATCTCCTGCAACCTGGGTTCGCTGAACATCGCGAAGACCATGGACTCGCCGGACTTCGGCCTCACCATTGAGACCGCCATCCGTTCGCTGTCCGCCGTTTCGGACATGTCCAACATCACTTCGGTGCCGTCCATCGCCAAGGGCAACGACCAAAGCCACGCAATCGGCCTGGGCCAGATGAACCTGCACGGCTACCTGGCCCGGGAGCGGGTCCACTACGGCTCCGAAGAGGGCCTGGACTTCACCAACATCTACTTCTACTCCGTGGTGTACCACGCTGTGCGGGCCTCCAACCTGCTGGCCATCGAAACCGGCCAGACGTTCGGCGGCTTCGAGAAGTCCAAGTACGCCTCGGGCGAGTTCTTCGACAAGTACACGGAGCAGGAATGGGTGCCGCAGACCGAGAAGGTCCGCGAGTTGTTCAAGAACGTGCACATCCCCACGCAGGCTGACTGGCAGGCGCTCAAGGCCTCCGTCATGGAGCACGGCATCTACAACCAGAACCTGCAGGCGGTGCCGCCCACCGGCTCGATCTCCTACATCAACAACTCCACCTCCTCGATCCACCCGGTGGCGTCCAAGATCGAGATCCGCAAGGAAGGCAAGCTGGGGCGTGTCTACTACCCGGCGCCGTACCTGACCAACGACAACCTGGAGTACTACCAGGACGCGTACGAAATTGGCTACGAGAAGGTTATTGACACCTACGCCGCGGCCACCCAGCACGTGGACCAGGGCTTGTCGCTGACGCTGTTCTTCAAGGACACCGCCACCACCCGCGACATCAACAAGGCCCAGATCTACGCCTGGAAGAAGGGCATCAAGACCATCTACTACATCCGTCTCCGCCAGCTCGCGCTGGAAGGGACCGAGGTAGAGGGTTGCGTCTCCTGCATGCTGTAGCCCCGGTGGTCGAGCCTGTCGAGACCAAAGGTTGAGTACGACGGCGGGCGCCCGCCCGCCGTCGTACGCTTTTACTTAGAGAAAACCCACCCAACGCATAGGGGATGACATGACCGAGAAGGTCAAGCTGCTGAGCCACGTCGAGGCCATCAACTGGAACCGCATCCAGGACGACAAGGACGTGGATGTCTGGAACCGCCTGGTGAACAACTTCTGGCTGCCGGAG
>Ga0308169_10000696_pt1 | contig 45161 bp, 41 predicted proteins | sample PhyBR1_2_FD_202139 | JGI IMG/M metagenome (GOLD analysis project Ga0308169, IMG submission 202139) | Phyllosphere microbial communities from UC Gill Tract Community Farm, Albany, California, United States - DLSLSB.R1 | ecosystem: Host-associated > Plants > Phyllosphere > Unclassified | place... | reverse complement strand
GGGGGGGGGGGAGGTGTGAGCGCGCCGCTCCCGGGCGAGCGCTAGAAGAGGAGGAAGGTCACGCACAGCGAGAACGGTCCCGTCGTTGCCCGCGCACGGCACAGGCGTCGAGTCTTTGCTGCCCGACTTGACCGGCACCATCTCGCCATCTGCGTACGCGGCTCTGCATGGGAGAATCAGCTTCTGCGAGCTCGAGGTGGGTGAGGGTGAGAGAAACGGGCGACGCACTTCCAGGCGCACGTCTCGTCGCGAGTCTTGGTCGTGACGATGAGGTGCGCGACGTGGCTGATACTCGCGAGCGCCTCGCCGCGAAAGCCGTAGGTGCCGAGCGACGACAGGTCCTCGAACGCCTTGATCTTGGACGTGGTGAATCGCTCGCAGAGGATCGGCAGGTCGTCTTTCTGCAGGTCGTGGCGGAGTTAGGCGAGTCAGCGTGCGACCATGATGGAGGGAAGAGTCCGAGAAGTGCAGGGAGAGGAGGGACGCACCCTGATGCCGCTGCCGTTGTCCTGGATCTGGAGGAGCTTGAGGCCGCCGTCCTTGACCGTGATGCGGATGCTGGTTGCGCCTGCGTCGAGCGCGTTCTCGATGAGCTCCTTGAGCGCGTTGGACGGGCGCTGGATGATCTGCAGGGGGGGTAAGGGCGAGTGAGCCGGCTGAATGGGTCGCGAGGTGGGGAGGAGGGGAGGGGGAGACGAGGAGGATGGAGCGCACCTCGCCTGCAGCGATGCGGTTGACGACGTGCTCTGGGAGCTTGGCAATGGCCCTCGGTGCCGTTACCGCGGCGTCTGCTGGTGCTGCCGCCATCGTGAGGCGACGCTCACCCTCGCCGAGGGCGACGAGCGCGACCGAACGTGCTGGCCAGCGCGGCGTGCGTGTGTGCCAGCGGCAGGGCGTGATTCGAGCTCGTGCTGTGCTGCTGTACTGAGCAGCTGGCTCGCCCGAGCTGTGGTCGAGAGCGTGGGCGAGGAAGGAGGATGGCGGACGAGACGGAGCTCTCGAGGCAGCTCTCGGCGGCTCTCGCTCACGACGAGGGTACCGGGAGACGGTGCAAGACTGTTGTGCAATGCAGAAAGACCACTTGCGAAAGAGCCGCGCCCCGTTGAGCGAGTGTGTCCGCTGCCCTCCTCCTCCTCGTCCTGCTCCCGAACCTTTTCCTCGCCTCCTCGCCGTCTTCCAGCCCGCCTGCTCCTTGCCGTGCGCCTCGAGACGATGCTGCTGGTCTTGAAGAGTGTGCCGGCCCTGCTCGGTCACCAACTCGGACCCGGAGAGCGCTAGCCGAGGCCTGCAGCCCTCGCGAGGTCTCCTCTGTCGTCCTGAAAGGGCGGCGTGAGGAGGTCCGAGGAGGCGAGGAAGAGCCGGGCGGGTGTGTCGGTCTGGCGTGCATCGATAGGCCGTCCTCAGGGAGGTGGAAGCCCGAGGATGGTACAATGTGCCGCGGTTGAGTGCGGAGCAAGGAGGAGTGCGCCTCTCGCGAGCGCGGTCGTTCGCAGGAGCTAGTAATGAAGATTACGGCGCAAACGCTATGTCATTTGTAATCGAACGTGAGGCCGGCTCGCCCGCGCTTTGACCCTCCTTCTCTCGCGCTCGTCCGGCTCTGCTGAGCCTCTTGCGCTACCACAAGCTTGTGCGCTGCAATGCACGAGTCAAGAGTGCGACAGAAGCAAATGCTCGCGAGCCGTCGCCGAATTTCGAGGAGAGCGGCTCGGCGGATCCGCGAGCGCACGGGCCTGCTCCACCTCGATCGCCTCGTCAAGCAAAGTGCGCAGCGGCCTCTCGGACGTGCCGCAGCCCGGCGCAACTGAAAGGGGTCCGCGCGAACGCGGAACGACGGTGGCCGAGCCAGAGTGCGACCGAAATGACGCGCGTTCGCCGGATCGCCCTGTTCCTCCACCTCGCCTCGCTTTTCGAACGCCTCGCTCGGCCAACCTCTTCTCTGGCTCTGCCTCTTCGTCGCTGTCCAGCTGTCGATCGCTCGCGCTTGGGTCTGCACCAGCCTCTCGACAACCGTGCGTCCAAGTCGTCCTCTCTCCTCGTCGAAGCCGAGCCCGCCGAGCTGACCTCCTTTGACGTCGATGCAGGCCTTCACCTCGTCGCCTCGCCTTGTCGTACCGCGCCAGCTACTCGCGCCCCCTCGATCTCGCCCTTCCGCCCCCTCGACTCGCCGCTCGACGCCATGACGGGCCCCGTCGTCAACGTGCCACAAGGCCGCCGCATTCGGTACAACTCGCTGTACTGGGTCCTCCCGACCATCGCCGCTGCGTGCTGGTTCTCGCTCATCCGTGCGTCCCCTCTCCTTTTCGCTGAGCCGAGCCGGGCGAGGTACGTGCGCGAGCGAGAGCGCGAGCTGACCTTCCTTCCCTCGCGCGCAGTCGGGTTGCTCCTCTGGTGGGCCGTCGACGACAACGCGCGGCAGTACCAGGTCGAGCAGGCGACGATTGTGGTACGTCGAGCGCCTTTCGTACGCAGGAGAAGATGGCGATGATGCGCTCGAGCCCATCGTGTCGAGACCCGCGGCTGACTCTGTCTCCTCGCCCGCCTCGCAGTACGTCTCGAACATCGGCGCAGCGCACCAGTGGCTCTTCATCTTTCTCGGCTCGATGACGGCCGTCTTCTGTACGTCCCGCCGCCCCTCTCATTGTCGTCGTCGTCGTCGTCGACCTTCCCAACCCACTTCTCTTGCTGACGTTCTCCTCGCTCGCCCGCAGACATCCTCTCGCTCCTCGCCGAGCGCTGGCTCCGTCATCTTCGTCGCATCCCGGGCGCACTGCGCAAGCGCGACCGCAACGCCGACATCGTCGCGCTCGTGTTCGGCATCGGCGGCGGCGTCGCCCTCATCCTCCTCACCTGCTTCAACGCCGTCACGCACTCGACCGGCCACTGGACCTGCACCGCCATCTTCGTCGTCTGCATCGCCGCCTCGGCGCTCGCACAGACGCTCGAGCTGCACTGGCTCCACCAGGACCACGTCGATCGCAAACATCTTCGTCGCAACTGTTACATCAAGTGGGGCGTCGTCGTCCTCGCCATCGCAGCAGCCATCAGCTTTGGCGCCTCGTATGGCGTGTGCGCTGGTTCACAGGACGGCGTGCCCCTGTCGCCCAAGTGCAACCGGGTCAAGTCCGCCGCCGGTGCGTTCCTTCCTCTCTATCTGCCTGGATCTGCCCAGAGCCCTGGCTGACCTCTATATTGCTGTACGAAGCAACCTTAGAGTGGCTGATCGCGACGCTGTACGGCGTCTACCTCATCTCGCTCATCTTCGACCTGTGGCCGGCGACCAAAACGGTCGGGCACAAGTTCGACGAGCGCCTCATCGCCGAGGACAAGGCCAACACGCTCCACTTCCACAAGCGCACGTCGCTGCCAGGTGCACCGGGCGGCATTGGCCAGCTCGACCACAACAGCGCGACGCTCGACGCCGTCGAGATGGGCACGGCGCGCCCGAGCGAGTCGACGGCGGGCGAGTACGGCGCGTACGCGCCCCAGCAGTCGGCGGCGAGCTCTCTCGCACAGCCCGAGATGGCACACGTGCACGGCATGACGGGGCACGGCCCCGTCACGCGCGAGGCGTACTAGACGGGCCGCGCGCTCGTACCCCTTCGCCCTCGTCTCGCTCTCTCTCCCGCTCCTCCTCTAATATCGTCTCTCTCTCGCCTTGTAGCACTACCCCTACACCTCACCTTTGTCCATAGTAGAGCCTCGCGTCCTTGCACAGCACCGCACTGCGTCCACCTGCTCGCCCGACCTCGAGGAGAGCTTTGGCGAGAGCGAGAGCAGCCTTCCTCTCTCTTGAAAGGCCTCGAGCACCGTCACTCATAGCGAACAGCTCCCGAACGTGCAGCAGCTCGAACGAGAGCCCGAACGAGGCGAGAGCGAGTCGTCGAGGCTCGGAGCGGCAGTCGGCGAGCGGCTGGGCCAAGGTCGCTCCCTCGACTCGCTCCTCACCCTCACCGACGATGAGCCTCCTGACCGCACTGGTCGCTCGGGACGACACCATCCTCGCCGCCCACTCTTCCGCCGGCGAGCAGTACTTCTCTGGTGAGCCCTCGTCCCCCCACCCTCGTCCTCATCAGCTCCCTCGTCACCGGACCGCTCTCACGCCCGCCCGCCCCCTGCAGCGTGCCAGACCATCCTCAGCAAGATTCCACCAAACGACTCGAAGCTCACCTATGCAGGTGCGCGCCCTTCTTCCTCCTCTCGCTCGTCACCCCGCCCCGCCTCCCCTCCTCCCCTCTTGGGCTCAGCTGACTCCTCCCTCGCACCCCCGCTGGACATCTCGCTCGCAGCCGACCAGATCCTCATCCACTACGTCAAGCGGGACGGCGTGACTGCGCTCGTCGTCGCCGAGGACACGGCCGGCCGGCGGGTCCCCTTCTCGTTCCTCGCCGAGCTGCATCGCAAGGTGCGCTCCTTCGCCTCAAACGTCTCTCCGGCTCGAGAGCTGACCCACATCCACCTACCTTGCCCTCGCGCGCAGTTCGTCGCCGCCTACCCGATGGGCGAGATCGCCGGCGCGCCCGCGTACGGCATGAACGCGTTCGAGCCGCACATTTCGAGCCTCATGACCCAGTACGAGGACAACCCGCCGCAGGACGCCATCAAGCAGGCCCAGGCCGAGCTCGCCGCGACCAAAGACGTCATGGTGCAGAGCATCGACGCCGTCCTGTCGCGCGGCGAGCGCATCGAGATCCTCGTCGACCGCACCGACGACCTCAGCTCGCAGGCGAGGGCCTTCCGCAAGCGGGCGACCGTCCTGCGCAGGAAGATGTGGTACCGCAACGCCAAGACGCTTTTCGCTGTTGGCTTCTCGGCCGTGGTGCGTCCCAGCTCTCTCTCTCGCTTTCTCTCTCGACCTCGTCTTTGGCTCCCTCGCTGACTCTCTCTCGCACCCTGCAGCTCCTCCTGTACCTTCTCGTCGCCTCGGCGTGCGGCGCAGGGCTCAACCACTGCCGCTCGTAGCGTCGCACGCCCTCGCTCGCCTCCTCTCTGTACCTCCTCCTCGTCGTTCGTCCCGCCCCTCGTCAGCAGCCCTTCCTCCTTCGTGCCCGATACCCGCCCTCGGCTCTCTATCTGCCCTGTAGCTATGCCGCAGCTTTGCGATATCCTCTTCTCTCGAGACTCGAGCGTGCGCGAGAGCGAGAGAGAGCTGCTGTGCATTTGCGAGGAGCGAACGAGAGGATCTACAACAAGACGAGCGACGCTGCTGCGTCCTCGAGTGCGTCGAGGGAGAAAAGGAAAAGAAAGCTCTATGGAGAGCGAGAGCTGCGAGCCCGCTCACGAGAGCCCGGCGAGCCGACCCGGGACCTTGATCTCGCCGATGCGCACCTCGTAGATCTCGCCGCCGTCCTTGGTCGTCGTCGCGCCCTGCGCCGCCGCCTGCATGAGGAACTTGCCCTCGACGGGCCGGATGTCGGACGAGCGCGTGCCGACCGTGATGTGGGCCGACTTGTGGTCGGGCAGCTCGACCTCAGGCCGAGCGGGCGCGCCGTCGGCCGCCGCTGCCGACGACGGCGAAGGCGCCGTGCTGACGAGGCCCGACACCTCGACGGCCATGGCGCGCGAGTCCCAGACGAGCCTCGGGCCGAGCGTGAGCTCGACGTCGAGGCGAGCGCCGGCGGCCGGGTTCTTGACGGCCGCCTCGACGAGCGCGTCGTACCGGTCCCACAGCGCCGTCTTGACGGCGCGCACGGCCTCGTCTGCGTGCTCGAGCTCGTTGCGGTGCACGAGCGTGACGTGCGGCTTGCGCTCGACGCGCAGGGCCTTGACGAGAGCCGGCCACAGGCCGTCCGGGTCCGACTTGGCGGCGGCGGGGAGGTGCGCCTCGACGATGTTGGCGAGGTCGACGTCGGCGGCGATGCCGTAGTAGCGTGCGGCGGTCGCCTTGGCGCGAGGCTTCTGCGCGGCGGCGGGCGCCGTCTCCTTGCGGATCGTCGTCGTCCACGACTTGGCGAACGCGACGGCCTCGTCGACCTTGCTCTTGGGCAACGGCGCCTGCGCGTCGACAGGAAAGACACCCTCGATCTTGCTGAGCGCCTCGATCGCCCGCCCGAGGGCCTCGCCCTGCTCCCACTCGGCCTTCATCTCGACGACCTCGTCGAACTTGCTGTCGGCGACGTTGGCCGAGTCGTCGAACGGCTCGTGCTGGCCGAGGAACTTCCAGATGACGTCCTCGTGCTCGTCACCGGCGCGCAGCGTCTGGTGGTTCTGCCCGCGCTCGACGATGCGGGCGGCGCACAGCGAGTGGAACTTGTCGCGCGGGAGCGAGGTCGAGTTGGTCGGCCACACGAGCGCGACGAGTCGCACCTTGTGCTGCGGGTCGAGCGAGGCGGCGAGCTGGACGAGGTCCTCGCGGTGCTTGACGATGTGGTTGTTCCTGCAGGTCGAGAGGAAGGTCCGAGTCAGCGAGTGCGCTCGAGCCGCTCGAGGGGGAGCAGAGAGACGGGACGCACTTGTCGGCGTAGACGACGTCGTGCTTGCTGAGCTTGTCCTTGACAGCGCGCAGGAAGTGCGGCGCGGGTTTCTTCTGCAGGAAGTCGTCGCTCTGGACGTGGCCCCACCCGAAGAGGTGCGAGAGCTCAAGGCCGAGGGCCGTCTTGCCTGCGAGCGCGAGCGTCGTCACATCAGCTACGAGTCGTCTCGAAGGGTATGAGAGACGAGGCGAAGAGAGAGAGAGGGACGCACCGCAGCCCTGGATCGCGACCGGGACGATGAGCGTCTTGTCGAACTTGCGGTTGCGGCGCTCCTCCTCGCTGACGGCGACCTTGACGCCGAGCTCGCGCCGCGCGACGTTGGCCTCGGGCGTCGTGCACCACGAGAGGAACGCCTCGCGCGTCTTGATGATGCCCTTGCCGTGCTGCCACGAGTCGAACGCCGAGACGTCGCGCCCGATCTCGCGCGCGACCCACCACAGGTACAGGCGGCTGTCGTCGTTGCGGATCTTGGCCGGGTTGACCGTCTCGAGGTTCGGGTACGCCGCGAGGAGCTTGCGCGTCAACTCGCGCCACTCGCGGTACATGAGGTACGGCTCGTCGTACTTGACCTTCCAGAAGAAGGCCTCGCCCGGCGCGCCGCCCTTGCGGTGCCCGCGCACGACAAAGCCCTCGACGGGCGACACCTTGCCGTCGGGGCCCTCGATGCCGCCGTCGGCCTGGACGCGCTCGCAGTACGTCTGGACGGCCGGGACCGAGGGGAAGACGCTGAACGAGGTCGCGATCATGCCCCAGGCGCGCGCGAACGAGGCGACCTCGACCGAGGGGAGCGTGTTGAGGACGGGCTCGTTGACGTTGAGGCCGTGAAGGTGGAGACCCGTCTGGTCCTCGGGGTAGGGGAGGACGTGCTCCTCGAACTCGTCGTCGCACAGCTGATTCGAGATGCACGTCAGCACAGAGCTCGCTCGTCGTCAACGAGTGAGAGTAAGAGAAAAGAGGACGCACCTCGGCGACCGCAGTCAGGTTGCGCTCGAAGAGCTCCTTGGCGAGGTCCTCCTTGGTGCGCCCGACGCGCTCGACGTGCTTGTCGAGCCAGTACTCGCCGCGCTGCGAGTGCGACACGCCGCCCTCGGTGTTGGAATTGACGTTGCTGCCGATGCTGTGCTTGGACGTGACGACGAGGTGCTTGGCGTCGAGCGCGGCGATGAGGATGATGCAGCCGTTCGACTTGGTCGTGAGCTCGTACGGGCCGGTCGAGTACTGCGCGATCGTGTTCCACTGCGAGCACGAGGTCCCTGTCAGCTCTTGAGCAACAAGAGGGTGTGATAGAAGGAGAGGGGAAGGAGCTCACGTGCGTCCACGACACCTCGCCGATGTTGAAGAACTTGTCGTACCCTCGAGCGACGATGCGGTACTCGTCCTCGTCGCCGTCGCCGCCGCTTCGAACGCGCTCGGTGAAGAGCCCTCGCGCGCGGGTCGGGAACGGGCAGGGCTCGCGCTTGTAGGCGTAGTCGGCCATCTTCCAGCTCGTGAGGACGCGCGACTCGACCTTGTCGTCGGCGCCGGCGAGCTCGATCGTGTGCTCGGTCGACCGCAGGAGGTTCTTGAGCGACTTGCGCGAGTCCTTGCCCTTGGCGGGCGGTGCGACGGCCTTGCCCTTGCCCTTGTCCTGGAGCGAGAGCTGGTCGAGGCGGGGCGTGGACGTGCTCGAGTCGGCCGAGCTGTGCTGCTGCTGCGGGCTCTTGCTGGAGGACCTGGCGGCGTTGCGACCGGCGGCGACGTCCTCCTGCTCGTTGTCGAGGCCGGACTGGTGCTGAGCGGGGTCGTCCTGGCCAAAGTGCTGGAGCTCGCGGACGAGCTTGGTGGTGGCCGAGGCTTCTGGTGCGGTTTTCTTGTAGCTCGGTGCCATCATGCAGGCTGTCGTGCGCGTCGCTGGTGGGAGAGCGGCGGTGTGAGGGCAAGGAGAGCGAGCTGGCGATGAAGTTCGCGAGCGACGGCGGCGGTGCAGGCCGGTCTCGCCTCGTCTTCGTGTGCGCATGAGCTTGCATTCTGCGTACGAGAGTATACTAGCGCTTGTGACCCCCGCACCACGCTGCCCCCTGGCCTGTGAGGAGAGCGAGCCGGTCCTGTTTGCGGGCCGCGCGGCCGAATACAAGCCAGATTAGCACGCCTTTTGTAATGAGCAAAGGTAATCGACCGCGCCCGTCTCGGCCGCGGTGCCGGCCCGGCTTGGTTGACCGGAAGCCTCAAGCCGGACTCGCTCTCCTTCCTCACTCCCTCCGCTCGCTCTGCTTCTCTTCTCGCACACCCACATCTAGAACACCACGAGCACCATGTCGAGCAACGTCGAGCAAGCCCTGGGTGCGTTCTCGCTTCCTCGCCCTCCTCGCTCCTCCTTCACGTCCCCACATCCTCGACCGCTCCTCGCTCGTCCAGCTGACCCGCTCTCGCCCTGCAGGCCACGAGGGCAAGCCTTTCGCCGTGTCGTGGAACACCCGCGACCTCCTCCTCTACGCCGTCGGTGTGCGTCCACCGTCCTCCTCCTGCTCCTCCTCCTCCCTCTCCGAGCTGACTCTCGCTCTGCAGATCGGCGCCAAGGTCGACGAGCTCGCCTTCACCTACGAGGACGACCCCAAGTTCCACCCCTTCCCCACCTACCCGCTCGTCCTCGGCCTCAAGGGCGACGGCCTGTCGACCGTCAACTTCGCCCAGGCCAAGGACCGCTCCGGCCCGACCCCTGGCCTCCCTGCGCTCGACCCGAAGCGCGTCGTCCACGCCGAGCAGAGCATCGAGATCCTCGGCGAGCTCCCGAGCGACAGCGGCAAGGGCTGGACCCTCAAGGACCGCTGTGTCGGCGTCAAGGACACCGGGTTCGTCTCCTCTCTCGCCCTCTCGCCCCCTCTTTCCTGCGCACTGCGTGCCCTTCTCGCTCTCGAGCAGACGCTATCTGAGTGTAGCCGACCTCTCAAGCTCGCACCGACCCATCCTGAGCATAAAGCGCACGGACCCAGGACGTCGTGCTGACCTCGCCTCCGCCGTCTTGCAGCAAGGGCCTCATCATCGACACGGCGCTCGAGCTGCTCGACCCGTCGGGCAAGGTCGTCGTGCGCATGATCTCGTCGGGCTACGGCTTCTACTCGGGCAAGTCGAACCTCAACGGGTTCGCCAAGAGCATCGCACCCAAGCAGCCGCTCAAGGGCGGCAAGCCTCCTCAGCGCACGCCCGACTTTGTCTTCTCGGAGCGCACGACGCCCGAGCAGGCGGCCGTCTACCGCCTGAGCGGCGACTACAACCCGCTCCACATCGACTCGTCGGTCGGCGAGGCGCTCGGGTTCGGCGGCGTTATCCTCCACGGCCTGTGCTCGTACGGCCACGCGGCGCGCGCCGTCGTCCTCAACGTCGCCAAGGGCGACGGCCGCAGGCTCAAGTACATGAGCGCGCGCTTCACGTCGCCCGTCAAGCCCGGTGACGAGGTGCGTCCCTCCTTTCGCTCACTCGCTCGGACCGCCTCTTCCTCCTCGTCCCCTCGACGCTGACTCGCCCTCTCGCTCTCGCTCGCAGCTCGAGACGTCGATGTGGGTCTCGTCGGACGCCGCCTCGGGCGGGCAGCGCGTCGACTTTGTCCAGAAGGTGAAGGCCACGGGCAAGGCGTGCCTCGGCGGCGGCGTCGCGCTCGTTCTCGCCGAGGGCAAGAGCAGCAAGCTCTGAGCGTCTGTGCGGGTCACTTGTCTCTCTCCCTGAAGCTCTTGTAGTGCGTCTGTGCAAGTTTGTGCCCATCCATCGTCGTCGTTTTCCTCGCTCGAGCGCAAGCTTTCCTTCTCTCGCGAGGTCTCTCGGCGACGGCTCGTACGACGAGATCAGCAGCGGCTGCATGCACAGTGCGAGAATAGCGATGCTTCGGCTCTATAGCTACGCCTCCTCCTCGACGGGCCGCTTGGCCTCGCCGAGCCGGACCCTTGTCATCTCGCTCTCCTTCTCCCAGTCCATCTTCCAGCAGATCCAGGTCGAGCTGATGCCCGTAAAGGTGAGCGCGATCGTGAGGCCGAGCCAGAGACCTGCGCGACGACGAGGGAGAGAGGCGTCAGCGGCGAGCGAGAGAGTCGAGGGAGGAGGGACAGGAGGGACGCACCGCTCAGGCCCATGCGCGGTCCGGCGAAGGCGACAAAGATGCCGATCGGCAGGCCGAGGACGTAGTAGCTCGCCGTGTTGATCTGCAGGTGCAAGGACTGGGTCAGCAAGGGCTGCTGCTGCTGGTTCGAGCGAGAGGGGAGAGAGGGGGACGCACAATGGCTCCGAGCGTCGGCTTGCCCGCTCCGCGCAGCACGCCGCCCATCGCGCCCGACAGGCCGTCCCAGAGCTGGAAGGCGGCGACGAGCGGCAGGACCTTGGCGACGATGCGGATGATCTCGGGCTCGGACGAGAAGAGCGAACCCCAGCGGTGGCGGACGAGGATGAGGAGGACCGAGTTGAGCGCCGAGACGGCGATGGCGATGAAGATGGTGCAGCGCGACGCGATGCGGGCGAGGTGAGGCTTCTGTGCGCCGAGGAGGTCTGCAGGATCGAGGGCGACGTCAGTCGAGGCGAGAAAGGGCGCGGGAGGAGCGGGAGGGACGCACTGCCGATGCGAACCGCGGCGGCGACCGAGAGTGCGTACTGCACCTGGTAGAAGAACGACGCCGACGTGACTGTGAGGTGAGGAGGCGTCAGCGAATTTGCTCGCGCGAGGGAGAGGAACTGAAGAGAGAGAGAGAGGGGGACGCACGCAGGACACTCTGCGCCGCCAAGGCCGTCGAGCCGAGGAGCGAGCTCGCAAGCGAGACGATCTCCCACGACCACCACTCGGAGCCGACCATGCCGATACCCGAGATGCCGAGGCGCAGGTTGAGCCCGAGGTCGCGCAGGCAGTCCTTGCTCAGGCCGCCCCACGCGTCGCGCGGCGCGGCGAAGACGGCGTAGAGGACCATGACGAGGCACATGACGTTGAGCGAGACCGTCGTCGCGATGGGCGCGCCGAGGAACCCGAGGTTGAGCGCGTCGATCGGGCCCCAGACGAGGAGCCAGTTGAGGAGGACGTTGAGCGGCGCCGCGGCGACGAGGGCGAGGACCGGCGCGAGCATGAGGCCCTGGGCCTGGAGCCACCGCCGGATGCACTCGAAGCCCGAGTAGGCGGGGAGGCCAAGGATGAGGACGCGCAGGTACTGCCCGGCGCGGTAGGCGACGTCCGGGTCCTGCCGGAGGCCGTCGCGCAAGATCCACTCGGCGTTCCAGAAGAAAAGGGCCTGCGGGATGGCGACGATGCTGCAGAGGACGAAGGTGCGCAGGGCGTAGATCGACGTGTCCTTGGGGTTGCTCGACGTGTAGGCCTGCGGGCAGAGGGTGTCGAGGGCGGCGCACAGGCCCTGGATGACGCTGAGGGCGACGACGTTGTTGGTGAGGTTGCCGAGGCTCGCTGCGGCGAGCTCAGTCTCGCCGAGGTGACCGGTGGCGACGACGACGGTCGCCATGAGCGAGTACTCGAGGAAGTGGGTCGCGAGGATGGGGACGGTGTAGCTGAAGAGGGTGCGCGTCTCGTGCGCGACGGCGCGCTTGTAGTTGGCGTCGTCGCGGAGGGTGCGGGCGTCGCGGATCGCAGCGTCCTCGGCGGCAGAGGTAACGCCGTCGGTCGTCGCCGAGTGGCCGAGGAGCGGGGTCGTCTCGCTCAGCGGGCGGTACTGGCCGGCATGGCGTTCCTGCGAGGGCGGGTTTGTGCGTCAGCGGTTTGAGCGAGGAGGGCTACGAGTGCAGCATGGGGGTGCGAGCGTGAAAGTCGAGCTCCAGGAGGGCAGGCAGTGGGAGGGAAGAGAGGCGGGGAGGGGAGAGGACGGAGGGGAGAGGACGGAGGGGAAAGGAGAGACGCACCCTCGACAACAGCGGCTGGTGCACGCCCTCGCCCTCGCTCGCAGTCGCCTCCTCCTCGCCCTCCTGCGTCGGGCTCAACCGCCCATCGACCGAGAAGGACGAGCGGGAGGGCCGCCCCACGCCCGAGCGCCGCTTTGCCGCCGCCCGCCCGCGCTCCTCGTCTGCTGCGCCCTCGGTGTCGAGCGCCGACTCGTCGCGGCCGTTGGCGGCACCTGCGCCGTGCAGCGACGTCTGGCCGCGGGCGACGGCCTGCTGGAGGAAGCTCGTCTCGCGCGAGAACGAGGCGGGCGAGGTGGACGGGTACGAGCCTCTGCGCATGCGTGGAGATGGGTCAGCAGGGTGCAGAGAGCGCAGGAGTAGAGGCTCGAGTCGCTCAGAGGAAGGCCACGCACGTGAACATGGCTGGACGAGCACCGAGGCGATGATCGGCTTGGAAGGGCGGAGAGTCGAGCTCGGGGTGGCCGTGCTGGTGATGAGCAGGCTGTGGCTGGGTCGGGGGGTGCCGCTGGCTGTTGAAGCTGCTGGACAGGGAGCACAGAGGCTAGCGAGCCGAGCGTTGAGCTGAGGCGTGAGAAGGAGAGGGTGAGCGCGCGGTACCTCGCTGCGCTCGCCGTCATGCACCTCTCACTTCCGCGCTCTGCTGCCCGTTCTCTGATGTTATCGATGCCTGACACACTCACAAGCTAATACGCCGAGCGCGAAAAATGCTCGGAGAGATCGCTCGCCTCGCTCTCTTTCGGCTCTCGAGCCTCTCTTACCCGCTGCGCAGGCTCACGTCGCGGTAGTACAGGGTGGAAGAGTCTACGAGTGGACGCACGAGAACAGACTACGCGAGGAAAATGGAACAAAACCGCTGAAGCGCGTTGAGGCTGTCGAGGAAGAGCGGTACGAGGAGGAGAGGGTGCAGCGCGACGCGGTCGAAGGCGAGTTGCGCCCGCCTTGAACATCGTCTTCGGTCGTACTGCAAGCGAGCGCGCCGAGGAGCGCACTCAGGTCGCCGTCGTGAAAGACTCGACCCGGTGGTGCGGCTTCTTCTCGTGGTCGAGCGAGCTCCGCTCGTCGTCGCTCTCCTCGGGCTGCCCCATCTGGCTGATATCGTAGCCCGACGCAGCGAGGTACTCGCGAAAGTCGATGTCGATCTGAGCCATCGAATTTGCTGTTCAGCGCGGCGAAGGAGGTCAGCCGAGTGCGTTTGGGAAGGTCGCCAAGACGACAACGCTCGACGAGAACGGCACGCACGCTGCACCTCGGGAACGAGCAAGAAGACGACGATGGCAGAGAGGAAGCACAGGCCCGAGCCGACGTAGAACGGCCCGCGAGTCTGGCTCACGCCCGCGGGGAACTGAGAAGGTCGATTTTCGGGTCAGCTTCAGAGCTCGCAGAGCGAGAGCCAGAGAGAGTCGAGCATGACGCACCGCAGCGATAATCTGCGGGAAGGCCCACACGCCAACATAGGCGCCAACCTTGCCGATCGCTGCAGGAGAGCGAGAGAGGGTCAGACGACCCGAGGGTCGGGCGCGACGAATTACGACGACGCACCTGCAGCGAGACCGTCTGCGCACAGCCATCATGATGCCGAGGTTAGTATGGAGAAGGAGAGAGGCGGCGCTGACGAGGTGGAGCGCTTCGGAGCGGCGAGGTCGAGAGGAGGACGGCAACGCACAGAGCTGACCTCGCACGGCGGTCGGCCACGTCTTGGACGCCAAAAGTCCCAAGCAATCTCCCGGTCCTGCCTCTCCTAAGCTGAGGAAGATGCCGTAGACCACGGCGAACGCAGCGATGTGGGCGACGAGGCGCTCGTACAGGCCTGCGAGGCGAGAGTCAGCGCTCCGTCCGCGCTCATCCACGCTGCGACGCGCATAGAGGCTCACGCACCCGACATGATGAAGCCGACTGCACCTTGAAGGCACAGGAAGATGATGAGCTGCCGCTTGGGCTGCGAGGGGGTCAGTCCAGGGTCCGAGCGTCGAGGTCGGGCGAGGGACGGCGCTCCGCGCACCTTTAACCAGTCGACCAGGAGCGCACCGACGACCGTGCCAGGAATGTAAAAGAGGTTAATAATCAGCGACCACTTGAAGACCGTCTTGAGCGAGTCGTCGCCGCCCGTGATCGTGTCGACGATGATGGAGGAGAACAGTCCGAAGGGGTACGTAATGAAACTTTCCCCTCCTTCCATCAGCTGTTGTTCTGTTCTTGACAGGAAGCAGCGAGGCGAAGCGTGCGGCGAGAGAGATGAGGGAGCGCTCGAAGGGAAGCGGAGGGAGAGCTCGGAGGAAGGAGGGAGGGAGGGAGGGAGGGAGAAAAGGGGGAGGAAAGGGGGAGGAATATGAGCTCACTCGTAGATGAACCACGCTAGCGAGACGCCCAGGAAGGAGCGCCAGTACCGCCGCAGGACGAGCTTGTAAGGGACGTTGCGCTTGATGCAGGACTCGCGGTAACGGGTCGGCTCCTTCGGCATGCGCAGCCGCCAGAGGAGGACCAGGAGCGCAGGCACGATGCCGAGGCCGAACGTCAGGCGCCAGACGACACGCAAGTGCGACTCGCCGAAGATGAAGAGGAGGACGTAGGGGACGAGCCTGTTTGAGAAGGTCCCGACGCCGCCGAGGTCAGCGAATCGCAACATCGGCGCCCTCCTGAGGCCAGCAAGACGCAGAAGAGACACATACGCAGCGAGCACGAAGCTGCGAGGGTCGAAGAGAGTCAGTGAAGGCGTCTGGGAGGAGAGAGCGCTCGAGGGTCCGTGCACGACGAGCTCGACATCTTCGACGATTCAGGACGAGTACGCACCCAACGTCGATCGCAGTGTTGGTGCTGAGGATGAAGAGCATGTGTCGGACGCGGTCGTTGATGCCCTCCTCGGCCGTAGCCTCGCTCGACGCGACGGAGCCACTGCAACGAGATGCTCAAGGTCGGCCGGGCTCGGGCGAGAATGGGCAGGCACGCACGCACCTTGGGTACTCGCCGCCTATGCCGAGCTGTAAGGTGAAGAAGGAGAGCATCAGCATACCGCTCGAGAGCTGCAGGAAAAAGGGGCGGAGGACGAGAGGAGGCCGCGGGAAGCTGCAGACGAGGGACTCTACGTACGCCGGCGATGAAGCGATAGACGATGAGCGCAGCGAACATGCCTTGCGTCGACCCGCCTGCTCCGTAGGCGCCGGCGCACAAAGCCGAGCCGAGGATCATGAGGCACGACGAGGCGAGCATGCTGCGGCGGGCAGAACGTCAGCTTGATGTCCAAAAAGGCGTAAGAGAGAGCCTCGACTCACCCATACTTGCGCCCGTAGCGGTCTGCAGATCAGAGCGAGAGGGATAGAGGATGACGAAGGGGAAACGAGGGGAAGCAAGGCGAAGTCAGGGCGCGCTCAGGCCTCCACCCAGCCACGTCTCGCTGCAGCGCCCTGCCGCTCAGCGATCTAGATACGAGAGCAGCACGCACCGACGAAGTAGCCAAAGAAGAGCATGCCGACGACTGCGCAAAGGGGGTGCCGCAGTACGGGAGAGAGCTCGTTAGCTTCTCCCTCTCCTCGAGTGCGCCCGCTCGTCAAGGCGCTCACTTCGTCGGACCAATGGAGAGGAGACGCACTTGTGCCGAGGTACGCCATGCCCGAGAACAGCTCGCTGTAGTGGTTCTTGCCGTACTCGTCTGCGTACGGTCAAAAGGTCGAGCCGCATGGCAAGTCAGCTTCCCTGCGGCAGGAGGGCTGAACGCCTCGCGCACGCACCTGGATATATACGTGCGAGGAGCGTGTTCACGCTGCCTGCAGGAAGAATAAGGATCAGCTCTGTGCGCCGGCGCCGGCGCCGCCTCCCTCGAACCGAGTCCGTGCGGCGGACCGGCGGCTTCTCTCGACGCGACTGTACGATTTACCCGCCGCCGAATTGACCCAGCCGTCCGAAATGAGCGCAGTACTGCACACAGTGGGCGAGAATGAAGGTCAGCGTCGAGCTCCTTCGCCGGCGACCTTCCCAAGTCGCCTCTCCCGCTCGAGGCGCTCGCGCGCTGCGCTGGGAACGGACTCACCCGCAGGCGAAGACCATCGCGATCTGTGTGCAGCGTCTGTGGTCAGCTCTCGGCGCTGCTGAGGTGCCCTATCTCGAGCCGGCGGGGTCGAGCCGGCGAGGGCAAGGGTGAGAGAGGAGGCGACGCACCTTGCCCATCCCGCGAGGAGCCTTGCGCTGTGCAGCGGTCGACGCGTTCGAGGTCGACATGGTTGCTGGGTGTCGTTCAGAGAGCTGCAAGCGTAGCAAGAGCGACCAGGAGAGCGAGGGAACCTCGAGGAGCTCGAGCGCACGCGCACGAGGGGCAGCGCGATCCGGCCGGGCCGTGGGTTGCGGAGGCGGAGGTCGGTCTCAGCTCCGAATTAGCTCTGCGCTAGTACAACGGATTCTCATTGGCTGCGACGCTTGTCTCTCGCTTTCAAAAGGCGCGAGGCACGTTCCTCTTTGCAGCGCCACTGCGCAGTCGATGCGTCGCTCAGCTTGCAGATCATATGCATGTTCAAATGGTCGAGCGACCGGTGCGCGGGCGGGCGCGACGACGAGGCCCCGCTCCTCGCCCATGGCAGCCTGAAGAGCCCGCCCTCGCAGCACCGCGCACGTTCAAGCCTCTCGCTCGCTCGCTCGCAAAGTCACGTTGTGCGCAGGGCTCTCGCTCGCTCGCAAAGTCACGTTGTGCGCAGGGCTCTCGCTCGCTCGCTCAGTTACGTTGTGCGCGGCCAGAAGGATGATAGGCTGGAACGGCATCATTGCAGCTGCGCTCGCGACCTCGACAAAGCGCCTCCTCACGCCTCGTCGTCCCCACTCGCCTCGCCCAGCGGCGTTGGCGGGAAGCGCGCGCCCTTGCGATGCGGGAAAAAGGTCGAGTACCTGCACGCAGGAAGAATAAGGAGTCAGCTCTTGTATGAGAGGAGCTGCCGCACGAGAGGAGAGAGAGGGAGGACGCACCGGATCGTTTGCTGGCCCTCCTCGTCGACCTCGTCATCGTCCTCCTCATCCTCCTCGTCCTCGTCCATCGGCGCCGGACTCGCCGCGACGCTGCTCTCGCTGCCCCTCCAAGCGCGACTCGGGTCCTCCTCGCTCCCGCTGCCCCAGCTCGTCGCCCTCCCCCGCCCGTTCCGACTCCTCGCGCCGCCGTCCTCGCTCGAGCCGGCTCCGCTGAAGCCGCGCTTGGCGGCGCGCTTAAAGTTGCGCCACCCTCGGCGCAAGTCGACGACGACGAGCGCATCCTTGACCGCCTGCGGAACCTCGCCGGGCTCGCCCGGCTGCGTCTCGGCGACGACGGGCAGCCACGGCTGCGGCAGCGCGCCGAACAGCGCAGGATGGCCGTAGCGAGTCGAGCCGCCCGTGTTGAGGATGCCGGGGTAGAAGGACGACATCGGCGGCTCGCGGTAGTCGGTCGCCGGGTTCTGCGAGCGCGAGCGAGAGGAAGGTCAGCAGGCTCGCTCGTCGCTGCTGCGCGCGCTCGAGTTCGAGAGGGACGACGCACCTGAGCCACTGCATACACGCCCTCGCCCTTCTGCCCGTACCGCCCTCGGTTGAGGTGCGTCTGGCCGGCCGTGACCGGGTGACCCTGACGGAGCTTGACGACGTCCTCGGCGCCCGTGCCCTGACCCGACTCGCACGCCTGCGACAGGTTGACGTAGCGAGCGAGCGGAGCGTACGTCGCGCCGAGGCGCCAGATCGTGTAGGCGGTGCCGGCGAGGAGCGGGATCATGAGGACGACGAGGAGGAAGTCCTTGCCGACGGTGAAGAGGCCTGCGAGCGCGCGACGAGGGCGTCAGCTCGAGCTCACGAGGGAAGGCGAGGGCGCAGAGGAAGGAGTGCGCACCGAGCATGAAGACCTGGAAGAGGAGGACGCCGAACCCGACCCGGTTGAAGGCCAACGGCCAGGCCTGACCTCGGCTCTCGTACGGGCGATCTGCAAGGTGATGCTCGTCAGCGACTTCGCACATCGTAGAGAGAGAGAGAGGAGAGAGAGAGGGGACACACAGAAGACAAAGAGGAACCGGTACTTGTAGACGAGGTAGGCGAGGCCGAAGTACAGGGTCGCGAAGGGGAGGATCAGCGGGACGATGATCGAGTAGGTCATGCCCATCGTCCAGATGAGGAGAGCCTGCGAGACGTGCGCCGAGATGCGTCAGTAAGCCTTGAAGAAGGGCGAGACGAGGCCGAGCGAGAGACGCACTTGAGGGTAGACGACGCCGAGGTTGACCATCGCGGGCGCGTTGAGCTCGGCATGGTCTGCATCAGAGAGAGGAGCACGAAGGTCAGCACGAGCCGTCGCTGGGAGGACGGAAGGAAAGAGGGACGCACCTCGAGGCGTCTTGGTGAGGAAGACCTGGGAGAAGACGCGCGGGATGACCGTCCCGAGCTCGAGGAGCTGCAACGGCATGAACGCGAGGCCCGAGAGCATGACGTACGACACAAAGCTGCGCGCGCGAGGCAGGACGTCAGCTCGAGTCCTCGAAAGTCGGCTCGCGAGCGGCTGCCCGACTACTCTCGCCGAAGAACAGGGATGCGGACGCACAAGTAGCGCGACTTGGGGAGCGTGTCGGCAAGCTTGTCGAGGACCTTTGCGGGCGACTCGCTGATGTCCTTGAGGAGCGTGTAGGTCGAGGTCGTGATCTGCTCGAGCGCGCAAGGACGGCCGAGTCAGCGGCGGCTTAACGACGGCGACGACGGCAAGACGTGCGAAAGGGAGAGAGAGAGAGATACGTACAAAGACGAACAGGGTCGTGAAGAGGAGCGAGATGTGGTACTTCTTGAGCTGGCTCAACTCGATCCAGCTGCGCGCCGGCAGGCCCTGCCAGACCGAGAGCGCCTCCAGGAACATTGGCAGGATGTTGTTGAAGGCGACCATGCCGAGCGAGGGAAGCGTCGTCTGCACGAAGCCGGCGAGCCGAGGCCTGCGGGCGTAAGAGGGAGCGCGACGAGTCAGCCAAGTGCAGGAGGAGGCTCGAGCGCGCGAAGGCGAGAGAGGGAGGTGGACGCACGACTTCTCGAGGAGGTCGGCAAAGCGAGGGGCGACGCTCTGGATCGTGTCCCAGCTAAGGAGCTGCGTGAGGGCGGCGACCGGGATGGCCCACACCGAGAGGAGGCCGAGGAGCGTGACGACGACGAGGACCTGGCGCACAAAGACGGACGACGCCGAGAGGTTGAGGTTGAACCAGTGGATGTCGCGAGGCTCGGGTGCTGTAGGAAGAGAACGTGAGTCAGCAAGGAGCACAGGCGGAGGAGGAGTAGGAGGAGGACAGGAAGGGTCGACGTACCCAGCTCGGTGCGGAACTCTGCCGCCGACGGGTAGTGCACGACCTGGGCGGCGACCTGCGCCGCTGCGATCGTCTGGAACGTGACAAAGGCGACGCCGGTCGGGCGGAACTTGCCTCGGCGGCGCTTGCGCACGGCCTCGTCGGCGCGCCGGAACTGCTCGGCGTAGTGGTCGAGCGCGTCGACCTTCTTGGCGAACCAGTGCGGGCGCAGGGTCGGACGCTTGCGCGCGGGGTTGACGATCGTCGGGCGCGAGGGCGAGAGGAGGCGCGCCTCGAGGTCGTCGTCGGCGTCGCGACGAGCGCCGTCCGCCTCGTCCTCGTCGTCGTCCTCGAGGTCGACAAGCCGGCCCTCGCGAGCCGCCGCGCCCATGCCGTTGCCGTTGACCGGGATCGACGACGCCTCGGCGCCGTGCACGATGTCGTCGACCTCGCGCTCGCGCTCGTAGCCGGACACGGCCTTCTTGCCCTCGCTCGGCACCGGGTTGCCGAGGTACTTGGCCCACGCCTGCTCGAGCGTGACGAGCGCGCGCGTGCGCCGCTCGAGGAGCTCGCGCATGCTGCCCGTCGCGCGCGTCACGACGACGCTCTCGACGGCGAGACCTCCTCCACCGCTGCTCGAGCCGCCGCCGCGCGAGCCCGACGAAATGGCCGCCGGGCCGAGCTGCAGGCCCTCGAAGTAGTCGGCGAGGGCACGCTCGGAGCGCAGGTGCGGCGGCAGGGCCGTGACCATGACGGTGCGGGCTGGGACCGACTGGGCCAACTCGAGCGAGAAGAGCTGGCGGAGCGGGATGTACCGGCGCCAGTTGCGGTGGAGGAAGAGGAGGGCGAGGATCGTGAAGAGGTAGGTGAAGAGGAGGTGCGAGCTGACGTAGATGAGCGACGTGTGCTTGCGCGGCTTGAGGAGGGTCGAGGTCGTGAACGAGACGGCCGACGGGACGAGCGACGACATGGTCGAGTTGAGGTCGGGGGCGACGCCCTCGGTCGTGCCGTTCTCGTGGTAGTTGATCGGAACGAGGACGGTCCAGGCGAGGATGGAGCACGTCAGGAAGAAGTAGAAGCCGGTGCGGAGGAACGACAGGAGCTGCAGGCCGTGCTAAGCGTCAGCGCAAGTTCCGGCGGGGGGATCGAGGGAGGAGCGAAACAGGACGCACTACTGCGGCGTCGAGCCCGACGAGCTGGAGGACGACAAACTCGCTCGTGCGCAGGGTCGGCATGACCCAGCCGAAGAACGACTCGTGGTCGTGCACCTCGTGCGGCGAGAAGCCTGCAGGATCACGAGACGCGGTCAGTCAAGCTGGCCATCTGCGCCCACGTCGACGGCGGTAGGCCCGCAGCCGACGAGCACGATGGCGCATAGAGCTGACGACAACGAGGCGCACCTTTGAGCATCGTCCTCGGCGCGTACAGTACCTTGAACTTCTCGTACCGCCGGATCCAACAGAAGACGAGGAAGCTGGTGATGCCGACGCCGAGCGACAGGACGAGCTGGGTCGAGAACCACGGGCCTCTGCGAGAGGTGGGGAGGGAAGGGGAGGGAGCGAGGTGGAGAGGGTCAGCTCGGCGTCTGTGGCGCGCTCTGCCGGGGTCAGCAGTGGTGGCAGCGAGGCGAACGCACTGGTACTTGTACATCTGGTCGGGTGGCAGGCCTGCGCGAGCGTGTCGAGAGGAGTGAGCTCGCCGTCATCATCAACAGCAGAGCTGGGGAGCGAGAGGGGGGCAGAGAGCGCACCAGTGTTGCCGTCGGTGAGGATGTGCATGAGCGGCTCCATTGCGCTCATCGTGTCGCCTGTGCCCGGCGAGCTGGGCGAGGCGAGGTGACGAGTCGTGGACAGAGCGGGAGCCGATCGTCCTCCGCCGCGACGAGCGAGACGGCGAGCCGCGACTTTGGCAGCGCTCTCTCGAGTAAAGCTGCGAGCACGCATACGACTGCATGAAGACGATCCAGGATACGCAAAGACAACAGTCGAGAGAGAGCAAAACAAGCACAACAAGGTCGACCGGACGCTCGGAACCCTCCCCCTCGACGGCCCGGCACCGAGCTACTTCTCGTGCGGACGCTCGCCCGGCGCAGAGTGCGACCGCTCGGGCAGGGCCGTAAAGTAGGGCCGCGCCGGCAGGCCCGCCTTGGCGTGGTCGATCGAGGCCGTCGCGCTCGTTCCTGCTCGTCCACTGCCCGACGCCTCGGCGCCGCCCTCCTGCACGGCGCCGACGGGCGGCGGCGTTGCCGAGCCGGTAGGGGATGCCGTCGCCGAGCCCGAGCCGAACCCGTCCTTGCTCTGGCGCATGGCGGCGAGCTTGGCCTCGAGAGCGGCAATCTTGCGGTTGACGGGCCTGCGGGGCACGAGACGGCGGTCAGCTCGACGTCGCGAACGGTTTGCCGCGACGGAGAGAGAGAGGACGCACGCTTTGGTGACGCCGCCGCCCTTGAGGAGGCTGATGGCGGTCGGCTTCTGGGCGTCCTGCGAGGGCGGTCCTCGAGGTCGGCTCGAGCCCGTCATCGGGGCGGCTTCTTGCTGCAGGACGAGGGGGACACACAGGGGTCAGGGAGCATGCTCGAGGTCGTCAAGGAGGGCACAGGGAAGAAGAGACGGACCTGCTCGGTCGCAAACATGACCATCATCTTGCGGCCGCGGAAGAGGCGGTCGTGAAGGGCCTGCTGAGCGCGTTTGGCTTCCTGGCGGGCAAGGCAGTCGTCGAAGAGGGAGGCAGTGTCGGCGTCAGCGCGTGCGCAGGCCTCGAGAGGGGCATAGGAGAGAGCGAGACGGACCTCGGCGGCCGAGTACTCGACGAAGGCGTAGCCTCGGGGCTTGCCCTTTTGCGGGCCGGTCTTGTGGAAGAGGTAGTCGATCTTTGCGATCCTGCCGAGCTTTGCGCACAGCTGGATGAGCGAGTACCTGCGTGCGAGGGACGTGGGTGAGCTGTCATCAGGACGAGGCGAGGAAGGAGGAGGAGGAGGGAGAACGGACTCGTCGACCGAGGTGGAGAGGTTGCCGATGTAGAGGCGCTTGTCGCTCTTGGGCTGCTGCTCTGGCTTTGCTGCCATCCTTGCCGAGCGAGTGTGCGGACAGAGGACGAGCGACGAGGACGACGGAGCCGGCGGCCTGCTCTCGTCCCGTTCATCCACCTCGGCTCGAGCCAGCGCGACAGCCCACCAGAGGTGCTTAGCGAGGCCCACAACAGCTCGCAGTCCGTCCCTCCCACTCGCCCAGCCGTTTGCGCCGCGTGCTGACCCCCCCTCACTCTCCTCGTCTTCCTCCCCTCAGCTTCGGTCGCCGGTCCGCCATGTCGCTCGCCCGCCGGCTGCCGTTGAACGTCCAGGTCCTCATCTACAGCTACCTCGCACCCCGCGCACCCCTCGCCCGCCTCCCCTCGGGCGCCGCCCGCCTGCACGCAACCGTCTCGCTCGCCGCACCCCCGCCAGACCGACCTCTCGCCGCCCTCCAGCCCGCGCAAGCCTTCACCCAGAACACCCAGCTCGCCCAGCAGGCCGCCGACGCCGTCTTCGAGCAGCCGTCCGACGAGTACGCCAACGTGCCCCTCTCGACCCTCGACCACCCGGCCGTCCCTCGCTCGCCCGACGACTCGCTCCTCCAGCTCCTCGACGCCAACGAGCCGCACGACGCCCGCCGCCTCCTCCACGAGCTGCGCACCTCGGGCCAGCACATCCCGCGCCGCTACGCCTTCTTCACCCACGCCCGCACCCTCGCCCTCGGCCCGGCGCGAGCTCCCGACGACCCGGCGCCCGCCGTCGCGCGCGCCGACCTCCTCGCCCGCAACGAGCACGGCGAGCGCGACTGGCTCGAGTGGTGGAAGCTCGCGCCGGCCATCACGGACCCGGTCCACGACGAGGTCGTCGACCTGCGCGGCACCGACAAGGCCATGGCGCACGCCGCAAAGGCCCTCGTCCGCCAGCTGCGCGCCGCTCCAGCCTTCAGCGGTGCAAGCGGCGCGGGCCCGTCGGCGGGCGCGGCGGCGAGCGGCGCAGCGCCCGGCGACGGCACCGTCGACGAGGCGTTCGCGCTCCTCGAGGAGTTCTCGCTCGTCCTGTGCCGCCAGGGGTACGCGCGCGTCGTCGCTCGCGAGGCGCTGCCCTACCTGACGGCCTACGCGCCGCCCGAGGTCGGCGAGCGCGTCTTTGCGACGGCGTTGCGCTCCCTGCGCCAGCAGCGCGCGGCGTTCGTCGCGCAGGGCGCCTACCTCTCGCACCGCTTGCGCTCGGCCCGCAAGGGCGCAGGGCGTCGACGCTCAGCGTTGATCCGGCACGTCGTCGAGCCGCACCTCGTGCGTCATCGCGCCGCGTCGACCAGGACCTGGTTCGTGAACCGGGTCCACGCGGCGCTCGAGGCGCTCGGGCTCGCTCGCGGCGCCGCCATCGTCCGGCACGCCAACCTCGGCCGCCTCGAGACGGCCGTCGACCTCGTCGTCGCCACATCGCAGCCCGCCAGCGCGTTTGCGCTCGCGCACGTCAAAGTCGAGCGCAGCGTGTACCTGCACCTCCTCGCGCTCCTCGCCGAGCGCGACGAGTTCGCCCTCTTCGAGCGCGTGTACGACTCGCTCGGATCGGGCGCCCGTCGCCTAACGCGCACGCGCAGTGCGCCAATGCGCGAGCGCACGCCGTTCCTCATCCGCGGCAGCACGTTCGACCCGGCCGACGTCGCGCCGAGCGCGCGCGAGGCGTTCCTCGCGTGGCGGTACCAGAACACCGTCAGCTCGATCGAGGAGGGCCCCGAGGGCGCCGACCAGCTCGTCGAGGCCGAGGAGCGCGCCGCGACCGGCGAGCACGGCGTGTCGCTCGGGCGAGACGTGTACGGCAACACGAGCGTCAAGCTCGTGCGCCTCGTCGAGAACGACGACGAGGACGGCTCGCGCTTCGCCGTCTCGGCGAGGATCGTCGCCGAGGCGCTCATCGAGTCGAGCCGCGGCGGCCAGGCCTACGTCGCCGACTCGAGCGGCGGCGTCAGGAGGGCGAGGGTCCTCCCCTCGGCCAACGCGCTCGCCGTCTGGATCCTCCACGCCCGCCGCCTCGCCGAGCAGGGCGACCGTCGCGCCGGGCGCGTCCTCGACTCGCTCGCGCGCAACGCCCGCACGCGCAGCGACGGCACGCGCGCCCTGTGGGCCGCCGCGACCATGCTCGCCGAGATCAAGGCGCAGCGGTACGGCGCCGCCCTCGAGGCGTACAAGGCGCACTTTGACGTCGTCGCGCTCGCGCCGAGGATGCGCACGGCGCTCTGGGACGCGACGCACGACCGCCGGCCGCTCGGGCAGCGGCTCGGGTCCGATGCCTCGAAGCGCTCAGCTAAGAGGGCGACGATGACGCCCTCCGCGTACACGCTCGCGCTCCTCGTCCAAGCGCTCGTGCCGTGGTACGCCGAGCGCGCGCCGACGGCGCGCACAGCCGCCGGTGCCGCTCAAGCCCGAGCCGTCCTCGCCGACCTGTACGACGAGCTCCTCGTCCACCCTCCCTCGCCCTCGCCCTTCACCTCCGCCTCCAGCATCGCGCTCGTCCCCTCTCGCACTCGTGCACGCCGCGCCGCCGCAGCGCCGGGCCCGACGTCGCCGCTCGACCCGCACACGTTCATGCCCTTCCTCGCCGACCACCTGCGCCAGCGCGCGCCGCTCCAGGCTGCGACCGTCCTCGTCGACATGCACGAGCGCGGCATCGAGCCGCAGCCGCCGCACTACTCGGTCGTGCTCAACGCCTTTGCGCGCGGCGGCGGTGCCCGTCGCTCGTACCGGCGCGAGCGCGACGGCGAGGTCGAGGCGGGCCGAGACGGCGACGCAGCGGCTCAGGCGACGAGCGCTGCCGACCTGCTCTTCCTCCTGCGCCTGTTCGAACGCCGGGCCGACGCTGCCGACGCTGCCGACGCCGTGGATGGGTCCTCTCGCACGGTCGGCGCGATCTCGCCCGCCGTTCGCGCCCTCGCCGCGCGCCTCCCCGTACCCGCCGCAGACGCCGCGCCTCTCGGCGTGCACGCCTACACGGGCATCCTGAGCGGCCTGCGGCGCCGAGGCGAGCGCGGCGCGGCGCTCGAGGTGCTCCAGGGCCTCATGGACCGGCGCGCGGCCGACGTGCGGCATTGGGCGAGGGGCGACGAGCGCTTCAGGGACGAGGTGGTGCTCTTGGGCAAGGCGAGCGGGGTGAGCGCAGCGGCACCGCTGTAGAAGGGCGACGGCGGAGCTGGAGGAGCGGTCCGAGCAGGTGAGGCGCACTTGCACTTTTGCTCACGCGGGTCGGTCGAGCCTCGAGTAGCTCTGTGATGCAATCATGTATCGCTCTGCAGTGCTGCCTGTGCTCTCGCGAGGCCAGCGAGAGTTGCGAAAGCGCCGGTCGGAAATTGCGACGCGCCTGGACGCGCCTCGTCCGGCGTCCCCTTCTCCCTCCCTCGCTCGCCCAGCCTCGCCAACTCGCCGTGCCAAGCACCTGCTGCTGCACCCGCTTTCTACAGCGCGACTTCGACCTCCAGCACACGCCCACGCGCAAGCCCGCACTCGCCCCAGCACTCTCGAGCCATGGTGCGTCCGCCTCATCTCGACGCGTCCCCCTCGCTCTTCCTGACCCTATGTGCACCCGTGCAGGCTCCGCCCTCCGCGCAGAAGCGTCGCCGCAGCGTCTCGCCCGCCAGGCGCGGCGGTCCCGCCGGCCCTTCGTCCGATGCAGCGTCCGAGGCCGCCGGCATGCCCGCGCAGGCGTCGACCCCGGCGGGCTCGCTTCCCGGCAGCTCGCCTCCGCCGGCGACGAGCGACTTTGAGGAGGACGATGTGATCGGGCTCGGTGATGGCGACCTCGAGGATGAGGAGGAGGAGGGCGAGGACCTCTTCGACGACGCGATGGGCAAGTGAGTCGCGCTTTCTTCTCTCTCGTTCTGCACGAGCTGCACGTCCCTGCTGTACCTCGTCGAGATCAAGCTGACTCTTGTCTCCTGCAGTGACTACATCGAGAACCGCAAGCTCGACGCGTACGACGCGACCGGCCTCAACGACGACGAGGACTTCTCGGACGACGCCGACGCTCGCCGCGCAGCCGAGGAGCGCATGGACCGCCGCGACCGGCGACAGCTCCGTGCGGCGGGCGCGGCGGGCGAGCGCAGGCGCGCGAGGATGCCGGGCTTCCTCGCGAGCGAGGAGGAGGACAGCGAGGACGAGGGGCAGCTGCTCGGGCGCAGGAGGGTGCGCAGGCTGTACGACGAGCCGTACGGCAACGACGATGCGGGCTTCGACGAGGTGCGTCCAGCTTCCTTGTCTTCCAGCAGCTCCATGTTGGACCGGCTGACCTCGTCCTCCTTCCGCCGAGCAGGAAATGCCGATCGAGCAGCTGTCCGACATCCGCGCCGACTCGCTCGCCCAGTGGATCGAGGAGCCTCGCACGCGCAAGACGATCATGCGCGAGTTCAAGAACTTCCTCCTCACCTACACGGACGACAACAACGAGTCGGTCTACGGCTCGCGCATCACCCAGCTCGGCCAGCGTGCGTCCTCCTCTCGCTCACGCTCTCGCCCCTGCTCTCGACGCTGGGACGCTCACGATCCTGCACGTGCTCGCAGTCAACTCGGAGTCGCTCGAGGTGTCGTTCCTGCACCTGACCGACTCGAAGGCGATCCTCGCCTACTTCCTCGCCAACTGCCCGTCGGCCATGCTCCCCATCTTCGACGAGGTCGCGCTCGACGTTATCCTCCTCGCCTTCCCGCACTACATGCGCATCCACGCCGAGGTGCACGTCCGCATCACCGAGCTGCCGACGTCGTACACGCTGCGCGACCTGCGCCAGAGCCACCTCGACGCGCTCGTGCGCGTCTCGGGCGTCGTCACGCGCCGCTCGGGCGTCTTCCCGCAGCTTAAGTACGTCAAGTTCGACTGCAACAAGTGCGGCGAGGTCCTCGGCCCGTTCTACCAGGAGGCGGCGAGCGAGATCCGCATCAGCTTCTGCAGCACGTGCAACAGCAAGGGCCCGTTCACCGTCAACTCCGAGCAGGTGTGTCCCTTTCTCTCTCTCTCTCTCTTCCGTCTCTCCCTCTCCCTCCCTCTGTCGTCGTCGTGCCGAGCGAGCTGGTCGCTGACCCTCGCTCCCCTCGCTCTCGCTCTCGCCCCTCCCTCCCGCCTCTCGCAGACCGTGTACCGCAACTACCAGAAGCTCACGCTGCAAGAGTCGCCCGGGTCCGTCCCCGCCGGTCGCCTTCCTCGTCACCGCGAGGTGATCCTCCTGTGGGACCTCATCGACTCGGCCAAGCCCGGCGACGAGGTCGAGGTGACGGGCATCTACCGCAACAACTTCGACACGTCGCTCAACGTCAAGAACGGCTTCCCCGTCTTCTCGACCGTGCTCGAGGCCAACCACGTCAACAAGAAGGAGGACCTGTTCGCCTCGTTCCGCCTCACCGAGGACGACGAGAAGGCGATCCGGGCGCTCGCGCGCGACGAGCGCATCGGCAAGCGCATCATCAAGTCGATGGCGCCCTCGATCTACGGCCACGACGACATCAAGACGGCCGTCGCCCTGTCGCTCTTCGGCGGCGTCCCGAAGGACATCAACCGCAAGCACCGCATCAGGGGCGACATCAACGTCCTCCTCCTCGGCGACCCGGGTACCGCCAAGTCGCAGTTCCTCAAGTACGTCGAGAAGACGGCAAACCGCGCCGTCTTTGCGACGGGCCAGGGCGCGAGCGCGGTCGGCCTGACGGCGAGCGTGCGCAAGGACCCCGTCACGCGCGAGTGGACGCTCGAGGGCGGCGCGCTCGTCCTCGCCGACAAGGGCGTGTGCCTCATCGACGAGTTTGACAAGATGAACGACGCCGACCGGTGAGCTCCAGCTCCTTCACCCTCGCCTTCGAGCTGACGACCCTCATCTCGGAAGGGCCTTTTGCTGACTCGCCTCTCCTCCTTCCTCCTCCTCGTCGTGCAGCACCTCGATCCACGAGGCGATGGAGCAGCAGTCGATCTCGATCTCCAAGGCCGGCATCGTCACGACGCTGCAAGCTCGCTGCGCCATCGTCGCCGCCGCCAACCCGATCCGCGGCCGCTACAACCCGACCATCCCCTTCAGCCAGAACGTCGAGCTCACCGAGCCCATCCTGTCGCGCTTCGACATCCTGTGCGTCGTTAAGGACGAGGCCGACCCGAGCATCGACGAGATGCTCGCCAACTTCGTCGTCGGCAGCCACCTCCGCAGCCACCCCAACTTTGACGCCGACAAGGACGAGGTCAACGCGAGCGGCCTCCTCGACGCCGACGTGCGTCCCTCCCTCTCTCTCGCTCGTCTTCTGCAGGCCGCTCGCCGTGACGTGCCCGCTGACGCCGCTCTCTCTTCGTCGCGCGCAGCTCATTCCGCAAGACCTCCTCCGCAAGTACATCCAGTACGCCCGCGACCGCGTCAAGCCGGCGCTGCAGATGATGGACCAGGAGAAGATCTCGCGCCTGTACTCGGAGCTGCGCCGCGAGTCGCTCTCGACGGGCTCGTACCCGATCACGGTCCGCCACCTCGAGTCGATGATCCGCATGGCCGAGGCGAGCGCCAAGATGCACCTGCGCGAGTACGTGCGCAGCGACGACATCGACCTCGCGATCCAGGTCATGGTCGGCAGCTTTGTGTCGGCGCAGAAGTCGAGCATCAAGAAGCAGCTGCAGCGCGGCTTCCGGTCCGTCGACTTCCTCGCTCGCGCCCCCTCCCTCCTCACTTTTAAGGACCTCGAGCTGACTCTCATCTCGCCAACAGCAAGTACCTGCGCGTCGCCAAGGACAACGACGAGGTCCTCGCCTTCCTCCTCGGCAACCTCGTCAAGGACCGCGTCCGGTACCTCACGGTCAAGAACGGCGCCCAGCCCGACAGCGTCTCGGTCCGGGTCGAGGAGCTCGCGCGCAAGGCGGCCGAGATCGACATCCACGACGTGCAGCCCTTCTTCTCGTCGCCGCTGTTCGTCAAGGTGCACCGCTACCAGCGCAAGGGCGACTCGATCGTCAAGTCGTTCGTCTAGGCGCGCCGTCCTCATTTCCCCTTCTCCTCGGTCACCTCTGCGGGTCTGTAGCTCTCTCTCGATCTCTTGATTAGTGCCTTGTGTGTACTGCTAGAGCGTCGTTCTCCTCGCCGACTCGGTGTCGCCCTCGAGAGCGGGACGTCGCGTTTGAGAAGGTCGACCAGGTTCCTCAGCCGGTGCGTCCTCCCTCATCGCTGTCCTCACTGAGCGTGCGCTCTCGCTGACTCTCGATCGGTCGAGACGATGCAGTACACAGCTACCGCGCGAGCGCCCAAGACTCGCCGACCGAGGGCTCGTGCTCTTCGCCGTCCCCTCGTCCGGCTGTCTTTCGCCGCTGAGACACTCGGGGTTCCGGTCCTGCTCTCGACGCCTTGGCGAGAGACAGGCATCGTAGATGGAGTTCTCCGGCGTCGGTCCGATCGCTGTGCAGGAGTGCGCTCGACCTCTTTCGCCGGTTCTCCGTCTCGACGACCCTTTCCTCCGCACGTACGCCGCCGGCAGCGGCTCAGCAGCTTGCCCATCGTCGCAAACGACCTTGCAGCAGCCTCGGCGACGGTCGCCGTGCCGGGTGCGCTGCTCCGAGACGGCTGCGATCTCCCTCTCCGCGCCGACCTCGACCTCGCCCGAGCCGCATCTCCTCCTTCGACCTCGACCTCCCACTCGGCCGCCTCTCACTCGCCTCGCGAGCAGTGCAGGCAGCGATGGACGGCGCCCCCTTCTCGACCTCGGTCCTGGGCTTCCGCCCGTTCACGCTCGCCTTCCCGACGCCCGACGTCGCGAGGACATTCGAGCCTCGCCCAACTTCGGCGCCATCGACGACCACCTCCTCGGCGCCCATCCCGACACGCTCGATCCGCAACCCTCACCTCGCCCCGACGGCCGACTCGCCTACGACGAGCGTCCTCACCATCGTCCTCCCGACCCTCTTCTCCGCCCTGCTCCTCCTCGGCATCGGCATCGCGCTCCTCAGCTGCCTCAGCCGTCGCGCCAAGAACAAGCAGGGCACGCAGAGCGCCAAGCTGCGCAAGCCCGGCAGCGCCGGCGGCGACGGCGGCGACGAGGAGGCGTACGACCCGGCGCAGTGGAGCGCTTCCGCCCGCCGCGAGATGGTCGAGCTCGAGCTGGACGATGTCGAACGCCGTACGTCCTCTCTCTCTCTCTCTCTCTCTTCCTCCCTCTCGCTCGACCCTGCGAGCGCCGCCAAGCTGACTCGGACCGACCCGCAGGCACGTTCCGCTCGCTCAAGGTCGCCGACGAGGTCGCTCAAGTCCGCCGCGCCGCCTCGTACAAGACGCACGACCTCCCTCGCAAACCGCCTCCCGCTTACGAGCCCTGAGCGACCCTACGAGTGCGTCGAGCCTTCCTCTCTCCTCCGGCGGCTCGTGCAGCGGCCGGACTCGCAGCTGACCTCGCTCGCACGGTCCCCCCGCAGGCTCGACCATTCGCCCTCGCCTCGCTTCGCCGTCCGCCTCAGCTTCTTCTGTACTTGCTCGTACCCCTGCATTCTTGTCCTCCTGGTCATTGCGCTCAGCGCTCGTCCTCTTGCTTAGCTCCCCCTCCCGATCTTGTGCATCCTGCAACATGCTTGGTCCGCCGCCTTCTTTCTCGCCGGCGCAGAGAGAGCACGAGCTTGACGTGAGCTGTTCACAGGCTCGCTCGACGCAGAGAGGTCGAGCAGCACGAGCGAGGTCGTTCGGCGAGACGAAGCGAACTGGCACGAGGTGGAGGTGGAGAAGGGGTCCGAGCGCGAGGAAGGCGAGCCGTGCTGGACTCGCAGCGAGGCTTGCAGAGCGGCGCGCAAGGGCGCACGAGCTGCTATGTGTACAGGGAAAGGCCATGCAGCTCTCGGCATCCAGCGAGAAGCCCTGCGCGGGTCCTCCTCCGAGCGCATTCCGAACCGGACTGGGTCCGTCGCACGCTCGTCTTCGCGGTTAAGGCGCTGCGAGGGCTCTCTCGCTCGACGAGGAGCACGGAATGATGCATGGCTCAGCGATACAGATGTACATCTACGAAAGAAACCCGAGAAATGTACTGAGAGCGCCCGCTCGTCTATGTGCCCCTCCCCAGCTGCTCGATGACCTCACTCGTCGCCCGAGCAAGCCGTTGCCCGCCCACAGACAGCTCACCTAGAGCTTCGAGCCGCCGCAGCAGTCCTTGCCGGCCGTCTTGGCCTCAGACATCGGAGTGTTGCCGCCGCCGAGCGCGTGCACCGACTTTGCGTCGACCGACGAGGGAACGTCGAGCGACGGGTTGGCCTTGAAGAAGGACGAGGGCTTGAACATGATGTCGACCGTCTCGTACGGCATAACGGGCCAGTCTGCGAGCGCGACGAGGGAGGGATGAAGAGGGCGAGCGCGAGAGCGAGTCGAGGGCGAGGGCGAGGAGAGGGCGAAGTGTCAGTGGCTGAAGCGCATGAAAGTGAGCGGCGAAAGAGCGCACCTTCGGGTCGTGCAATGTGACTGATGCCCAACGAGATAAACGAGACCACTGTGAGGGCGTGCAGCAGGTCGAGGGGGAAGTGAGAGAAGGAGGAAGGGGAGGCTCGACATCAGCACGACGAGCACGAGAAGACGACACAGTACATGAGAGGGACAGAGACGCACAGTCGACGTTCGAAATGCTGTCGTTGCGAGCGACCCAGCCCTCGAGCGAGTCCTCGGGCGCCTGCTTCGTCTGGGTCGGGAACTTGCCGGCCGGGTACAGGCTGTTGTCCGAGTAGGGCACGGTCCAGATGTGGTGCTTGGCGAAGGGCGCCCGGCGAGCGACGAGCGAGTCGTCCTTGACGAGGAGCGGGACGAGGTCCTTGCACATGATCTTGTAGCCGACGGGCGCGCCCGACGAGTAGTGCGTCTTGGCCGGGTTGCCCCAGATCCACATGCGCGACTTGGCGGCGTCGGCGTCGCGCACGCCCTCGAGCGTCGTCTTGAGCTCGCGCTTGGTGTTGTAAAAGCCGTTGCCCGCCTGCGAGAGGAAAGCTCAAAGTCAGCTGCCGACCTTCTCAAGTTGACGAGGCGGAGGAGGACGAGCGACGCACCCAGTTCTCAGCCGAGCCCGTTGGTGCGTCGACGAGGTGGATCTCCTGCTCGTAGACCGAGTTCTTGACGCCGCTGCGAGGAAGACAGAAAGAGGGACGGGGACGAGGAAGCGAGAGGAGGAGAGTGGGTGCGTACGCAGAGAGAGGTCATCATCAGCGACAGGTCGCTCTCGAGTGCGCGACGCCCGAGACGTGGAAGGGAAGAGAAGATGGACGCACTCGATCATCGGGTCGACGCGCAGCGAGAAGATGTGCTGGTGGTGGTGCGCCTGGACGCCCGGGCCGACGAGGACGCCGAACGGCGTCTTCTCGTTCTCGGCGGCCGTGTACGTGTTGAGAATGCCCGTGAGCTTGACGTTGCAGCCGAACGAGCCGTCCTGCTTGAACTCGAAGGCGAACTGCGCCGAGAGGGAGGAGGAGGAGGATGTCAGCGAGGCTCGAGAGGTCCGTGCGGCGGCAGGCGATGAGAGCTGAGAGCGAGGACGGGGACGCACGGCGTACTCGTAGTTGGCGACGGTGCAGATCATCTGGATGATGAGCTTGCGCGAGCGGACCGAGTGGGCGCGTCCGCCCGGGCGGAAGTCGGTGTGCTGCCAGGGCGAAAAGGGAAGGGTCAGCTGCCGCACACGCTCGAGGGGCCCGAGAGGAGAGGAGGAGCACGCACCTTCCACAGCAAGCCGTCGTCCTCCTCGTGGATGCAGACGACGTTCTTGAGCGTGACGGGCTTGCCGGCGTGGTTTGAGAGCTCGGAGTCGAGGTAGTGGATTGAGCCCTTGCAGTCGCAGCCGAGCTCGAGCGAGTTGGCCATCATGCCGAGGCCGTACTCGCCGACGTCGAAGGCGAACTTGCGCGGGTGCGGCCACTCGGGCGCGCCGTAGGGGACGACCATCTCGGCGAACGAGGTGCGGTAGAAGATGGGGCGGTACCGCTGCTCGTCGCGGTCGAAGTACTGGACGGTCGACAGGACGATGCCCTCGCGGAAGTTGTAGCCGATGTGCGCCTTCCAGCCCTGCCACCTGCGAGCGAGGGAGGGAGGCGTCAGCTGCGCTCGAGGAAGAGAGGCTCGAGCGAGGGTGAGGGGAGGTGGACGCACGAGATCTCGTTGCCGTTCATCTGGAACGAGACGCCGTCGGGCTGGGTGATGGTGAGCTCCTTGAGGTCGCGGCGCACGTCCCACTCCTCGCCGTTCTTGGCCTTCTCGGCCTTGATGAGGTCGGGGAGGTAGTCCATGCGCTGCTGCTGCGGCGGGATGCGCGGGCGACCGCTGTCGCGGTACGAGTTGCCCTCGACAGTGTGCGGTGCGGTCGAGCCGGACAGGACGGCGGGCTTGGACGGGTCGGTGCGGTGAGGGGCGAAGTCTGCGCGCGCGAGCAAGGAGGTTAGGCGAGGTCGGCGGCCGTGAGGAGGTTCGAGGAGCTTGAACGTACCGATCTTGAGGATCTTCTTGGCGTTGGTGTCGATGACGACGTTGACTGCGAGCGTGCAAGAGGAGGAGAGAGTCAGCCGAGCACGAGTGGGCGAAGAGAGAGGAGCAGAGCGGGACGCACAGTCGAGCGGGTGCGCGTACAGGTGCTCGTGCGGGCCGAGGCGCTGGTAGACGAAGCCCTGCTGGAGGCGGACGTCGCCAAAGCGGTGCTCGTACCCGATCGACCACGCGTCGACCATGATCTGGTCCGCCGAGACGCCGACCTCGGCGCACAGGCGGATCACCTCGGGGTCGTTGCGCACGACCTGCTCCGACTCGTCGAGCTCCTCCATCGTGATGGCCGGCTGGACGCCCTTGGGCTGCTGGTCGACCGAGTCGAGCGAGGGCTTGCCGCCGCCGAGCGGGAAAGTGCAGACGGCGACGAAGACGTCGCCCGTGAGGCAGTCGATGAGGTGCGCCTCGGCGCGGCGGGCAGGTCGCACGCCCGACTTGAACGGCTTGAAGTCGGTCGGCGAGACGGGGAGGCCGAGGAACGCGATGACCTCGTTCTTGAGCGCTAGATGCAGGAGGAGAGGGAACGAGAAGGAGGTCAGCTCGAGAGCTCTGCGGGTGGGGCTGGTGGTATAGGGGAAGGAGGACGCACGCTCAAGGAGCGAGATGGCGCAGGACTTGAGCGACTTGACGCCGCGCTTGAGCATTTCGGTGCGGAAGCATGCCGACGCGAGCGAGATCTCCGAGGCCGTGAGCGGGTCGTGCGGGTGGTAGGCGGCCATGGGCTCGGTGCAGCTGTGTGTGTGGTGTGTGTGTGTGTGCTGGAGTAGTGTGCTGGTAGCTGTGTGAGGAGGAGAGAGCGAGAGCTGAGCGCGAGGAGCTGGACGACGACTTGGCGGGGAAGCCGACTCGGAGCCGCACCGAGCCGCGATAGTCGACGAGCCAATCTTGCCGCAGCTTTGCTCGCTACAGATGATCGCGACTGCGCTCGACACGGCGTCTACGCACACTCGGGGAACGCGCTCCAGGATGGCCGACGCAGGGAAAAGGAAAGACGGCTCGCCGCGATTCTCCTCCTCGGCTCGCGCCCGAACCCTGCTCGCTCGCGCACAGCTCCCTCACCGACCCTCTTGGCTGGCGCGCACCTTTGTCGACGCACACAGCCCGCGCCGCCGAGGCGGGGAAGCAGCCTCCTAGCCGTCTGAGCCGGCGAGCGTGCCGCACATGCAGTCGAAGGCGGCGCTCGACAGGCTCGCGGCAGGTCCCCTCGCACTCGTAGCAGACTGTGCAGAGAGCGAGAGCAGAAGCTGATATTGCGGTGCTTGAGAGCAAGGCGCCGCACGCCGTACAGGCCGTGCACGAAGCAGATCGAGGACGCGACAGCTGGAGCGCGATGGCGACGAGGCTCGCGCTCTCAGCACGACGAGGCGGGCTGATCGCGCAAGTCCTGATGTAGCAAGCAAAGAGCACGACGTCTTGAGGACCGACTGCGCACAGGAAGAGCGAGATCGCCAGCTCGGCGTGGCGCCAAACGAGGCTCGAGTGCCCGTCCGGCGTTCGGGCGGTCCAGCTCGAGCCAGGCTGCCTCGCGCCACAGCTCGAAGCAGATGGACGCAGGGCTGCTCTGGGGAGGCTTGTAGCGCGGCCGACAGGCTTCAAGAGGCTGAGCGTCGGGTCGTGAAGGCGAGGTGGCCCGGCGAGCGGTGGTCGGACGGCAGTTGGGGGGAGGGGACCCGCGCCTGGGCCTTGCGCGCACCGAGATGCGCACGATCGAGCCCGTGCGATGTCGCCTTGTGGATGCGCAGCTGGACGAGCGGGCGATGGGTGTGTGGTCGCGAGGCCGAGGACGAGGACGGGGCGGAGGCGGGCGGGCGCGGGAGAGGCGAGGGGGCGGGGCGAGTGCTGTGCGCGTGCCGGGTGGGCTGAGGCGAGTAGGTGCAGCTGGACAGCGAGTGTGCACTGGCTTTGAGAGGCTCGAGGAGGGAGCGAGGAGAGGAAGCACGTGAGCCCGAGACGATCACGAGGCGGACCAGGACCGCGCCCACGTCGCTCGCGCCATCTTCTTGGCCACCTCTTGCTCGCTCTCCTCAGCTCTGCCCGCCTCGAGCTCTGCACCAGCACCCGCACCAGCTCAGCCCGCGCCTGCCCACCGAGCCACCCTCGACCTCGGACCCCCTCCTCGCCCTCGACCACCTCGCACCCCCGCAAACCTCCCGCGGCCGGCACAGATGGCGACCCTCGAACGACCTCGACCCTCAGAGGCCACCACGGCAAACTCGGACGCCTCGTTCGCCACCACCGCCGTCCCCTCGCCCTTTCCCGACCACCCGCTCCGCCAGAACAGCGAGGGCAGCCGCGGGAGGACCATGGTCCCCGGGCCCTCGCACCGCCAAGCCGTCGCCGACCAGGACGACATGAGCGCCTCGCGCTCCCCGAACGGCTCGCGCAGCGGCCTCAGCCGCGTCGTCGGCCAGTTCAAGCGCGCCATGAGCGCCAGCCGCGACCGCTCGGGCGACTCGCAGGACCGCGGCAGGCGCACCAGCGTCGACACCGGTGCGTCTATCTGCGCCTCCCTCTCCTCGTCGTCGTTGCGCCTGTCGTGTCGCGGCGGCTCAGGGAGCTGACTCGCGCTCCCTTGTCCCGCAGCCGTTCACCAAGACGAGCCTCGAGGCCGTTCCCCCCTCTCGGCCTTCCAGCCTCGCTCCGTCTCTCGCGGCCCGTCGACCCACTCGATCCAGACCAACGCCGACGGCTCGTCGACCATGTACCCGCTCTCCAAGTCGCAAACGCGCTCGTCGTCGCGCGGCCGCGCCCCGCCGGGCGGCAAGGTCTTTTCGACCGGCCGCGGCGGCGCGGGCAACCTCATCGGCGTCGCGCGCGACGAGGACATGGCCGAGTTCAACGGCGAGGAGGACGCGAGCGTCGTGCGTGCCGTCAAGGAGGAGCGCAGCCGCTCGCGCGAGCGCATGGGCCGCACCGAGGTCGGCACGACCGGCCGCGGCGGGCGCGGCAACATCCGCAGCGCGAGTCGCGGCAGGGACCTCGAGCTCGGCCGCGTCCCGACCGTCCTCGAGGAGCAGGAGCGCGCCGCCAACGAGGACGAGGAGCTGCGGTACCAGGAGGTGCTGCGCAAGCGCGAGCGCGAGGGGCCCGACCACTACGTCAGCTCTGGACGAGGTGCGTCTCCCTCCCTCTCTGCGCCCCTCTCGCCGTCGTCGAGTGGCTCGAAGCTGACCCTGGTCCCCCTACAGGCGGCGCGGGCAACATCTTCAGCACGTTCCGGCGTGCTCCCTCTCAATCTCGATGACCCCTCACCCGCGACACCGGCTCTCGCCGCTCGACGAACTCTCCCCTCCTTTCCTTGTCTGTATCATCTCTCCCGTCGTACTTTTCGTTCCACCGTTGTCATCAATACAAGCCGGCGCTGCTCAACGCGGCCAGGTTCACCTCGTCCTCTCTCGCTCGAGCCTGTTCGAGTTCGGGGCGCTCTTGCTCTCCTGCGCGAGGCTGAGCCGGTACGAAAGAGACGTGCGAAAGCGTCGGTGCAGAGCATGGCCCTGCCGAGCGAGAGATGGCGCCGAGACGAGCTTATCGCTGCAGTCGCGAGTGTCGGCCAAGCCGGGTCTCGATCAGGAAGGGCAAGGGCGACGACGACGACAAGGGAGAGCAACGCCCGCCCGCCCGGCTCCCTCTCCACCACAGCTAAGCTAGCTCTCCGTGCTACACGATGCCCGCCTTCCTCGACAAGATCAAGAACGTCGTCGCGCCCAACAGCCACGAAGAGGGTGCGTCGCCGCTCCTCGTCCTCCTCCTCCCCACTTGGCTCCCGCTCACCTTATCTCGCCCTCGCTTCGACTGCGCGCAGGCGACCGCGGCGGCGCCAGCCACGCCCCAGCCCATGGCTCGCACCTCAACCCCGCCAACGCCGACCAGCCGCACGCCGCCGAGCCCCGCGGCCGCAACCTCACGGCAACCGGTCGCGGTGCGTCCCCTCTCTCCCTCTCACCTCCCTCTCATCTCACCGTGGCCAAGCTGACCTGGCACTCGCTCGCTCGCAGGTGGAGCCGGCAACATGAGCCGCTCGCGCGTCCGCGACGGGTCCCAGCCGGCCGAGTCGGCCGCCGACGTCGCAGCAGCGCGCTCGCGTTCGCGCTCGCGCGCCCGCGCGCACCACCACGGCGAGGACTACCCGGTCCCGATCGGGCGCGGCGGGCTCGGCAACGTGCGCGGCGAGAGCAAGGACGCGCGCAGCCGCGAGCGCGAGCGCGAGCTCGAGGCCCAGGACAAGCGGGTCGAGGCCGCCTTTGCCGAGAAGCACAAGGACGACAAGTGGCTCAGCGGGAGGGGCGGCGCGGGCAACACGGCGCACGGCGACGAGGGCCCGCAGACGCACAAGTAGCGCTCTCGCACGCCCCTCTCCTCCTCCTCCCCCACCTTAATCTGCTCTCGCCCTCTCTCTCTTGTCGCTACCCGTAGCTCGTACAGTTCATCGTGTGCTATCGAATCGTCTCTTATCTCGTGCTCCCTCGAAGGAAAGAGAGAGAGAGACGTGCGAGTTGCGGAGCGAGAGCTACTCGTCCTTGCCGCCCTGCGTCCCGCTCGGCCTTCGCAACAAGGGCACCGGCTCCGGCGGCGGCGACGGCAGCGAGCTGCTCGGGAGCTGCACCGAGAACAGCTGCTCGTCGTCGACCTCCTGCTGCGCCCGCTCGGCGCCGCTCGAGCGCCCGAGGTCGTCCTTCAACGGCACCCGGATCCCGAGCGCCGTCGCCGGTCTCGGCGGGACGTGCGGCTTCGGCGGCCGCGCGCCAGGGCTCGAAGTGCTCGCTGCCGACGACGACGAGGGCGAGGGGATCGGCGCACGCCCCTTGCCCTTGTCCTGGCGGTCGACCGTCGAGAGCGACGGCACGGCGGGCGCGAGCGGCGCGGCGCGCCGATGCAGCGCAGGAGGCGCCGCCTCGTCCTCGCTGCTGTAGGTCGAGTAGCCGTCGAACGACGGGATCGTCTCGAGCGGGAAGGGGAGCCCGCTCCTGCCGAGCGCAGCGGGCGCCGCCGCCGCCGCCGCCGCTCGAGGCGGACCCGGCTCGCCGTCGGCGTCGTTCGACGACGAGGGCGTCAAGTCGCTCGTCCGCAGCGACTCGAGCGCCTGCGGCGTGAGGTGGCTCGACGGCGAGGGGAGCGCGAGCGCGAGAGCCGGCGGCGGCTGTGCGCTCGCACCTCGTGCGGGCGACGTCGTGCCCGACCCGCTGGGGGAGCGCAGCGGGAACTCGTACGCCCTGCTCGCTCCGAGGCCGCTGCCCGTTGCGCGCGGCACGAGGCGCCGCCGGGTCGGGTCGACGAGGCTGCCCGTCGGGTCGAGGACGTCCTCGGGCGGGGCGGACGAGTGCCGGACGGGCGGCGTCCACGAGCGCGACATGGCCTTGGACGAAGACGAGGACGAGCCCGTCATGGGCCCGTAGTGCCGACGCAGTGCGCCCGGCTTAGAGATGGACGGGTAGCGCTTGGCGGACGAGTGTCGAGAGAGCGAGGCGGAAGGGCTGATGCGGTGGGTGCGGCGAGGAGCTGCGGGAAGAGAAGGGTCAGCCTGGATCCTCGCCCGAGAGCGAGAAGTAGAGGGAGAGGAAGAGAGACGCACCGTCAGTGGAAGTACCGCCGGCCTTGTCGCCCTCCTGATCCGGAACTCGCTGCTCCTCCCAGTCCTTCTCCCTCGCCGCCGCCGTCGCGCCGAGCGCCTCGATCTTGCGCTTGCTCGCCCGAGCTGTCGAAGCCGACGAGGCAAGGTGCAGGAACGGGCTCGTCGGGATGCCGCGGGTGAAACCGACGAAGATGACGACGAGGAGGAGGCCGACGAGCTGGGCGAGCGTGAGGTGCTTTTCGAAGCGGATCTGCAGGGCGAGGCTCGTCAGTAGGTGCTCACTTCCGTTGTAGAGCTAGAGGAGAGAGGAGAACGCACCTCTTGGGCGAGAAGGTTGATCTGGGAGGCGAGAGCGAGCCGCTCGCGCTCGAGGTCGACCCGCTGCTTCTCGAGCTCGAGCAGCGACTGGCGCAGGCTCTGCTCCTGTCGGCTCCTCTGCGTGCACGAACTCAAGGACAGAGTCAGTAGAGTGCGCGCACGATGCAGCGAACGAGGAGGCGCGAGAGGAAGGCGGACGCACGGACCCCTCGACGTCGCTCAGGCGCCGCTCGACCCGGCCAAACGCCTCGCGCAGCATGCCGCTCTGCGCCTCGATGAAGCCCATCGCGAGCGTCTGGTTGTGCTCGAGGCTCGCGAGGCGCTTCATGATCGTGCCGTAGATCGACTCGCCCGGCTGCGGCTGGGCGACGGTGGGAGGTGGTGGTGGCGGAGGAGGGATGGGGAGGGGCGCGCGAGGGACGTGCGAGGCTGATGCCGAGTGGAGAGGTACCGATGCGGTGGAAGAGTGGGTGTCGTTGCGGGAAGGAGAGGAAGGGGAGGGAGAGGGAGGAGGACGAGGCGAGGCGACCGGGTGGTCGCTGCCGGCTGCGGGACGCCCTGTCGCCGTGTGCGGCGCAGGAGCGCTTGGCGGGGCGACGACGGACGAAGGTGAAGTCGGTGTCGATGAGGACGTGGTCGGCGAGGTGGAGGGTGCGCGAGAGCTGTCGGCGGGCGCTGCTGACGAAGCCGTGACGACCGTCGCAGTCGGCGGCGGCGAGCGCGTGCTGTCCTCCTCCGTGACAGCGACGGTCGCGCTCGCGCTCGGCTCGACCTCGGTCGCGTTGGCCGTTGAGAGAGCGGTGCTCGAGGGGTCGGCCGCCGAGCTGCTGTCGGTCGAGGCCGAGGTGGAGGGAGCGGGCGCCGCGCTGCTCGTGTGCATCGCCTCGGTCGACAACGAGGCGCCAGTCGTCGTCGATGCGTCCGGCAGAGCCGTGTACGGCTCGTCGTGAGACTCGGGCGCCGTCGAGGCCGCAGGGGCAGAGCTGGCGGGCGGCGGCGTCGGGGCGTGAGGGTCCTCCTCGACCGGCGCCGGCGTCACAGCCGGCGCAGTGCTCGACCCGCCCGCCGACTCGACGACCTCGCTCGCCGTCAGGTCGCCGACGACCTTGGGCACCTCGATGCGCTCGAGCTTGTCGACCTCGACCTCGAGCGCGTCCTCGAGCGCGCGCTCCTGCTCGTCGCCGACGTCGTCCTCGCCCTCGCCCTCGCCGAGCTCTGCCGCCGCGAGCGCGTCCTCGAGCGCCTTGGCCTTGCGCTCGGACTCGCGGAACGACTCGAGCTGAGTGTAGCCGTACACCCTCAGGAGCGAGACCGGGCAGTAGTACTCGCTGCCGAAGTGCGACAGGAAGTCGATGCGCACGTAGCGGCAGAAGGGCGGGTTGCTGAGCGGGCGAAAGACCTGTTGCAGGGTAGGAGAGTCAGTCAGGGAGTCGGAGAGGAGGAGGAAGAGGAGGGAGCGAGGACGCACCTGGACGCCGCGGACGTTGCGAGCTCGAAAGGTGCCGAGGTCGTGCCAGTCGTCGGGCTTGCCCGGGTAGTCGACGCTGCAGCTCGCCTTGAAGTGCTTGAACGTGCTCGAGAAGAACTCGAAGTTGGCGAGGACGAGGGCGTCGATCTGGACCTCGTCGCACAGCTCGACGTCGACAAACTTGGGCGTCGCCGCGCACGGCGTGAGCATGTACCGGTCCTTCTTCTCGGTGAGGATCGACGACGCGCCCTTGGACTGGCGCGACGAGCGGTGCAGCTTGGCGGCGCACTCGGCGCCGGCGTAGTTGGCGCGGTCCTTGAGGTGGACGAGCGGGTCGGACGGCTCGCCCGTGCCGACGTTGGGCAGGGGCTGGATCGGCGACAGCGTCGACGACGTCGTCGGGGGTAGGCCGAGCGCGCCGTCCTCGAAGACGAGCTGGCCCTGGCCGCGCGGTAGGCTGCCGTCAAGCCCGAGCCCGCCTGCGCCGACCGAGTCGACGACCTCGAGCGGCGGCCGTGCTGCGCCGCTCTCGTTGGCGGCGCGCGGCGCCTCGTCGCGCTCTGCGCCCGAGGCTGCACCGGCGACGGCGTCGTGCCGCGGGCGCTTCTTGCCGCGCCGTGTGGCCGACGGGTCGGGCTGGACGACGTAGCGCTCGCGCCACTCGTTGAACGAGAGGAACTCGGGTGCGGGTGCTGCCTCGGTGAGGGGGAGCTCCTCGAGGACTTGTGGTGCGGCGGGCGGCTGGACGTCGACGAGGGGCGGCGGAGCCGGCACAGGCTCGGGTGCGCTGGCGGGTGGGGGACGAGGTGAGGGCGACTCGACGGGGACGGCGGTCGGGCTCGGTTGGAGGGTCGAGGACGGTGTGGTGGGTGTATCGGGTGGGTACGAGCTGGGCTCGACGGCTGCTGGTGGTGCCGCGGTCGAGGGCGAGGCGAGCGACGATGAGGTCAAAGAGGTTGGCGACGGCTCGGGCTCGGCGACGGCGTCTGAAGGATCTTGCGGGACCACCGTCGTGCTACTTGAAGGCTCTGGAGGAGCCGGCGCGCTCGTCACAGGCGCAGGGGGCGAGGTTGTGGTCGTGTCGGCTTGTCGAGTGACGGCGGGGAGGGAGGGGTCCGGGTCGAGAGCGGTGGCGCGCGCAGCTGCGAGGAGGGCGCACAGGCACAGAGAGCACCTCGACAGGCGCATTCCAGCTGTCGTGAGTCCCGCCCCAAGGCTACGAGGCGCGGCGTGTCGAGGCCAACCTCGGCTCGGCGCCGCCCCTCTCCTCTCTCTCTCTCTCCGTCCTCTCACTCGGGTCATGGCTTCCTTCGCCAGCCTGAGCCCAGAGCTCCTCGAAGGCGTCCTCAGGGCCACCCTCGACGGCCCCGTCCGCCTCGACCAGCGCAACCTCGCCTCGTTCGCCTCGGTCAACCGCGCCTTCTCCGCCGCTTCGAGGTGCGCCGGCTCCCTCCCACCCTCTCGCAGAGCCTTGCAGGGGAGCCCTGATCCTGGGCCCCACACAGGCGACTCCTCCTGCGCTGGGTCACGGTCGACAACCCTCAGCTCGGCGCCAAGCTCCTCGAGACGCTCAGCTCGTCGCCCGGGTGCGGCGCGTGCGTCCGCTCGGTCGTCATCAAGAACGACGCCTTCGACGAGCCCACCACGTTCAGCGAGCTGTCACAGGACGACCTCCTGCGCCTCACCGTCAACCTCGTCGCGTTCGACAGCGCTCGCGCCGCCTTTGCGCCCCTCGCCGACGGCCGCAGGCCCTTGCCCTCGTACCCCAAGACGCTCACGTCGATGCGCCTCGGCCACGCGAGCACGTCGCCGCCCGAGGGCTACTACACCGACAGCGACGACGACGACGACAGCAACGACGACGACATGGCCGCCAACCGCGACGAGCAGCGCGCCGCCAAGATCTCGGCCACCTACCTCTCGCTCCTGCGCGCCTACCCTCGCACCCTCACGAGCCTCAAGCTCAGCAAGCTCGCCAACAACGCCCTCCCCCTCTTTCCGCCTGTCGCACCTCTCGACCTCCCCCACCTCGCGACCCTCGAGCTCGACATGGTCACGGTCCCGTCGGGCGTCTTCAAGTGGCTCACGGCGACGGCGCGCGACCTCGAGTCGCTCAAGGTGTGGCTCGTGACGGGCATCACCGAGGCCGACCTGCTCGACTATGCGCAGCGCAAGGGTCGCTCGCTCAAGCAGTTCGCGTTCAAGCCCAAGGGCAAGCAGGGCAAGAAGCTCGCCAACGAGATGGTCCTGTGCGTCCAGCTTCTCTCTTGCGTGCTCACCTCCTACTTCTGCGAGACTAGGACGCTGACCCGAACGCTGCACCGCTCGCAGCTACATGTCGAGGCTCGAGAAGCTCACCCTCGGCGACAAGGCGTGCGACCACGGCATCTGGGCCAACCTGCCGCCGTCCCTCACGCACGTGTGCGTATCGATCCCGGCCATGGTGCAGAATGCCCGCCTGCCGACCGTCGCGCACGAGGTCACGACCCGCCTCACTAAGCTGCAGCGCCTCGAGCTTTTCTCGGGCCTGTACTTCCCTCCGCCGGTCGAGGTCGTCTACCCGCCCGCCAACCCACTCGACCCACTCGACAGCGGCCTGCGCGAGCTGCGCCTGTCGCACGTCACGTCGCCGGCGCTCGAGGCGCTCCTCGTCAGCCTCGGCCGCGGGCTCTACACCCTCGCCGTCCACCACCTCGACGTCCCGCCGACACAGCTCACGCCGTACTGCCCGCGTCTGCGCCGCCTCGAGCTCGGCGCCGCCAGCATCGTCCAGCCCGAGCTGCCCCACTCGCTCCTCTCGCCGACGTCGATCCACGCCGCGTCCTTGACGTTCCTGCGCGTCCACCTCGCGTCGCACGTCGCGCTCGAGCACCTCACGGCGTCGATCGGCACGATTCGCGCCAAGCAGCGCCTCGAGGGCGACCACCACCGCCTGCAGACGCTCGAGGTCGTCGGGCTCTTCCCCGACAACCTCGTCGGCGAGGGGTGGACCTCGGGCAAGGGCATCGACCGGCTCGTCGAGGCGTGCAAGCGCGACGAGGTGCGCCTGTGCGTCAATGGGCGGCCGGTCGACAGCGTCGGAAACCTGTGGGGCGCGCTGCAGGGGCAGACAGGGCGCGAGGAGCTCTGAGCGAGGGGAGCACGACGAGTCGAGGGAGCGCTTGCGGGATCGAGGGGACGGGTCTGTAGCTTGCACGATATGCTTGGCCGTGCAGTACATCCAGCTTTGCACTCCGCTTCCTATCCTGCGAGCGAGCGAGAGCTGAGGAGGCGGATGCGCCGCGCGCGCTACCAGATTTGGCTCTCGGCAGCCCCGCTCTACGACGGCCCGATCTTCCGAGCTGCCATCTCCGGTCCCGTGGAAAGCGCATCCCGCGGACCTTGGTTGACTCCCCACGCCTCGTAGCGGTCTGCTCTCGGCCGCGACGACGCTCTCGTCACCGCACTCTCTCCCTCACAGCCAGCTCTGCGGCACGCGCACTCGCTCCACTACGACTTCGTGCATGACAGCTCCACATCGACCAGCACCCGGCACCGCCTCAGCCCTCGAGCTCAGCTCGACCCCTTCGACCCCGACCACCGCCGACGATGCGGCCCTCGCCCCGCCCAGCTCGATGCCGACCGACGTGCGGGCAGCAGATCAGCAGTACGAGCGGGACTGCAGCGGCGAGGAGACGCTCGCAGGAGATGGAGAGGAGCGCGACGTCGAGGTCGCCGGCGAAACGACGGAGC
>Ga0308169_10000695_pt1 | contig 45163 bp, 40 predicted proteins | sample PhyBR1_2_FD_202139 | JGI IMG/M metagenome (GOLD analysis project Ga0308169, IMG submission 202139) | Phyllosphere microbial communities from UC Gill Tract Community Farm, Albany, California, United States - DLSLSB.R1 | ecosystem: Host-associated > Plants > Phyllosphere > Unclassified | place... | reverse complement strand
TCCAGGCCGCGGTCGATGTAGCTGGCTTCGGTGGCGGCGTCGATGCCCTGCATGGGTTCGTGGAGGTAGCCGTGGTGTGCCACCTCGTGGCCGCCGTCAACGATCTGCCGCACCACATCCGGGTAGGACTCCGCGGTGAAACCGGGGATGAAGAACGTGGCCTGGATGTCCTGGCGGGCCAGGATCCCGAGGAGCCTCGGGACTGCGACTTTGGGGCCGTAGGACTGGTGGGTCATCAGCGACATGCGCCGGGTGCTGGTGGGATCGTGGGCGATGGTGCATGACTCGGCGTCCACGTCGAAGGTGAAGGAGGCGGCTGCTTTGGCGCCGTCGGGCCAAACGATGGGGTGCAGCGGGTCCGCGATGGCGGGCTGGTTCACGGGAAGTCCTTTCGGCGGGCGCAGTGCACCCGCCTGGTCTTGGAGAAGAGGAGTTGTGCCGCTTAGAGGGCGGGAAGGGCCGGCGCGCTGTCAGCGGATGTGGCCTCTTCACCGGCAGCGGCGTCCGCTTGCTGCGCGGCGCTGCGCTCACGGGCGAGGTAGCGGACGTGGTACCGCGGGCCGAGGATGGCGTAGACCCCTGCGCTGGTGAGGCCGCCGGCCAGCCAGGACAGGTCCCAACCGCCCAGGGCCACCGCGATGGGGCCCTGCATGACGGGGATCAGGCCGTACATGAACAGCCAGGTGGCAAAGATGCCGGCCACGAGGGAGATGACCCCTGCCCAGTTGACGCCGGGCAGCCGCTTGGTTCCCACGGCGTCGAACAGGCGCTCCGGCTCGCCGGGCCACCGCTTGTCCAGCCAGAAGTAGTGCACCAGCATGATCCCGCCCCAGGCAGCCACCCAGGCCACCAGGCCGATCAGCCAGGCGTCGAGGACCGCAGCGAAGTCCTCCTGGAAGATGAAGAAGACGACGGCGGCGAGGGAGAAGACACCGACGAACAGGTTGAGCTTGCGGCGGCTGATGGAGATGTCCAGGGCCTGGGTGGCCACCGAGAAGGTGTAGATGTTCAGGATGTTGGTGGCGATGGGTCCGTGGAGCACCATCAGCAGCACCGGCAGGGCCATGGCGCCGAAGTTGAGCACGATCAGCTTGCCGGGATCGATTTCTCCGCTGTTGGTGGCAAGGCTTGCGCCCAGGACGCCGAGCCACACTACGGGGATGAACTGGCCCAGCACTGAAGCGAGGTAGACCTTCTTCTTGGGGACGCTGGTGCTGACGAACCGCGAGTAGTCCGCGGCGTAGGTGAACCAGGTGATGCCCCAGCCAATGCCGATGGCGGTCATGACGGCGCTCATGGCGGCGATCCGCTCCGAGCCCTCGAGGATGGCGCCTGCGGGTCCGGCGTAGCCCCAGTCGATGTCCATGCCGAACCAGGCGACGGCAGACATGACAGCGAGGATGAGGATGGTGGGCGGCACCGTCCATTTCTCAAAGGCTGCAATGGCCTTGTAGCCGAACCAGGCGATGGCTACCTGGAGGGCCATGATGAAGGTGGCGACGCCGATCTTCCAGGCGTAGTTGGGGGCATCCGGGTCCACCCAGCCAAGGGTTCCGAAGAGTGCCATCACCAGGTCCAGGATGATCCAGGTGTTTACCGCGCACCAACCGATCACCAGGAGCGCCTGGATGGCGGCCGGCAGGTAGTTGCCGCGGCGGCCGAACGCTGCCCGGGCCAGGACCATGCCGGTGGCTCCGGTCTTTTGGCCCAGAAGGACGAAGCAGCCAAAGAGCAGCATGCCGATCAGGTTGCCCAGCACCAGGACGGTGATGGTGTCCGCCAGTCCAAGTCCCAGCTGGATACCGAGTGCCCCCAGCACCCAGTTGATGGGAGCCAGGTTGGCGCCCGCCCAGATCCAGAACTGGCCGGATACCTTGCGTGTTCTTGCTGATTCGGGGATGGGCTGCAGCCAGGCTTCGTGGTCCACAACGCTGTGGTCCTGCGCCGCCTGGCCAGATTGGCCGTGCGTGGCTGTTGAAAGCTTTTCTTGCATGGGGGCCTCCGTGAGGTGAATAAGTACCAAAAGGCTATGTGGCCCTCATCACAACCAGCAAGATACAATCTGTCGAACAGATTCCCCTATTACGTTACGGATCGTCGTGTCAGTGTTTCTTGGCGAAATACTCGCCCACCCCGCCCTCGCCGCCGCCGACCCCCTGGTCCACCCGCGGGGCGTAGCGGCGGATTCGCAGCCCGTCCGCTGGGTTCACTCCAGCGAGGTCCTGGACATCGCTCCCCTGCTTCGCGGCGGGGAACTGTTGCTCTGCGGCGGCATCACCCTTGCCACCGCCACGCCCGCGAGGCGTGAAGACTACGTGCGCGAACTGGCCCAGAAAGGCATTGCCGCGCTGGCTGTCGAGACCGGCGGCGCCCTGCCCGGGATTCCTGAAGACATGCTCCGCACGGCAGAGGAATTCGGCCTTCCACTTGTGGAGCTGCGCAAGGTGGTTCCGTTTGTGGGCGTCATGCAGGCCATTAACTCCATGCTGGTCAGCGAGTCCGTGGGCCACCTGCAGCAGGCCGACGCGGCCACCCGCGCCATGGCGGCCGAGCTGGCCCACGGGGCCTCGCTCGACAAGATCCTGGGAGTGCTGGCCGGCATCACCAGGTCCGCGGTCAGGCTCACGTCCCCCTGGGGAGTCACGATGGGCAGCGCGGTTCCGGAGAGCTGGGCGGACAGGGATGACCCGGCAGCGGACGACGCCGGCCCTGAGCCGGGCGGGGACGGCACCTTTGGCAGGGCGGGCGGGGAAACGGTGCTGAATGTGGACATCCCTGTGCGTGGAGTACTCATGGGCCGGCTCGAGGTGCGGGTGCCGGACGCTGCGGACGTAGCGCTGGCACAGGTGGCCGGGGAACGGGCTGAGGACATCCTGGGGCTTGCGCTGCTGCAGCACACCCCGCCGGGCCTGCACGCCCTGGCCGGCGCGGAACTGATGCGCGCGGTGCTGAACTCATCCCCGGAGTGGCGCCTTGAGCAATTGGCTCCGGGGGCCGGTTTTCCCACCGATTCCCCGGCAGTGGTGGCGGCAATCCATGCAGCGTCCCCGCAGGAGCTGCGGGGCGCCGTCGAAACCTTCCTGAGCACGCGCCGCATTCCCTGCGCCGCCTACCTGGACGACGCCGAGCTGGTGGTCATGATCGGGCTGCCCTGCACCGATACGCCCAGCGAACGGCGCCAGCTGGTGGAATCGCTCCGGAGCCTGGAGGGTGACCACGATGCCGTGATCGCCGTGGGACCCCTGGCGGGCGGCGTGGCCGAGGCTGCCTGGTCGCTCGCGGAGGCACGGCGTGCACTGGAGGTGCGCCAGATCCGGCGCCGGAACGCGTCGGCGCGCCGGCGGTTCCCGGCCCGCGGCCTGGTGGTGGTGGACGCGGAGGACGCCGCCGTGGAAAGCCTCGCCCTGACCTGCCTTGACGCCACGGCGCGGGAGGCATTCGTCAACCGGCAGCTCCGGGCAGTCCTGGAGCACGATGCCCAGCGGCAGTCCCAGCTGCTGGAGACCCTGCAGGTGTGGCTGGACTCCGGCTGCAACACAGCGCAGTCCGCCCGCGAACTGCACCTGGAGCGGCAGTCCATGCACCACCGGCTGCAGCGTATTTTCGAGCTCTGCGGGGGCGATCCGCGGGGCACGGGAAGGCTGGCGGCACTGCACCTCGCGGCCCGGATGGCCGGCCTGCCCTGACGGGTAGGCCGCTGTGGCGAATTGCCGTTCCGGCAATCGGTGAATTCCCATGAATTTAAGCTGAGGCATAGGGGCAACAATTAGGGGCAGCCCGGGATTGTTTTTGGATGCCTTGAGCACCAACACTGATCGAACTGGGATTCAGCGGTGGTATTTAACTCCGGGAGCCAAATTGATCAATATTCCGTTTTTCCACCGGCGCAGGGGTGCCAATAGCGCCGGGTTTTCCTTACCTTTCCCATCGCGGGTTGAAGGCCCGCCCGGTCCCCGTCCGCGCCAATGGCCGGACTTGCGCCTCCCTGGGCTTGTGACGGCATTGCTGGTTGTACTGGCGGCACTCGTGGCGCCTATTCCGGCGTCGGCTGCCACCGGCGATGTTGGTGTTGCAGGTCCGTTTCATGCGGGCACGGAGACTCCCACGGGTACCAAGCGGGCCACAAGTTCTTTGTGGTTTAACGACGGCTCCTGGTGGGGAAATCTGTGGAATTCCGCATCGTCGAATTTCCATATCTTTAAGTTCAATGCGGGGACGAGTTCCTGGGCGGATACGGGAGTGGCAACAGATTCGCGTCCCAACACCCATCATGATGTTTTGTGGGACGGAAAGACGCTGTATGTCGCGAGCTACAAGTTCGTTGATGACGGACTGCCCGCAGAGCCTGGTTTCCCCACGACAATGCGCCGCTACAGCTACGACTCCAGTGCGAAGAAGTACACGCTGCTGGGTTCCAGCCAAATCAATAACTCAAAAATTGAAGTCCTGACCATCGACAAGGACTCCACGGGCAGAATCTGGTCCAGCTGGCAGCAGGACAACAGGATCTACGTGAACGTCACCGCCACCGACGGCAAGACCTGGGGCACCCCCTTCCAGCTTCCGGGAGCAATGAGCAACGTTTCCGTGGACGATACCTCGGCCGTGATTGCCTTCGACGGGAAGATCGGCGTGATGTGGAGCCGGCAGATGGGCGACTCCACCGACGGCATGTACTGGAGCTACCACGTCGACGGGGCGTCGGCCACCACATGGAGTACCCCCGTGGCGGCAGTGTCCGGGCAGCGCAGCAGTGATGACCACATGAACCTGAAGTGGCTGGATTCCTCGGGCGGCCGGGTGTTTGCGGCCATCAAGACCTCGTACATCTCGGCATCCCAGCCTCTGATCGAGTTGCTGGCTCTCAGCGGCACCAGTTGGTCGGCGCACACGATCGCAACCGTTGCCGAGTGTCCCAACCGGGTGATCGTCATGATTGACGAGAGCACCCAAAGGCTGCGTACCTTCGCCACCTATCCAAAGCCATCGGGCACAACGGACGCCGGCGTCTGCACCACCTCCGGCGGTGCGATCTACGAGAAGTCCACACCGCTGGACAACATCAACTTCACCACCACCAAGACGGCCCGCATTGTCGACGCCGACCAGTTTGTGCACAACGTGACCTCCACGAAGCAGAACGTCAACAGTGCCGCCGGGGGCACAGCGAACAGCGGCCTGTTGGTGCTTGCGGATGTCAACGCCACCAAGCAGTACTGGCACTACTATGACCCCACCGGCGGCGGTGGAACCTCTGACGCTACCGCCCCGACAGTGACCGCCACCTCCCCGGCCGCAGGCGCCACCGGAGTTTCAGTGACGGCAAACGTGACGGGAACCTTCTCGGAGGCCATGGACCCCTCCACGATCACGTCCGGCACGTTCACGCTCACCGGCGGGACGGCGGCCGTGACAGGCACTGTGACGTACGGGGCCACCGGAAAGGTTGCAACACTGGACCCCGGCGCAGACCTTGCTGCCGGGACGACGTACACGGCGACCCTCAAGGGCGGCAGCAGCGGCGTGAAGGATGTTGCCGGTAACGCCCTGGCCGCGGACAAGACCTGGACCTTCACCACAGCCGGCACCGCGACCTCGCAAACACCGATTGCCGTGAAGGCGGCTTCACTGAACGGCGCACTGGGAGCGGCAACCACTCCGGAGGTCTACGGGCTGAGGGACAACGGCGGGTACCAGTGCTTTGAACGCGGATGCATCCTCTACTCGCCGGCTTCAGGGGCACATGTCTCAGCGGGCCCGATCCGAAGCCTCTGGGCCGCCACCGGGTTCGAAAACGGCAGCCTCGGCTACCCGGTCACCGACGAAGTGGGCGGCCTCAAGGACGGCGGCGTCTTCCAGAACTACCAGGGCGGCGCCATCATCTGGTCACCCGCCACCGGGGCGCACATCTCCATAGGTGCAATCCGGAGCCTCTGGGCAGCCACCGGTTTCGAAAACGGCAGCCTCGGCTACCCGGTCACCGACGAAGTGGGCGGCCTCAAGGACGGCGGCGTCTTCCAGAACTACCAGGGCGGCGCCATCATCTGGTCACCCGCCACCGGGGCGCACATCTCCGTAGGCGCGATCCGCTCCATCTGGGCCTCCACGGGGTATGAATCGGGCCGCCTCGGCTACCCCACCAGTGACGAGTACGCAACGGGCGGTGACGGAGGCGTGGCCCAGAACTACCAGGGTGGCGTGATCCATGTGAGCCGCACCGGCTCCTACATCACCTGGATTTAGGGTCCTCCTGCGCCGGGAACGGGTTCCGCGGCAGAAAAGGGCGGCCGGTACGGCAACATCACGTTGCCGGCCGGCCGCCCAGCCGTGTGGTGACCTTGGCGGCGGCTGCCACACAGGCATCGCCCAGGCTCTCGAACTGCTCCTTCGATACCCTGAAGCGGGGCGCCGGGATCAGGACGGCCGCCACCACGTCCCCCCGGTGGTCGTGCACGGGCGCTGCCACGCCCACCTCGTCCATGGACGATTCCCCGTAGTTTCCCGCCCATCCCCGCTGCCCAACGTCCTGGAGCCTGGCTTCGTAAGCCGCCAGCCCGGCGTCGTCCAGTCCCGGAAAACTGATGGTTCCGCTGCGGAGCAGCTCCCGCACCCGCTCAGCGGGCAGCGTGGACAGGAAGACCTGGACGGAGGCGCTCATGGCATCACGGTAGCGGGCGCCCAACGGCGTGGTGTGTTTGATCTGGTGGTGGCTGGCGATTTGCTCCACGCAGATGGCCTCGTCCCCGTTCCACAGCATGAGGGCGCTCGTTTCGCCGGTCTGCTCGGTCAACTGGCGCAGGACCGGGTAGGCCACGCGCCGTTCCTCCATCTCGGCCAGGAGCGGCCCGGCGACGGCAATCAGCCCCAGGCCCAGCCGGAACCTCTTGGTTTCCGGGTCCCGTTCCACCAGGTTTTCCTGCTCGAAGGTGGCCAGGATCCGGGAGACGCTGCTTTTGTGCATGCCGACGCGGTTGGCGATTTCCGTGACCCCCAGCAGCGGTTCATCCGCGGTGAAGGTGCGCAGGACGGCAATGGCATTGACGACGACGGACGCGCCCTTGGCGTCCGTCCCGCCGTTGGTGCCGGTCCCGTTGCCGTTGGTGTCGGAGGTCTTTGCAGGAGTCATGGTGGACACTATCTTTCCCTATCGCTGGCAGGGGACGCCGAAAGCGGCGCCGTGCTCGACGGCGCCGCTTCCAGGGTTGGGCCTTATGCCCCGATGATGTTGTGTTCCGGTCCGAACGGGAACTTGGTGATGTTCTCCACCGTGTTGTCCTCGCCGATGACCAGGATGTCGTGCTCGCGGTAGCCGCCGGCGCCCGGCAGGCCGTCGGCGACCGTGATCATCGGTTCCATGGAAACCACCATGCCGGGCTCCAGGACCGTGTCGATGTCCTCGCGCAGTTCCAGTCCGGCTTCCCGGCCGTAGTAGTGGCTCAGGACGCCGAAGGAGTGCCCGTAGCCGAACGTGCGGTTGGCCAGCAGGCCGTGGCTGATGTAGATCTCATTGAGCTCGGCGGCGATGTCCTTGCAGACGGCACCGGGCTTGATGAGTTCCAGGCCGCGCTCGTGGACCTCGACGTTGATGTTCCACAGCTCCAGGGAGCGCTCGTCCGGCTGCCCCAGGAAGAGGGTGCGCTCCAGGGCGGTGTAGTAGCCGGAGGTCATCGGGAAGCAGTTGAGGGAGAGGATGTCCCCCTGCTGCAGTTTCCGCGTGGTGGCCCAGTTGTGCGCACCGTCGGTGTTGATGCCGGACTGGAACCAAACCCATGTGTCGCGGACCTCGCGGTCAGGGAACGTCCGGGCGATCTCGTGCACCATGGCCTCGGTACCGATGAGGGCGACCTCGTACTCGGTGATGCCTTCGCGGATCGCGGCGCGGATCGCCTCACCGCCCAGGTCGCCGATGCGGGCACCGTGCTTGATGACCTCGATTTCCTCGGCGGACTTGATCATGCGCTGGCGCATGGCGTCCTGGGAGACGTCCAGGAGGGTGGCGCCGGGGAAGGCCGCGGCAATCTTCTCGCGGGTCAGGCCCGGCAGGAAGTCGTCCTCGACGCCCAGGCGGGTGGCCTTGACGCCGCGCTGGCGCAGGGCTTCCTGGAGGCCGAAGTAGAAGTTGTCGCGGCGCCAGTCGGTGTAGACGATGTTCTCGCCGTAGGAGGTGCGCCACGGCATGCCGGCGTCGATGTTCGCGGTGACGGTGACCGAATCATCGGCGGTGACCACCAGGGCGTAGTTGCGGCCGAAGGTGGTGTACAGGAAGTCGGAGTAGTACTTGATGCCGTGGTAGCTGGTGAGGATGACGGCGTCCAGGTTCTTGGCGGCCATGATCTGGCGGAGGCCGCCCAGGCGGCGCTCGAACTCTGCGTCGGAGAACGTGAGCTTGCCCTTGGTGCCGTTGTGCAGGACCTTGAGGCGCTCCAGCTCGGCGATGGAGGAGGCGTTGTCGGCGGTGATGGTCACAGGTGTGCCTTTCTAGTGGTGCCAGCTGCAGTTGCTGCAGTGGTGTTGGTTTTTCGGAGTGAGGGTGGCTTGGGGCCTCTGGGCTGTCAGAGGTGCTTGAGGGGCTTGCGCGAGGTTTCGGCGGCAAACAGGACGGCCGCGAGGGAAACGGCGGAGGCGGCCACGAGGTACCAGCCGGGGGCGAGCTTGCTTTGGGTCATGCCGATCAGCAGGGTGGCCATGAACGGGGCCGTTCCGCCAAACAGGGCGTTGGAGAGGTTGAAACTGACGGCGAAGCCGCTGTACCGGACCTTGGTGGGGAACAGTTCGGCCAGGAAGCTGGGCAGGGTGCCGTCGTTGAGGGTGAGCATGCCGCCCAGCAGGATCTGGACCAGGACGATGACCAGGAAGTTGCCGGTATTCAGCAGCATGAACGCCGGAACGGTCAGGAGCATGAACAGCACCGAGGCGGTGATCAGCATCCGTTTGCGGCCGAACCGGTCCGACGCCATGCCGGTCAGGAAGATGAAGCCGATGTAGCTGGCCAGGGCAATCGTGGTGGCCAGGAAGGATTCGGTGGGACCGAAGCCCAGTTCCTCGGACAGGTACGTGGGCATGTAGCTGAGGATCACGTAGAAGCCGACGGCGTTGAGCAGCACCGCCCCGCAGGCGATGACAAGCTGTTTCCGGTAGGTCCGGAACATGTCCAGCGCGGGCGCTTTGGGGGTGGATTCTTCCTGGTCGGCCAGGGCGCGGAAGGCCGGGGTGTCCTCCAGCTTGGTGCGGATGTAGCGCCCGATCAGGCCCATGGGGGCGGCCAGGAGGAACGGAAGCCGCCAGCCCCAGTCGTGCAGCTGTTCAGTGCTGAGCACCGAACTGAGGAGGGCCGCGATCAGGGAGCCAAGGAGCAGGCCGGCCGCTGTGCTGGCCGGGACGACGGCGGCGTAGAGTCCGCGGCGGTTGGCAGGAGCGTATTCGACCAGGAAGGCTGATGCGCCGGCGTATTCACCGGCGGCCGAGAAGCCCTGGACCACGCGGACCAGGAGCAGCAGGACCGGGGCCAGCATGCCGATGGTTCCGTAACCGGGAATCAGGGCGATGCAGAAGGTGGAGACGGACATGATGACGATGGAGAGGGACAGGGCCTTGCGCCGGCCAAGCTTGTCTCCGATATGGCCCCAGAAGAAACCGCCCAGGGGCCGTACGAAGAAGGAAATCGCAAACACCGCGAAGGTTGCCAGCAGGGCAGTCTGCCGGTCGGTGTCCGGAAAGAAGACGGACGAGATAACGGCTGCGAGATAGCCGTACACGGCGTAGTCGAACCATTCGACGAAGTTGCCGATGAAGCTTGCCGTGACCACCCGGCGTCGAACGTCCTTGCTTATCACGGTGCCGTTGGCGACCGGCCCTGCCTGCACGGGGCCGTTGGCGTCAGTGGCAACGACTCCTGCCCGGGGGGAATTTGATTTGGAACTCATCGAACCACCAAAAAAAGTTTGAGTTGCACTGCTTGCAACGTGGTTGTTTCAACTTAGGTGGTGATGCGCGACACAGTCAAGGGTTTTTTGAATGATTAATTTCTGGCCTCCGCGCTCGAGGACCACCGATCCAGCGCTCCATCAGACGGCAACTACGCAAATCGGTTCGTTGCACGAAGAGCAACGTTGTTGTTTCTACCGCCCAACTGCTTGTGGTGCAGCCATGGCCCATCCAGTCTTGACGCGCCCTTTACGGGTCCTAAGGCACAGGCACAGTTCCTCCTCCTGCCCGCATAATGGCGCTATGGACGACCCTGCCGCGACCGAGCGGACCGCGCGAAAACCCGATCGGATCCTGCTCGTGCTGGTGGGCGTGGTGGCAGTGCTGGTGGTGGTCGCTTTGGCAGTGGTCTTCACCCGGGGCGAGCCTGCCCCTCTGGATGAGGCGAGCCCCGCAGGCGTGGTCCAGCAGTACAGCAGGGCTGTGATCGGGGACGACATCCCCGCCGCCGAAACCTTCCTCACGGAGGGTGCCAGGAGCAGGTGCAGCGGGTCCTACTCCGGCGGGCAGCGGCCGGCCCGCGTGGTTTTGATTTCGACGACGGAACGCACCGATTCAGCCACCGTGCGGGTTTCGATCGTGCACGCGGCCCAGGGCAACGGCCCCTTCGGCCCATCCGAGTATGAGACGGAGGATGTCTTCCTGCTCCTCAAAGTGAACGGACGATGGATGATCGACCAGCCGCCGTATCCCTTGATGGCCTGCACCCAGATTCCGGTGAAGCGGTGACGGCGCCGGCAGTTACCACAGCCCCCGCTCCGGCCGGTGGCCTGGCAACCCTGCGCCGCCTGATCCTGTATGTCCTGCTGTTTGCCCTGGTGGTGATCGCAGCTTCAGGACTCAGCGGCCTGCTGGAACGCCTCTTCCGCACGGCGTCGGTGCTGGTCACCGGTATCGTCGCCGGGCTGGCCCTGTCGCTGGCCTTCACACTGATCGGCGGCCCCCTGGCGCTCCTGCTGTGGTGGTTCGTGTGGCGGCGGCTCGACGATGAGTCCGAACGCAGGGCACCGGGCTGGGGCCTCTACCTGACCGGGATGTACGCGGTATCGCTGATCATCGCCACCACATCACTGCTGGAGCTGGCAGCGTCCTTCATTGGAGCGCACGCCAACCAGTGGCCATCCCCGCTGGCCAACGGACTTGTCTGGGCGGGCATCTGGGTGTGGCACCGGTGGATGTGGAAGCATCCCCGGAAATCCCCGGCGCACCTTGAGGACGTCCGGGCTGTCGTGGGATCCGTCTTTGGCCTGCTGCTGGGTGCGGGTGCGGCGATCGCCGCCCTGGGTGCCCTCCTGGACATCGCGATCCGGGGGTTCACGGCAGCAGCGGGCTTTGAACCTTGGTGGTTCGACGTCGTCAGGCCCCTCATCTGGGCAGCCGGCGGAGCGGCGGTGTGGTGGTGGCACTGGATCCGCGGGGGCGGGCGCCGGTTCCGGACAGGACTGGTGGACGTCACCATCATCACCGTGGGGATCTTCGCCGCCGGCATCACCGCCCTGGGCGGACTGGCGGTCATCCTGTTCATCCTCCTGCGGCTCGCGTTTGACCGCAGCGACCCGCTGAACGACCTGCTCGAGCCGCTGGCACCGGCAATCGCCGCGGCAATTGTCGGTGCCATCGTCTGGCGCTACCACCGCACCGCGTCCGCGCACCGCTCCCCACAAACCCGGCGGGCCAGCCTCCTGGTCACGTCCGCGGTGGCTCTGGCCGCGGCGGCATCCGGAGTCGGCGTCGTGGTCAACGCGTTGCTTGCCGCAGCGGTTTCGCCGCTGGCGGGGAGTTCCACGCGCACGCTGCTCCTCGGCGGTCTCAGCTCGCTCGTCGTGGGAAGCCCGGTCTGGTGGCTGGCGTGGAAGCCAAGGCACCAACCGGTGTCGGCAGCCGAAATTCCGCCGGGCCGGCGGGTCTACCTCGTGGCATTTTTCGGTGTGAGCGCCGTGGTGGCCCTGGTTACGCTGCTGGTGATTGGCTACCGGGTCTTTGAATTCGTGCTGGGTGATGTGTCCGGCGGGAGCCTGCTGGACCGTATCCGTGCGCCCTTCGGCCTGCTGGTGGCTGCGGGCCTGGTGGCGGGCTACCACTTCGGGCTGTGGCGCCATGACAGGGCATTGCTGGCCGCCGTGCCGTCGCGGCGGCGGCTGATTGAGAGCGTCACCCTGGTCAGCGGCTATCCGGTGGATGCCGTCGACCCAGCGGCCCTGGCCCGCGGTATTGCCGATGCCGCCGATGGTGCCAAGGTGACCACCTGGCTGAGGGCGGACGACGGCGGCGCCGCCCTTTCGCCGTCGTCCGTTCCTTTGTCGCCTGTCCCTTCGCCTGGCGTGGAGGATGCCATCCGGCAAGTTTCGGCGGCCCTGGACGGCGTTGCAGCGCCGCATGTGCTGGTGCTTGCGGGTCCAGGTTCGAGGATGGAGGTCATCGCCCTGGCAGCCACTACCGCAGCAGACAAGTCCGGTGGCGGCAGCAGGACGCGAGCCATTCCAACCGCCGGATAGCGCCCCACCCTCAAGATTTGCGCAGTTTATCCCCTTGGTGGATTAACCCCCTTCCCTTGCCATTGCAGGGTGCCTAGGGTTGGCACACGGGTTTTGCCAAGGGGGACACGTGAAAAGCTCAGCTGAAGGTTTTCAGGAGACCAAGAACCAGGATGCGCAGCAGGCTGCAACACCTGATTCCCTGGACGGACAGCAGAAAATCGCCGAGTGGACCTCCGACTGCCTTCTCACGTTGAACAGTCCCGTCCGCTTCACCCGTGCCGACTGGCCCTGAGCAGGGAGTCCGCTACCCGGCAGGCTCGATCAGTTCCGGTCCGTCGTTCCGCACACTGTTGACCATGGTGCTGACCACGCGCGGCGTCAGGGTGGGTTCAGGCAAGGAGTCCAGCAGGCGCTGGATATCGTCCTTGTCCGTCAGGTCCGGATCCAGCCACTCTGCGAAGCGGTCCCGCGGGATGATCACGGGCGATCGGTCGTGGACATGCCCCAGGGAGTCCTGGGCCGTGGTGGTCAGCACCGTGCAGCTCAGGAGCCAGCGGCCCGGGTCATCCTCGGGGACGGACGGATCGGCCCACCACTCGTACAAGCCGGCGAAGCCCAGCATCGGCTCCTTCTGCGAGTACAGATAGTTGGGGATCTTTTTGCCGTCCTCCGTTTTTTGCCACTCGTAGTAGCCGTCCGCGGGAAGAATCGCGCGTCTTTTCACTGCTGCCTTGCGGAAGGCGGGCTTCTCCAGGATGCTCTCGCTGCGGGCATTGATCAGCTTGTTGCCGATCTTGATGTCCTTCGCCCAGGACGGGACCAGGCCCCAGTGCGCCACCAGCAGGTGCCGCTCGATGCTGCCTTCGTCCAGCCGCTCGGCGACTATCGGCACCGGCTCCGTGGGGGCCACGTTCCAGCTTGGTGGCGGCGGCGTGCCTTCCACCTCTTTGGCGTCAAAGTAGCTGAGCAGGTCACCGGTGGCCTTGGACATTACGTATCTGCCGCACATAGGCCCATTCTGCCGGAGACAGCGCCGGCAATGGCCTACTGGCCTGGAATTGTTGGGCGCAAGGCGGAAACGTCTGCGCGGGACGGGCCACCTGGACCACCGGTATGACCCTTGGGGGCCATGCGCCCAACACGGCCAGCGCACTGGTCCAGGTCGTTACCCGCCGTTTCAGGCCCGCCCGGGTCTCTGATACGCGTGCTCCTGACCGGACGGTCAGCTGGAGGCGTCCCGCTCGATCTCCTCGGCGAGGTCATCCACGTCCTCTGGACGGGCGTCGATGCCAGCCTCTTCGAAGCGCTCTTCAAGGACGTGGGCTACATCGTCCTGCACATGGCCCAGCTGGATCTCGTGCCGCACGTCCTCGGCGATGCTCTCGGGAGTCTCTTCGTGGCCGGCTCCGGCCACCATCTCATCGTTGCCGTCAAAGGGGTCGTTGGCCCCGCCGTCTCCGGAATCAGTCATACTCCATGGTTACCCCTTCCCTTCCGCAGGTAAACGGGCGGCAGGGACCTTAGGTGGGCGTACGACGGCGGGCGCGTCCCGCCGTCGTACGCCACCTGGGACGTCAGGAGACTTCGGCGAGGAGCCCATCGATGCGGGCCAACAGGCCCGGCCAGCCGTTGCCCATGCCCTCGATGGCGTGGCGGCCCATGGGGGTGTCGAGGCGGAAGCCGGCGTGCTCGAAGTGGAGGATGGTGCCGCCGTCCACGGGCTCCAGGCGCCAGGTGATGGTGGTGTCCAGCTGGCCCTCGGAAAAGAGGAAGCTGATGGAGTTGCCCGGGTCCACCGCCAGGACCTCGCACTGCTGCTGGCCCCAGGCGTCCATGTCCATGGTGAAGCGGTGGCCCACTACGGGCGCGATGTCGCCCGCGGCCCACCACCGGGCCAGCAGTTCCGGTGTGGTCAGGGCTTCCCAGACCGCCGCCGCGGGGTGCGGGAAGCGGCGCTGGAGCCTGATGGCGTTGTCGGTCATGACGGTTTCTCCTCGTCCAGAAGGTCTGCCAGCGCATCCAGCCGCTGGTTCCAGTAGTGCTCGAAGTTCTTCACCCAGCCGCCGATCTCGGCAAGCGCGGCCGGCTGGAGGTGGTACACCCTGTTGCGCCCCTGCCGCTCCTCACGGACCAGGCCGGCCCCACGAAGGACGGCCAGGTGTTCGGAGGCTGCAGGCCGGCTGAGGTCCAGCAGGCTGGTGAGTTCGCCGGCCGTCCTCGACCCGTTGCGGAGTTCGTCCAGGATGACGCGCCGCGCCGGATTGGAGACGGCGGCGAAGACATCGGAGAGCACTCCAGGAGTATATGTCGGAAATGTCCGACGTATCAAGCGCAGGAGCGGTTGCCTTCCAGCTTGGCGCTGGACATACCCATCAACAAGTCTGAAAGCTGACGGCGGCCTGCAGCGTTCTTCCTGTCGCGTCAGGTATTGCCGCTGCCCGCAGGGGAGCCCTTCACGCCCATCCGGTACCCCGCCCAGAATGCGAGCACCAGGAGGCCTGAGACCATGATGGCAAGTCCGGCCTGGGTCCCCTGGGTGATGAAGGCCGCCCCATTGGCACTGAACGGCTTGTTGCTCAGCGGTGCATACGCGAACCAGCCCACGAAGTCCCGGTTCAGGTACGCAATCAGGCCGCCGACCAGCACCGCGGCAACTCCCAGGAAGGGCACGACGACGGCAGGCAGTTTGGTGCGTTTGGACGGCTGGCGTTCCTCAGGTGTGTTGTTCTCCCCCATGCACGCGAGTCTAGCCGCGCCGCATCTCCACGGTTTAGGCTGGGCGGATGTTGACCATCGGCACCATTGTCCTCGGCGTCAACGACGTTGCCGCCGCCACCAAATTCTGGCATGACGCCATCGGCTATGTCCCCCGGGAACCCGGTGACGACACGTGGGTAACCCTTGCTCCGGCGTCGGGCCCCGGAGCGCACCTGTCCCTCATGTTCAGCGAAACGCGCGTCCAGGACCGCCCGCGGATCCATCTGGATCTGTACGCGGACGACCAGGACGCGGAGGTGGACCGGTTGGTTTCGCTCGGCGCCAAGCGCGTGGACTGGGACCTCTACCCGGATGACCCCGACTTTGTGGTCCTCGAGGATCCGGACGGGAACCGGTTCTGCGTCATCGACAAGAGCCAAAGCTAGGCTCCCGCCGTCAGGGAACAACACCCGTTCCCGGTCCGTTGGCATCCGTACAACCTGTCATGTTTATGCACGGCAGCCACGGAAGGGAACCTCATGGTCAGGGCTATTTGGAACGGAAAAGTCATCGCCGAATCCGAGGACACCGTAGTGGTGGAAGGCAACCACTACTTCCCCCGGGAGGCCGTGAAGGCGGACTACCTGCGCGACAGCGATAAGAACACATTTTGCCCCTGGAAGGGCCAGGCCAGCTACCACACGCTGGAGGTGGACGGTGAGCTGAACGAGGCCGCGGCCTGGTATTACCCGGAGCCCAAGCCGCGCGCCAAGCACATCGAGGACCGGGTGGCGTTCTGGCGCGGGGTCACCATCGAGGATTAGGCGGCACCGCAGCCCGCGATACAGGAAAGCATCACCGGAAGTGATGTGTACTGTGCGGAAAACATCGCTTTTTCTTAACGCTTCGGATGGCAATACTGGGACGCAGACCACAAAAAAGGGGACGCACCCGCGGCCCGGCTGGCTCCCCCTCTGCGATCCGAAAGGCCACTATGACCCGCATCTACTTCCCGGCAATGCTGTTGCTCGTTGCAATGGGTGTTGGGCTTGCTGCCGCCGCAGGTTCGACGCCTGGTTTCGCTGCAGGCCTCGTGCTCCTGAGCGTTGGTTCCGGAGGCATATCGGCCGGCCTGGTGACACGCGAAACGCAAACCCCGCCACCTCCACCCTGCAGAAGGAGCCTTCCTTGACACCCTCTAGCCCTGACTTGACCCAGGACGGCTGTGAAGAAGGCTGCCACTTCTGCGAAGGCCCAGAAACGGACTAGCTGGCCTGGCAGTGAACGGACGACGGCGGGTGGGCGCCCGCCGTCGTTCATTCACCTTTTGCTGCGCGGCAGTCAGCGCCAGAATTCCGCGAGCTTTCCCGCCAGGCCTTTCCCCTGGTTGTATCCCGCGTGGGCGGCTGCGGGACGCAGCGACAGGTCCATGGCATTGGCCCCGAACATGTGCTCGGCGTCGCCCTCCGGGAAGACTGTCTCCACCCTGCTCCCGCCCGCCCGCAACTCCTCGACCTGCGCCGCAAGCTGCATGCCCCATTCCAGCGGCATCCGTGTCCTGCCGCCAAAGGGCGACAGCACCAGGACCCGGCCGCAACCAGCGGCCAGATCGGCGTTCTCATTGCGCCGGTAGCCGCCGTCGATATAGCTGTTCGCACCGATCCGGTAGGCCGAGCCGCTGGAACAACTGGCGGCAACGGCGTCCACCAGGTCGATGCCGCTGTCGCGATGGAACACTGCGGGGTCGCCGGTGTGTGCATCCACGGCGGTGATGAGCAGGTCATGCTCCGGCCAGTCCGTTGCCGGCAATCGGGCCGCTACGGTGGCACGCCACCGATCGGACACGTCGTACCCGGATGCAAGGTCCAGCGCCAGGGCACCCATCCGGCGGCGCATGTCGGCTGAATCTTCGGCGGAGGCGATGATCCTGCCGGTACGTTCAAGATGGTCGGACACCGGCCGGCCGGGCGGGACCGCGGGTCCTGCCGGAGGTGTTCGGTGCGGTGGTGCAGCATTAGCGACGGCGGCATACAGGTCCGCCGGTGTGGCGCCGGCGATTTGGGCCGCAGCGGTGGATCCGGCCGACGTTCCAATGACCACGTCGGCAGTGGTCACGTCCAGCCCGGCATCGGCCAGGCCGGCGAGGACGCCGATCAGCCATGCGTTGCCGGTTGAACCGCCACCACCGAGGACCAAGGCACGCCGGGAGGCAGAGGCCGGCACGGATTGAGGGCGGGAAGAAGTTGTTGTGTTCATGGGAGTCGCCTTTCGCGAATTGCCTGTGCGGCGCTCCCCGCGGCGACTAGTCCAGCCGCGTGATCGTGGGCTGCGAGGGAGCACCCACTACGGATACAGCTTTCATGGGTCTCACCTCCTGGGGACGGATCACGATCACGGGAATCATGGCACACCGGGCGGCCCTGCGCAACGGGTAGATTGAAGGCGATGATTTCCATTGACCGGGACGATCCCGCCCGCGGTGATGTCCAGCAGCTCCTCACTGAACACCTTGCGGACATGTTCGCCACTTCGCCCGCCGAGAGCGTCCACGCCCTGGACCACCCGGCGCTGTCTGTACCGTCAGTAACGTTCTGGACAGCCCGTGAGGACGGAAACCTGCTGGGCTGCGGAGCCCTGAAGCTCCTGCACTCCACCGCCGGCCAGGCAACGGACGGCGAACTCAAGTCCATGCGCACCACGGAGTACGCCAGGGGACGTGGCGTAGCCACCTTGATGCTCCGGCACATCCTCGAGGACGCACGGACCAGGAACCTTGAGCGGGTCTGCCTGGAGACCGGCACCGAGGACTACTTCGCACCCGCGCGCCGCCTCTACGCCCGCCATGGCTTCACCGAATGCCCGCCCTTTGGCGACTATGTAACTGACCCCAACAGCGTCTTCATGGAGCGGCGTCTCTAGCAACGTACCTACCAGGCACATAAGGCAGGCGGACGACGGCGGGTGGGCACCCGCCGTCGTCCGCCTTCCAGCGTGTCTTTCTTGGACTTCGTTCCTAGACTTCGCCGCGCCAGCCCCCGGTTTCGGCACCGCGCGATTCAATGAATTCCTTGAACCTGCGCATGTCGGCCTTGACCTGCATCTCGTCGATCTTCAGGGCTGCGCCTACCTTTTCCGTCGCGTTTTCCGGAGCCCACTCAAAGTGCACTTTGACCTTGGTGTGGTTGGCGTCCATGGGCGTGAACCTGATGATCCCGGCGTGCGACTTGCCGTCCGTGCTGCGCCACGCGATCCTGTCATCCGGCTCCTGGTCGACGATTTCAGTGTCGAACTCCCGCCTGGCACCGCCCACGTTGGTGACCCAGTGGTTGCTGGTGTCCGTCAACTGGGTAATCGACTCCACTCCGGACATGAAGTGCGGAAAGGATTCGAACTGGGTCCACTGGTTGTAAGCCGTCCGCACCGGGACAGCCACTTCAACGGTCTCTTCAACCTCTTCAACGTGTGCCATCTGCTGCCTCCTTATGATGGACGGCCGCAACAGCGGACCGGCAGAGCGTGCCATCCTGCCGGTCAGGCAGCCGCCACGTTTGCACGATAGATCCGGCGGCCACCTGTGTCCAGACCCTAAAAATCCAAGCGGACGACGGCGGGCGGGCACCCGCCGTCGTCCGCTTTCCGTTGGGGAATCACTGGCTGAAGGGGACCTTTTCCCAGCTCAGGACGTCGGCTTCTTTGGTGCTGTTGCCGGCAACCGTGAAGCGGACGTAGTCCACGGCGTTGTTGGCGCCGTCCACGGTGATGCGCTGAAGGTTGTCCGCGGCCCGCGAGCCGTAGATGGCCAGCCAGGGTGAGCCGGCGGCGAGGGGCTGGTTTGCGGCGAAGACGTGGCTGTCACCGTTGACCAGATACACCGGGGCGTCGAAGTGGTTGGTCTCCTCGACAATCGTCTGCACGATCTCGCGGAAGCCGTCGACGGCTTCCGGGTTCGCCTTGGCGTCGGCGAGCAGGGACGGATCGAACATGTCCGCCTGCTGCATAAGGACCACAGCCCGATCATTGCTGCGCCTAGCATCGGCGAAGGTCTGGCGGATCTGGGCGATGACTGCGTCCATCCGGTGTTGCACCTCGGCCAGCTGCTCGGGAATTGGCGTCGTCTTGCCCAGGCCCGTCCACGGCAGGAGGGAGTTGTTGCTGCCCTGGACGTTGAGCACGGAGAAGGCGACCCGGTTCTTGTCGAAGCGGACGTCCTCGCGGAGCCCCAGGTTCTCCTGCGACTTCACCGGCATGGTGGCACCAAGGGTTTTGCCGGGCTGGTTGAAGAAGACTTCCCGGATCTTGGCCAGGCGCTCCAGCGGGTTGTAGGCACCGTTGTTGGTCCGGTGGCAGTCCACCCACTCGTTGTCACCGGGCGTGTAGACCAGCGGGTGCGTGAAGGAGTCGAACTGGGTGCGGATGTAGGAGAAGTACTCGTCGGAGCAGACAGAGGAGCCGTTCTTGATATCGCCCACGTGTGCTACAAACGCCAGGTCCTTGTCGGCGTTGAGGTCCTGGATACGGGAAGGGAACTTGGCGATCTCGGTGGCGCCGTAGGGGATGTCGCCGATGGCGGCGAAGGTAAACGCCTGGTTGTCATTGGTGTTGTCACCCCCGTGGGTTGCTGTGGCGAAGACGGGCGCCGGGCTGGGTGCCTCGGCCTGAGCAGGCGCTTGCGTTTGGGTTGGCGCTTGCGTTTGCGCCTCGGCTTGAGCGGGGGTTGCAGCTGTCACGGCCAGAAAGGCGAGCGCGGCAACGGCGCCGAGGGTTCTTTTCACGAACACGGAATACTCCTGATGCAGCGGGGATGACCGTCCGGGCTGGGGGATGCCCCGGGCGGGAGGGTGCGTGAAAAGACTGCTGGGTCTGCCGAAACGGCGTGGGACCTGCTGGTTGACGGCGGGTGAACGTCCCGGGACAACGTCCCGGGAATATCAGCTGCCGCGCCTACAGAGCGGCGGGGGAAACGCGGAACCTCCGCCTCACATTGCCCGCACAACGTCGATTTGCTGCAGGGAATTGCTGCGGGGATTAGCTGCGCCCTCGCAAGGTTGCACGACTACGAGGCAACGAGATAGTCAACGATGAGTGTCTCCATTGGGCTGCTTCCGTCCGCGAGGCAACCTGGAGGCCAGAGCGTTGGTTCCCGGTCAGCTCGTTCAGCGTTGTACTTGCGGCCGGAGGGCGAGACCCAGCCGGGTGGCTCATTCAATGCTGCCGGGCCCGGGCTCCAGTGGGTTCGATGCTTAAGCCGATGATGCTTGGGACATAACTGACCCAGGTTGCTGATCCCGGTGGCGCCTCCGCGCTCCCATGCAGTGAGATGGTCTGCCTCATTGTCTTGGCTCGGATTGCTGCAGCCGGGAAACGTGCACTTTCCATCTCGCATCCGCAGCCACCGCTTCAGTGATTCCGGAAGCCGGTAGCTGCTCCGGCCGATTTCCAGCGGCGCCCCGTCCCGCGGGTCCACCAACACGCGGTAGAAGGATCCGGCGCCTTCCGAAACAAGTTTGCGTGCCATCGACGCCGGGATCGGACCGTAATTGTCCAGTTCGGCGGGCTCGTCCGTGGCACCGAGGAGGGAAAAGACCGGTACCGTGACCAGCACGTCCGCCTTGAGGGAGGGCGCCGCTCCGACCGACTGCCCCGCATTCCCCAGCAGCAACCCGGCGGCCGCATCAGCCCTGAGTTGAGTCAGGGTCCGCGGTTCCTCGGGTCCCTGCAGTGCGCGGGCCAGGGCCGACGTCTTGTTCCAGACCGCGCATGCCGTGTCTGCGGGCATGTACAGCGAGATCCACGCCATGCCGTTGCGGTCCGGCGAGTACTCGAGCCGGCGGTCCTCAACCGACTTCACATGCCTGATTTCGAGGGACTCGGGGTGGTGGCGTTCCCGCCAGGCACGCACTTTCCGCCGGAAGCGGGCTGGCACCAGCTCCCCTGCCGCGGCTCCCCTGGCCGCGTTCGGCGCCTCCGGGTCCAGGAAGTGGGCTTCGAGCGCAGCGGCGGCGGCATTGTCCAGGACTGTTGTTTCGTCGACCATGATGCGGGCGTGCTGCCACGAAATCTCACCTGCCTGCAAAGCATCCAGCACTACCGGCAAGGAGGTGGTGAGTGCATGGGCCTCGCCCAGCAGTGCGGCTGCGGCACGTTCCCCGACAGTTAGCACACAGGCGACTTCCGCCACCTGGCTCATTTCCCGCGCCGAGGACTCATACGGGCTTTCAGCCGGCGGTTCCCCGGCATCTGTTGCTTCTAGATAGGTAGCGAGAAAGTGGACCTTTGCCGCTGCGGCGGCGGCTTCGAAACGGGCTACGACCCCCAAGCCCTCCAGACAAGACTCAGCAAGTTCGGCCAGCGGATCGTGATCATCCCGATGAGCACCATCCGAATCTTCTGAAGACCGGTCAAGGACTTCAACCAGCTCGTCCGCAAGCTTCCTTATGGAAGTAACGGCAGCGGCCAACCCGGCGCTGCCTCTTGCGTCTAAAAACGCTCCGGTTTCCATACCCAAAGCTTGGCAGGAGGGTCTGACATTTTGATCCCGGCACCGCAAGGTGCCGAGCATGGCACCACTTTGGCCTGACCCGGAACCAGGTCTTACACCGGGGAACGCAAAACTAGGGATCTGCCGTGAATAAGAAGCGGACTACCGTTTAGGCGGGGAGCTTGGACTGAGCGCATTCCTTTTGGGCGTCAATTCCCCGCCTGGTATCTGGTCTTTGCGAGGGACAAGTGCAACATGACGGGCGGCCATTAGCAGGTTGCATGTAAATGTCGCTCCTCGGATGTAAGTTTTGCTGCAGCAGTTTTGTATTGCTGTCGGGCACATGGTGGTGTCCGGCTACAGGGAACTTACTGGGGGTACGACATGGAATTCGCGGAGAAGCTTTCAGCTTTAGCGGCAAAGGTGCGTCAGCAGCGGGGTGTAATCCAGACAGAAGAGGCAACAAAGAACGCCTTCGTGATGCCGTTCATCTCGACGATTCTTGGCTATGACGTCTTCAATCCGCTGGAGGTCGTTCCCGAGTTCATTGCCGATGTTGGCCTTAAGAAGGGCGAGAAGATTGACTACGCCATCGTCAAGGACGGCGACGTGCAGATCCTGATTGAGTGCAAGAAGTCCACGGAGCCCGTGAAGATCGAGCACGCATCACAACTCTTCCGCTACTTTGCCGTCACCAACGCTCGGATCGCCATCCTTACCAATGGCGAGGTGTACCAGTTCTTTACGGACCTCGATGCACCCAACCGTATGGATGCCAAGCCCTTCCTGGTCCTGGACTTGAACGACATCGACCAGTCGCTTATCCCTGAACTGCAGAAGCTATCCAAGGACGTTTTCGACCTCGACTCGATTATCAGTGCGGCCGGCGAACTGAAATACATCGGCGAGCTCAAGCGGACCCTGGCAGCACAGTTCAAGGAGCCCGAAGATGAATGGGTCAAGTTCCTGACCGCCAGGGTCTACTCGGGGCCGTACACGCAGAAGGTGCGGGAGCAGTTCACTAACCTGGTTTCAAAGGCGACCAAGCAATTCCTCAACGACCAGGTCAACGAACGGCTGAAAAAAGCCCTCGGCAATCCTGGATTCCCGCAAACCGAGGACATGACCGTGTCGACGGCCGTCACCAGTGCTCCAGTCGCGGAGGCGGATCTTGCCGAGGCTGACGGCCTGGAGACGACGCTTGAGGAAATCGAGGGTTACCAGATTGTGCGGGCCATCGTGTGTAGCGAAGTCAAACCGGCACGCGTCGCTCAGCGGGATGCGAAGTCCTATTTCGCTGTGCTCCTGGACGACAACAACCGCAAGCCCATTGCCCGGCTGCACTTCAACCGAACCCAGAAATACATCGGCATCTTCGATCAGAGCAAGGAAGAGACTCGAGTGCCCATCAACTCGCTTGAGGAGATATACGAGCACACTGAAGCTCTTCGGGCGACGGTGAAGAGTTACCTGTAGCCACAACGGCGGCCGGTTTCTTGTTAAAGCTCACGGACATACTCGAAGGCACGACGGCGCTGCTTGTGGTTTTGAATATCTTGGCCTTCGTTATCTCTTTTGGGGGCCATTCTTTGGGCTTGGATTGCACTCCGGCGTGACATCAAGGGAAATGAGGACTTGGCGCTGGAAGGGGAGCGGTATTCGATAAGCACACCAGAATCTCATCCTGGCTTTGAGCAGGGAGCGGAATTCGCCATTCAGACCTCCGCCACCGGCGCCGCGAACTGGGCCTCGTACAGCCGCGCATAAGCCCCGCCGGCAGCCAGCAGTGAAGCGTGGTTTCCCTGCTCCACGATCTGCCCGTTCTCCATCACCAGGATGAGGTCGGCGTCGCGGATCGTGGACAGACGGTGCGCAATGACAAATGAGGTCCGGTCGGACCGCAAAGCACTCATGGCCTTCTGCACCAGCACCTCGGTCCGGGTATCCACCGAAGACGTCGCCTCGTCCAGGATCAGCACCGACGGCTGGGCCAGGAATGCCCGCGCGATCGTCAGCAGCTGCTTCTCACCCGCGGACACGTTGGCGCCCTCGTCATCCAGCACCGTGTCGTACCCTTCGGGCAGGGACTTCACGAACCGGTCCACATACGTCGCCTGCGCAGCCTCCAGCACCTCCGAAGAAGAGGCAGTCGGCCGCCCGTACGCAATGTTGTCCCGGATGGTTCCGCCGAACAGCCACGTATCCTGCAGCACCATCCCCATCCGCGAGCGCAGGTCGTCCCGCGTCATGGTGGTGATGTCCACGCCGTCCAGGGTGATCCGGCCGGCGTCCAGCTCGTAGAACCGCATCATCAGGTTCACCAGCGTGGTCTTGCCTGCCCCGGTGGGCCCCACAATGGCCACCGTCTGCCCCGGCTCCGCCACCAGCGACAGATGAGAGATCAGCGGCTTGTCCGGCGAATACGAGAAGGACACGTCCTCGAACACCAGCCGCCCGCGCGCACGCCCATCCGGGCTCTGCAGCGCAGCCCCGGACGGATCCCCGGACTGCTCCTCCGTGTCCAGCAGCTCAAACACGCGCTCCGCTGAGGCCACGCCGGACTGCAGCAGGTTCGCCATGGACCCCAGCTGCGCCAGCGGCTGCGTGAACTGCCGCGAGTACTGGATGAACGCCTGCACATCGCCCAGCTGCATCGCACCGGACGCCACCTGCAGGCCGCCCACCACCGCGATCCCCACGTACACCAGGTTCCCGATGAAGGTCATGGCCGGCATGATCAGCCCGGAAATGAACTGCGCCCCGAAACTCGCCTCATACAGCTCGGCATTCTTCTGCCGGAACCGCTCCCCCACCTCGCGCTGCCGACCGAACACCTTCACCAGCGCATGCCCGGTGTAGGTCTCCTCGATCTGCCCGTTCAGCTCACCGGTGTTCTTCCACTGCTGCACGAACAGCTTCTGCGAACGCTTGGCGATCAGCGTGGTGATCCCCAGCGTCAGCGGAATGGTCACCAAAGCGATCAGCGCCAGCGTGGGCGAAAGAATGAACATCATCACCAGCACACCCAGCACCGTCAGGACGGACGTCACCGCCTGGCTGATGGACTGCTGCAGGCTCTGTGAAATGTTGTCCACATCGTTGGTCACCCGGCTGAGCAGCTCGCCGCGCTGGATCGAATCGAAGTACCGCAGCGGCAGCCGGTTGATCTTCGCCTCGATCTTTTCGCGCAGCCCATACACCGTCCGCTGCACCACGCCGTTCAGTACATAGGCCTGCCCCCACATGAACGCGGACCCCAGCACGTACAGCACCAGCGCCCACGTCAGCACACTGGCCAGCGCGCCGAAATCGATCCCCGCACCCGGCGTCAGCGTCATGGCACTGAGCATGTCCGCTTTCTGGTTATCCCCCGAGGCCCGCAGCATCGCGATCAGCTGCGCCTGCGTCATCCCCGGCGGCAGCTGCTTCGAGACCACCCCGGAGAAGATCAGGTTGGTGCCTTCACCGAGCAACCGCGGTCCGATCACCTGCAGCACCACGCCGGCCACGGCCATGGCCAGCACAAGGATCAGCCATGCACGCTCCGGGCGCAGGGTGGCCAGCAGCCGCTTGGCCGAGCCCTTGAAGTTCATCGCCTTTTCGGCCGGGACGTTCATCCCGGCAAAGGGGCCGCCCCTCCCCGGTCCGCCGGCCGGACGGGGAATACGTACGACGTCGGCCTGGCCGGCTTTGCCCCCGCCCGCGGTTCCAGCGGGGGCACCGCCGCCGCGCCGGGCTCCCGAGGGCACGGCTCCCGAAGGTCCGGCTCCGGCCGGGCGGGTTCCCGGTTGCTGGGTGCTCATACCGTCTCCTCCGCTGCAAGCTGGGACGAGACAATCTCGCGGTACGTCCCGGAACTCTCCAGCAACTCATGGTGCGTGCCCTGCGCAACGATCCTGCCGTCGTCGAGCACTAAAATCTGGTCCGCGTCCACAATGCTCGACACGCGCTGGGCGATGATCACCATCGTGGCACCGGCGGTGCTGCGCTTGAGGGCCTGGCGCAGCCGGGCATCCGTGCCCGTGTCCAGGGACGAGAAGGAATCGTCAAAGATGTAGAGCTCGGGCCGTTTGACCAGGGCCCGGGCGATGGCCAGCCGTTGCCGCTGCCCGCCGGAGACGTTGGTGCCGCCCTGCGAGATGGGCGCGTCCAGGCCCTCCTCCATCTGCTCCACGAAGTCGCGGGCCTGGGCGATCTCCAGCGAGTCCCACAGCTCATCTTCGGTGGCGTCCGGGTTGCCGTACAGCAGGTTGCTGCGAACGGTGCCGGAAAACAGGTAGGGCCGCTGCGGCACCAGGCCGATGTGCCCCCACAGCAGGTCCGGGTCCAGGTCGCGGATGTCCACGCCGTCGATCAGTACCGCGCCCGAGGTGACGTCGAAGAGCCGGGGCATGAGGTTCACCAGCGTGGTCTTGCCGGATCCGGTGCTGCCGATGATCGCCGTCGTCTGCCCCGCGCGGGCGGTGAAGCTGATCCCGGCCAGGACCGGCTGGTCGGCACCCGGGTAGGCGAATCCGACGTCGCGCATTTCCAGCTCGCCGCGCCGCTGCCTGCCTGCCATGGCTGCGCTGGTGACCGGGTTCTCGGGCGGAAGGACGCTGGAGCTGGTGCCCAGCACCTCGCCGATGCGGTCCGCGGACACCGACGCGCGCGGAATCATCACGGCCATGAAGGTGGCCATCATGACCGACATGAGGATCTGCATCAGGTAGCTCAGGAACGCGATCAGGGTGCCCACCTGCATGGACCCGTCCTCGATCCGGAACGAGCCGAACCAGATCACCGCCACGCTGGAGACGTTCAGGACCAGCATGACCACGGGGAACATGAGGGCCATCAGGCGGCCGGCGCGCAGGGCAACGTCCGTGACGTCAGTGTTGGCGCGGGCGAAGCGGGCGGTTTCCATGTCCTCGCGCACGAACGCCCGCACCACGCGGATGCCCGTGAGCTGCTCGCGCAGCACGCGGTTGACGGTGTCGATCCGGGCCTGCATCTTGCGGAACAGCGGCACCATCCGCGTGACGATCAGCCCGACGGCGATCAGCAGCACCGGCACGCACACTGCGATGAGCCAGGACAGCTGGGCGTCCTGGCGGATGGCCATGATCACGCCGCCGATGCTGAGCATGGGTGCGGCCACCATCAGCGTCGCGGACATCAACACCAGCTGCTGGACCTGCTGGACGTCGTTGGTTGAGCGTGTGATGAGGCTGGGGGCGCCGAACCTGGTGACCTCCTGCTCGGAGAACTCGCCCACGCGTTCAAAGATGGCGCTGCGCAGGTCCCGGCCCAGACCCATCGCGGCCTTGGCTCCGAAGTACACCGCCACCACGGCGCAGGCGATCTGTGCCAGCGTGATGAGCAGCATGACGCTGCCCGTGGACATGATGTAGCCGGTGTCGCCCCGGGCCACACCCTGGTCGATGATGTCGGCGTTCAACGTGGGCAGGTACAGCGACGCGATGGATTGCGCCAGCTGGAACACCACGACGGCGACCAGCAGCGGCCGGTGCGGCCGCAGGTATTCGACAAGCAACTTCCAGAGCAAGGCAGGCTCCAACCTGACGGTGTGTCCACAAAAGGTGGTGCGAGGTCAGTGTACGTCCGGAAACTGGGACTTAACCGGGCGTTTTGGGAGGAACTTGCCGGGTTCTCTCAGGGCGTACGGGAGCCGGATTAACTCGGCAGATCTGCGGCAGGGGGCTGGATCTGGGGGAGGCAGGGGAACACCAGGTGCAATCGCGGCGTTGCACCCACGGGAACCAGCCCAAAAGACGTGCAAGGACTGATGGATGAAGTGGATTTTTCTCGCCGCGGCGATTCTGAGTGAGGTGACGGCGTCCCTCTCCTTGAAGGCCGCCCTCGATAATCCTGCCCTCTTCGCCGTGGTTGTCCTCGGGTACGCCGCCTCCTTCGCTTTCCTCGCCGCGGTCCTCCGCAAAGGACTGGGCCTTGGCGTTGCCTACGGTATCTGGGCCGCCCTGGGCGTGACCCTCACCGTGCTGCTGGCGGCCCTCATTTTCGGCGAGGCACTGACTCCACTGATGATGGTCGGCGTCGCCATGGTAATCGGTGGGGTGCTGTGCGTTGAACTCGGCTCACACAAGGTGCCCACCGAGGAACCGGCGAAGGAAATGGTCAGCCCATGATGTGGCTGTTGCTGGCGGGTGCGATCCTGACGGAGGTGACCGCCACCCTGTTCCTGCGCGTGGCCTCCGGCGGAAAGCGGCGCTGGTACGTACCGGTCGCGGTCGGCTACGTCGTCGCCTTCACGCTTCTGACGCTGACGCTCGACCAAGGGATGGCCCTCGGCGTTGCCTACGGCATTTGGGCAGCAGCAGGCGTGGCGCTGACTGCCGTAGCCAGCCGTATCTTCTTCAAGGAGACCATCACGGCCGTCATGATGCTGGGACTCGGCCTCATTATCGGCGGCGTCCTGCTGATCGAATTGGGCTCAACGCACTAAAAGTGCGCTTAGTACGTGCCGTTCGCGTCAGGTTCAATTGCCCAGGCAAGGCGGTGCAGGGCACTTGCCAGCCGGCCCCGGAGGGCTTCCCGCCGGGATAGGCCGGGCTTCTTTGCCCGGACCTTCTTCGGCGCGCGCGGCAGGGCGCTGGTGGCAGTATCGTCGCTCCGTGCGAGGAAGAGGGCGACAAGGCTTGAACCGTCCATGAAGTTGTTTCCTGAAACTTTGAAGGTCGCCACGCAAGAGTGGGACGGGATGGTTGGCGCGCGGATCTGCCCCCGGGATCCGCACTTTCGATTATGAAATAAGGCGGCGGAAGTCCCACAACCGGTTGACCAACTGTTACGAACCGCTAACTTAAGCGACGGAAACCGGCGTCGAAGGAGGGGTCTCCACCGCCCCCGCGTCCATGTTCAAATAGGAGGGTTGCACCGGCTGCCCGAGTCCAACCGCGGCCTCGGCTCAACGGAAGGAATAAGCACATGACCGAACCCCAAGACCATCCCCCGGTCCCGACGCCGGGCAGCGCGCAGGGCCTGGACCAGAAGGCTGACGGCGGGTGCCCGGTGGCCCACGGCAGCGCCACAGCCCAGGGCAGCGAAAGTGAAAACCCGGCGATTGATTCGCCGCAGCCCAAGGGGCACCGGCCCCGGACCCTCCAGGACTGGTGGCCCAACCAGCTGGACCTTTCCGTGCTGCACGCACACGGCCGTGCGAGCAACCCCCTGAACCCCTCCTTCAGCTACCGCGAGGAATTCCAGAAGCTCGACGTCGAGGCCCTCAAGCGCGACATCACCGAGGTCCTGACCACCTCCCAGGACTGGTGGCCGGCGGACTTCGGCCACTACGGCGGCCTGATGATCCGCATGAGCTGGCACGCGGCCGGCACCTACCGCGTCCATGACGGCCGCGGTGGAGCGGGCGACGGCGGCCAGCGGTTCGCGCCGCTGAACAGCTGGCCGGACAACGCGAACCTGGACAAGGCCCGGCGGCTGCTGTGGCCGGTCAAGCAGAAGTACGGCCAGAAAGTTTCCTGGGCCGACCTCCTGGTCCTGGCGGGCAACGTGGCCCTGGAGTCGATGGGATTCGAAACGTTCGGCTTCGCCTTCGGCCGCGAGGACGTGTGGGAGCCGGAAGAGATCTTCTGGGGCCCCGAGGACGCCTGGCTGGGCGATGAGCGCTACATCGGCGAGGGCCAGATGGCCGAGGACGTCGGTTCCACCGAAATGGGCCTGATCTACGTCAACCCCGAAGGCCCCATGGGCAACCCGGACCCGGTGGCGGCAGCCGCTTTCATCCGCGAAACGTTCAAGCGGATGGCGATGAACGATGAAGAGACCTTCGCCCTGATCGCCGGTGGCCACACGTTCGGCAAGACCCACGGCGCCGGCCCCGCCGATGCACACGTGGGCCCCGAGCCGGAAGGCGCAGACCTGGAGGCGCAGGGCCTGGGCTGGCTCAGCAACTACGGTTCCGGCAAGGGCGCCGACACCATCACCTCCGGCCTCGAGGTCACCTGGACGGATAAGCCCACCCAGTGGAGCAACCGCTTCCTGGAGATCCTGTTCGAGTACGAGTGGGAACTGGTCAAGAGCCCCGGTGGCGCGCACCAGTGGGTCGCCAAGGACGCCCCGGAGATCATCCCGGACGCCCACGACCCCAAAAAGAAGCACCGCCCCACGATGCTCACCACGGACCTGTCGCTGCGCTTCGACCCCGTCTACGAGGAGATCGGGCGCCGCTTCCTGAAGAACCCGGACGAGTTCGCCCTGGCATTCGGCAAGGCCTGGTACAAGCTGCTGCACCGTGACATGGGACCCGTGGGACCCCACATGCTGGGCCCCTGGGTTCCGGAAGCACAGCTGTGGCAGGATCCCGTTCCCGCCGTCGACCATGAACTGATCGACGACCAGGACATCGCCTCCCTGAAGGCCAAACTGCTGGATTCCGGCCTGACCATTCCGCAGCTGGCCGGCACGGCCTGGGCCTCCGCCGCCACCTACCGCAAGACGGACCGGCGCGGCGGCGCCAACGGTGCCCGGATCCGGCTGGAACCGCAGCGCAGCTGGGAAGCCTCCGAACCGGAGCAGCTGGCAACCTTTCTTCCGGTCCTCGAAAAGGTGCAGGAGGAGTTCAACTCAGCCCAGACCGGCGGCAAGAAGGTCTCTCTGGCAGATCTGATCGTCCTGGGCGGTGCGGCCGCCGTCGAAAAGGCAGCATCCGACGCCGGGTTCCCCGTCACTGTGCCGTTCCGCGCCGGCCGTACGGACGCTTCGCAGGACCAGACCGACGTCGAGTCCTTCCAGTACCTGCAGCCGCGGGCAGACGGGTTCCGCAACTACCTGCGCCCCGGGCTGAAGCTGCAGCCGGAAACGCTGCTGCTGGACAAGGCGTACATGCTGGACCTTACTGCTCCGGAAATGACGGCGCTGGTGGGCGGCATGCGCGCCCTGGGCACCAACGTGGGCGGTTCCAGCCACGGCGTCCTGACGGACAAGCCGCAGGTCCTGACGAACGACTTCTTCGTCAACCTGCTCTCGCCCGGCACCAAGTGGAAGGCGTCAGAGTCCGGGGAGAACGTCTACCAAATCACCGACGTTGCCACCGGCGAACTGAAGTGGACGGCCACGCCGGTGGACCTGGTCTTCGGCTCCAACTCGCAGCTGCGGGCCCTCGCCGAGGTCTACGCCAGCGACGATGCCAAGGAGAAGTTCGTCAACGACTTCGTGGCCGCCTGGACTAAGGTCATGGAGCTGGACCGGTTCGACCTGGACTGACCCCACCCATGGACTGAACAGGGACGGGGCCGGCTGCCAGCGCAGCCGGCCCCGTCCCTGTTCTTCCGAAGGTTCGCTTACGTGCCGGCGGGGAAACTGATCACGGCCGTGGTTCCTCCGCCTGGACTCTCCTTGAGGCTCAGCTCGCCTCCGTGTGCTTCAGCGATCCGGCGGCAAATGGCCAGGCCCAGCCCCGAGCCCTGCCCGTCACCCTCCCGGTGCAGCCGGACCAGTGGCTCCAAAACGCGCTGCCGGTCCTCCGGCGCTATCCCCTTGCCGTTGTCGGCCACCACGACGGTGGATCCGTGATAATTCGAGATGCCGCTGATCCGCACCGCCAGGTCCCGCTCAGGACTTTGGTAGTTCACCGCATTGGCCACCAGGTTTTGCAGCAGGGTGCGCAGCTGGCCGCGGTCCACATGGAGCGTCATGTCCTCGCTGTCCAGGACAGAGCCGGGGCCGAACGACAGGCCCAGGTCCCTGGCCACCTCCGATGCCACAGCGTGGAGTGACGTGTGCCGGCGCTGGATGCCTCCGCCCATCCGTGAATAGGTCAGGACATCCTCGAGCATGCGAAGCATCCTATGCCCGCTGGAGCCAACGAACTGAAGGTACTCGGCCGCCGGATGGTCGCCGTCCACCTCATCCCCGGCCAGCTCCACGTAGCCCAGCATGGTGGTCAGGGGGCCACGCAGGTCATGGCTGACGCGGCCCGCGAACTCTGCCAGCTTTGCGTTGCTTTCCCGGACTTCCTCCAGGGCCGTGTTCAGCTGGAGGGTACGCCGCTGGAGTTCCAGGAGCTGCACTGCCTGGCGGGCCAGGATCTCCAGCATGTCCAGCTGGCCCTGGTCCTGCATGCCAGTTGTATTGGAGAAGACGCACAGCGATCCGAGCACGAACCCCGACGACGTCTCCAGCGGCACCGAGGCGTAAAACCGCACGGCAGCAATCTCCCCGGTCACAAAGGGATTCGATACAAGCCGGGGGTCCAGGGAAGCGTCAGGAACAACGGTTGTCTTCCCCGAGAGGAAGACCTGGGCGCACATTGAGTCCTCCCGTGCGCACACGGCGGCTTCGAAACCGACGGCTGCCACTTGGCGTTGCTCATCCGATGTGACCACGTTGATGACGCCGAAAGGGACACCGCAGAGCTTGGCGGCCAGCTCTACCAGGTTCTGGAGGGGTTCAAGGGAGAGTTCCACAGCGGGGTGGCGGGGTGCCTCTGCGGTGGAGGACGGCAGGCCATATTCCTGCAGTACTTCGTCACGGTCCGCTGCGTCCCTGAGAGCCGTCCCCGTGAAATGAATGCCGGCCAATTCCCGTCCCCTTTCCGACCGCAAAGGGTCCCCCGGAGATCGTACAGGCCATGCCACGGCATCAACGGAATCCGCTGACCGGCATGCCGGGTTCAAGGTTGACCCTGCGAAAATGGGGCGGTGCTCAGCGGGCGCTGCTGCACCACTTCTACGAGCCATTTCCGGTGGTCGAGCACTTCCAGCCCGTGGCCCTTGCCACCCGGTGAGACAGCCCTGAGGTGGGGGGAAGCCCCCGCGCGAGTCAAGCTCCAGCGCAGGGGCTTCCAATGCTTCCTACCGGGGAACTGACTGGAAGCGCTTTAAAATTACCGGCCGGTAGCCAGGCAGAACGTCCAAAACCGCGGGCTTGGGGCAATCTTGAGCGAACCTTGAGCAGTGGCCCAGGTACGCCGGAGCGTTCAGTCGTCCGCCGCGCCTGCCGCAGCGTCCGGGTCCTCCTCGGGTTCAAAGGTGTTCGGCTCAGCACCGTCGGAGATGCCGACGCCGTCCTTGCCTCCGGGGATCCCGCCGTCGGCATTGCCCTTGCCGGCGCCGGTCGCGGGCTTGGCGGCCGCGTCCTGCGGATCTTCGGGCAGTGAGTCAGGTGAATTGATGGACATCGCTCCTCCTTCATTGGCTGGGCCTCCAAGCTAACAGGCCCCGGCAGAAAAGGCTCCAGACAAGGCGCGGGATTTTTCAGGCAAACATCAGTCCTGCTACCTCCCGGGTTCCGCCGCCCGCTGCTGCCTCAGGATGTAGCGCTGCAGCTTCCCCGAGGGCGTCTTTGGCAGGTCCTGTACAAAGTGAATGCGGCGCGGATAAGCGTGGGCCGCAAACTGCGTCTTGACCATCGCCTGGAGTTCAGCCACCAAAGCGTCGCTGCCGATGGTCCCGTCCGCCAGGACAACATAGGCCTCGAGGACCTCTCCGCGCAGTTCGTCGGGGGCGCCCACCACGGCACTCTCCAGCACGGCCGGATGGGTGGACAGGACGCTCTCCACTTCGAACGGCCCAATCCGGTAGCCGGCCATGATGATCACGTCGTCATCGCGGGAGGAAAAGAAGTAGAAGCCGTCATCATCCACCATGCCCGCGTCGCCGGTCAGGTACCACTGCGCGTCCGCGCTGAACCGTTCGGCGGTCTTCTCCGGGGCGTCCTGATACCCCCTGAACCACATCATCGGACTGCCTGCCACGTTGACGGCAACACGTCCCAGTTCCCCCGGGGCGGCAGGCTCGTCGGCGTTGTCCTTAAGGACCGCACAGCTCCACCCCGGCAGGGGCCGGCCCATGGAACCCGGCCTCAGTTCCGTCCTCACGTCGTCATGCCAGGCGTTGATGATCATCATCCCGTGTTCAGTCTGCCCGTAGTGGTCCCGCACCGGAACGCCCAGCACCTCCCGTGCCCAGCTGATCACCTCCGGCGTCAGCGGTTCGCCGGCCGACGACGCCCGTCGAAGCTGGAAGGGTCCGGTTCCGGCGTCGGTTTTCGCGCGCATGGTGCGGTAGACGGTGGGAGCAGCGGCGAAGTTGGTGATGGAAAATGCCTCCAGCACCTTGAAGCTGAGTTCGGGTGAGAACCCTGGGCGCAGCAGGAGGTTCCGCCGTCCCGCCGCCATGGGTCCGAGGATCCCGTAGTACAGGCCGTAGGCCCAGCCCGGGTCTGCTGCGTTCCAAAAGACGTCCTCTTCACTGACGTCCAGGCCCAGTTCCACGTACTGGCGGAAGGCAGCCAGCGCCCGGACCGGCACCGGCACACCCTTGGGGGCGCCGGTGGTTCCGGAGGTGAAGATCAGCACCAGGGCGCCGTCACCGCCAACGGTTTCGGACGCGATCCCGGGCTGCTGCCTGGCCAGGAGCGGCGCGAGGGCCAGGTCCGGCTGGGCGGCTTCTGCACCGGCAACCACGACGACGGCTCCGGTTTCCTGGATCTTCACCCGCTGGTCGGCGTCGGTGATCACAGCCTTGGCACCGGACGCTGTGAGGCGAAGCTCGATGGCCGGCCATGCAAAGGCCGTGAACAGCGGCACATGGACGGCCCCGCGCCGCCAAATGGCCAGGAGCATGACTACAAGGTCTGCCGATTTCCCCATCAGGGTGGCGACGGCGTCTCCGGGCCCGATGCTCAGCTCCGCCAGGGCGGCGGCTCCCCGCTCCGATCGCTCCCGGAGCTCGCCGTAGGTGATGTCCTCCGCGGAGAGGTCGGCCGCGACCACCGTGAAGGCAACGACGTCGGGATTGTGGTTGTCACACAGCAGGTCCGCCGCGCACGCGTCGGCCGCACCATAGGTGGCAAGAAGGGCATCAACGGCTGGAACCGGACGGGACATGCATTCTCCTTTGAACAACGTGGCCTGGGGGCAGTGGAATAAACCTACTGCACGGTACCGCTGCCGCGCTTCAGCGAAAGTCAGCCCTTGGCACCCGGCGGCCGGATGATCCTCCGCTGGGTGGCCACGGCGATGGCGGCGGTCCGGTTGTCCACGCCGAGCTTGCCGTAGATGTGCACCAGGTGCGTCTTGACCGTGGCCTCCGAGATGAAGACCTGCTTGGCGATTGCGCGGTTGGACAGGCCGGTGGCCAGCAGTTCCAGCAGCTGCACCTCCCGCGGAGTGAGCGAGGTGCCGGGGTTGCTGATCCGGTCCATCAGCAGCGCCGCTGCCCGGGGCGCCAGGACCGTGCCGCCCGCCGCCGCCTGCAGGACCGCCTGGCGCAGCTGTTCGGGCGGCGCGTCCTTCAGCATGTAGCCGCCGGCCCCCGCCTCCACCGCGGCGAGGATATCTGCGTCGGTGTCATACGTGGTGAGGATGAGCACCGGCGGCGCGCCCAGGAGCTTCCGGATTTCAGCGGTGGCCGCGACGCCGTCCATCCCCTCCCCCATCTGCAGGTCCATGAGCACAACATCCGGTGCCTCACCCAGCGCGGTCAGCCGCGCCAGCTCATGCAGCGCGGCCCTTCCGTCGGCGGCTTCCGCGGCTATTGAAATCCCTTCGACACCGGTGAGCATGGCCCTGAGCCCGGCGCGGACCACAGGGTGGTCATCCACCAGCAGGACGCGCACCTCACCCATCGCTTCCGCCCTCCACGGGCAGCCGGATGCCCACCACCGTGCCTTCACCCGGTGCTGCCTCCACTGCCACCGATCCGTCCAGGGCCGTGACGCGTTCCGCCAGCGAGCGCAGCCCGAACCCGCTGCCGTCGTCGGCGTTCGTGGCAGCTGCCGCAGCCATCGGGTCAAAGCCCGCGCCGTCGTCGTAAATGTCCATGGTCACCTCGTTGCCCAGGAAGGCCAGGCTGACGACGGCGGTCGCGGCCCGCGCGTGTTCGCGGACGTTGGCGAGGCTCGCCTGTGCCGCCCGCAGCAGGGTCACGCGCACGGGTTGGGGCAGTTCCCGCGGCTCACCGTCCACTTCCAGCCGGCACCGCAGTGCCACTCCCGACGCCGCGGCATCAGTCTCGGTCCGGCCGCACAGCCGCTGCAGGGCTTCAACCAGCGTGGCCCCCTCCAGCTGCGGCGACGCCAGGCCGCGGACGAAGCTGCGCGCCTCGGCAAGGTTGTCCGCCGCGGTTTGCTGCACCAATGCCAGGCGGGCCGAAGCCGTGGCGGCATCACCCTCATCCAGTGACTGCCCCGCTGCCCGTCCAAGGAGCACGATGCTGGACAGGCCCTGTGCCAGGGTGTCGTGGATTTCCCGGGCCAGCCGCTCGCGCTCCGCCAGCATTCCCGCTTCATGCTGCGACCTGGCCAGTTCCTCCCGGGTTCGGCGCAGCTCGTCCGCCGCGCGCCGCTGGTTCTCGGCTTCCCGGTACAGGGCGGCGTAGGCAAGGCCGGTGATCACGGAGAAGACAGCCCCCAGCACTGGCCCGACGACGGCGGCAGCGTGCGGGACCGGGGCACCGCTCGCTGCCCACTGGGAGGCAATCACCGCAAGGGTCATCAGCGTGATCGCCGGCAGTGCGGCGCGGCGGGGCAGCAGATGCAGGTGCAGGAAGAAGATCGGGAAGGCCAGCCAGGCAAAGTCGGCACTGCCGGCAAGCAGGAACGCCCACAAAGCTGAAACGAGCCCCAGCCACAGCAGGCCATAGCGGCGCGGGTTGAACCCGGTCCTGGCCTCGGCATGCCGCTTTTCGAGGACCGTCCCGGCCAGGTAAACAGCGGCAAGGACGACGCCGGCGGCCGCCCACAGCCAGCGCAGCGGACCGCCGGCCACGAACACCCGGACCAGGGCCACGGCCAGCAGCACCGCAAAACCCGTGTGGAGGGTGACGCGCAGGACCCGGAGGATGGCCGCGGACGACGCATTTTCCAGGGCATTCAGGGGCCCCTTCGCCGGGATGCCGGCAGACTCCGCGGGTGATGGGAGCAGGGGCGTGGCAGGCATTTCATCAGCTTATGCCGCGGAAGCCTGACCTGGATCAACCGAAAGGTTGACTCCGGGTTCAACCATTCCATGACGGCAGATCAACCGTCCCCGCGATGCCGCCGGGGACTGCCGCCGGAAGAGTGGAAAGGACAGAAGAATCCACCCTGATGAGAGAAGAAACAACGTGTTCCTGGCAATCCGCGACATCCGCTTCGCCAAAGGCCGGTTCGCCATGATGGGCGGCGTCGTAGCCCTGATCACCCTGCTGTTGGTCATGCTGTCCGGCCTGACGGCTGGGCTCGCCGAGCAGTCCACCTCGGCCATCGACAAGCTGGGCGCGTCCTCCGCCCGGCCGGTGGACACCATCGCTTTCGGGGTGCCGGGGAAAGCCGAACCCAAAGCGTCCTACACGGACAGCTCCGTGACCGCAGCCCAGGTTGACCGCTGGCGGAACCAGCCCGGGGTCCGGTCAGCCGAGCCGCTCGGCATCACCCAGACCCGGGCGCAAACGGCCAGCGGTTCGGCCACGGCGAACGTAGCTGTTTTCGGCGTCACTCCGGGGAGTTCGCTGGCGCCGACCGGGGTCACTGCCGGCACCGCCGTGGTGGGCAGCTCGATCGCGGAGGCACTGTCCGTTGGCCAGGGGGACACGGTTTCCCTGGGCGGTGTTGACCTCTCCGTCGCCGCCGTGGTGCCGGACCAGTGGTACGCGCACACCAGCGTGGTGTGGACGGCGCTCCCGGCGTGGGCCAAGACGGCGCACATGTCCGACGGCGGGCAGTTGGCCACCGTGGTCGCTGTCACCTACGCCGGCGGGGCGGCGGTGGACGAGGCCGCGGCGGATGCTGCGGCGGCCACCGTCAGCCAGTCCCGCACCGGTTCCTTCCAGGCGCTGGGCTCCTTTAAGAGCGAGAACGGCTCCCTGACCCTGATGCAGGCGTTCCTGTACGGGATCTCGGCCCTGGTGATCGTGGCGTTCCTGACCGTCTGGACCATCCAGCGGACCCGCGATATCGCAGTCCTGAAGGCCATGGGCGCTCCCGGTTCCTACATCCTCCGGGACGCGATGGCCCAGGCCGCGATCGTCCTGGTGGCAGGTGCGGGCGTAGGTGGAGCCGCGGGCGTCGCCGCCGGATCACTCGCAGCCAAGGCTGCCCCCTTCCTGCTGGGCCCAGGCACCACGGTGGTGCCCGTCGTCGGGATCGTCGCCCTGGGCCTGGCCGGCGCCGCCCTCGCCGTCCGGCGCGCCACCACAGTCGATCCGCTGCTGGCCCTCGGCGGCAACTAAACCCTCCCGCTTCCCGAAAGGAAAACCCATGCCTTCCTCCACACCTGCTCCCCTGTCAATGCTCGATGTCACCCTCGAATATCCCGACGGCAGCGGAACCACCACCGCCCTGGACGCGGTCAGCCTCACCGCGCACGCCGGGCAGCTGGTCTCGCTCGTGGGACCCTCCGGCTCGGGCAAGTCCAGCCTCCTGGCTGCCGCAGCCACCCTGGTCCGCCCCACCCGCGGGAAGGTCATCATTGACGGGACCGACACCACCGGCCTCAGGGACAGGGAGCTCACCGCCCTGCGCCGGAGCAAGGTGGGCATCATCTTCCAGCAGCCCAACCTGCTCCCCTCGCTCACCGCCGTCGAACAGCTCATCATCGGCGACCACCTGCGCGGCCGGCCGGTCCGGGCGGCCCGGGCCAAGGCAGCTGCCCTGCTGGACGTCGTGGGGCTCGGCGCCGGCGCCGGGAAGCTGCCGCACCAGCTCTCCGGCGGGCAGCGGCAGCGGGTGAACATTGCCCGGGCGCTCATGGGCAGCCCCAAGGTGCTGCTGGTGGATGAGCCGACTGCCGCGCTGGACCACGAGCGCAGCGCCTCGATCATCGGCCTGCTGCGCCAGGTGACCACGGAGTTTTCGGTGGCAACGGTGATGGTCACCCATGACACGGAGTTCGTGCCGCTGACGGATGCAGTGGCCACCATGCGGGATGGCAGGCTCACGGCGCCCGTGCTCGTGTAGGGCACATGCTTCCCCGGGGCGCAGTGGCGTCCACCTTAGCAAGGGCCGGGAGCAGGGCCCCTTGAGGCCGGCGGAGCAGTCTGCTTGGCGCGTGCCCGGTTTACTCCAACGTTCCCTGGACCGGTATCTCCCGCTCCAGGGCGTTGCTGGCCACCCGTTCCCCCGGTTGCGGCGGCCCGGCCGGCTGCGGGGGGCCGTCCGGCTGCGGGGGGCCGTCCGGCTGCGGCGCGTCAGACAGGGGCAGGATCAGCAGGTTGCGGTGCAGGGTGACCCAGCCGTCCCGTTCCAGCGGGCTATGGTCGAACTGGTCGGGAACGAACATGATCCCCCTGGAGTCGGGGTCCTGCACTTGCACCAGGACGTCCCGGCCATCACGGATCTCGCCGCACGCTTCCCAGTAGGACCAGTAGTCGTCCCAGGGCGACTTTCCCACCAGGCACGCCACCCCCGAAATCATGCCGGGCGCCGCGTAGTAGGAGATGTCCTCGTACGAGGCCAGGAAGCGGGCCTCGCCGATTTTCGCGTCGCCTTCCTCATCCTGGATGGCGGGAATGGCATCCTGCTTGGTCAACTGCCGCTCCAGCACGCCCAAAGTCGCCGGGGTCCCCACGAAGAAGTGCACGTAAATGAGCCCGAGGACCGCGCATGTGGAAACGCCAACGACTGCGGCGAGCGTGATGACGAGCTTCCAGAACAACGTCAACGGTTGCGGCGGCTGCTGCCCGTAATAGGTGAAATTCAAAGCTCTGCCCCCTCAGGCTATTGATCTCCCTGCACGCTACATGCTGCGGGCACGGTGCGTGGTCTTTGGCACCGTGTCAGTGCGGCACCGGCTGCAGGGGCCCTCCGCTCCGTCACCCCATGTGGTGCACGCTGAAGGCCGTCAGGAACCCCACGGACGCGGTCAGCCCGGCCAGGCTGTGGTGCTCCTCGAAGGCCTCCGGGATCATGGTGTCAGCCAGCATCGCCAGGATGCCGCCAGCGGCAACGGCGGTTATGAATGCCACCAGCTCGTCGGGTGCATTCTCCAGCGCCACGTACCCCAGCAGTGCGGCCAGCCCGCTGAGGACCGCAATGCCGCCCCACAGCCCGAACACGTAGCCGCTGCTCCGGCCTGCCTTCTTCATGCCGGCCGTTCCGGAGAGCCCTTCCGGCACGTTGGAGATAAAGACCGCCGCCAGCATGGCGGGACTGACCGCTCCCCCGGCCAACAGGCCGACGCCCAGCACCACGGACTCCGGGACACCGTCCAGCAGGGCGCCGACGGCGATGGCCGTGCCGCTGCCCGGATCGTCCTTTTCGGAGGGCTGCTGGTCCCCTGACCGTTTGCGGTGCTTGGCTCCGGCCCGGGCCAGGAGCATGTTGGCACCCACGTACACCACGGCACCGGCAAGGAACCCTGCGGCAGTGGGCCACAGGCCGCCGCCCTTGACGGCCTCGTCCACCAGCTCAAAGGCAAGGGCCGAGATCAGCACGCCGGCTCCGAAGGCCATGATCGTGGAGACGACTTTGGACGGTATGGACCACCGCCAGGAAACGGCGGCGCCCAGGACCAGGGCGGCACCGGCACCGGTGCCCCAGACAAGTGACATCAACCAAGTAGGCATACGTCTTCCGTCCCCAGCCCGCTGGATATGAAACAAAGCCGGCCATGGCCGGGCGGCAGCCGGGTCAACCCCGCTTACGGCTCCCGTCAGGCAGCGCGCTGAGAATTGATGGGATCTTGAGTCAATCCTTGCGATCCCTAGAACTTCCAGGTCCACGCTGAAGCCATTAGACCAAACCAGCTTGTGGGGAGCAGGACGTCATGGGAAGCAAAGCAGCGTTGGAAACCGAAGTCACAACCGTGGGGGGCGTGCTGACGGACAAACAGCCGCTGGACTTCCACACGCTGGGCCTGGCCGGTTGCATCGACCGGTTGACGGCTCCCCTGCGCCAGCGCGGGACCGCGGTCCACTGGGATACTCCGCACTGGGGCATCGAGATCCCGGCGGACTGCGCGTCCCTCCTGTACCAGTCCGCCCGCGAGGCCTTGAGCAACGCGTTCAAGTTCTCGTCCGCGTCCAGCCTGAACATCCAGCTTGCGGCCGTTGACCACGGGATCCGCCTTGTGGTGGCCGACGACGGCGCGGGCTTTGACAGCAGCCTCGCCAGCTGCGGGCGGAACCACGGGTACGGGCTGCGCCTGATGGCCGTTGCTGTGCAGGAAGCCGGCGGGGCCGTGGACATCAGCTCCACACCCGGCCGCGGCACCAGCGTGACAGTGACCCTGCCGCTGGACTGAACCGCTGGACAGGGCCCAACCGCTGGAATGCCTGGCGGACCAAGAACCCGGATGCCCGCCGTCGCTGGGACGGCGGGCATCCGTATGCCGGGCGGAGAACCGGAAAATCAGCGGGAGAGCTTGGCGCTGTCCGGCTCCAGGTCACCGATGTGGCCGGGTGCATTGGCAGCCAGGACCCTGGCTACGAACGCCGCGTACTCGTCCATGTAGTGGCGCAGGAACTTGGCGGTGGATTCGTCCTTGACCTCGCCGTCGTCAGCGAAAACGGCGGGGTCGTACTTGACGTACGCCTCCGGGGCGTTGAGCTGCGGCGCGTCCAGGAAGCTCAAAACGGCCCGCATGGAGGATTGCATCACCGCCGTCCCGATGCTGCCCGGCGAGGCGCCGATGATGCCGGTGGGCTTACGGGCAAACGAGTTGGTGCCCCAGGGGCGGGATCCCCAGTCAATGGCGTTCTTGAGGGCGCCCGGGATGGAGCGGTTGTATTCGGGGGACACGAAGAGGATCCCGTCCGCGGCTTCGATAGCTTCCTTGAGGGCACGGCCCTCCGGCGGAAAATCGGCGTCGTAGTCGTAACTGTAGAGCGGGAGGTCCTTGATGGGGATTTCGGAGAATTCCAGTTCCTCCGGCGCGAGTTTGATCAAGGCTTTGGCCAGGACCCGGTTGATGGAGCCGCTGGCCAGGCTGCCTACGAAATACCCGATTTTGTACTGTGCCATGAGTAATCCTTCCCAAGGGCCGGCCGCGGCCGGCTGGCTGACTGTGGCTGGAATGGTGCCATACCCCCGCGGCGGAGGCCGGGAACGGCGGTTGGTGCCCACTGCCCCACCAGTCCAGCACAGAAGCACGGCGGCGGCCAGAGTGCCGGGGAGTCCTTGACAGCTCCGGGCGGTGGGGGCTGAATGAGGGATACCGCGAACCAGCGCCCACCGCTTCATCAAACCCGCACGCCTCAACGAACCCGTCACTTCAACAACAAAGAGCAGCCATGACCAACACTCCAGCAAAGGACGACGACGACCGGGTCCACAACCAGGCGCCCGCGGAAGGTGATCCGGACGCGGATCCCACCGATCTCCGCGTCCACTCCCAGGACCCCGCCGAAGGTGCGGACGACGACGGCACCGCTAACCAGGGTGCCGCCGGTAAGTAGCGTCCCGCCGCGGTCTGCCCGCGCCGTTTTGACCAGCTACCGCTAATCCCTTTTCCGTCCTGGCAGCTGTCCCGCCCGGCGAAACCCCTTGCGTGCCCACGGATGGTCTACTACGTTGTAGTTCGATCAAGAAAGCGCTTTCCGCTCCCTAAGCGGGTGTTCGGAGCGCCCCATCAGCAGCGGAATTGGATGACATGACGGACAACACCCTCATCAGGTGGATCGACGGCCAGGCCCCGACAGAAATCAGCAGCGGAACCACATGGGGCATGCCGTTCCCACGCGGCACCGTGCCCGGCGTGGACGCCCTGGCCGTACAGGACGCTGCCGGCACCCGCGTCGCCAGCCAGGCCTGGCCCCTGGCCACGTGGCCGGACGGCTCCCTGAAGTGGGCGGGGATCGCCCTGCCGGCCACAGACCCGCCGTCGGACGCCTACCACGTGACCACCGACGGCGACGCCGCCACCGCCCCCGGCCGGCCGCCGTCGGGCACTGCCTCGGTCACGGTCGCCGAAGGTGACGACGCCCTCACCATCGATACCGGAGCCCTGACCATGGTGCTCAACCGCGCGGGGGCCACCTTGTTCAGCAGCCTCTCCCGGGACGGGCGGGAAGTGGCCCGGGATGCCCAGCTGGTCAGCCTGCTGCAGGACGGCCTTTCCGAAGGCGCAGGAAGCGTGCGCCGGGAGGCCTTCACCGGCGAAGTGACCGCCGTCGCAGTGGAACAAAGCGGGCCCGTCCGCGCGGTGGTGCGGCTGGAAGGGACCCACCGGCCGGACACCACGGGAAGTGAGAAGCAGGATTGGCTTCCGTTTGTGGTGCGGTTCTACTTCTACGCCAATGCCCGCAGCGTGCGCATGGTGCATTCCTTCATCTGGGACGGGGACGCGGAACGGGACTTCCTGGCCGGACTGGGGGTGCGCTTCACGGTGCCGCTGGAGGACGAACTGCACAACCGCCATGTCCGGATCGCGGGAGCGGACGGCGGCTTCCTCGCCGAAGCCGTCCGCGGGCTCACGGGGCTCCGCCGGGACCCCGGCGCGGAGGTGCGGGAAGCACAAGTGGCCGGACGCGCCACACCTGCTCCTGAAACGTGGAATACGGATGTGTCGGAGCGCCTGCACCTCATCCCCGGCTGGGGAGACTACACCCTCACCCAGCTCAGCGCCGACGGCTTTGAACTGCGGAAGCGGACAGCCCGCGGCCACGGCTGGGTGGGCATCTCCGGCGGCACACGGTCGGCCGGCTTCTGCTCGCTCAGCGATCCGCGGGGCGGCCTGGGCGTGGGCATCAAGGACTTCTGGCAGTCGCATCCGGGGCAGTTGGACATCCGGGGCGCCGCGGGTGCTGAAGCATCCCTGACGGCATGGCTGTACTCCCCCGAGGCCCAGCCGATGGACCTGCGGTTCTACCATGACGGCCTGGGCCAGGACACCTTCGAAGATCAGCTTGAGGGACTGGAGATCACGTACGAGGACTATGAACCGGGGTTCGGCAACCCCACCGGAATTGCCCGCACCCATGAGCTGACCTTGTTCGCCTATGACGCTACGCCCTCCACCGAAAGCCTCGCAGCCGATGCAGCGTGGGCCTGCGCCCCGGCCCTCCTGCAGGCAACCCCGGAATACCTGCATTCCGCGGGCGTTTTCGGTGATTGGGATCCCGTGGACCGCAGCACTCCGGCACGTGCGCGGCTGGAGGACCGGCTGGACTTCCTGTTCGACTTCTACGCGGGCCAGGTGGAACAGCGCCGGTGGTACGGGTTCTGGAACTACGGCGACGTCATGCACACGTACGATTTCGACCGGCACGTGTGGCGCTATGACGTGGGCGGTTACGCGTGGGACAACTCGGAGCCCTCCCCGGATTTGTGGCTCTGGTACTCCTACCTGCGCTCCGGCCGTGCGGACATCTTCCGCTTCGCCGAGGCCATGACCCGGCATACAGGCGAGGTGGACGTTTACCATCTGGGGCCGTGGAAGGGCCTGGGCTCCCGGCACAACGTGCAGCACTGGGGCTGCAGCGCCAAGCAACTGCGGATCAGCACCCCTGCCTACCGCCGCTTCTACTACTACCTCACGGCGGACGAGCGCACCGGGGACCTGCTCACCGAACTGGTGGACAGCGACCAGAACTTCCTGGGCCTGGATCCGGTCCGCAAGGTCCGCCCGGACGCCGCCACTTACCGGCCCAACCGCGGGGCCTTGGGCGTAGGCCTCGGCACGGACTGGGGCTCACTCGCGGCCACGTGGCTCACGGACTGGGAACGCACCGGCAATCCCCGGTCCCGGGACCGGCTGCTGGGCACCATGGCGGACATCGGCGCCCTCAAGTACGGCTTCCTCACCGGCGAGGCGTTGTACGACCTGGACAGGGGCCGGTTCGACACCGGGCGGGAGCAGATCCAGGTGTCGCACCTCAGCGCCGTGTTCGGGCTGGTGGAGATCTGCAGTGAACTGGTGGACCTGGTTGACGACCCCGGGTTCGAGCGGGCCTGGCTGCAGTACTGCCGCCTCTTCCTTGCCACGAAGGAGGAGCAGGTGGAGGCTGTGGGCCAGCCGCTGGAGGGCATCCACCTCACCCAGGCCCACAGCCGGCTCACGGCGTATGCGGCGGCCCGGCTGGGCGACGAGGCCCTGGCAGCGCGGGCGTGGGAGAGCTTCGCCGAAGGCGGCGAACACCTCAACCACGGATCAGCATTCACGCTCCGGAAGGTCGCACCGCCAGACGTGCTGCTGCCGGTGGACGAGGCGCCCACCGTTTCCACCAACGACACCGCGCAGTTCGGGCTTGCGGCGATCCAGAACCTGGCTTTGGTGGGCCGGCACCTGCACTAGGGCTCCCGTCCCACCCCGAGCAAGTAGCGCCGGCTGCCGTTGTGAATCTCCAGAACGGCAGTTGGCGCTAGTTGGTTGGACTCTGGAATCCTGCCGGACCAGAAGGTACATTGGTAAGCATGCTGATGATTATTGCCGACGCATCAGCTTCCGGCAGCAAAGCGAAGGAGACGTTATGAGCACGAAGGTCGAAAAACGCATTCTGGTGAACGTACCGGTGAGCACCGCTTATAACCAGTGGACCCAGTTCGAGGAGTTCCCGCACTTCATGGGCGGCGTCAAGAGCGTGACGCAGCTCAGCGATGACCGGCTGGAGTGGGTTGCTGAAATCGGCGG
>Ga0308169_10000693_pt1 | contig 45289 bp, 39 predicted proteins | sample PhyBR1_2_FD_202139 | JGI IMG/M metagenome (GOLD analysis project Ga0308169, IMG submission 202139) | Phyllosphere microbial communities from UC Gill Tract Community Farm, Albany, California, United States - DLSLSB.R1 | ecosystem: Host-associated > Plants > Phyllosphere > Unclassified | place... | reverse complement strand
AAAATCAATTATTATAATAATGATACCAACTTATAACTCATCCTATTTTGATGATAGCTCATTTATCCCAAATTTTGCCTCGTTAAATTAAAACAACATCAAAATGGAATACAGAAAATTAGGAAATACGGACCTTGAATTATCTACAATAGCCTACGGCGCATTTGCAATAGGTGGCACCATGTGGGGTGGTAACGAGAAAAAAGACTCGATTGAGGCCATTCACGCTGCAATTGATCAGGGCATTACCACACTCGATACCGCTCCTTTTTACGGTTATGGCTTAAGTGAAGAATTAATTGGCGAAGCTTTAAAAGGAAAAGACCGTACAAAAGTACAGTTGTTAACCAAATTCGGATTGGTTTGGGATGGCAGTAACAACGGAAAAGGCGAGCATTTTTTTGATATGCAGAAAGATGGCAAAACCATTCCGATCTATAAATTTTCATCTAAAGCCAATATTATTAAAGAAGTAGAAGAATCGCTTAAAAGGCTGAATACCGATTACATTGACCTTTTACAACAACACTGGCCTGATGCCACTACCCCAATTGACGAAACTATGGAGGCTATGGAAGCTTTAATCAAAGCTGGAAAAATTCGTGCTGCAGGTTTATCAAATGCTGCTGTTGAGTTGATGAAAGAAGCTGGCAAAACTTTTACACCGGCTTCAAACCAGATTTATTATAGCATGTTGCACCGCGATATTGAACAGGAATTAGTGCCTTATGCTATCGAAAACAAAATTGGTTTGCTTGCTTATAGCCCGATGGAACGCGGTCTTTTATCAGGCAAATATTTCGAAAATAATAAGCTAAAAGCAGACGACCACAGAAACGGGTATTTCAGTCAGTTCGATCTTAAAAAAGTAGAAAGCTTTTTAGCGAACATCCGTACGATAGCGGAAGCTAAAAACGCCACTTTAGCACAGCTGGTATTACGCTGGACGACCTTACAAAAAGGAATTACTACCGTACTGGCGGGTGCCAGAAATGCAGAACAGGCTGTTGCCAATGCACAGGCCATGCAGTTTAATCTTACAACTGAAGAACTTGCATTTATTGCAACGGAGCTGGATAAGTTTTAATACAGGTTGCTACCTCTACAGGAAGGTATTAAAATGGCTTATTACCGTTATCGACTACTTGCCCCAATTTTATCTTTGGAGGCTATCGTAGACAACTATATAAAACAATCGTCATTGCGAGGAGGAACGACGAAGCAATCTTACAACGAACGCTAGTTGAAATGAAATTGCTGCTTTTACCTACCTAAAGTAGTAAGATTGCTTCGTACCTCGCAATGACGATCCCGGAGGGGCTGTCATTACAGGATAACAAATTAAGGGCTTATGATTAAAGTACTTCGTTATTTTACTTTGATTTGTTGCCACCCACGGTGGGGGGCTTTCAAAGTAACTTTAATTTAGTGCCACCCATGGTGGGAAGCTTTCAAAGTAACAATGATGGGCTGCCAACTATGGGGGAAAGCTTTCATTGAATTACTACGCATAAAAATGCCCCCATAAAGTGTTTAACCTTTTGGGGGCATTGCATTTAAAAGGCCTGACTTTGTTGAAATTATGATTTGGCTTTCGCCCTATCTATCATCATACTCAGCTCATCAACAGCGGCTTCGTTGCTGCCATCAAAACCAGTTAATTTAAACCTGATGTTGCCATCGGCATCAATTACAAATTTGGCCGGTATCCCGTTAACTTTGTAACTACTTACTACTTTGTTTACCTTGGTTTCGGCATCTTTAACATCCATTAGTACTTCGAACGAATATTTCATGCCTTTAATGTAATCAGCAGCATCTTTTACCGGATCGGCTACTTTTTCCCAGGTATGGATAAAAAGAAATTTCACGTTTTCATCGTCTTTGTATTTGTTTACCGCCATTTGCATCGCCGGGAATGAGGCTTTGCACGGACCGCACCAGGTTGCCCAAAAATCGAGGATTACAATTTTACCTTTATAATCGGCCAGTGAAACCTGTTTACCATTTAAGTCGGTTAAGGTAAAAGCAGGAGCCTGTTCTTTTACGATATCTTTGGTTAATTGTTTGCCCAGGTTTTCCAGATAAGCTTTTCTTATAGCAGCTGCATAGGCATCGAAACCGTTGTCGCTACCTTTTACTTTTACATAAAGCTTTTTGAAATCGGCAGCCATTTCAGGGGTTGCTTTACCGGCTTTAACTACTTCTTCCAACTTATCGTAAGCTTCCTGGTTTCTGTTTAATCCCATTAAAATTTGTGCATAGCGGTAATTTAAGCCCGGGCTTAAGCTTGTCGATTTTTTATAGGCCATTTCCGAATACTTCAAAGCCTCGGCATACTTCTTTCTGTCGAATAAAATATTGGCGTAAGTGCTGGTTAAGCCGGGGTATCCCGAAGCTGAAAATTTCGCCCAGTTTTCATTCCCTTGTTTTCCATCTATATAAGAAAAGGCATTATCCATTGCTTTTTTCGCATAAATTTCAGCATTCACCAGGTCGCCATTTTTATAAAAAGCTGTAGTAAGTCCGGAGTAAGCATTGCCTTTCCAAAAATCAACTTCCAGCATATTGGCGTATTCGTTGGCTTTGGCTACATTTTTTTCGGAGGCAAATTTACCGGCTATCATGGCCCTGATGTAATCGTAAGCCAGGCGATCGTCTACCTTGGTATTCTCATACATCGTTGGCGGAAACTTTTTAACCCAGGCTTTGTAAGCAGTTTCGGCTTCGGCAGCGGTTTTAAGCAGGTAAAAATCTTTCGAGGCAGCATTTCTGGCCTGTGTACCCAGAGGGAAACGGGTAGCGATATCGCCGTAAATCGCTTCCGATTTTTTAGTATCGCCAATGCGGTAATAATAATTGGCGGCAGTTAACACATCTTTTTCGGTTTTAGCACCCGATAAATCGGATAATTTGGCTTTTAACAAAGTTTTATCAGCCGAATCTTTTGAAGCTACCAATTTATCCAGGTATTGAACCAGGGTATCGGCTGGTTTGGTGTTTTGTGCCTGTGCTGCATTAAGGGCAACTACCGATAACAGTACCGAGCAGGCAGTTTTTAATAATTTCATGAGGTTTTATTTTTTAGTTTTTTTAAGTCAGAGTTGTGTTTGTTTATCTTCGGATTCGTCATTTCGAGCGGAGTGCAACGCAGTCGAGAAATCTGTATAGATAGATTTCTCCATTTCGCCACCGGTAAAAAACCGGTTAGCTCCAGTCGAAATGACGATTCTTTTATTGGGACTATCAAGGGGAGCCTGTCGAAGGATGTTTCAAAACAGAATTGTTAAGAGCAATCTCCTTCAATTCTCTTAGTTATACCCAGGATTTTGAGTTAGTTTATTATTCAGCAAAATCTGATCAGCACCAATTGGCAGTAATTGCGCAGTGGTTTTCCAGGTTGGTTTTAAGGCACCCAAAACAGCATCGGCAGTTCCGGTACGTTTTAAATCGAACCAGCGGTTAGCATACTCGCCAAAAAATTCGAGTTTGCGTTCTTTTGCAATAGCTGTTAACAATGCGCTTTGAGTGGCAGCAGTGGTATTGCCCAAACCTGCACGGGTGCGGATTGTATTGATATCATCCTGCGCACCGCCAATGTTCGATTGCTGTGCCCTCGCCTCTGCCCTGATCAGATACTGTTCACCTAAACGCAACAACACGGTATATTCATTACCCAAAGTAGCCGCTGTAGCAGTTTGTACCTTGTACTTATTAATCCGGTAGTATTTAACGGCATTAAAAGTGGTAGAATCAACCCACGAAGTTTTACGGTTATCGTTCAGTTCGAAATCTTTGGTAAAGTTGCTATACAACACATAAGCCGGTGGCGCTACGTTAGCCGCAGAACTGGTTGTGCGATATGTGCTAAAAGCCGATGCACCAAACAAGGTAGATAACTGCAAAATGGTTTCGCTGCTGGTATTGATAAAGGCATTAGATAAAGTAGCCATGCTATAAGTACCCGAGCCAATTACTTTGGTGGCTTCGGCCTCGGCATTTACATAGTCTTTATTGTACAGGTAAACTTTAGCCAGCAATGCGGTTGCCGCCCATTTATTTACCCTGATTTTTAATGCGGCACTACTACCCACATAAGTAGCAGGTAACAGGTTTTGTGCATCTTTTAAATCGCTAAAAACCTGCGCGTAAACTTCGGCAACGGTAGCCCTTGGCTTAAATGCATTATCCAGTTCGTTTATTTCGGAAGTAATGGGCACACCACCATAAAAGTTTACCAGGTTAAAATAATTTAAAGCCCTGAAAAATTTAGCTTCGCCACTTAACTGGTTTTTCACAGGTGTAGTCATTCCGGTAGAGCGACCTATGCCATCTAAAATCAGGTTGCAATAGCGAATGGTTTGATAAGAATAGCCCCAGATATTACTTGTAGCCACAGTATTGGTTGGCACCACCACATTTTGCGAAAACTGAATTAAATCGGCATTAGAGGTGGTATTCTGCAACTCATCGGCCAGTAAGCCACCCAGCCAGGTGCAATTTTTTAAGTTATCTACTGTAGAATAATAAGAATAAAGTGATAAGGTGGCACTAGTCGCCGAATTATCGGTGCTAAAAGCGTCTTCTTTTGCAATGAGGTTATTGGCCAAATCGGCTTCAACAAACTTTTTGCATGATGACATTGCCATTAAAACCAAGCCCAATGCCATTATTTTTTTTAAAAATATATAATTAACTTTCATGATTTCCTTGATTAAAATGAACAGTTTAAACCGAATACAATGGTACGCACCTGCGGGAAAGCAACGTACTGACCTGTGCCCAAACCTGGTCCTGTACCCGGTAAGGTAGTTTCAGGATCGTAAGTAAATTTCTGCTTGGCCCAGGTATAAATGTTCTGTCCCTGTACGTAAACACCCAGATTAGAAAGTTTTAACTTACTGGCTATAGCTTTAGGAAAAGTATAGTTTAAGCTTACCGTTTTCAATTTTAAGTAAGATGCATCACCCCAGTTCACATCCGATGATGTTAAATTGCCATAAGATGGATCGTTAACGGTAGAAGCAGCAGGGAAAAGTGCCGTATCGCCGGCAGCACCCCAGCGATCTAACAAGGCGGTACTCATATTGGTATAATTGATACCAGCCGGGCTCGAGCTTAAAGTAGAATTTAATATGCCGTAACGGTGATTGTACTGGAACATAAAATCGAGTGCAAAACCTTTATAGCTCAAACTGTTGTTCATACCCGCAAAGTAAGGGTGGCCATAATAACCCACATACCTGTCGCCGGCAAAGCTAATACTGCCATCTCCGTTTAAATCCTGATAAGTTGCTAAGCCTGTAGCCGGGTTAACCCCTGTGTACTTGTAAAATTTCCTGATATCGGTTGGCTGACCAATGATGTAAGAACTGGCATAAAAAGTATTTTCGAGGTTATCAAAAGCCAATAATTTATTGCGACTGATGGTTAAATTCAGGTTGGTACTCCATTTAAAATCGCCTGAAATTACGTTAATGGTATTCAATTCAAATTCAAAACCTTTGGTTTGTACCGTAGCATCTAAATTGGCGGTATAACCGGTTGAACCTGTTTGCGATGGAATGGTAATGAAGTTTAACAGGTTAGAAACGCGGTTGCGGTAATAATCTGCTTTAAGCAAAATCCTGTCGTTTAAGAAACCCAATTCTACTGCAACATCCAGTTTCTTATTGGTTTCCCATTTTAAATCGGGGTTTTGAATATTAGAAGGAATATACGTGCTGGTACCATCGTAGTTGTAACTTGATCCAGCTGACGAATAAAGCGATAGGTAGCCATAATTCGGGATCTGGTCATTACCCGTAATACCATAACTCGCTCTTAATTTACCAAAGCTTAAAAAGCCAAGGTCTTTCATAAAATCTTCCTGGGTAAAAATCCACGAAGCCCCTACCGCACCAAAGTTTCCGAATTTATTGTTACCACCAAAGCGTGATGAACCATCTCTCCTGTATGTTCCATCTACAATGTATTTGCCTTGCCAGTTGTAATTTAAGCGGCTAAAAAAAGCAGTGTAGCTATAGGTGGCATCGGCATTATAACTGGTAACCACCGCCGAAGCACCTGCCAATGAGTTGATCAGGTTCTCGTTGTTATAACCTGTACCGGTTAAAAAGATTCCGGTTGCTTTAGTCTGCTGAAAAGTGGTACCGATTAGTGCTTCTAAATTACCTTCGCCAATTTTAGTGGTGTACACCGCCTGTGGCTCAATAATGTAATTGTTGTTGTCGTTATCGGTATACCTTAACGAGCTTACCTGTGCGGTGGCCGGGTTTTGTGAACTGGCTGGGTTAATTTGCTGTTGCTTTAAACGGGTTGAGGTATAACCCAAGTTGGCTTTAACTACCAAACCATCGATAATGCGATATGATAAGTTTACGTTGCTAAATAAGTTAGTGCTTTGTGCATTGGTTGTTTTAGGGTTGTAAGAAAGCGGGCTGGTATTTGTCCAGTTTACACTGCCATTGGCATTGTACAGCGGATAGTTGGGCGCCAGATTGTAAATGGTACTTAAATCAGTAGATGGCAAAAGGTTTTTCATGTAGGTATAATTTACCGAACCATCTATATTAAAACGGCCATCGGCACTTTTATGCCCGGCGTTTAACCTGCTCGAAAAAGTAGTAGCGCCAAAATCGCCCTCAAAAACAGTGCTTTGTTTGCGGTAAGTTGAAGAAAACAAGAAAGAATTTTGTGCATTTCCACCCGAAACTGATCCGGTAGCATTGGTGGTATGTCCGGTATGACCAATAAAGTATTTTTGCCAGTCGGTATAAGCATTCGGATCCCACACGGTTAAATCTAAAGCATTAGCAGCCGTTGGAGTAACACCCGAACGTGCAAAAGCAGCTCTGCGCGTAGCCAGATACTCCTGCGTATTCATCATCGGAATATAATTGGCCACATTACTTACACCCGAATTTACATTGAAGTTAAATGCCGTTTTACCTTTGCCACCTTTTTTGGTGGTAATTAATACTACCCCATTCGATCCGCGCGAACCGTAAATGGCAGTTGCATCAGCATCTTTTAAGATATCGATCCGCTCAATATCTTCAGGTGCAATCATACTAAACGGACTCACACCTCCATTTGCACCACTTACCCCGTTTGCATTCAGGTTATCGGTGGCTGGCTGGGCACCATTAAATAAAGTAAAAGGAACACCATCAATAATGTACAAGGGAATATAACCTGCACCAGATACGCCTGTAAAAGCACCGCGAATGTTCATCCGGGCACCGGCACCTGGTAAACCGTTATCCTGCGTAATCTGCACCCCGGCAATGCGCCCCTGCAGAGCCAGCAAAGGGTTTTCTACGGTCTGTTTACCAATTTCTTCGGCCGTGATCGAACTCACGGCACCGGTGTTGTTGCGTTTGGTGGTACTGCCATAACCAATTATCTGCACCTGATCTAATGATGAAGCTGAAGGGCTTAATTTAATATCCAGCAAACTGGCTACACCGCTTTGCAATAAGCCACGTGTTATTTTCAGTTCTTTGGTTTCATAACCGATATAAGAAATAACCAGTACTTCATTTTCATCCAGATCGAGTACAAATGAGCCGGTAGATCCGCTTACGGCATATTTTTTACTGCCCTTAACGGTAATGGTTGCGCCAACAAGCGGCGTATTGTTTTCGTCTACAATCCGGCCGTTAAAGCGCGAAGACGTAAAAACCGAAGCTATTTTATCAATAAATGAGCGCTCTTGCTTCTTAATTAATACCGTGTTCTGCTCAATATTATAGGTTAGCTGCTGATCTTTTAGCAGGTATTCGATTACTTCTTTAAGTGGTGTATTTTTAAAGTTTACGTTCACCTTTGCGGCATCGTTAAGCGTACTGGTGGCATACAATACCCTGTAGTTGGTTTGCTTTTCTATTTCTTTAAAAACCTGATCAACGGTTATGTTTTTAGCCGCATAGGTAAGTTTTTGAGAGAAACTACTGGCACTAACATGCATGAGTAAGGTCGTCATGATGATGATGGTGAGTTTCATAATTAACAGGATTTTTTTAGGAAGGCACGCCAAATGCCTTCCTTGATAAAAAGGATAAATATTCATACTTTCGTTTGTTTGGGTTAATGCGTAAATGGACCTCAGAATTCGTTTTTAAAGGGTTAACTCAGATCATAGCCATGGTTGTGCTTCCAACACTTCCATGGTTTTTTCTTCTAAACCTATTGTGCTATTAACGCTGTTCCGGTAGTGGTTTCTTCATTTTTTTCTGGTTTTTAGTTGATATTGATTGAATTAAAACAGCATGGTTAAGGCTGCTGGCAGCATTACTTTACGGTTACTACCTTACCGTTGATATAAAATTTAATATTTCCTGTTTCTTCGAGCATTTTAAGCACTTCCGAAATGTTATCAAAACGCGATACTGAACCCGAAAAAGAAGGCATTAACTCGTAACGGCTATCCATTACAAACCGAACACCGTACCATCGGGATAGTTTCTGGATGATGCTGGGTAAACTTTCGTTTTTAAACCTGAACTCACCATTTTTCCAATCGATAGCGAAGGCTGGGTCTACCGCATTTACCTCAATGGTATTGCCATACATCACCGATTGCTCGCCCGGGGCAATTACTTTTTCGCCACCAGCTCCTTTTATTTTTACCGAGCCTTCTAAAAGCGTTGTTTTAGTGCCCAAACTATTTTCATAACTGTTAATATTGAAATGCGTGCCTAAAACTTCTACCTCCTGTTTTTTACTTTCAACAATAAAAGGGTGGTTTTTATCTTTGCTCACTTCAAAATAGGCTTCTCCATCCAGTTCTACCCGCCTGTTTTTTCCAATAAAATGGCTCGGGAAACTGAATTTCGTTTCTGCATTCAACCATACCTGTGTGGCATCGGGTAGGTTTACCTGGTATTGTCCGCCTGAGGGCGTTGTTATCGTATTGTTTTTTTCATCCTCATTCACACTTCCATTATTGGTAACTGAAAATATAAGCAGACCATTTGCAGCCTTTTTAACACTCAGTCCGTTTGTAGTGGCCAGTTCTCCTGTTTTACTATCGGTTAAATCTATCTTCCTGCCATCAGCAAGCGTTAAAATGGCACGGTTCCCACCGGGTGCCACATCGTTGGCATAACGTTCGGCACGGTCTTCAGCCCTGTTTTTTATGGCAAACAAGCCGCCTATAACACACAAGGCTAATACTGCTGCCGAAGCCGCAATAATCCACAAGCGCCTGGTAATGGCTTTAGGCTCTACAACCTTTTCACTACGCTCCTGCTTCTTTAACCGTTCTGCATCAATCCGGGCTTTCAATTTTTCGCCAAAAGCTACTTTCTGGGCTTCATCGGCAGACCAGTTATTTTCCAATAGCTGTTGCTCCACAAAAGAATCAACTACATGAACTTCTTTAGCCGAAGCCGTTCCATCTAAATAATGCTGTATTAATTGTTTTGCCTGTTCGGTTTTCATAGGGTATCGAAGCGCATTGAGCGTGCCTTACAAATAGATATTCCGAAAAAGTGGTTTTGGTGGTAGATTTATTTTAAAAAAAATAAAAAAAGTTTTTTTATCACTTTAAAAGGTGTAAAAATATGGCCATCATAGTAGCCGAAAGCTTCCCGTTTAACGAGTCGGCTATTATTTTAAGCGCATTGCTTACCTGTTTTTTAACCGTTCCTTCGGCAATATTGAGTTTTTCGGCTATTTCGCGGTAAGATAATTGTTCATCACGGCTCAAAAGATAAACCTCGCGCATTTTTTTAGGCAATTTGGCAATGCCCAGATCAATATTATCCTGCAATTCTTTTAGCGAAATGCTTTCTTCAATATTCAGGCTATTATCAACCGCTTGTTCGGTTATTTTATCTAAAAAATCGCTGGTATTGATATTTCTTTCAATATATCGTAAGCACAAATTACGCGTACTTCGAATAAGATAAGCCCCTAAAGTACTTTTAACGGTTAAGGTAGTCCTTCTGTTCCAGAGCGATACAAAAATCTCCTGCACAATATCGGCAGCCTCCTCTTCCGATTTGGTTAGCCGCACCGCATACGATGCCATTTTTTCCCAGTAACGGTTGTAAATTTCTGTAAATGCCTGCTCCTCTTCCTGGTTAATCAGCAAGATCAGTTCAAGATCCGGTACATGGCTTAGGGATAGCATAGTTTGTAAAAACGAATATAGAAGAAAATATAAAATATTCAGGTGTAAATGATGTAATAACGTAGCAAGAACGGTTATTACCGATTTAGCCGATCCGCAAAATGCTGGGAAACACTATTTTTAATCTCATTTTAAGATGGTATCGTTATTTTTGCCTTATGCAAAAAATTGGCATAGCCGAAGATGATCCCAAAATTGCCGCACTATTACAAGCTGCACTCGAAGAAAGCGGCTACGAAGTACTTACCGTAAACAATGGTAACGAGGCCCGCAACCTGTTTTTGCGGGGCGAATTCAACCTGTTTATTCTCGATATCATGATGCCGGGTTTAAACGGCCTTCAGCTCTGTAAATATATTCGCGAACAAGGCGATAATACCCCCATTTTAATGCTTACTGCCATGGGCACTGTCGAAGATCGCGTAAATGGACTCGATACCGGTGCCGATGACTATCTGGTTAAACCTTTCCACCTGAAAGAGCTTTTGGCCAGGGTTTCGGCGCTGTTAAGACGCCAGGGAACTAGCCCAACAAAAGCAACAGAACAGCTTTGCTTTAAAGACCTTTGCCTCGATACCCGCAGCAAAAGTGTAACCCGTGCAGGGAAACCGATAACGTTAAGTGCCAAAGAGTTTGCATTACTCGAGCTGTTTTTAAATAATACCAACCGGCTTTTATCCCGCCAATACATTGCCGAAAAGGTTTGGGACATTTATTTTGAAACCGGTACCAATGTTATCGATGTGTACATTAATTTCCTGCGCAACAAGATCGAAAAAGGTTTTGACCGCAAACTGATCCACACCAAAATTAACATGGGCTATATCCTTAAATAATGAAAATAAAAGACCGCATTGCACTTTACTTTACGTTAATCAGCACTTCGATGCTGTTGGCGGTGCTCTGCGTAATTTATTTCACTTTTATGCGCTTTTTAAAGGCCGATTTTTTTGAGCGCCTTACTGATCGCACGATGGTAACCGCCAAACTGTACCTCGAGGCCGATGAGATTAGCCGGGATGCACTGAGCAAAGTACGCCACCAATACCTGCAGAAACTCAACAGCGAGGTGATCAGGATTTACGATGGCAAAGACAGGGCTACTTTTATTGGCGATTCGGCACAATACTGGACTAAACAAACCATCGAAAAGGTACGCAAACTCGGTCGCCTGCAATATACCGATGGCGAACGCCAGGTGGTAGGCATTTATTACCGCGATAACCAGGGCGACTTCGTAATCCTCGCTTCAGCCAGAGATCAGGGTTCGCAAAACCGGTTGGCCAAACTCCTCAAAATTATGATTGTGGTTTTTGTACTGATTTCGGTTATCCTCTTGTTGCTGAGCAGATGGGTGGCCGAAAAAATGCTGAAACCCTTAAACAGGTTTATGCAGGAAGTGCAACAAATTGGTTCGGGCAATATGGAAGCCCGTGTTGCAGTAAGCCAAAACAAAGATGAAATTAATCTCATTGCGCAAAGCTTTAACCACCTGATGGAAGAGCTGGAACATGCTTTTATCCTGCAAAAAACCTTTGTAGCCAATGCCTCGCACGAGCTGAGAACGCCCATTACCCGAATGATGATGCGCGCCGAATTGGCTTTGGTAAAAGAAAGAACTGTTAAAGATTATCAGCAGGCCCTTGCCGAAACGGTAGAAGATGCTGAAAAAATGGACCATATCATTACCGGTTTGCTGGCTTTAGCCAAAATGGATCTCGAACTGATTAATTCGCAGCTTTCGCCTATTGCGCTGGATGATTTGCTTGTTAAAATCAGTCGCGACTGGCAAAACCAGAAACAACGTCAGCTGAGTATCGAACAAAATATCACCCAAAAAGAACAACCTTTGGTGCTGGCTAATGCTGTTTTACTGCAAATTGCCCTCGATAACATCATCGCCAATGCCTTTAAATTTTCGCAGGGACAGGAAGTGAAGGCAATACTTACTGATACCGCTAATGCTTTGCAGATTTACATTAGCGATAAAGGCCCTGGCATTCCACTTGCGCAACAGGCCGAAATCTTTAAACCTTTTTATACCCGGGCAAAGGATCAGGGTTTTGAAGGCGAAGGTATGGGGCTTTACATGGCGCAAAAAATCATCGGTCTTTTTAAAGGATCAATCCAAATCAGTGAACAGGATGGCCCCGGATGCACCTTTATCATTACCCTGCCCCGAATTAATCCCGTTTTAATTTCGATTTAATTCCGCTTTAATCCGGCAAAAATAGCTTTGCCGGATGAGAAGAATTTACTTATTGTTCCTTTCCATTTGGGCATTAACTGCACAGGCTGCGTTTGCCCAAACCGATATCCTAAAATTAGACCTTAAGCTGGCAGAGCAGCGCTTTTTAAACCAAAATTACGATTTAATTGCTGCCAGTTATGAGATAGACCGTGCCCGTGCCGATGTAATTACCGCACGCCTTTTTGATAACCCCGAACTGCAATACGAAAACCTGTTCTACAACCACGAAACCAAAAAATTCTTACAAACCTCCTACCAATACGGGCAGTATGCAGCCTCTTTATCGCAACTGGTAAAACTGGCTGGCAAGCGCAATAAAAACATTAAACTGGCACAATCGGGTACAAAACTGGCCGAGCTTGAATATTTCGATTTACTGCGCAGCCTTAAATTTGAACTGCGCAGTACCTTTTACAAAAGCTATTTTTCTGCGGCATCGGTTTCCTTGTATGAGGAGCAAATCCAATCGACCGGGCAGCTTTTAAAAGCTTACGAAATACAACTTAAGATGGGGAATGTGGCCGCTAAAGATGTAATCCGCATCAAATCGCTGCTGATTGGGCTTAAAGCAGAACTGGCTGCGCTTTTAAATGAACTCGAAGACGATTACAAAGACCTTAAACTGCTTTGCGGAATACCGGCAGCCACTCCGCTTGCACTGGTTTTACCCGTCGAAGCCTTGAAAACGCCCGGTCCTGAACAGTTACCATACAACCAGTTGCTTGATTCGGCACGCATAAACCGAAGCGATTTAAAGCTCGCCAAAACCAGTCTCGATTACAATGAACTCAACCTGAAACTGCAAAAAGCAATGGCGGTACCCGATGTAGAAATTTCGCTCAGCTACGATCTTAAAGGCAACTATCCGGAAAAATATACCGGTTTAGGACTGAAAATCCCTATCCCACTTTTCAACCGCAACCAGGGCGAAATTAAAAAAGCCAGAGTAGGCATTGATGCGGCTACAGCTAACCTTAAAAAACAAGAGCTACAACTCGAAAACGAAGTATTTAATGCCTACCGTACCGCACTACGCAATGAGAAACTTTACGGGGATATCGATCCTGCCTTTGGCAGTGATTTTAATACCCTCATTTCTGCTTTGATTAAAAACTTTAAAGCACGGAATGTTAGCTTAATCGAGTTTCTGGATCTGTACGATGCCTACAAAACCAATACGCTCCAACTCAACAAAGTGCAATTAGAACGGATGAACTCCAGGGCAGAACTCAATTACGTAACCGGCACCAACATTTTTAAATAACGTACCCGATATGATGAACAAAAACCTAATAAATGTTATCATTTTTCCGCTTTTAGGCTTAAGTATGGCTTGCAGCGAGCACAAAACCGAAGCCCCGAAAGAGAAATTCACCATTACCGATTCTCTGCTTAAACGCTTGCTGATTGATACCGTACAACAAGCCAGTGGTAAAACCGACCTCATTTTCTCAGCAAAGATCAGTGCTAATGAAACGCCGGTCGGATCTTTTCCCGATGGTGAGCGGCACCGTAAACCAGGTAAAGGTAAGGCTTGGCGACCGCGTAAGCAGCGGGCAGTTACTGGCCAGTGTAAACAGTGCAGAGATGGTTGGTTTTGATAAAGAAACTGTATCGGCAGGTGCCGAGATGCGCAGCGCTGAACGTACACTAAAACAGGCCGAACAACTTTATGCCAGTGGTTTATCATCAGCCAAAGAGCTCGAAGATGCTAAAAACGAGTACCAGATTAAACAAGCCGAATTTAAAAGGGCTAATGCCGTACTTAAATTGAATGGCGGCAGTAAAAATGGCATTTACACCATTAAATCGCCCATTAACGGTTTTGTAATCGAAAAAAATGTAACCGAAAACATGCAGTTACGCGGCGACAATGATAAAAGTTTATTCACCATTGCCGATCTTTCGAGCGTTTGGGCCATGATTAATATTTACGAATCAGACATTTCGCGCGTACAAGCCGGCAATTCGGTTAGCCTTTCTACCCTGGCCTACCCCGATCAGGTTTTTACCGGCCGGATTGAGAAAATATATAACATGGTAGATCAGGACAGTAAGGTAATGAACGCCCGGGTGGTGGTTGCCAATCCAAACTTTTTGTTAAAACCGGGCATGCTGGGTACGGTTAAAGTTTCGGCCAGTTCTGGTGTAGACCTGCCTGTGGTTAATTCGCGCGCTGTTATTTTCGATGAAAACAAAAATTATGTGCTTTTGCTCGATGCTGCAAATAAGGTGCACATCCGCGAAATTGAAATCGGCCACAAAACCGCAGATAAAATCTACATCAAAAAAGGTATCTATGCAGGCGACCGGGTAATTGCCTCTAAACAGGTTTTTCTGTTCGAAAGCCTTAAAGCGCAGTAAGATTTTTCATCCTTTAGTTTTTCCTAAATGAATAAACTCATTAAAAATATCATCGGCTTTGCCTTAAAAAACAAGTATTTCGTTTTTTTCGCCACTTTTATCCTCATCCTGGCAGGATATTTCAGCTTTAAACATACCACAATTGATGCATTTCCGGATGTAACCAATACCAATATCATCATCATTACCCAGTGGCCGGGACGAAGCGCCGAAGAAGTAGAAAAATTTGTGAGCCGGCCGCTCGAAATTGCCATGAACCCTACCGAAAAGCGTACCAGTATCCGTTCTTCTTCCCTGTTTGGCCTTTCGATTGTAAAAGTGAGCTTTGAAGATGATGTAGATTATGCTGCTGCACGGGTACAGGTAAATAACCACCTCGATGAGGCCGACCTGCCCGAGGGCATACAACCCGAAGTGCAACCACCCTACGGGCCAACAGGCGAAATTTTCCGTTATACATTAACGAGCGATAAAGCATCGGTACGGGAACTGAAAACCTTACAGGATTGGGTTGTTAAACGCGAATTGTTATCCGTTTCGGGTATAGCCGATGTAGTTAGTTTTGGTGGTGAGGTGAAAACGTACCAGATTACCGTCGACCCGCAAAAGGCCATTCAGTACGGTGTTAGCGCTACCGAACTTTTCGAGGCAGTTTCTAAAAGCAATATCAATGTTGGCGGAGATGTAATTGTACAAAGCGGGCAAGCCTATGTGGTGCGTGGGATTGGCGTGCTAAACAATATCGACGAGATTAGAAATGTAGTAGTTGATAACATTAACGGTACGCCGGTTTACGTTAAAACCATTGCCAGTGTAGCCGAATCGGCCTTACCAAGGTTAGGCCAGGTAGGCCGGGATCAGGACCCCGATGTGGTAGAAGGAATTGTAGTGATGCGGAAAGGCGGTAACCCCAGCGAGGTAATTGCCAGGCTTAAAGCGAAAATTAGCGACATTAACCAGAACCTGTTGCCGGGCGATGTGAAGATTAAACCTTTTTACGATCGTGAAGACCTGGTAAACTATTCCGTACATACCGTAATGGGCAATATGTTGGAAGGGATTTTATTTGTAACCCTGATTGTATTTCTCTTTATGGCCGATTGGCGCACCACGTTAATTGTATCCATCATTATTCCGCTGGCCTTACTTTTTGCCTTTATCTGCTTAAAAATGAAAGGTATGCCTGCCAACCTGCTCTCTATGGGCGCCATTGATTTTGGGATTATTATTGATGGTGCAGTAGTAATGGTTGAAGGGATTTTTGTAACACTGGATATGCGGGCCAAAAAAGTGGGCATGGCGCGCTTTAACAAAATGAGCAAGCTAGGTTTCATTAAAAAAGCCTGCATGGAAAACGGCAAAGGGATTCTATTTGCCAAACTCATTATCATTACCGGTCTGCTTCCTATTTTCACTTTCGAAAAAGTAGAGGGAAAAATGTTCTCACCATTGGCCTGGACACTCAGTTTTGCCCTGCTAGGTGCACTTATTTTAACTTTTACGCTGGTACCAGCCATGGCCAGTATGCTTTTAAAGAAAAATGTAAAAGAAAAACACAACGTGTTTTTAACCTGGATAACCACTGCCACGTTGAAATTTTACGATATCTGCTTCGGCAAAAAACGTTTGGTATTTGCCATTTCCATTGTAGTGCTCGTGCTTGGTGCTTTTAGCTTTAAGTTTTTGGGTACCGAATTTTTACCCAGCCTGGATGAAGGCTCCATTTATGTACGTGCAACCGGCCCGCTCAGTATTTCGCTCGATGAAACCAAAAAGCTCTCTAACGAGATGCGAAAGATCTTTTTAAGCTTTGAAGAAGTAAAACAGGTGATGTCGCAAACCGGCCGGCCGAACGATGGTACCGATGCAACCGGCTTTTACAACATGGAATTCCATGTAGATATTTACCCAAAAAAGGAATGGAAGCGCAAGCAAAGCAAAGAGCAACTTATTGAGCGCATGCAGGAGAAACTGAAAAGTTTCCCCGGCATTAGCCTCAACTTTTCGCAACCCATTTCTGATAATGTGGAAGAAGCCGTTTCGGGCGTAAAAGGCAGTATTGTAGTGAAACTCTTTGGCGAAAATTTCGAATACATAGAACAGGAAGAAGAAAAAATTGAAAAGATCCTGAAAACGGTGGATGGGATTGCCGATCTGGGAATTTTGCGTAATCTCGGTCAGCCCGAATTACAGGTCAACCTCGACCAAAAAAAGATGGCTCTTTACGGTGTAAGTACGGCCGATGCCAATGCGGTAATTGAAATGGCGATTGGTGGTAAGGCAGCCACACAGATTTTTGAAGGCGAAAAGAAATTTGATCTGGTAATCCGTTATCCCGAAGATTTCAGGAACGACGAAAGCTCGATTAGCAAATTACGCATCCCTACCCTTTCTGGTTCTAACGTACAACTGGGCGAGATTTCAAGTATCAGAAAAATCACGGGGCCGAGTATGATTTACCGCGATAAACATAAACGCTACGGTGCCATTAAATTTTCCATCCGCGGCCGTGATATGGGCAGTGTAATTGCCGAAGCCCAGGCAAAGGTTAATGCACAAATTAAACTACCCAAAAATTATCAACTGGAGTGGGCCGGCGATTTCGAAAACCAGCAAAGGGCTGTTTCCCGCTTATCGCAGGCAGTGCCCATTAGCTTATTGCTCATCTTTTTTATCCTCTTTGTACTCTTTGGCAACATTAAAGATGCTTTGCTGGTGCTAAACAATGTACCGTTTGCCATGATTGGAGGCATATTGGCACTTTTGGTTGCCGGTGTAAATTTCAACATCTCGGCAGGGATTGGCTTTATTGCCCTTTTTGGTATTTGTGTACAGAATGGTGTGATATTGATTACCAAATTTAAAACCAACATTAGCGAATTAAAACACCATGGCAGCTGGACATTTGGCGATGCCATGCGCGATGGTGTAGCCAGCAGATTCAGACCAGTGTTAATGACTGCGCTGATGGCCGCAATTGGCTTAATGCCCGCAGCACTTTCTACCGGAATTGGCTCAGAAGCTTCGAAACCTTTGGCCATTGTGGTTATTGGCGGGCTCATTACCAACACCCTGTTTAACCTTTTTGTATATCCTATCGTTTTCTACTGGGCTTATCAAAAGAAAGCCAAAGCCGAACTGTCGGCAATTTCAAAGATTAACCCAACAGCTTAAAAAAACGGCCTGGATGAATATTCACCCGGGCCATACAAAATTCCATTTCCGCTTAATTTTCAGTGTTTATAAGCCAGGGCCTGGCAATCTTCTACTTGTTTTTACTGCAATCATCTTCGACAAAAGTTCAAAATAATTATTCTACATTTTTAAGTGAATGAATATTTATTTATTTTTGTCATTACATGAGATTAAGAGATACAGAAAAAGTACAACTGGTAAAGCAAAAAGCTATTGAACTGATTGTAAAAGATGGTTTAGAAGGTTTTAGCATGAATAAACTGGCCAAAGCCTGCCAGATTTCGGTCGCTACACTATACATTTATTACAAAGACCGTGACGATTTGATTGTTAAAATCACCATCGAAGAACTCGAATCGATGACGAAAGGCATTATGAAAGATTTTAATCCTGAAATGTCTTTCGAGCAAGGCCTGCACAAACAATGGGAAAACCGCTATGCATTTGCCAAAGAAAAGCCACAAATGAACTTATTTTTTGATCAGTTACGCAGCTCGAGTTACCAGCAAACACTTCTTTCTGATGCCATTAGTGAGTTTAAAATGATGATGGGTAAGTTTATGACCAATGCCATTGAACGAGGAGAAATTGAAAAGATGCCGCTTGATGTATACTGGTCCATTGCCTTTTCTCCATTGTACAACCTCATCCGTCTCGATCAGGAAGGGAAAAGTTTAGATGGCAGTCCTTTCAAAGTAACCGATGCAGTACTCTGGAAAACTTTTGATCTCGTGGTAAAAGCACTTAAAAAATAAGATTATGGACCCAAAAAATTTCGATCACATTCTGTTGTTCAAAACCAATATTACTTTAGAGATGGCAAACCAATCGCTTTGCAGCTTATTGAACAATAATACCGCCATTAACTCCTGGACGGTGGATCATGAGGATATAGACCGCGTACTCCGCATTGTATCCTACACCCTCTCGCATGCCGAGATTATTCAATTACTTACCAGCCACGGCTACGAATGCTGTGAGCTTACTTAACAAAATATGGAAAATACACCGAAGGCAGCCCTAAGCGGCTACCAGAAACTTGTTATTTTTTTACTGGCCGTAACCCAATTTACGGTCATACTCGATTTTATGGTCATGTCTCCGCTTGGTGATATCCTGATGAAATCGCTAAACCTTAAACCAGCCAACTTTGGTATCGCGGTTTCGGCCTATGCCTTCAGCGCTGGTATTTCGGGCTTGCTTACTGCAGGTTTTGCCGATAAATTTGACCGCAAAAAACTCCTGCTGTTTTTTTACGTCGGTTTCATTATTGGCACCATTTTCTGCGGCTTGGCCCACACCTATGCCCTTTTGGTTGCAGCGCGCATCATTACCGGCTTATTTGGCGGTGTAATCGGCTCTATATCCATGGCCATTATTACCGATATTTTTTCTTTACAGCAGCGTGGCCGCGTTATGGGTTTTATACAGATTGGTTTTGGTGCCAGTCAGGTATTGGGCATCCCGATTGGACTATATCTGGCCGATGCCTGGGGCTGGGAAGCCCCCTTTTGGATGATTGCAGGTTTGAGTATCGGTATTGCCTTGCTCATCGCCGCTAAACTCCGTCCCTTAACCCAGCATTTATTGGTACAAACCGATAAATCGGCCATTAAACATTTATTGCATACCGTTGCCAAGGCCGATTACCGCGTCGGTTTCACTGCTACTGCCCTGCTTTCTATTGGGGGGTTTATGATGATGCCTTTCGGGAGTGCATTTGCCGTAAATAATCTCAAACTTACCGCGCAACAACTGCCGCTATTATTTATGGTATCGGGCGTTTGTGCTTTAATAATTATGCCTGTTGTTGGAAAGTTGAGCGACAAGATAGATAAGTTTAAAATCTTTGCGGCTGCATCGGTATGGATGATGATCATGTGTGTGGTGTACACCAATCTTGGTCCTACGCCGTTTTACCTGGTTATATTTTACAACGTATTAATGATGATGGGTGTAATGAGCCGCATGATCCCCTCTTCGGCTTTAACCAGCGCCATACCCGATATGGCCGACCGTGGAGCGTTTATGAGTGTAAATTCTTCTCTGCAACAAATTGCCGGAGGGATTGCTGCTGGTGTTGCCGGACTGATTGTAACACAACCAGCCAAAGGTGCACCCTTGCATAATTACAATGTTGTTGGTTATCTTATCGTCGTAATTTCAATCATTGGGATTATTTTAATGTCGAGAGTGAGTAAACTCGCTAAAAAGAAAGCTAAAATAACTTCAGCCCCTATTGCAGATGAACCTGTACTGCACGAAATGGCTTAAAAAAGAAAAAGAATGCAAATACTGTAACGATTTAAAACTATGTTGAATTGATCTGATACAAGTATTTGCATTTTTTGGTATATTTAATATCTTTTTCTCGCTCTGATATGATGAGTACCATAATAAGCGTTGAATAGATAATGGAAAACAAATATGCAGTTACTTTAAGCTTACTTGTTCCTATTGGGGTCCACATGTATGGATCATTTTTACTGGGAACAGACCGCAGGGAAGCCAAAAATATTTTTGGTATGCTCAAAGGAAAAACTGAACCCATTCAGGGCTGCTGCATCCAAATGGAACTTTGCGAAGAAATTAGCGGCATTACTATCTCCATAGCCGTATTGCATTGCTGCAGCGAAAACCTTAAAGAAAATATTGCGGTTATTTCGAGAGAAGTTTTCAGGATTTCGCAACTTGAACGTGGGCATAGTTAACCAGTTAAATCAGTACGGGCAAAGCGCAAGGCAAGCCGTCCTTAATTTTAATAAGGCTAAAAAAAGTACTCCTATAGCAAAATGCGGTATATTAAGCCAGTTTAGCCTGATATAAACCACGCGCAATCCCTATTGCATTTCTAAAATTATTGCGGCAGCGCAAAAGATAGTCCAGGTCTTCAACAACCTCCGATAAGGTTTGTTGAACTACATTTTCTACAGTTGCCGGTGTTTCATTAAAGATTACGATCTCCAAATCTCGATCAGGAAGATCACCAGCGTTCGCTAAATTTGGGTAGTTTTCCATGTCCTCTTAAAATTACACTAATTTACCATTTTGATTCCAGTTATAGATAAACTCAATATTAAATTTCGGTAAGCAACAAATTATTTACATTTAACATTTCGGTAAAGTCTACCTACCCTTTTTTATTTCGCTTATTCACTCGTCCTGCTTTTTTTGTAACCTAATGCTTTTTTATTATTTTTAACTAACAGATGTGAGATATGAGAATTAGATTTGAGAACAGGCGTTATGTCGCATTCTCAGTTCTCACATCTGGCATCTCAAATCTATACAATGAAAAGAAAATTATTAGTTTTTTGCAGCACCCTGCTCCTGTTTTCAACAGTTGGTTATGCCCAGGTTATTACAGGTGCCGATCGCGATAAGCATGGTTGTATTGGCTCAGCCGGCTATACTTATTCTCAGCTTAAAAAGGATTGTATCAGAGCCTTTGAACAAAAAATCAAATTACATCAGGTCGATTCGACCGCAAATTACAAGGCCATTGCAGCCGTTATTTTTAGTGATGATAACCAAAAAGCTGAAGTTTTTCTGGCGAGTTATCCCGAAAGCCAGATTTTGATCAGAACCCGTAAAAAGGGAAAATACGTTTGGAAAAAAGGCAAACTCGAACTAAGCAACCAAAACGGCTATAAACTTAAAGAAGCAAAAAAGCTGATTTATAGTTCGTGATCCACAAATAACATATAAAAGCAATTTGTAACACACTTGATAGTGCAATAGTTGCTGATTTTAAACACAGGTGGCTATATTTGCCCTGTGAATAAAATCTGTTTGATTTTTCTTTTACCGGTGATCATGCTTAATGCGTCGTTTTGCGAGCTGCTTAAGGTGCCTAAACTGGTTTCACATTTTATTCAGCATAACCAAAAGAATGCTGATATTGACGTAATTACCTTTATCAAAATGCATTACCTTGGTCAGGACATTAACGATAACGACCAGGAAGAAGACATGAAACTCCCTTTCAAAAAAATTGACGGGCACCACATGTTCTCACTCGGTGTACCACAAGGTAAAATTAGGCTGATTGCGGCTCCCGCTAAAAAAATATCTTCCAAACAGGTATTTCGTTACCAGGTATTTATTCCAAATCCTTATACCACCAGCTTATTAAGGCCCCCTACCGCGTAATATCATTTTAAATTTTATTGTTTATTTTTTTGGTTGCGCTTTTCTGCTGCAACTAAATTTTCTTGTCGATCCTTTTTAAATAAGATATTATGTTAAATAAGATTATTGGCTTTTCCATCAGGAATAAGCTGATTGTTGCTTTGTTTGTATTCGCCCTTATTGGCTGGGGTACTTACGAAGTAACTAAACTACCCATTGATGCCCTGCCCGATATTACCGATAACCAGGTGCAGGTAATCACAGTTTCGCCTTCATTAGGCGCTCCGGATATTGAGCGTTTAATCACCTTCCCCATCGAGCAGGCTTGCAGCAGCATTTCCGGTATGAAACAAATCAGAAGTTTTTCCCGCTTTGGGCTTTCTTTGGTTACCATTGTTTTTAACGAAGAAACCGATGTGTATTGGGCCAGGCAGCAAATTGCCGAACGCCTGCAGCAGGTGCAACAGGAAATCCCCGAAGGGATTGGTGCACCGCAAATGGCTCCGGTTTCTACCGGCTTGGGCGAAATTTACCAGTACGTAGTACGCCCTAAAAAAGGCTACGAAGGTAAGTATGATGAGCAGGAATTACGCACCATGCAGGACTGGATTGTACGCCGCCAGTTATTGGGCACGCCGGGAGTAGCCGAAGTATCGAGCTTTGGCGGTAAGCTAAAACAATATGAAATTGCTGTCAGGCAAGATCAGCTCAAATCGTTTGGTTTAACCATTTCTGATATCTTCGACGCGCTCGAAAAAAACAACGAAAACACTGGTGGTGCCTATATCGAAAAAGGGCCAACCGTACTTTATATCCGGAGCGAGGGTTTAACCACCAGTCCCGAAGACATTAAAAAGATTGTGGTTAAAACACTGAGCAATGGCATGCCGGTATTAATGGCTCAGGTTGCCGATGTGCGTTATGGTTCGGCGATCCGTTATGGTGCCATGACTTATAACGACCAGGGTGAAGTAGCCGGTGCGGTGGTAATGATGCTCAAGGGCGAAAACTCATCCGTAGTGGTCAAACGGGTAAAAGATAAAATTGCCAAAATACAGGAAATGCTGCCCGAAGGCGTGGTCATTGAACCTTTCCTCGATCGTACCAAAATGGTTGATAATGCGATTAGCACCGTAGAAACCAATTTAATGGAAGGTGCGCTGATCGTAATCTTCGTATTGGTATTTTTCCTGGGTAACCTGCGTGCTGGTTTAATCGTATCGTCGGTTATTCCGCTCTCCATGTTATTCGCCATAATTTTAATGAATAAATTTGGTGTAGGTGGTAACCTGATGTCGCTTGGGGCGATCGATTTTGGTTTGATTGTAGATGGATCTGTAATTGTGGTTGAAGCAATTTTACATCGCTTTTCCCACGCTAAAAAATTCAGGAGCCTGAGCCAGATCAATCAGAACCAAATGGATGAGGAAGTAGAAAAATCGTCGGGATCGATGATTAAATCTGCCGTTTTCAGTCAGATTATTATTCTCATTGTTTACCTGCCTATCCTCTCGCTCGAAGGTATTGAAGGAAAAATGTTTAAACCTATGGCCTTCACCATTGCATTTGCCATTTTGGGGGCCTTTATCCTTTCTATTACTTACGTACCGATGATGTCGGCGTTGTTCCTGAACAAAAAACTATCGCATAAGAAAACCATTACCGACAGGTTTGTGATCTGGCTGGAGCGCAGGTATCAGCCCCTGCTTAACCGGGTTTTACAATTTCCAAAATCTATTTTAGCCGTTACCCTTTCGCTTTTTGCCATAGCCGTTTTGGTAATGGGCACTTTAGGAGGTGAATTTATTCCGCAGCTGGAGGAAGGTGATTTTGCTGTAGAAACGCGTTTGCTAACTGGTAGTAACCTGAACAACACGATTGAAACCACGCAGAAAGCATCTAAAATCCTTTTGGACAGCTTCCCGGAAGTGCAGAAAATTGTGACTAAAATCGGGAGTGCCGAAATCCCTACCGATCCGATGCCGTTTGAAGCAGGTGATATGATGGTGATTTTAAAGCCAAAAAAAGAATGGGTTTCAGCCACTTCTTTCCCTGAATTAAGCGCTAAAATGACCAAAGCTGTTGAGGTAATCCCCGGTATTACTGTTGGTTTCCAGTTTCCGGTACAAATGCGTTTCAACGAGCTGATGACAGGTGCCAGACAGGATATTGTGTGTAAGATTTTTGGCGAAGACCTTGATTCGCTGGCCAGCTATGCGAAAAAACTAGGAGGCATTATTGGTACCGTAAAAGGTGCCATTAACGTGTACGAAGAGCAGGTTACCGGTATGCCGCAAGTGGTAATTAGCTATAACCGGGACGGAATGGCCAAATACGGGCTAAACATTACCGATATTAACCGCGTGGTGAATACGGCCTTTGCCGGGCAGGTAGCCGGGCAGGTTTACGAAGGTGAAAAACGTTTCGATATGGTGGTAAGGCTATCAGAAGATGCCCGCAAAAACATCAAAAATGTGCAGGATTTAATGATTGCTACGCCTACAGGAAACCAGATTCCATTAAGTATGGTTGCCAACATCAGCGAGGTGGAAGGTGTAAATCAAATCCAGCGTGAAGATACCCGTCGGAGGATTATTGTAGGTTTTAACGTAAAAGACCGTGATGTTCAATCGATAGTGGAAGAATTACAACAGAAAGCTGGAAAAAACCTTCAGCTGGCAAAAGGTTATACCATTTCTTACGGTGGCTCTTTCGAAAATATGACTGCGGCTAAATCGCGTTTAGCCATCGTGGTTCCTATTGCACTGCTACTCATCTTCCTCTTGCTTTATTTTGCTTTCAGCTCGGTAAAACAAGGTTTACTCATTTACACTGCCATCCCACTATCGGCAATTGGCGGCATATTTGCCTTGTGGATGCGCGATTTACCTTTCAGTATTTCGGCTGGAGTTGGTTTTATTGCCCTTTTCGGCGTTGCGGTGCTAAACGGCATCTTGCTGGTTTCGGAATTTAACCGTTTAAAAAAGGAAGGCTGGACAGATGTGAAACGCATTGTAATCCATGCTACCAAATCAAAACTACGCGCTGTTTTAATGACAGCCCTGGTGCCTTCGCTAGGCTTTATCCCGATGGCGATTAGTACAGGCGCCGGTGGTGCTGTACAGAAACCCCTTGCTACGGTGGTAATCGGCGGTCTAATCTTTTCTACCCTCTTAACCCTCTTTGTACTGCCCATGCTTTATATCCTTTTCGAAAAAGGTTTCGGTTATTTTAAACCTAAAAAAATGTTTGCTGCGATGGTGTTGCTAACTGGCTTTGCCGCAACAAGTGCTCAGGCGCAGCAAAAAATATCCTTACAGGCAGCCCTCGATACGGCCGTTAAAAACAGTTATACCTTACAACTGGCCCGAACCGATATAAATTACAACAAGGCAATAAGCAAAACCAGTTTCGATTTACCCAAAACAGATGTAAACTTCGAGTATGGTAAATTTAACAGCCTGGCCAACGACAATAAAATTTCGGTAAGTCAGGGGCTGGAGTTCCCTACAGTTTATGCCAAACAATCGGCTGTTTACAAAACGGCCATACGTATAAGCGAAATGCAGTTGCAAGGCAAAGAAATCGATATCCGTTATCAGGTTAAAACCAGTTATTTCGGTTTGTTAATCCTGGCCGAAAAGCGAAATTTATTGCTCAAAGCCGATAGCATGTACACTGCTTTTCTGGAAAAATCAAAGTTGCGTTTTAAATCCGGCGATGTAGATGTCTTAGAGCTCAGAACTGCTGAGAACCAGAAGCAACAAATCGCCAACCAACTACAGTTTCTGGAAACCGATTACACCCTGGCTTTAAACCGTTTCAATCTCCTGTTAAACAGCAGCAATCGTTTGGTTCCGGCTGGTGGGCCTATTTATCAGTCTGCAGTTTCTTTATTTGAGGGTACAGCCGATCACCCGGTTTTGAAGCAGAAAGCAGAAGAAATTACACTAGCGGCCAACGAGAAATCGTTAGCGAAAAGTAAATTATTGCCTACGCTCAATTTAGGCTACAACAATTCGAGCATCATTGGCTGGCAAACCAATGCCCTGGGTACCGATCAATATTTCGATAAATCCAAACGCTTTTCTTCGGTAAACATTGGTTTAGGTATTCCCCTGTTTTTTGGTGCGCAACAATCGCGCATTAAAGCTGCAGGCTTAGCTGCTGCACAGAAACAAACCGAACTGGAACAGATTAAAAAGGAGCTGAATAGTGCTTACGAAAATGCTCTCCAAAGTTACAACCGGTACAATAAGCTGGTTAACAATTACCAGCAAACCTTGTTGCCCAATGCAGATGATATTATCCATACTTCGACCTTAAAGCTCAATGCAGGCGAAATTGGCTATCTGGACTGGGTAATCCTGATTAACCAATCGGTACAACTCAAAAGCGAGTATTTTGATCAGGTAGAACGGTATAACGAATCACTTTTCGAAATAGAAAGATTAAAGGGAATTAAATAAATAGCAACAATGAAAATCAATCAAAATAGTATAATTATAGCCCTTTTTTCAGTCTTCTGCCTGGGCTGTGGAGGTAAAAAGCAGGAAACAGAAGCAAATACGGCAAAAAAAGAAAGCGTTGAAGCTACTGATCAAGTGAGCTTAACTGATGCGCAACTTAAAAATGCAGGCATTGTGGTTGGTAGTCCCGAAACGAAAAGCATGTATAAAACCCTGAATGTAAATGGTGTGGTAGATGTACCACCCGAAAACATTTATTCGGTTAGCGTACCCATGGGCGGTTACATTTCGAGAATGAACCTGATTCCGGGTATGCTGGTAAAGAAAGGAAGCGTGCTGGCCAGTGTCGAAGATCAGCAATACATCCAGCTTCAGCAGGATTATCTTACTGCTAAAAATCGTTTAAAATTTTCGGAAGCAGATTATGTGCGCCAAAAAACGTTAAACCAAACCAAAGCAACCAGCGATAAAATTTTTCAGCAAAGCGAAAGCGAGTTTAACAACCAAAAAGTACTGGTAAGTGCTTTGGCCGAAAAACTCCGTTTAATTGGGTTAAATCCTGCCAGATTAAACGAAAGCAACATTTCCAAAACCATACGCATTTATGCACCTATTAGTGGTTACCTTTCAAAAGTAAATGTAAATACCGGCAAATATGTAAATGCTACCGATGTGCTTTTCGAACTGATTAACCCAGGTGCCCTGCATGTAAGTTTAACGGTTTTTGAGCAGGATGCGGCCAGCCTGAAAATCGGGCAAAAAATTGTGTGTACCACCAGCAGCAATCCCGAGAAAAAGTATAATGCTATGATTCACCTCATCACTCCAAATATTGAGAACGACAGGACTACCAGCGTACATTGCGATCTGGAAAACTTTGATCAGAACCTGCTGCCAGGTACCTTTTTAAATGCTGCCATCCAGTTAAACGGTGCTGAAGTAAAGGCTGTACCTGATGATGCCATTGTGAAATGGGAAAACCAGTATTATGTTTTTGAAGAAAAAGCAAAAGGCCAGTTTAAAATGGTTGGCGTAGAAACCGGCGCCAGTTTAAATGGTTTTACGGCAATAAAACCAAAATCAACACTTCAAAATATTGTGGTTAAAAATGCTTACGCGGTTTTAATGAAACTTAAAAACAGCGGCGAAGAGGGCTAAAAGATTTTCAGGAGTTTTTACTTTTCAGAGAGCGGGCCATTAAACGCCCGCTCCTTTTTTATATTGAGAAATATCAATGCCAGATAGCAAAAAGAAAGGATTGTCACCTGAAAAAATGATCTCTGTCACTTTTTGGAACCTGCGGGTTGCGTTATTTTGTGCTTAAAATAACCCATGCCGCATACCTTTCATATCCCCGTTCTAGGCCTCGCCTACTCAGTTGATACCCCTTTAAAAGTTGCTCAGTTTGGCATTTCATCTGTTGTTTCGATTGTTGATGATGAGCTTTGTGAGCGGATGCGTAAATACCACTGCGAATTAAACTATTTACCCTATACTGCCATAGATAAAACCGTAAACGATAGTCGCGCAAAGCGGATTACTGCCTACCTTAATTTAATGCAGCAACTGATTTATAGTCAGATTGCAAATATCAAAGACCAGGCCTTTGAATCGGGCACAATGATAAGCCGCTATTTTGAGTTACAATGCGAAAGCAGCCCGCTAAGAAAAGCTTACGATGAAATGCTTAAAATACCTTCGGGCAGAAAAAGAACAACCCTGGAAAACCAATTGAGGAAGGCAATTGAAGCAGGTAGCATTGATGTCAATATTATGGCTAAGGTTGATAAGGTAAACTTTTCCGATGGTATAGATTTAGGCAATGAAAATACCGATGCACTGGCTGCCTTAAGGGGTTTTGCCAACAGCAGATTAAAATCGGCTGTAGTTATTTCTGCAGGACTTAACCCGCGCTTGTTTACTTACCTCGAAAACTTTGCTTGCTTTTACCCTAATGCGGACGGTCATTTCAATAAAAAAATCATTCTAAAAGTGAGCGATTACCGCTCCGCGATGGTACAGGCTAAAATGCTGGCCAAAAAAGGTTTATGGGTATCGGAGTTCAGAATCGAATCGGGTTTAAACTGCGGCGGGCACGCTTTTGCTACCGAAGGCTTTTTACTTGGCCCCATTTTGCACGAATTTAAAGCAAACCGCCTTGCATTAAGCGAAGAACTTTGGGCGATTTATACCGCAGCGTTGCAACAGAAAAACATATACTGTACCACTAAACCTATCCAAAAAATAACCGCACAGGGTGGTATCGGTACTGCTGCCGAGCACAACCATTTATTACAGGCCTACGGTTTAGACGCTGCTGGCTGGGGAAGCCCGTTTTTATTGGTTGAAGAAGCCACCAATGTAGATAGTGAAACTTTAAAAAACCTGGCTGAGGCCACCGAAAGTGATTTTTATTTGAGTAATGCTTCCCCCCTGGGTGTTCCGTTCAATAATTTCAGAAAAAGTACTGCAGAGCAGGAAAGACTAAACCGAATTGCCAAAAGCAGACCAGGAAGCCCCTGCACTAAGAAGTACCTTTGCACCAATACCGAATTTACCGAACAACCTATTTGCACCGCTTCGAGGCAGTACCAACATTTAAAAATAAGGGAACTAAAGGCCTTTGCTACCTCGCCTGAAGAACTAAAAAAGCAAATTGATGCTGTAACCGAAAAAACTTGTTTATGCGAGGGGCTTTGCGCTTCGGTTTACCTTAAAGATGAGATCCTGAAACCAAAAGAAAGCAAAGCGGTAAGCATTTGTCCGGGTCCAAATCTGGCTTATTTTTCTAAAAAATACAGTTTAAAGGAAATGGTCGATCATATTTATGGCAAAGTAAACCTGCTAGAAGGCGTAAACCGGCCTAATTTATTTGTGAAAGAACTTGGCCTTTACATCGATTATTTTAAAAAAGAGTTGCACCATTTTAACGAAGATTTCAAAACGAATGTTCAGCAGCTGCACCAGAAGAAACAGGTTTACCTGACCAAATTCTACAATCAGTTATTAAACGGCGTTGAATTTTACCGTACGAGTTTCCAGAAAGCTGATACCGATTTAAGGGTTTGGGGTGAAGAACAGGTTACACTTTTCGAAAAGGCGGTATTGAACATCCGGAGCATAAACATACAATCGCTAAATTTGAGCGCAAAAGTTTAGGCCAAAATCCTGCCTAAATGATTAATATTACGGGATTGGTTTATGGAAAGAGCAAAATTACTACGTGCCATTATCGAAAATGCGATTGATGGTATCATTACGATAGATGACAAGGGCATTATTGAACATGTTAATCCGGCTGCTTTAAAGCTTTTCGGTTTCGAAAGCAAGGAATTGGTTGGTCAGAACGTTTCGGTATTAATGCCCGAGCCTGATAAAAGGCAGCACGATGGATACATTAAAAACTACCACGAAACGGGTAGAAAGCGCATTATTGGTATCGGTCGCGAGGTAATTGGGCAGCGTAAAGATGGCTCTACCTTTCCTTTTAGATTGGGTGTAAGTGAAGTAAAGTTCAGCGACCGTAAAATCTATACCGGTTTTATCCACGATCTGAGCAAACTTAAAGAAGATGAAGCCCGCATTAAAAGTTATACCGAAGAACTGGAAGATAAAATCAGAGACCGTACCCGCGATCTGGTGAAACTGGTTGGAGAGTTAGAATCAGCAAAGGAGCACGTAAACGCACTTTTTATCAAAGAAAAAGAACTCAACCAACTTAAAACCCGGTTTGTTTCTATGGCTTCGCACGAGTTTAGAACACCGCTGAGTTCCATTCAGTTATCGGCTACTTTAATTGATAAATACACCCCTAAACACGATACCGAAAATATTGAAAAGCATACCGGCAAAATTAAAAATGCGGTGGGTAACCTCACCACCATTTTAAACGATTTCCTTTCGCTCGAAAAACTCGAAGCCGGCAAGGTTGAAGTTACCCCCAGCTGGTTTAATATTGTAACTTTTGCCGAGGAGATTGTAGAAGAAATGCAGCTCATCAGCAAGCAAGACCAGCATATTATTTACGAGCATCAGGGTGTTTCGGCACAGGTGTACCTGGATATGAACTTACTTAAAAACAGCATCATTAACCTCATTTCCAATGCGGTAAAATATTCGGGCGAGAATACCATGATTCAGTTTAACAGCATTTTAAAGGATGATGAGCTGATTATCGAAATTAAAGATAATGGAATCGGCATTCCTGAAACCGACTTACATAATCTATTCGAACCTTTTTTCAGGGCACACAATACCGGTAGCATCCCCGGCACCGGCCTTGGGCTCAACATTGTGAAGCGTTATGCCAGTTTAATGAATGGTACCGTATCGTGCGAAAGCGCCCAAAATGTGGGGACTACTTTCCTGCTAAAATTTCCCTTTACCCCTTAACCTATTCCCCTACGCATGAAAAAGAAAGTATTGATTATTGAAGATAACGACGATATCCGAGAAAGTACAGCAGAAATTCTCTCGCTGGCTGATTACGAAACTTTTACTGCAAGCAATGGAAAAATCGGCGTAGAACTGGCCATTAAACATCACCCGGATTTAATTTTGTGCGATATTATGATGCCCGAACTGGATGGCTACGGTGTGCTTTACCTGCTGCACAAAAACCCGCAAACAGCAGCTATCCCTTTCATTTTTATTACCGCCAAAAGCGAACGTGCCGATATGCGCAAAGGAATGGAAATGGGTGCCGACGATTACCTGACCAAACCTTTTGATGATATAGAACTGCTTAATGCCATAGAAGGACGCCTTAAAAAAAGCAAAACCAGTGGTAATTTTAACGGAACAGATATCGATACCAAATCGTTGTTTACCGAGCTGATTAAGAAAGGAAAAAGTCGTATACTGGCCAACAAACAGATTATTTATGTTGAGGAAGATGAGCCCAACCATGTGTATTACCTTAAAAAAGGACAGGTTAAAACCTACAAACGTTTTAAAGATGGCCGCGAACTTTCTTCGGCACTTTACCAGCCGGGAGATTTTTTTGGCTACGAAAGCCTTTTTACCGAACGTGCCTACGAAGACAATGCGGCAACACTTGCCGATTGTGAACTCATATTAATTCCCAAATCAGAATTTACCGATTACTTATACCAGCACCAACCCTTATCGGCTGCTTTTATCCGTCTACTATCGGGCAGTGTTAGAGATAAGGAAAACCAAATGCTTCAACTGGCCTATTTTTCGGTACGCAAACGCGTGGCCGATGCCCTGATACAGGTTGCTGAAAAATTCAGCTCAATTGAAAACGACAGCGCCACGATAAAAATTTCGCGCGATGACCTTGCCGCCATTGTAGGCACCGCCAGCGAAACCGTAAGCCGCATGCTGGCCGATTTTAAGGAAGAAAAACTGATTGAAAAAAGCGGTAACGCAATAAAAATTATGGCTGTTTCTAAACTAAAAAATATTAAGCAATAAGACTGTTGTACGCCATGCCCGCCATGGTCAGTGTCTGCACTGACCGCCGCAAAATCCTAATCCGTGCTTCCGTGGCTAAACCAATACAACCACCATAGTCAGTGTCTACACTGACCAATAGAAACATTGCTATTGTTCTCCAAAAATCAGGTGGTAACACCTGACTTCACGAATGTGCTTGCGCGCGTTTCTAACGCGTGCTTAATAACCAAACGATTGCATCATTTCCAAGAGATTCTTCACTGCGTTCAGAATGACAGTATGGTCATGATCAGTGTCTACACTGACCAATAGAAACATTGCTATTGTTCTCCAAAAATCAGGTGGTAACACTTGACTTCACAAAAGTGCTTGCGCGCGTTTCTAACGCGTGCTTAAATAACCAAACGATTGCATCGTTTCTTTCCCAAGGCCGCCATGCTCAGTGTCTGCACTGACCTTTATGCAGCGCTCAACTCCTGACTTTACGAAAAGAGATTCTTCACTGCGTTCAGAATGACAGTATAGCTATAGTCAGTGTCTGTACCGAACATCATAAACTGTTATTCAGTGTCCTTACCTTTCCTGATCAAAATCATTTTTTCAGCTGACTAACCTCATGCGCCCCACCACCAACAAATGATAGTTTTGAGCACTAAAAATTTGTTTATGAAAGCCATTGCTTACAACATTAAGCCCGACGAAAAAGAATGCCTGGTGCTGGCCAATCACAAAAAGCACGATATTACCATTATCGCTAACAGCCTTTCGGCCGAAACCATCGCTTTTGCTGCTGGTAAGGAGACCTTACTTGTTTTCAATAACGATACGGTAGATCAGTTCCTCATTCAGCAGCTCAAAGCACTGGGAGTAAAATACATCGCAACTTCCTCTTTTGAAACCAGTCACCTCGATTTAAAATCGGCGGCAACCGCAGGTTTTAAAATTGCCAATGTACCATTAAAAGAAGATCAAAGCGCTTTAGACCGTATGCTGCAGGTAATTAAAAACCTCGATAACTGGGCCGCCGGTAAATGTGTAGGTAGTGCCTGTTGCTGCCAGAACAACTGCTCCGTGCCGAAAACCTTAAATAAAGCCTGATGGATACCTTAAGCCTGCTCAAAAAGTACAATGTTGCTGCTCCGCGCTACACCAGCTACCCTACTGTTCCGTTTTGGGAAACAGATCGTTTTGATGAAACGCAATGGCTGCTTTCGGTAAAAAACACCTTTGCCGATTATAAGAGTGAGGGCATTAGCCTATATGTTCACCTGCCCTTTTGCGAAAGCTTGTGCACCTACTGTGGCTGCAACACCCGCATTACCAAAAACCATCAGGTAGAAGTACCTTACCTGGATGCTGTACTTAAAGAGTGGGAACTGTACCTGCAGGTTTTAGGCGACAAACCCAAAATAAGAGAATTGCACCTAGGCGGTGGCACGCCCACCTTTTTCAGTGCCCACAACCTCGAAAAACTCATTAACGGGATTATCAGTACATGCGAACCTACAAACGATGCTGAATTTTCGTTTGAAGCACACCCCGACAATACAACAGAAGCACATTTAACGACGCTTTTTAACTTAGGTTTTAAACGCCTGAGCTTAGGCATTCAGGATTTTGACCCGAAAGTACAGTTAATGATTAACCGTTTTCAAACACCTGCACAGGTAGCAGAAATTACCGCATTGGCCAGAAAAATTGGCTACACCTCAATTAATTTCGATCTGATTTATGGTTTGCCTTTTCAAACTACCGAAGGTTTAAGCGAAACGCTTCAAGAAGTCATCAGGATCAATCCAGATAGAATTGCCTTTTACAGTTACGCGCATGTACCCTGGTTAAAACCCGGACAACGCCGGTACACCGAAAAAGACCTCCCACAAGGCGAAGCTAAATTCGGTTTATACCAATTAGGTAAAGATGCTTTGCTTGCAGCTGGATATGATGATATTGGCATGGATCACTTTGCCCGAAAGCACGATAGGCTGTACCTGGCCGCAGCGCAAAACAACCTTCACCGAAACTTTATGGGCTATACCCACCAGCATACCCAACTGCTTATCGGATTAGGCGTTTCTGCAATCAGCGACAGTTACACGGCATTTGCCCAGAATTTAAAAACGGTTGAAGCATACCTCGAGGCGATTAACAATGGCCGCTTCGCTATAGAAAAAGGACATATCCTCTCACGCAAAGATTTAAAAATCCGCAGGCACATCCGCAATATCATGTGCGATGGTAAGAGTCTTTTTCTGGATGGAATCCCTAAACCTGCCTATTATAAACTGGCCACGTTGATTGACGACGGATTGATCTCCATATCTGAAAATCAGTTAACGGTAAATCCCGCGGGAAAACCTTTTCTAAGAAATATATGCATGGCCTTTGATGAGCGTCTTTGGGAAAAAACACCTGAAAGCCAGATGTTCAGTTATGCGATATGAGGTACACCCCATGAAACAATAGTCTACTAACAAAATTACCGGTTATGGAAAATCAACACAAAACAGCTGCAGCAACACTTTGTTACCACTGCGGCGAGCCATTAGAACAGATTAAGTTTAGCTATGATGGTCACGATTTTTGCTGTACCGGCTGCAAGAGTGTTTATAAAATCTTATCCGAAAATAACCTTTGCAACTATTACACTTACAACCATTCGCCCGGAAAAAGGGCTGAGCAAAACAGCCATTTCGAATACCTTGATGAACCGGCTATTATCAATCAATTGCTCGATTACCAGCACGAGAAAGCCAGCATTGTAACCTTTTACATTCCCGCTATCCATTGCAGCTCATGCATCTGGTTGTTAGAACATTTGTACAAAATTCATCCTGCCATATTCTCGTCGCGTATCGATTTTCTAAAACGTCAGGTTACCATCAGTTTCAGGCATGAAGAAGTTTCGTTGCGCAAACTCGTCGAAATTTTAAACGAGATTGGTTATGCCCCTTTAATCAGCCTGCAGGATGTGGTGAAAGAAAACAGCCGTTCGGTTAACAAACAGCTCATTCAAAAAATTGCCGTTGCCGGTTTTTTAATGGGTAATGTCATGCTCTTTAGTTTCCCGGAATATTTTGGACTCGATGGTTTCGAAAAGCAGTTTCAGCAGTTGTTTGGCTGGTTAAACCTCACCTTTTCTATCCCCGCAGCCTTTTATTGTGGTAAAGATTATTTTGTTTCAGCAATAACCAGTTTAAAACACAAACAAATTAACCTCGATACACCCCTGGCACTAATTATTGCCATGCTTTTTGTCCGTACGGCTTATGATGTCCTTTCGGGCACTGGCCCAGGCTTTGCCGATACACTTACCGGACTGGTTTTTCTACTCCTGATGGGCAAATGGATTAAACAGCGCACCTATCACCATATCTCTTTCGATCGCGATTACCGTTCTTATTTCCCTATTGCTGTTACTAAATTGATTGGCGGCAAAGAAAAACCTACTGCAATAGAAGCGATTGGCATTGGCGACAGACTCTGGATCAGAAACGGAGAAATTGTACCAGCCGATGCCATTTTAATGAAAGGTGATGCCTGGATGGACATGAGTTTTGTAACCGGCGAAGCCGAACCAGTACACAAAGTACTGGGCGAAATTATTTATGCCGGAGGTCGGCAAACTGCTGAGGCCATCGAACTGGAGGTAATTAAACCCGTATCGCAAAGTTACCTCACCGGCTTGTGGAACAATGAAAATTACCAGGCCGATTTAAAAAAACAAAATTTTAACGACCGGGTAGCCAAATACTTCAGTCTGGGTGTTTTTGTTTTAGCCTTTTCTGCTGCCATTTACTGGCTGCTGCAGCACGATAGCAGCAAAGCCTGGGCGGCCTTTACTGCGGTGGTAATTGTGGCCTGCCCTTGTGTGTTATCTTTAAGTACGCCCTTTACGCTTTCGGCCATCCTGTCTATTTTCGATAAAAAAGGTTTCTACGTTAAAAACACTGATGCTGTGGAAGCCCTGGCAGCTTGCGATACGGTCATTTTCGATAAAACCGGAACTTTAACCAGTACCGAAAATGCCAGTCTCACTTTTGAAGGCCAGCTCGATTATCATGAACAACGTTTAATTGCTTCGCTGGTGCGCAACTCTTCACACCCTTTGAGTCGGCATATTTTAAAATACATGCGTTGCGATGAATTTATGCCCGTGAGCCATTATGCCGAACGCGTTGGCAAAGGTATTTCTGGCCAGGTAAACCACCAGCAGATTTACCTCGGCAGCAGTGCCATGATGCCCGAGTGCATTAAAATACCCAACAGTAACGGCGTGCATGTGGTAATCGACAGGCATTACAAAGGCCATTTCCAAACCGAACAACAATGGCGTGGCGCATTAAGCCAGCTGATTCAAAAACTTGCTAAAAAATTCCGGATGCATGTGCTGTCGGGCGATACCGACCGCGAATACAGTACTTTAAAAAATATGTTCCCGCCCGATACCAAAATCAATTTCAGGCAGAGCCCGCACCAAAAATTAGATTATGTGCTGCAGCAACAAAAAGCAAACCACAAAGTAATGATGCTCGGCGATGGCCTGAACGATGCAGGAGCTTTAAAACAAAGTGATTTTGGTGTAGCCATTACCGATAACATCAACAACTTTACCCCTGGTTGCGATGCCATTTTAACCGGAAACAGCCTTAACCTGATGCCCAATTTTGTAGCGTTAAGCCGCGATGGGCTCAAAGTAGTTAAAATTAGTTTTGCCATCGCCATCGCTTACAACTGTATCGGGCTTTATTTTGCTGTTCAGGGCACTTTATACCCTTTAATTGCCGCTGTGTTAATGCCAATCAGCACCATCACCATTATCTCATTTACCTCTATAGCCACACACTTTTTTGCACGTAAAAATAAGCTATGAACATCTTGTATTTTTTAGTGGGTTGCAGCGTATTAATGGCTCTGATTTTTCTGGCGGCATTTTTCTGGGCTTCCAAAACCGGTCAGCACGATGATGTTTACACCCCCGGCATGCGTATCCTTTTTGACGACGAGCCCAAAAGTGACGACAATCACATTTCAAACCAACCCACATCATAATTGGGCACAGCCAGCCTGAATACATTTGCTGTACAAAAACTAACAACCTTTCTTAATTATTATGCAGTTAGAAAAATTTACTTACGACAATAAGATTGTCCGCAACTTTGGTATTGCGACCATTGTTTGGGGCGTAATCGGCATGACAGTAGGGCTCCTCATCGCCATGCAGTTATTTAAACCCGGCATGAATATGGGCAGCCAATACACCACATTTGGCCGTATCCGTCCGCTGCACACCAATGCTGTAATTTTTGCCTTTGTAGGTAATGCCATTTTTATGGGCGTTTATTATTCGCTGCAACGCCTGCTTAAAGCCCGTATGTTTAGCAATGCTTTAAGCGCCATACATTTCTGGGGCTGGCAGCTCATTATCCTTTCGGCAGTAATTACCTTGCCTTTGGGCTTTACCACTTCGCATGAATATGCAGAGCTGGAATGGCCGATTGATATTGCTATTACGCTAATCTGGGTAGTATTTGGGATCAACATGTTCGGTACCATTTTTAAAAGAAGAGAACGCCACCTCTATGTTGCCATCTGGTTTTACATTGCCACTTTCGTAACCATTGCGGTGCTGCATATTGTTAATTCTTTTGAGTTGCCGGTTTCGTTTATGAAAAGCTACTACTGGTATGCCGGTGTGCAAGATGCGCTGGTACAATGGTGGTATGGACACAACGCTGTAGCATTTTTCTTAACTACACCTTATCTGGGTATGATGTATTATTTCTTACCCAAAATGGCCAACAGACCAGTTTACTCTTATAAACTGAGTATTCTGCACTTTTGGTCACTTATTTTTATCTACATCTGGGCCGGGCCGCACCATTTACTCTACTCGTCATTACCGGGTTGGGCACAATCGTTAGGTATTGTTTTCTCTATTATGCTTATTGCACCAAGCTGGGGCGGTATGATTAACGGTTTGCTTACCCTACGTGGTGCCTGGGATAAAGTGCGTGAAGATGTAACGCTGAAATTTATGGTCGTTGCGCTAACCTGTTACGGTATGGCTACTTTTGAAGGTCCTTTGCTTTCTATTAAACAGATTAACGGCGTTGCGCATTTTACCGACTGGATTGTAGCGCACGTACACGTAGGTGCTTTAGGCTGGAACGGCTTTTTAACCTTTGGTGTGTTGTATTGGTTGATCCCGAGAATTTACAAAACAGAACTCTACTCTAAAAAACTAGCGGGTTTCCATTTCTGGATTGGTACGCTGGGAATCCTTTTCTACGCTGTCCCCATGTACTGGGCTGGTTTTACACAGGGCTTAATGTGGAAAGAGTTTACTGCCGAGGGGCTTTTAAAATACCCTAACTTTTTAGCTGTAACGCTTCAGATTATTCCGATGCATGTTTTCCGTGCTGTTGGTGGCGGTTTCTATTTATTGGGTGCAATTGTAATGACCTTTAACCTGGCTAAAACCATGCTGAAAGGAAGTCTTCAAGCCAACGAAGCCGCTGAAGCCATGCCGCTAGCCCCGGTAATGACAGAAACCAACCCCATGGATCAGAAATGGCACCGCGTACTGGAACGTAAACCGATGAAATTCATGGTGTTTTCGCTCATCATCATTTTAATTGGCGGGATGGTAGAAATGATGCCAACTTTCACCATCCAATCTAACGTACCAACCATTTCGAGTGTAAAACCTTATACTGCACTCGAGCTTCAGGGGCGCGATTTGTACATCCGTGAGGGTTGTGTAAACTGCCATTCGCAAATGGTCAGACCGTTCCGCTCAGAAACAGAACGTTACGGAGAATACAGCAAAGCGGGCGAATTTGTGTACGATCACCCGTTTTTGTGGGGCAGTAAACGTACGGGACCAGATTTACACCGTGAAGGTGGAAAATATTCGCATGCCTGGCATTTTAATCATTTACTCGATCCAACTTCCATGTCGCCGGGGAGTATTATGCCGCCATACCCCTGGTTAATTGATCAAAAACTCGATATCAGCACTACACCGGCCAAAATCAGGGCGATGCAAACTTTAGGCGTGCCTTACCCTGAGGGATTTGACAAAACGGCTAACGATGAGCTGAAAAAGCAGGCAGAAGAAATTATAGCAGACTTGAAACAAAACAACATCAAGGTAAAAAGCGACCGCGAAATTGTGGCCATTATAGCTTACCTGCAGCGCCTGGGTACCGATATTAAAGCAAATAAAGAAACTATCCCTTCAAACCAATAGCCATGTTCGAACAACTTAAAAACTTAGCAGGCCGCGAATATTACCTGATCAGTTCGCTGCTCTTATTTATGGTCTTTTTTATCATCGTGAGTATCTACCTCATTAAGCTGAGCAAAAAACACATCAGTAACATGAGCGAGTTACCCTTAAAAGATTAGCATTTATACCCTCATTAAGGAATTGCTTTAATGAGGGAAAAACAATTACAAAACATCAGGATGAAAAAAATTAACATCACCCTCCTATTGCTATTGCCGGCCATAACCCTGCTGGCTGCCAATGAACAAGTTGCAGCAGCCGAGATTAGTTCGGAACCCAGTTTATTAGGCCTCAGTCAGGCCGAAACACTCCTGCTCATCATGCTTTTATTTGTACTGGTATTGCTGGTTGTATCCATTACCCTGCTAAATGCTTTCAAGGTAATGTACCGCGAGCAACTTAACCCCACACCTTACCTGGCACCGGTAAAAGAAGCGGCACTCGATTACGACAGCTGGTTGAAAACCAAAAAGCAGAAACCTGCAATCTGGAATAAAATACTGGGGTTAAAGCCAATTGAAGAAGAAAAAGATATCGTTATCGAACATGCTTACGATGGTATTCAGGAACTCAACAACCCTGTTCCGGCCTGGTTTAACTTTCTGTTTTACGGCACCATCCTGTTTGGTGTCGCCTATCTTTTCTACTATTACATTGCTGGTTACGGCCTAAATCAGGATCAGCTGTACCAGGCCGAAATGACGCGTTCCGCTGAAGAAAAAGCCATTTACCTGCAAAAATCGGCCAATGCGGTTGACGAAAATTCGGTAAAAGCCGATAACGCAGCGCCCGTAATCGAATCGGGCAAAACCATCTTCTCGGCCAACTGCGCCGTTTGCCATGGCCCTACCGGAGGTGGTTTAATCGGTCCTAACCTTACCGATGAATTCTGGCTGCATGGCGGTGGAATCAACAACATTTTTAAAACCATCAAATACGGGGTTCCTGCCAAAGGGATGGTCAGTTGGGAGAAAACGCTTACACCGAAACAGATCAGCGAAGTAGCCAATTATATTTTATCGCTCGAAGGAAGCAAACCCGCAGGTGCCAAAGCCCCACAAGGCGAAAAATACGAACCAGCAACGAAGTAACATGCCCGCAAAAAATAAAACCGATAAGCAAGGCAAAGGCCGTAATTTTCTTTATCCGAAGCAACCTTCCGGCAGGTTATACATCTACCGCAAATGGGTAAGTTATGCGCTTTTGCTTTGCCTGTTCAGTTTTCCGTTTGTACAGTTTAAAGGCGAGCAACTGGTATTGCTCAATTTCGTTAGCCGTAAATTTGTTTTCTTCGGGTTGATTTTTACCCCGCAGGATTTTTATCTCTTCGCTTTTGCGATGCTGATTTTTATCCTCTTTGTGATTTGCTTTACAGTAGTGTTAGGCAGGCTTTGGTGCGGCTGGGCCTGTCCGCAAACCATATTTATGGAAATGGTTTTCCGCCGGATTGAATACTGGATAGAAGGCGACGCCCTGCACCAGAAAAAACTGGATACCCAAGCCTGGACTGCAGAAAAGATCTTCAAAAAAACAGTCAAACACTTTCTTTTTCTCCTCATATCTTTTGCCATTGCCAATACTTTTCTGGCCTACCTCATTGGTAGCGATGTATTGTATAAAATCATCACCGAGCCCATATCAGACCACATTTCGGGTTTTATCTCTATATGTATTTTTACGGCTGTTTTCTATACTGTTTTTGCTTATGTGCGCGAAATTGTGTGCACAGTTATTTGTCCGTATGGCCGTTTACAAGGCGTTTTACTCGATAACCAGAGTTTAATTGTGGCTTATGATGAAACCCGTGGCGAACCCCGTGGTAAGCTTGTAAAAGATGCTGGCAGTTTAAAAGGCGACTGTGTAGATTGCAGTCTTTGTGTACAGGTCTGCCCTACCGGGATCGATATCCGCAAAGGTACGCAGCTCGAGTGTATCAATTGTACAGCCTGTATAGATGCCTGCGATGAAGTGATGCTCAAAATCAACAAACCCGAAAAGCTCATTGGTTTTTACAACAACGATTTTATTCATGCACGTAAACCTTTCAGGGCCGGTTTTAAAGCTTACGGTTATGCTGCCGTGCTGATGGTGGCCATGATCTTGTTTTCATCACTCATTTACAACCGGCAAAATGTAGAAACCACGGTATTGAGGGCAAGCGGTACGCTGTTTCAAACCCGAGCCGATGGCAGCATCAGTAACTTGTACAATGCAGAGCTGATTAACAAAACCAACAAGGAGATCCGTTTTAGTTTTAAATCGGCCAGTAGTACCGACAGCATTTTGTTTATTCAAAACGAAACCCTCTTGCCTAAAGAAGGAACGGTGCATTTAACTTTTTTCCTGATCAGGAAACCGGCACAGATAAAAAGTTATAAAACTGATGTCACTTTTGAAGTGGTGACCGATAAAAAAACAATCAGCACCGCAGCCACAAGCTTTTTTGCCAATCCAAATTAAATAATAAACAATATGAACTGGGGGAAAAAAATTATCATCACCATGACTGCATTTATGCTTTTTATATTGGCATTGGGTGCTTATATGCTCAGTAAACAGGGTAACGATACGCTGGTAGAAAGCAATTACTACGAAAAAGGCCTCCGTTACGATGAAGAGTACAAACAGAAGGCAAATACCTTTGCAGACCATGCTGAGCCGGTTATTACCGTAAATCCAAGCCAGGTAATTATCCGTTTAAAAGACAGTGCCAGTTATATATTAGTGCTGATGCGACCATCCAATGCAAGGGCTGATAAAAAGCAAAACGGCAATACCCTGGGCAACAGTCACCTGATTTTATTAGACCGTAAACCTGCCGATAAAGGCCTGTGGTACCTCGATTTAAAATGGAAAAGCAATCAGAAACAATACCTGTATAAAAAAAGTATTACGCTGTAATGAACAACCTGCCACTTGGATTTTTAATGGGCCTGCTCGGCAGCCTGCACTGTGCAGTAATGTGCGGTCCGCTGATGCTGGCTATGCCTTTCGAAAAGAACAGCAGCTGGCAAACGGGCTGGGCTTTGTTGCTCTACCAATCGGGGCGGATTTTTACCTATAGCCTGATGGGTGCTGTAGCTGGCTGGCTGGGCGGTACTTTTAACCTGGTGGCTAACCAGAAAATATTGAGTATGACCATTGGTTTGCTTTTAATTGTGTTTACCCTATTGCAAATGCGGGCAGCTTATAGCCAGCGGCTTAGTGCTTTACAGTTTAAGCTGATTAACCCTATTGCCAAACTGATGGGCAAACTGATGGGCTTTCCATTGTGGCAATTTTTAGCCGGGATGCTCAACGGCATTATTCCCTGTGGTATGGTGTACCTGGCCCTGGCCACCGCTGTAAATGGTGCATCGGTTAGTGGTGGATTGCAGTTTATGTTCCTTTTTGGTTTGGGCACTTCGCCATTGTTGATGATGATTTCGATGGGCGGTATTTACCTTAAAAAACACATCCGTTTCAATACCAAAAGGCTTATCCCCTGGTTTATGCTTTTTATGGGCATACTGCTTTTGCTCCGTTCGGCCGAGCTCGGTATCCCCTTTATTTCGCCCAATATGGGCACGCATTTTAACGGTACAGTGCTTTGCAGATAATCTCCTACTGGCGCAAGTCTTAGCGCTCCAGACGTGTGCAATGGCCTGACTTGTGCCCTCGCCAATGAGCCTATGCAACAGATTGAATGCCGCTTCATTAAACCTACTGGCGCAAGTCTTAGCGCTCCAGACGTGTGCAATGGCCTGACTTGTGCCCTCGCCAATGAGCCTATGCAACAGATTGAATGCCGCTTCATTAAACCTACTGGCGCAAGTCTTAGCGCTCCAGACGTGTGCAATGGCCTGACTTGTGCCCTCGCCAATGAGCCTATGCAACAGACTGGCCGCTTCATTAAACTAATAAATCAATCTCAATCAATCCTTCACCACCTTCATAATCGATAGCACTGCTATACAAATAGTCTGACGCATTTGTCACCCACCCAGCCTTAACCGGATTATTATGCAGGTAATCAATTCGTTCTTCTAACATATTTAAATGAGGATCTAATTCGATGGGATGATTATCCTGCCGCCAAAACTGAAAGTTTTTATTGTTGCTATTCTCTTGTCCAGCCTTAGCAAACAAATAAAGCATCCATTCTTTTCTGCTTTCAATCGTGCTCTCTCTTATCTCCTTTACTATCCTAAATGATGAATATTTCTTTAAATTGCGCATAATATTAGATAATAAATAACCCTCTCTGCTACTCACAATTAAATGAACATGGTTACTCATGATTACCCAGGCATGTAAGTTAAGGCCTTTTTCTTTTCTACAATAAGTTAAACTTTCCAATAACAGATCGCTATAAACGCTGCGTGTAAAAACATCTATCCATCCTACAACCGCAAAAGAGACAAAATATATTGCGCCAGGCTCATGAAATTTATACTTTATGCTCATTTATAAATATAAATGGATTAGAGCAGATAATCAATTTGGTTGTTAGTTTTAAAAGCACAAGTCAACCAACAACGCTATCCTACCCGCTAAGACTTGCGCTAGTAATGCTAACGGCTTAAGGAAAACAAAAAGGCTATCTAAAAAATTAGACAGCCTCGAATAAGTAAATCTGTTTTACCAAATTTAGAACGCTTGCGATTCTTCGTAATTAGGACCGTACAGTGATGGCACTTTGTTTCCGGTTGCCCTGAGGTGCGAGATCAGCTCACCACGATGATGGTACAAATGATTGTAAAGAAATCCTCTGATGACCTGAATCTTTGGCATTGGCGGCATCAAGGCATTGCCACCTGCCGACATTGTCCAGGTATTCATATACTTGGATTCATCCGAGTTTTCGATAACAGTCTTTGCGCCGGAAACATTTTCTTCAAACTTAGCCAGGATATTAGCGGCTTTGCTGATATCACCTTTGTCATATTTATAAGAGCCCATATCAAAATCATCCTGATCAAATGTAGCACCATACCAATTGTACACTTCGGCAATGTGCGAAGCCAGCTGACCTACCGACCAAAGATGTGGTTGCGGACGGTACTCCAATGCACTATCCGGAATCATTGATAATAACTTTCTGGTGTTTTCAGCTTCATACATGAACTCACCAATTAATGCTTGTTTCATCATTTTTATATTGTTTTGTTGTATATAAAAATAAGGAATATTTACAATTGAAACAGGTTTTTGAGTGTACAACAGATAAAAATATTTGCCTGTCCAAACCTCATCAGAAATCCTTTAAAATACCTGTAGTGGCACACTACTTACTGCAATCACCTTCCAATCCTGCTCATATAACTTCCAAACTCTGGTGAATTTAAGCTTGCTTTCAAATGGTTGATTCAGGTAGCTTCCTTTAATCTCTTTGGTGACTACAACCACTGTGGTATCTCCGAACAGATGCAACTGCCGGTCTGAAATTGCTAAACTGCTAATTTTTAAATCATGACTGATATGCGGAGCCAAATCTTCTTCTTTAGTTAGCGTCATCCCAAGGTGATTAACAAATACGAGTTCATCATGAAGTAATTTATCCAATACTTTTACATCGCTATTTAAAATAGCCGCAACAAGCTGTTCTTCTAACTTTAGCACTTTATTTTCCATAACTGTTTTTTGCTAAAGATATAAAAGCGCTACATAGGAACATAAATTCTTTGTTCAGATTTCCACCATCTTGGACAGCTAAGACACCTTAGATAACCTGTCATGCTGAGCGCAGCGAAGTATCTCTAAAGGATTATGTCCTTAAAAGATTATACGATCTGGATTACAAATCCCGACCAACGAAAATCGTCATTTCGACTGAAGCCGGCCGGTTTTTCACCGGTGGCGGAACGCCCGCCTGCATCGGGCAGGGAGAAATCTATCTTTGCAGATTTCTCGACTGCGTTGCACTCCGCTCCTTTAGATTTGTTTTATTAATTTAGAATGAGAAGGAGACAGAAGTAAACTACACTTCGCTCAGAGCCAAGGCTCATATTTCGATTCAGACTTCTGTCTCCCTTTCATCAGTG